>Ga0255347_1000208_pt1 | contig 113754 bp, 92 predicted proteins | sample wastewater_treat_2_FD_192479 | JGI IMG/M metagenome (GOLD analysis project Ga0255347, IMG submission 192479) | Wastewater microbial communities from Lulu Island WWTP, Vancouver, Canada - plant24 | ecosystem: Engineered > WWTP > Wastewater > Unclassified | place: Canada: Vancouver, British... | reverse complement strand
TTCTTGCACTGCCGCTATGCGTTCTTCATCTGTTAGCTTACTTCCTCTTGACATAAAATAACCCCCTTACAGCTTTCACACGCTTTTGTTTTTTCGTGTGTCTACTTTAAGGGGATTATATCAAAGCTTCGGGGCTTTAGATTTTTATGCATTAGGATCAAGAGTAGAGATCTTATGGAGGAGATACTCCTGTATCTTCAGTGCGTCATTGGAGGTAAGACCTGCTGTAGCAGTATCAACATCGCCGTTGAGCTTTCCTTCGTCGGTGAGGTGCTTCTCATATGAGCCCTGTAAGCCGAACTTATCGGGATTTGCCATGCTCTGCATGATGAGTACAGCGTCAGCCAGCTCTACCTTGCCGTCGCAGTTTGTATCGCCCCACAGTCTGTTCTGTACGGGAGCAGTAGTTGTAGTAGTGGTCTCGGGAGGAGCAGTAGTAGTTGTGGTGGTAGTTGTCGTAGTTGTGGTCGTTGTTGTTGTGGTGGTAGTGGTAGTTACCACAGCGGGCTCCTTGACAAATACAGTGTAGTTGATGACATTGCCTGTCATGCCGTTTGTGCCGAGGAGTACCTTTTCCCCTGCCTCGAAGGACTTCTTGTAAGCCACGAAGTCAACGCCGTTGCTGGACTTTGCTGTGAGCTCTGTTCTTGTGTAGCCCGACAGCCATGAGGGAACCAGGTTTGCCTCTTCCTCTCTTGTATCAACGAGGACATATACCTCAGCCTTGTCAGCAGCTGTGAACTCGGCAAGGTCACCGTCGGTATTCTTGGAGTTGCAGGCAGTCATGATATACTCGCTGCCCTGGAGCTCGGAAGCCAGCTCAGAGTATGTAAAGTCTCTGTCGCCGTAGATAGGACCGTTTATGCTGTTGGACTCCATGAGCTTCCATGCGAGGGAGTTGTTATAGTCCTTTACAAGAAGGTTGTTTACCAGCTTGCCGTTAACGGGCTCGGGAGGAGTATTGTTCATCTTCACATCGGGTCTTGCAGGGAGAGGAGCCTCTGTGCCGAGATAGAAGCTGGGGTGAGGAGGCTGATTGTATGAGCTCTGCTCACAGCCTGCCTGCATACGGTACTGCATATCGTGCATGAGAGTGGTCAGGCGGTGCTGTGTCTCGGTATTGGTGCAGAATATACGGAGCTTTGAATTATCCGTAGTTCTCAGGACCAGTTCCTCGCGCCAGTCGCCGAAGATGTCTGCGGTAAGACAGGGAACAGCCTTTGTGCTGTTGTTGGAAGCGCAGCCCTCTGCCTTGAATATTGCGGGATAGTTGTTTATAGCCGCACCGTCTGTAATAGTAACATCGTCCAGCAGCTCACGCTCAAGGTCGCCGTCCCAGTAGATAAGGAAGTTTGAAGAAGGCCACTTGTTGCCTATCTGCTTGCCTGAAACGTCGAACACTGCATTAGCGGGTCTTGAGCCCCAGAACTCGGCACCGCTGTTGCCTGATACGATATTGTCGGCGCAGCAGCGTCCTGTGTCCTTATCGCCGTCGTAGTGCCAGATTATCTGACCGTTTCTGCCGTCAACGAGAGAGATACCGTAGTTTCCGTCCTCGTGGCAGATGAATACCTCCTGACCCTCATGATTTGGGTCAAGGTCTCCAATGTGCATAGCGTCACCGTGCAACAGCTTTGTGGACCAGAGGAGCTTTCCGTCATCGTCGATAGCGCAGGCACCCATGCAGACCTCCTGCTTGCCGTCATTGTCGAAATCTGCGACCATTACGTTGTGGTTTCCGCAGCCGTAAGCAGGATTGGACTTGTCAAATCCGGTGTCGAATACCCATTTCTTCACCAGCTTCTTGTCCTTGACGTCAACAGCTGAAAGGGTAAGTCTTGTATAGTAGCCTCTGCCGTAGATAACAGAGGGGTGAACGCCGTCTAAATAAGCGATAGCGCAGTTATATCGCTCGCAGCGGTTACCGTAATTGTCGCCCCATGTGCTCTTGGCAGTGTTGCTCGTAGCATCGCCTCTGAGCACAGGGAATTCGATAGTATCGAGAGCAGCTCCCGTAGCACCGTCGAATAATGTCATATACTCGGGACCTGTCAGGACAGTACCGGCGCTGTTCACATAATTAGCGCTTGCATTTCCGATGACCTTTCCTGTGCCGTCAACAGTTCCGTCGCAGGTCTTGGTTATGAACTCAGCCTTTCCGTCGCAGTCAAAGTCTGCAACAGCCATCTGTGTATAGTGCTGACCTGCGCGGATATTCTTACCCATGTCTATGCGCCAGAGCTTCTTGCCTGTCAGGGTGTAGCAGTCGATATAAACGTTGCCTGTGAAGCCCTGTATGCCCTTATCGGGATTGTGGGTCTGCGAGTTATCCTTTGAGTTTGAGGGGTCCCATTTAAGGAAGATCTCATACTGACCGTCGCCGTCAACATCTCCCACGCAGCAGTCATTGGGAGAGTAGCTGTAAGCCTCTCCGTTGATAGTTCCGCCCTTGGGAACATCAAGAGGTATATCGAAGTAATTGGAGCCAGAGCTGAAATGGCAGCCGTCAGAGCTTACCACAGTGCCGTTCACAAGGGTATCAACTCTGTAATTTGAGTTTGCATTGCCGCTTGCGTCCCAGTAGTTGGTGGGATCGCCTGCCTTGCTGGTGTAGATGAGCTGATCGTCGCGGAACAGCTGAAACTCGGCATTATCGTCGTCGTTTGCGTTGAAGCGCCAGCTTACGAACATACCGTTGCCCGACTTGATGGCGTAGATGCCGCGGTCAAGGTACTCCATAATGGCAGCGCCGTTTCCGCCAATTCCGTAGGCAGCGTCCGCTGTCAGAAGTGAAGCCGCGCTGAGGTTAGAGGTCGCAGCTATCGCCAGAGAGGCAGCAGCAGCCACGATACGTTTGAAGTTTAGGTTCATTTTAATTCCCCCTGTGTTTTATTTTTTCATCGTTTCGGAACAGATCCGCTCCATGTCTATTATATTATACTATTTTATTCATGATTTAGCAATGATTTATTGTATCATTTTTCTTTCTTTTTGTACATAATAGTGGACGATATGTACAATAATGTACAAAAAAGCATTGCAAAGTGCACTATCCGATATATATAAAGCCCCGGAGCATATGCTTCGGGGCTTGTAGTTTTGTCTGTGTCCGCCTATCAGTCAAGATAGATGACTCTGTTATCCTTTCTTGGCGGTATGGGAGCAGCTTCGCCGTCGGGATAACCCAGGGCAAGATGACCAATACCTGTATACTTTCCGCTGAGACCTGCCTTCTTCAGTATCTCATCACCGATAGCGCCTTCCATTTCCTCCTTGGCGCGGTGTATCCAACAGGTCCCCAGCCCCAGCTCATGAGCCTTCAGCATCATGTTGCCGAGAGTGAGACTTCCGTCATAAACAGCGGTAGGTATCTCCTCGGGAGCAATGACCAGAAGGATAACGGGAGCGCCGTAGAACGGGTCGAAGTCCTTGTCCCAGCCGCCGATAGCGCAGTTTTCCTCCATGATGCGGTCTCGGAGCTCCTTATTGGTGACAGCAATTACTACGGGAGCCTGCTTGCCTCTGCCCGACGCTGCGTAAATGCCTGCCTCGATGACCTGATCGATGAGAGCCTTGTCGGGGAGCTGCGAGGTGAAATTGCGTATGCTTCGTCTTTCCTTGATGATACTTGTAAGATCGTTCATGCCGATACCTCCTTAAAAATATAGTATAATTATAGCACTGAAAGCCGGCTTTTTCAAGTAGGGAACGCCGCCCTCGGCATTCCGCTATATACTGTAATTGGCGAGCCGTCCCCCTGTTTCGCGGCAGCGCTTTACTGCTCGGAAACTTTTACGCCGCGTCCCTTGCTATTTACGGATTATTATGCTATACTATAATATATTTTTCATCAGGAGGGATACCATGAACATCACAAACAAGGACATCGACGGCGGAAAAGCCTTCGACTGGGGAAAGACATCGGAGAACTACGCTAAATACAGAGATATTTACCCTCAGGAGTTCTACAGCTGCCTGACAGAACGAGGACTCTGTGTAAAGGGACAGAGAGCTCTTGATATTGGTACGGGTACAGGCGTTGTACCGAGAAATATGTACCGCTTCGGCGCAAAGTGGACGGGCTGCGACATATCGGAAAATCAGATAGAACAGGCAAAGCTCCTCGCCGCAAAAGAGGGCATGGATATAGACTTCTTCGCCGCTCCTGCCGAGGATATTGACTTTCCCTCAGGCAGCTTCGACGTTATGACCGCCTGTCAGTGCTTCTGGTACTTTGACCATAAGACTCTTGCTCCGAAGCTGGCTGATATGCTCAGCTCTGACGGCAGACTCTGCGTCATGCAGATGGCATGGCTGCCCTTTGATGACCCTATCGCAGGCAAAAGCGAAGAGCTGGTGCTGAAATACAATCCCACATGGACAGGCGGCGGCTGGACAAGACAGCCCGTACACATTGACAATGCCGTGCTGGAGCACTTCACTGTTGAGGAGCAGATCGGCTTCGATGTGAATATCCCCTTCACCCGTGAGAGCTGGAACGGCAGAATGAAAGCCTGCCGCGGTGTTCAGGCTTCCCTGTCCGAGGAGGAGACTGCCCGCTGGGAAAAGGAGCATATGCAGCTTCTTGATGAAATAGCTCCCGAGAAGTTCGATATACTGCACTATGCAGCCATAGCTGTACTGAAAAAGAAAGCATAAAATGATCCCCGAAGCATTTTTCTGCCGCTTCGGGGATATTTTTATCTCTCAAACCTGTATACTGCCAGTCTGTCCATGACCTTATTGAAAAGCTTGCTTCCGATCTTGCCGATGAGGGAGTACTTTTTTATCTCCTCAAAAAAGTTTATCTCCTTCACAAAGCTGATACCGCTGCACAGTGACTCGGCTTCCTTTCCGTTCTCGATACCCCAGCCGAATGCTGCTTTGGTATTCTTTACGGTATCATGGTGGCTGCTGTTCTTTACTGCGAAGGGGGGGCATTATCTCCGCAAGTATGTAGCCCTTGCCGAAATAGTCGCAGATATGGTCAAGAAGTGCGCTTACCTGCTCCTCACTGAAATACATGAGGAGTCCCTCGACGATGATGATAGTCACGCCCTCATTAGGTATGCCCTCTGTCCAGTCGGTACCTGTCAGATCGCCTGCTGTCATGAATTCGCGGTCACGCTCCTCAAAGACTTTTTTCCTCAGCTCAATGGAGTCGGGAAGGTCTACATTGTACCACCTGATCCTGCCGTTATCCACCCTTGAAAAGCGATCATCAAAGCCACAGCCGATGTTGACGCATACGGCGTCGGGGTATTTCTCAATAAGTCTCTTTACCTCGTTGTCGAAAAGAATAGTCCTCGCAACTACTCCCTCATGGGACATATATTTATCGTATTTTTTCGTGTCAATTCCAAGTCCATCGATTATCTCAACGGCTTTTGCGTCGTATATCCTGTGATCGCTGCGCTTGCTCTCGTCTGCCTTTATGGCAAGGGGGATAAGTGCTGTTTCCTGAACATCTCCGAGTTTAAGTTCCATATCAAGTTCTCCTTCATAAAAATAAAAAGGTGCACAGAGCACCCTTTTATTATAGCACAGAAGTTTTTTACACAGTTGTTTGTTAGCTAAGGCAAACACTTATTGCAGCAGCCGTAAATTCTGCTGTTCCCTTGCCGCCCGCCTTGTCGATGTTCTCTGTAAACTCTCCGCCTGCTGCGTACATCTTTCCAAGTCCGCGGAGTATATCATCGGTGCAGGTGTACATATTCTCAGTAATAAAGCTCTGAAGCTTTCTCACCTGTGCCTGCGCTTCGGGACTGTCGGGACTTCCTTGTTTAAGCTCGCCGAACTCAGCAAACAGCGTCATAAAACGCTCTGTCAGCTGAGCCTTGTCCTCGGCTGTGCGGCTGTGATCCTTTTCTTCAAACTCCTTGTACTGGGGAGTGTCTCCCCACTCTTTCTTCGCCCTTTCGGCATATTCATCAAGCTTTGATCTGTCAAATGCAGTAAAGTCCACTGCTCTCACTCCTAACATTTTTATTCCACGAGCGAAGTCGATAAGCTCCTGTAGGTGCTGCTTTTTCAGCTCAAGCAGCTCTATCTGCTGATCCAGAGCCTTTCTGCGGTCAAAGCTCCTGCTCTCCATAATGCCGATGATTTCCTTCAGCGGGAAGCCCAGCTCGCGGAAAAGCAGTATCTGCTGCAAGCGCTCCAGCGCCCTGTCGTCATAGAGCCTGTAGCCGCCCTCAGTGTGATCCGAGGGGCTCAGCAGCCCGATACTGTCGTAGTATCTGAGAGTGCGTATACTCACTCCCGTCAGCTCGCTGACCTGTTTTACCGTCATCATATGGCGCCCTCCTCTCGTGTAAGTAAAGTATAGACCATGACGTAACGTAAGAGTCAATAGTGTCACAGGAACTTTGTAGGAACTCACAAACACCTTTCAGGCAAATTGTTGATAATACACGAAGAATGTTACAGCATTATTTCAGAGACCGAAAACAACGCCGCTCTGCCTGCTATCAATACCCTGTCGCCCCTGACAGTGCAGAAAAGCTCTCCTGTCCGCTTGGAAGCCTGAAAGGCGGTGAGGGTCTCCTTCCCCAGTCTTCTGCTCCAGTATGGCGCTATCATGCAGTGAGTAGAGCCTGTGACCGGATCCTCGGCTATGCCGTATCTGGGGGCAAATACTCTCGATACGCAGTCATAGCCGCTGCCCTTTGCAGTAACTGCCACGCAGGCGGCGTCCAGCTGTGAGAGCAATGCCATATCAGGCTGAAGTCCTCTGACCTCGTCCTCGTCTCTCAGCACAAAAAGCAGGTCGCGGTCGCGGTATGCCGCAAGAGGAATGGTCCCCAGCGCCTCTATCATAAGGTCGGTTATCTCGGTGTGTTCAAGAGTATAGACAGGAAAGTCCATTTCTATCAGCCCATTCCTGTAAGAAACGGAAAAGCTGCCCCGCTGTCCGACAAAACCGATACTCTCACTGTTCTTCTCATAGAAGCTGAAAAGCACATAGGCTGCCGCAAGTGTAGCATGACCGCAGAAGTCTATCTCCCTTGAAGGTGTGAACCAGCGTATGTGATAATGCTCCCCCTCTTTGACTGCAAAGGCGGTCTCGGAAAGATTGTTTTCGGCAGCGATCCCCTGCATGAGGCTGTCCGCAGGAAAGCTGTCCATTATGCAGACCGCCGCGGGATTTCCCGAGAATACCTTGTCCGTAAAGGCATCAACTGTGTATTGCTTCATATCCCCCTCTCCTTTCGTAATATAGCTAAGTATACCACATGAGGAAGCTTTGTGTCAAACAAATGAAATTACCGCCACTGTCATTGACCTTTTTGCGCTGTGATGTTATAATATAATCATCACTAATAAATGAAAGGGATAAACCATGAACGTCAAAAACGATGTTATAAGAAGTCTGCGTGAAATCGCTGAGACCGATATGTCAGAGGCTGAGTTCCTTCAGTCCGTTGAGAGCAATATGATCCCCATGCAGCAGTTCTTCACATATTACAAGTGCGCGATTATGGAGATCGAGACCAAGTTCCGCGTACTCAATGAGCAGTTCTCACTTAACGGCGAGAGCAACCCCATCGAATTCATTCAGTCCAGGATCAAAAGCTACTCCAGTATCTTCCGCAAGATAATGACCAAGCATATCCCGCGGAATATGGAAGCTATCGAGCGCGATATATGCGATATTGCAGGCATAAGGGTAGTCTGTTCCTTCGTGCAGGACATCTACCGCCTTGCCGACTGCTTCCTCCGTCAGGACGACATCACCCTCATCGAGAAAAAGGACTACATACAGAACCCCAAGCCCAACGGCTACAGAAGTCTCCACCTTATCGTGGCTGTGCCTATCTTCCTTGAGAACGAGAAACGCCTTGTGAAGGCTGAGGTGCAGCTCCGCACCATCGCTATGGACTTCTGGGCAAGCCTTGAGCATAAACTGCGCTACAAAAAAGATCTTCCCCCATACAAGCTGGACCTGCTCACCGATGATCTTAAAAAGTGCGCGGACCAGAGTGCCGAGTGGGACAGCCGTATGCAGGACATAAAGAATATCCTTGAAAGCGACTGAGCCCGTATATACCAAACTAAAAAGCTCCCGTACCTCATTTGCAGGTGCGGGAGCTTTTTTCGGTAAGATTATGCGCTTCCACCTTAAAATATGAAAAAATTGCACCATATCTTTATAATATATGTTGCATTTAAGTTATTTTTGTGTTATATTATACATAATAAGAGGATATGTGCCGAAAAAGATATAAATTCAGCACAATACGCTTAAAGGGGAATTATTAAAAAGGAGGAAATGCTTATGAAACGACTCATCTCAGCAGCTGTTGCCTTTGCTGCGGCTGCAATGTCGCTGTCCGCTCTGCCGCCTGTCCGTACAGAAGCAGCAGACGTAAAGTTCAGCGGCAGCGAATGGACAGGCAGAAACGATGCAGAGGACGTTTTCGCTGTGAACCGCGAATCGGCTTCCTGTAACCCTGTGCCCTTCCAGGACACGGACTCCGCTGTGAATGCGGTCTGGGACTACAACGCCCGTGAGAGCTCGGAATATCTCCAGATGCTCACAGGCAAGGATCAGGACTGGCGGCTCACTGTGGTGCAGAACGCCAAGGAAGCGGAGAGCCACATCAACTACGCTCTTAGCAACAAGTACATCGACGATCCAAATGAGAGTATATGGAAGACCGTTCAGCTTCCGAAAAGCTGGACCTGTCAGGGCTTCGACTTCCCAATCTACTCCAATATAACTCAGCCCTGGCAGGCTAAATACGACAGCAACGTACCCGTGCCCCAGGCTCCGACAAACTACAATCCCGTGGGTATCTACAAGAAGATATTCACTCCCGACAGCTCTATGCTGGAAAGCGGCAGACGTGTCTATATCGAGTTCGACGGTGTTGAGTCCGCTTACTATGTCTACCTCAACGGCAAGGCTGTGGGCTACAGCGAGGACACATTCAGTCCCCACCGCTTCGATATCACCTCTTACCTCCAGGAGGGCGAGAATGACCTGGTAGTAGAGGTGCACAAGTTCTGCGACGGAACCTGGTTCGAGGATCAGGATATGATATATGACGGAGGTATCTTCCGCGACGTGTTCCTGGTAAGCGCTCCCGAGACACAAATCAGGGACTACGCCGTGCACACCAATGTCAATACCGAAAACAACAGTTCCTCACTCACTATCGACCTTGACCTTAGAAACTCCTCGGGCAATGACAGGTCCGACTGGAAGGTGAAGGCAGAGGCATTTGACGAGAACGGCGTCAACGTCCTGGGAAGCGGCTCCGAAACCGGTATATCCCTGAAAGCATGGAGCGACGGCACCGCAAGGATAGAGACCTCTGCCGAGAATATAAAGCTCTGGTCCGCCGAGCACCCCGACCTCTATGCGCTGGTGCTGACGCTTACCGACAACCGCGGAAATGTTCAGGAGATAATCTCCGCTCAGCTGGGATTCAGAACTATCGGCTTCACTCCTGCGGCTGTTGACTCATCATACAAAGTTACCACCAAGAGCTGGGAGCCTATTACCATCAACGGCAAGCGCCTCCTCCTCAAGGGCGTCAACCGCCATGACACCGACCCCTTCAACGGCAAGGCTGTTCCTCAGGAGACTATGCGCGAGGACATCAGGCAGATGAAGCTCAACAACGTAAACGCTGTCAGAACTTCTCATTACAGCAACGATTCCTACCTGTACTGGCTGTGCAACAAGTACGGTATGTATGTCATGGGCGAGACCAATATGGAGTCCCACGCCCTTATGAGCAACAATGACGGCAAGGCTCTGTTCTATGAGCTGGCTATGGACAGGACAGAGACTGCATTCAAAAGACTGAAGAACAATCCCTCTATCGTTGCATGGTCTATCGGCAACGAAATGGCTTACACAGGCAACCCCAATGACGCAGGCGGTATGTTCCGCGATATGATCTGGTACTTCAAGAAGCAGGACGGCTCACGTCTCGTTCACAGCGAGGGTCAGGGCAGCGCCATGGGCGTTGACATGAGCAGTAATATGTACCCATCATCTGACGGCATAAGGAATAATGCAGGTCACGGAAAAATGCCATACGTTATGTGCGAATATGACCACGCTATGGGCAACTCCGTTGGCGCTCTCAAGGAGTACTGGGACGCTATAAGAAGCGCAGACAATATGCTGGGCGGCTTTATCTGGGACTGGGTGGATCAGTCAAGGGCTACTCCACTTCCCAACGGCGGCTGGGACTACTTCTCCGAGCCCTATGCTCAGAAGAACCTCTACTCCGAAGAGATCAAGGGCAGATACTACGCTTACGGCGGCGACTGGGGCGACTGGCCCAACGACAACAGCTTCTGTGAGAACGGTCTGGTAAGCCCTGACAGAAATCCTCAGCCCGAGCTCTCTGAGGTAAAATTCCAGTATCAGAACTTCTGGTTCTCGGAAGGCGCTCCTCAGACTGTAAACGTTTATAACGAGAACAACTTCACAGACCTCAGCGAATTCGAGGTGAACTGGAAGCTGCTGAAAAACGGCATTTCCATTCAGGACGGCACTCTCGAGAATGCTTCCTGTGCTCCCCTTACAAAGACGGCTCTCACCGTTCCCTACTCCATTCCAAGGACCGCGGTCTCAGGCGATGAGTTCGTTCTTGAGCTGTCCGTAAAGACTAAGCAGGGCAACGACATCGTACCCGAAGGTACCGAGATCTCCTACGGTCAGGTGGCTGTTTCCGCAAACGGAAGCACTGTCAAATATGACTACGGCACCGATAACGTTGACGTTGTGGAAACTCCCGACGCATTCGTTCCCACAGGTCACGGCTTCAATATGCTCATCGACAAGTCCACAGGTCTCATGAGAAAATACTCCTATCAGGGCAATACCCTCATTGAGGAGGGACCCACTCCCAACTTCTGGAGAGGAAATGTGGAAAATGACGGCGGAAGCGCCCGCGCTAACGCCTTCGATACAAAGTGGCGCAACGCTATGGACAAGGCGCGCTGTGACGGTATCGACGTCAAGGACGGCGAAAACGGCGCAAAGGTGGTCATCTCTCACCTCACACTCACCAATGCAGGCAATACCAAGGTGGATATAACCTACACCATCCACTGCGACGGCAGCACAGACGTTGAGTTCAATGTTGACGGCTCTAAATCAAGTCTGGGCAACTTCATCCGCGTAGGCTCGATCATGAAGCTCCCCGAGGGAAGCGAGAATGTGAGCTGGTACGGAAACGGTCCCGTTGAGACCTTCAATGACAGAAAGAGCGGCGGCAGACTGGGCGTATGGAACAGCACCGTTTCGGAGATGTTCTACCCCTATCTGAAGGCTGATGACTGCGGTAACCTCACCGACGTAAGATGGATCTCGGCAGGCTCACAGCAGAAGGACTTCAAACTCCTTATCGCCGCAGAGGGCACTGTGGAGGCAAGCGCGCTCCACTTCACTCCCGAGGATCTCCAGAATGCCGACCATACATACAAGCTCCGCCCGCGTTCCGAGACCTACCTCAGCGTGGACTACGGTTCAATGGGTACGGGAAGCGCTACCTGCGGTCAGGCTACACTGGAAAAGTACCGCCTGCCCTCATCAAAGACTTACAGCTGGAAATATACTATCATGCCTGTGGCTTCCGGTGCTTCCGACAAGGAAATGACCGGCGCAGCAGCAAAGCTCCGCTCCAACGGCGTATCCATTCAGGACAAGAGCAGAAACGCTCTCACTATCCCCGTAGGCGGCTCCGCAAAGCTTGGCAGCTCCGACAGCGGCAATTATATCTCGGGGGCCCTCACTATCCCCCACAATAGCGACATTGACTCCGCTCTTGAGGGAAATAACTCCTTCACAGTTGAGGTCAATGTAGTTCCCACAGGCTCTCAGCAGTTCAATATGTTCGCAGGCAAGGGCGATTACGCCTTCGGATTCCGCGCAGGAAATAATACCCTTGACTTCTTTATCTTTGCAGGCGGTGAGTGGCGCAGTCTCTACTGTGATATGAAGACCGATGCCTCATCGGGCTGGATAGGCAAAAAGCATCAGGTCGCAGGTATCTATGACGCTCAGAGCAATATGCTCCGCGTTTTCTGCGACGGCAAGATCATCGGTGAGAAGGCTGTTGGCACCACAGCAGGCGTGGCTCACTCTGACTTTAACCTGACACTGGGCGCCTGCCCCGAAACGGGAAGAAACTCTGTGGCTGACTTCTATGAGCTGAGAGTCTACAGCAAGGCACTCAGCGCAAATGAGCTCTCGTCGCAGAATACCGCATCTCCCGCGTATGCTCCCGACAGCGAATACGTAAGGCTCTGGCTGGACTTCGACAATATCGCAGAAGCTTCGGATATGCCTCAGGAGGATATTCTTTACGGCGATACCAACTGCGACGGAAAGGTCGAGCTGGCTGACGCTATACTCATCATGCAGAGCCTTGCAAATCCAGACAAATACGGTCTCGAAGGCTCCAACGACAAGCACCTGACAGACCGGGGCAAACTCAACGGCGACGTTGACAGCTCCACCGCAGGTCTTACCTCAAATGACGCTCTCAAGATACAGGAATTCCTCCTCAGGAAGATAACCTCTCTTGAGCCGTAACGTACAAATGCAATAAACACGAGACAGATACTTTCATAAGAACAATGCCCCCCGGCGTTTTCAAAAGCGCTTGGGGGCATTGTGTTTGTTATGATTTAAGTGAATAGTTATTAGTGGTTAGTGTTTAGTTTTGGTGTCGCCTTCGGCGACGTTATTTAAATAATGTGAGCCCAGCGAACACATTAACTAATCACTATTAGCGCTTGCGCTAAATTATGATTTACATTGATTTTTGAGACGATATGTTGTAAAATATAACAGAGGTGATACGATGAACATCAGATATATCCATGAGCCCACCGACTTGCAGTGCGGTCAGGCTGTGCTGGCTATGGTGCTGGGGAAAACTCCCGAATATATATGCGAATTTCTGAAAAATGACCGCGAGACCGACCTTAAAGAGATGAAACACACCCTCCGCTCCCACGGAGTCAGTATCTCAGACGAGAGAAAACAGGTCTACTCAAGGGAGGAGCTTCCGCCCCTTTGCCTGCTGAGCCTGGAAACTCCGCGGTGCTGGCACTGGTCGCTGTACTGCGAGGGTACCTTCTATGACCCCGAGCACGGCGTAATGGACGACTTCCCTCAGTCCGCAAGAAAGTACTTCTGGGAGCTCAGGCTCTGACTCTTTTATCCGAACTGTAATAATATATTTATTGACAGAGTTCGTCAAAAGTGGTACAATATCTATATATATAGATATTTGGGAGGAAACAACAATGAAATTTGATAAGATATTGTCCTTTATCACCGCAGGAGCTTTACTTTCAGCCTGTGCAGGATGCAGCAGCAAGAAGAATGCCGAAAGCTCAGAGGTAGACCCCCTGGCTCCGAAAGCTGCCCCTCAGAGTATTACTTTCGACTGGCAGGAGCCCTTCGAGACTATCCTCATCGCCTTCAAGAACTCAGACAGGTACACTGATACCTCCATGTTCGAGATCCGCGACCTGACAGGCGATGAAACACCCGAGCTCATAATCTCGCCCTCCGACGACGTTGCGGCAAAGTGTGAGGTATATAAGCTCATCGGCACAAGAGCCGATCTCATAACCAACTCCGGCTCTTACGGCACTATCGACTACATACCCGAAATGAACGCCATCGGCTTCCTCTATGAGGGAACAGGCTTCAAAATGGGCGAATACCAGACCTATCAGGACGGCAGCTTCGTTACCGACGTGAACTTCTACACAAATGCGGACAGTGCTTCCTCAGGCGCAGTTATCCGCTATGAAGTTAACGGCGAGGACGTTACACTGACAAAATTTCAGGAAGCTCTCCTGCCCTACCAGGATTCCTTCACCGTCAAGGTGGGAAGGAAGTTCTCACTTGGCACAGACGCCGTGAACTACGCTATACGCCGCAGCAAATGCTGGACTCAGGTCCTTACCGACGATCAGAAGCAGCTCTACAAGGATAAGCTCAATGAGATCCTCAGCAGCCAGGAACTTAAAGACGCTGCCTTTGAGATAGTTGACCTTGATCTGAACGAGCTCCCCGAGGTAGTCGTTTCAACCGGTCTCCTCAACGACTCAGAGACACGTATCCTCTATCTCGATACAGAAGGCGTAAAGGAGCTTTCCGTTACCTCAGACGCTGACGGCGGTATCCAGTTCGACGTAAGCTCAAAGATATTCTATGCTGCCGATTATTACGGCTCTATCCAGTGCTGGTCCATGGCAGGCGCAGACATCAGCAGCTTCCAGCCCTCCGACAGCACGGTCCGCTGCGGAAGAGAGTACGATCTCACAGCAGAAAACATCGAAAATACCTTCCTTTCATGAGGTAATTTATGGCTAAATCAAAATTTATCTACACCTGTAATCAGTGCGGCTACGAAAGCACGAAGTGGAACGGCAAGTGCCCTTCCTGCGGCGCATGGAACAGCTTCGAGGAAGACATCGCCGATGTCTCTCCCGCAGGCGGTCGCGGAACAGCTTCTCAGGGAGCTGCTCCCGATCTTTCCGACTGTATCCTCGAGCTTGAGGACATCGGCGCCGACAATGACGTCCGCTATGACACGGGTATCGGAGAGCTGAACAGAGTCCTCGGCGGAGGCCTTGTGAAAGGCTCTCTTGTTCTTCTCGGCGGTGAACCGGGTATCGGTAAGAGCACCATTCTCCTCCAGATATGCCAGTTTCTCGGCGAGGACCACTCCGTTCTCTACGTCTCGGGAGAGGAGTCAGCAAGACAGATAAAGCTCCGCGCCCAGCGCCTTGGGGTTGACACGGAAAACCTGTATATACTTACTGCAACAGACGCCGAGGCTGTGGCTCAGACCATTGCTGCAAGCGCCCCCGATATAGCTATCATCGACTCAATACAGACCATGAGCATCGGCAGGATAACCTCAAGTCCCGGAAGTCTCACTCAGGTAAGAGAGTGTACCAACCTGTTCATGCACACCGCAAAAAATCAGGAGATACCCATTATCATAGTAGGACACGTCAACAAGGACGGCGCTATCGCAGGTCCTAAGGTAATGGAGCATATCGTTGACGCCGTGCTCTATTTTGAGGGCGAGCGCCACCAGAGCTATCGTATTCTCCGCGCTGTGAAGAACCGTTTCGGCTCTACCAACGAGATAGGCGTGTTTGAGATGCTTGATAAGGGTCTCCGCGAGGTGGCTAACCCCTCGCAGATGCTTCTTGAGGGACGCCCCCATAATGTTTCGGGGACCTGCGTTGCCTGTGTAATGGAGGGCAGCAGACCTATTCTTGCTGAGGTACAGGCACTGGCTTCAAAGACCAGCTATGCCGCTCCCAGAAGAATGGCTACGGGCTTTGACTTCAACAGGCTCAGCATTATCATTGCCGTACTGGAAAAGCGCCTGGGTATATACATGGGTACTCTCGATGTGTACCTCAACATCGTCGGCGGCTTTCGTCTGGACGAGCCTGCGGGAGACCTTCCCGTGGCTATGGCGCTGTACTCGGGTATAATGGACAAGCAGATAGACGAGCAGCTCATCGCCTTCGGTGAGATAGGTCTCGGCGGCGAGATACGCTCAGTATCACATATCGCCCAGCGTATCCGCGAAGCAGAGCGTATGGGCTTCCGCACCTGCGTGGTGCCGAAGCAGTCAATGTCCGCTGTTGACCCCAGGGACTACGATATGGATATAATCCCCGCATCTACCTTGAAACAGGCGCTTACGGTGATAAAATAAGTTATGAAGATGATACCTCGTGTATCATCTTTTTTATTGCTATTTGTGCATGAATGTGATATAATTAAGTTGACATATACTTTATTTTATCATAAAGGAGGAATATCATGAATATCAGAAAAAAACTTCTGTCCGCTGCGGCAGCTGTAGCTCTGGCACTTTCGGCAGCTCCCGTGCAGCTGTCCCGTGTTCAGGCAGCAGGACAGGCTCCCTCAGAGGCTTTTTCCGAGGAGATAGGTCTGGTGGGAAATCTCTTTACCGTTGCCGACAGCGGCAAGGCTGACCACGCAGAGCTCCAGTGGGCTACTACGCTCTCCGCACAGAGCTATGTGCTCTACCGCTCAACCGACAAGAGCAGCGGCTTTGTGCCCGTATACGAGGGCACCGGAAACTCCTGGACGGACAACGATATGTCCGCGGGACAGACCTATTACTATCAGTTGAAGGTCATCGGCAAGAACAGCGAGAACTGCTCTCAGGTCAAGGAGCTGACTCCCTGTGACCTTCCGTCGGGGCTCAGCACCTATGACAATCAGAAGGGCAGCAATCTGGTCTATGAGACCAGCGGCTACAAGGTGGGCGACACCTACTACAGCTACTCTCTGAAAAAGCACGCCGGCAAGGACGATATTTACCTTGCGGAGACCACATCAAAGGACGGAAAATGGTTCTCAAACGAGAAAAATGTAGCGGACAGTTCCCAGAATCCGGCACTGGCAAGCTGTAAGATAGAGTCCGTTCACATCGACTATATCCCCGCCAAGAACAAGGTGGTAGTCTGGGCGCACTGGGAAAAGCCCAGCGGCTACAGCGACGGTAAAGCCCTTGTTATCACGGGTACTCCCGGCGGACAGTTCACGGTGCACCACGTTTACAATCCCCTGAATATACAGGTTCGCGATATGGCTATCTTCTTTGACGATGACGGAACAGGCTACCTTATCGCAGCCGCCAACAAGGAGGGACAGGGTGCCAACGCCACCATGTACATCTTCCAGATGAACGAGGATTACAGCGATGTTACCCGCGTTGTAAAAACTCTCTTTGAGGATCAGTACCGCGAATTTCCAAACCTTATCAAAAAGGACGGCTACTACTTCCTGTTCACCTCACAGGCGGCAGGCTGGTACCCCAGCAGCGGCGCATACAGCGTTACCACCGACATCGGCGGCAACTGGAGCGACCTGCGCAGCATAGGCAACACCTCAACATTCTCATCACAGTCGGGCTGGATAGTGAATATGCAGGACAAGAACTACCTCATGCACGCCTACCGCTGGCTGAGAGCCTCAGATACCAGCGGAACCACGCTGTGCCCCCTGTATTTCGACAACGGCTTCGCCTTCTATGACTACTGCCCCTACTTCAAATACAACACCTCAACGGGAGACCTTTTCCCCGTTCAGCAGGGCGAGCTTCTCTCACAGGACAAGCCTGCTTCATCTTCACTGGCGGCTAAGAGCGGAAACTCCCCTGCCAAGGCGGTGGACGGCTCCTACCAGAGCTCTTTCAACGCAATCGGCGACTATAAGAAGTGGCCCTTCTACGTTCAGGTCGACCTTGAACAGGTCTGTGACCTCGCAAATATCCAGACCTCCTGGTACATCTGCAAGGGCTCTGAGGGCTACTACACCTATACCGTGGAGGGCAGCCTTGACGGCGTCAACTGGACACAGATCCTCGATCACACCAACAAGAACAGCGAATCGGTCACCAAGACCTACGGCTTCAACAGCGATATGCTCAAGGGACGGGCAAGGTATGTAAGGCTCAACGTCAAGAATGCCACCCTCCAGAACAATCCCGACAATAACTGGTACAATCCCCAGGTCTATGAAATGAAGATTTTCGGAACTCCAGTCAGCAAGGCAGAGACTCCCACACCCGTTATCGACATCGACTTTGAAAACGGCACGGGAGACCTCAGGCTCAGCAGCGGTGCTTCTGTTGACGAAAACGGATTTAGCGGAAAGGGACTTCGTCTCGACGGCAGCGACAATGCCTTTGCGGAGCTCCCCTCGGGACTGCTGGACGGCTGCCGCGATTATACGGTGAGCATGGACATAAAGTCCGAGTCGGAGGGCAACTTCTTCACCTTTGCCGCAGGTAAGAATGATGAGAAATACGTCTTCTTCCGCGTTGCAAAGGATACTTTCAGATTTGCCGCAACTACCGATTCATGGCGCGATGAGACCGTTATTGAGCGCGATGCGGACGGTACGAACTGGCATAACTATACCCTGGTCTTCAGCGGCGCAACTGCCAAGCTGTACATCGACGGAAAATTCGTCAGCGAGACCACCGAAACTCACGGTCAGATAGCTGATATGGGTTCGGGCACAAGCTGCTATATCGGCAAGTCCTACTACGGTGACGACACCTGCTTCAAGGGCGAGATAGACAACCTGAAGATATACAAGTGCGCCCTCACAGACGCCGAGATAACGGGCAGCTCTCCCGCTGTCAGCGGACCCGTCAGGGGCGATGTCAACAACGACGGCAAGTGCAACGTTGCAGACCTCACCGCCATGCAGAGGTTCCTTCTCGGCAAGGACAGCCTGGCTGCTCCCCTTAACGGTGACCTGTGCAGCGACGGAGTGATCGACGTTTTCGACATGGCGGCTCTCAGGAAGCACATACTCAGTACAAACTGAAAAAAACTCCCCGATATTCTGATATATCGGGGAGTTTTTTTACTGTAAAATATTGTTTTTATTGACATTTTTCAGGCGCTATGTTATTATAGTTATATACAACATCAACAGGAGGAAGACATCTTGAAACTGAAAAAACATATTGCCTGCATTCTCGGTATCTGCCTTATGCTGACAGGCTGCGGAAGGGCTCCAAAGACCTCATCCGAGTCCGACAGCACGACAGAGACGGAGACCATTACCGAGGAGTTTTACGATACAGAAGAACAATCGCCTATCCAGGAAACAGTCACCGAGTTCATCACCACTGCTCCCGTGACCACTAAGTCGGAAACCACTGCTGTCACTGCTTCCTCTGCTGTTACAACTGTAGCTCAGGCTCAGAAAAGCGAGGACAGCTCCGACAGCGGAAACAATGATGACAGTGAGGAGCCTGCTGACGATGGCGGCTCCGATGATGATAACAGCTATGAGCCACAGCAGCAGAGCTGCGAGCCTGCCGTCACTACAAAACGGTACGTCCATACAACTGCTGCCAGACATACTACAGCGGTAAGGACTACCACCACCGTTACCACTACTACCATAAACCATGACCCGTCTCCTAACGAGGTGCTCAGCGAGCTCAGCCTTGAGCAGAAGGTGGGACAGATGTTCATGGTGACTCCCGAGGCTATAACGGGTATCTCTCCCATGAGAGAGGTGGGTAACGGCACAAAAAATGCTTTGGCTGCTTACCCCGTGGGCGGTATCATCTACTTCGCTCAGAACCTTACCTCTAAAAACCAGATAAAGACGATGATAAGCAATACTCAGAGCTACTCACGGAGCGCCTGCGGTGTGGGACTTTTTACCGCCGTGGACGAGGAGGGCGGAACCGTTGCAAGGTGCGCTCAGAAGCTGGGTACCGCTTCATTCTACGATATGGCTTACTACGGCAGGGATAATGACTACGGCACAGCCTATGACATCGGCTCCGCTCTCGGCAGAGACCTGCACAGTATCGGCTTCAATGTGGACTTCGCTCCCGTTGCTGACGTGAATATTTGCAGTGGCAACGAGCTTGGAGACCGAATATTCAGCAGTGACCCCGATGTGGTTGCAAATATGGTCTGCGGAGTCACAAAGGGACTTCAGGACAACGGCGTCTGCGCTACGCTGAAGCACTTTCCCGGGCTTGGCGCCGAGGACGGCAACACCCACACCAATTCAACGGTAGTCATCGACCGCTCTGTGGAGGAGCTCCGCGAGACCGAGTTCGTTCCCTTCAAGGCGGCTATAGAAAACGGCGCGGACTTCGTTATGGTGGGACACCAGACCGTAACAGGCTTCGGTGACGATCTCCCCTGTGACCTTTCATATACGGCAGTAACGGAAATGCTCCGCGGCGAGCTCGGCTTTGACGGTATTGCCGTCACCGATGCTCACCAGATGAATACCATCTCAAAGGCGTACTCCTCGGGTGAGGCTGCAAAGCTGGCTATAAAGGCAGGTATGGATATTATCCTCATGCCCGTGGACTACCGTCAGGCTATCGACGAGGTTTGCAGTGCTGTCCGCAGCGGCGAGATACCAGAAAGCAGGATAGACGAAAGCGTTATGCGCATTCTCACACAGAAGTATCAGCTGGGACTTCTCAAAAGATAAACACAGGACCCGAAAGAATTCTTTCGGGTCTTTTTTCTGCCGGTCGCGCGGCTGAAATAATATACAAAATATCACGATTTAATGTTGCAATAATAGCTATTATGTGTTATAATGAAATATATTACTGTTTCTGATATGATCGGGGGGATATGACCATGAATAAGATAATAGAGCTTGCCGTTATAGTTGCGGGAATAGATGAGGAGTACCAGAACAGTATCCTGGACGGAATAACTGCCTGTGCCAAAAGATCTCATGCCAACATATCATGCTTCTGTGCATTCGGCGGAGTTCTCTCAAGCAACAGGTACGATCAGGGTGAGTACAATATCTATTCCCTTATTAATTACAAGAAGTTCGACGGCGTTATCCTCATGACCAATACCATAAGCGATCCCGTCGAAAAGGAAAAGATACTGTCAAAAGTAAGAGCCTCAGGGCTCCCCGTCACAGTACTGGACTGCGACGAATACCCCGAATTCTATAACGTAAGTATCGACAATTATCAGGCTATGAAGGATATAGTCGAGCACGTCATAAAGGTACACGGTGCAAAGCTCATAAACTATATCTCGGGTCCTCTTGCCAATCCCGAAGCATCTGCCAGATACAGAGCCTTCCTGGAGGTCATGTCCGCAAATTCTCTTGTCACTGATATGGACAGGGTATTTTTCGGAGAGTTCAGACCTTCGGACGGAAAAAAAGCTGTGGAAAAGTTCATCAGGTCAGGCAAGCCCCGTCCCGAAGCCATTATCTGCGCAAACGACGCAATGGCTCTGGCTGCCGTTGAGGAACTCAGCAGCTTCGGCTATGTGGTTCCAGATGATATTATTGTCACGGGCTTTGACAACACCTACAACGCAAGACATCACCTTCCTGCCCTGACTACGGTCTCACGTCCTCTGGACGAGGCAGGATACAAAGCCTGCGAGATACTCATTGACGTCATCAAGGGCAAAAAGCACGAAAAGACCATCACCCTTGAGTCCTCCCCTGTTTTCACGGGAAGCTGCGGGTGCAGCAGCGGCAGCATGGACGATATGGCTGAATACATGGTGTCGATATACAAGGCACTCAACAGCTGCAAGAGCGATATTTCCGTTATAAACCACATGACGACAGAGCTTGCGGAAAACGAGACCTCAGACTCGAATATGCGTACTATCGCACAGTTCATAAACGAATTGAAGTTTGACAGGTTCGCTGTATGCCTGTGCACAAACTGGGATAAGGTCATCAAGGGGTCTTCACAAAGCCGCGTCCCCGAAGACATTCAGATAATCGGATACACCGAAAACATGACCGCTCCCCTTGTGATAGAGGGGGGATGAACTCCCCCGTGAAGCAGTTCAGCACAGCTGATATGCACCCCCGCAAGCTTCACGGCGACGGCAATGTAAGCTACTTTCTGCCCCTCCATTTCCGTGAGCGGTGCCTGGGATACTATATCTTCACAAACAGTCAGTTCCCCACAAAGAGCCTGCTGTGTCACACCCTTATCCTCAATATAAGCAACTCTGTGGAGAATATACGCAAGCTACATCACCTTAACAGCATGATAGACGAGCTGGATAAGCTCTACGTCATCGACCCGCTGTGCAACATCTACAACCGCAACGGCTTCATCAGGACTGCCGATACCATATTCAGGAACTGCCAGGAAAAGGGCAGCAAGCTTCTCATCGCCTTTATAGATATGGACGGTCTGAAGCTGATCAATGACAACTACGGTCATAAGGAGGGTGATTTCGCTCTCCAGCGCCTTGCAGGCGTCATCAGGGACTGCTGCGGAAAAGGCAGGATATGTGCCCGCTTCGGCGGTGATGAGTTCATCATTCTCGGCGAGGACGCCGCTGAGGAGGACGCAGAAGCTGTTGAGACCGCCTTTTACTCTCAGCTGGAAAACATTAACATTCTCATAAAAAAGCCCTATACCATTGCCGCAAGTATCGGTACCGTCGTTACCGGGGTCTCAGGCGGTCAGACTCTTTTCCAGCTCATCACTCAGGCAGACGAGATAATGTACGAAAAGAAAAAGCGCAAGAAGACCTCAAGGTACCTGCGCCGCGACTAAACACTATGAAGCACAAGGGAACAGTTAAACTTGAAACAAAGCGCCTCGTTCTGAGGCGCTTTGAATATGCCGACTCGGAAGCGGCTTTCCGCAACTGGACAAGTGACCCGATGGTAACGGAATTCCTGCGGTGGAAAAATCACTCCGCTCTTTCGGAAACACAAAGTCTCGCCCGCTTCTGGGAAGAAAAGTACAGAGACATGAGATGGTACCACTGGGCTATAGTGCCGAAAGAGACCGGCGAGCCTGTTGGAACGATTTCAGCTGCCAATGTTTGCGATGACACCGATACAATAGAGGTGGGCTACTGCATCGGCAGAGCCTTTCAGAACAAGGGCTATACCACGGAAGCCCTTCATGCTGTCATGGGCTTTTTCTTTGACACCGTGGGAGCCTGCCGCATAGAAGCAAAACACGACCCGCGCAATCCTGCTTCGGGCCGTGTCATGGAAAAATGCGGTATGACATACGAGGGTACCCTGCGCCGCTCAGAGCGTACCAACAAGGGCGTGGTGGACGTCAGGGTATACAGTATCCTCAGAGAGGAATACCGTTAGAGCAGTGGTGCGAACATATTCAGCACCGCTCCTGCTGCCTTTTTCAATACGGGTCTTGCAGCACACTCCTCCGCTGTGACAAGATGTGAAAGCTCCACGGTCTTTTCAAAATCGCGGACTATCTTCTTTATCACGGAGCAGTCATACAGCACTGAGCCGCATTCAAAATGCAGATAAAAGCTTCTGTAATCAAAATTGATAGTGCCGACCACCGCGGTCTTTCCGTCCGCAACACAGGTCTTGGCATGGATAAATCCGGGAGTGTATTCGTATATCTTTACTCCTGTTTCAATAAGGGTGGCGTAGTTGTTCCAGGCTATCATGTGAACGTACCACTTATCGGGGATATGGGGTGTGATTATGCGCACATCCACTCCCTTTTTTGCCGCAAAGCCCAGAGCGTTGAGCATCTCCTCATCAAGTATCAGGTATGGCGTGGTTATGCAGACGTACTCGCGGGCATTGTTTATGAGCTCCATGTAAACACGCTTTCCAACGGGCTCCTCATCAAGGGGAGAGTCGGAAAATGGCTGTATAAAGCCGTCGCTGCCCAGAAATCTGAATGCCTCCGTGTGCTGAGGCTGATATTTCAGAAACTCCTCGTCCTCTGCCTTCTCCCAGAGCTGGAGGAACATGACTGTGTAATTCCATACAGCCTGTCCTCTTATCATAATTGCAGTGTCCTTCCAGTGTCCGAAGCGCTCCTTGCGGTTGATGTACTCATCTGCAAGATTGGTCCCGCCGTTGAAGGCTGTGTGTCCGTCGATTATGACTATCTTTCTGTGGTCGCGGTTGTTCTGCACCGATGACAGCATGGGACGGAATGGGTTGAACACCTTGCACTTGACGCAGCCCTCCTCAAGTCTGCGGAAGGGCTTCACGGAATTGAGCATTCCCGTACCGATACCGTCATACATGAGCCTTACGTCCACACCCTCCTTAGCCTTGCGGATAAGGAGCTCGGACATCACGTCGAACATATAGCCCTCGGTGATGATGAAGAACTCAAGGAAGATGAAGTTCTTAGCCGTTTCCAGCTGTGCTATGAGGTTCTCGAACTGTATCTCGCCCAGGGGGAAATACTCCGCAGAGGTATTCCTGTAGACGGGGTAAAGTCCGAAGTCGGTGACGTACCGTGCAAGATTGACAGAATCGGGACAGCTCAGCTTCAGCTCCTCCATGACAGCGTCCTCCTGCACAAGAAGCGTCTTTGTCTGCTTCTGGTTGCGCATATCTATGGACTTGGGGAACTGCTGGGTCAGCTTGATGAACAGGTAGGATACTCCGCCCAGCAGGGGGAAGATACTGATAATGATTATCCACGAAACACGATAGGAAATGGGATCGTTCTTGTTTGTCAGGTAAATGGCAAGTATTATATCAAGTACGATGAGAGCGAAATATACGAACACGAAACGCTCTCCCAGGCTCATTACCGCCAGCATCAGGAAGCCTATCTGCAACAGCAGAAGGATCACGAATGCGGCGTTGCTGCTGAGTATGCTGCTGAGAAGTTTTTTGAGCTTCATATCTCACCTCCGGATAAAAATGATAAAATTATTATAACACAAAAAAAGCAATAAATCAACGGTATGCGGCGTAAAAACTGCAAATGCCATACAGAAAGGATAAACACTATGACAGAGATCAGACCATATGAAAGAAAGGTAAACTACTACGAAACAGACAAAATGGGGATAGTCCATCACTCAAACTATATCCGCATTTTCGAGGAGACCAGAGTCCACTATCTTGCTGAGGCAGGTATGCCCTTTGAGAATATAGAGGCGGAAGGCGTCCTTATGCCCGTACTGTCCGTGGAATGCTCCTACAAGCATCCGCTGGTCTTCGGTGAGGCTTTTCAGTCCGGCATAAAGGTGACTAAGTTCAACGGAACTACCCTCCACCTGGCATACAGGGTCATCAGCCTGAAAACCGGAGAGCTCTGCGCCGAGGGAAGCTCCTCTCACTGCTTCACCGACACGGATATGAAGCCCCTCAGGACAAAGCTGAAATTCCCCCATATCTATAATATCTTCAACGAATTACTAAAAATATCATCAGAGGAATAAACCAAAAGCTGCACGGCGGAAACCGTGCAGCTTTTCTATTGGAGGTCGTTATTTTGCGCTTGGGTCAAGAGTTGTTCTCTTCTTGAGAAGGAACTCCTGAATGAACATAGCGTCGTTGGAGGTAAGTCCCTCTGTCTCCTTGTCAACGTCGCCGTTTGCCTTGCCCTTTTCGGTGAGGTGCTTCTCATAAGTGCCCTTCAGACCGTACTTGTCGGGGTTTGCAATGGACCGCATTATGAGGATAGCGTCTGCAAGCTCAACCTTTGTGTCACAGTTGGAATCGCCGTAAATGATGTCCTTGTCAACAGGCTTGCTTGTAGTTGTTGTGGTGGTCACCTTGGGAGCTGTTGTGGTAGTTGTAGTGGTCTTGGGCTGCTCTGCGCTTCCCTTGTAGAGGTCCTTGGGGAGCTCTGACAGTGTGATGCAGAAATCGCTCTTGTAAAGCTCTGTGAAGGTCTCGGGGTCCTGATACTCCTTGCCGCAGAGGAAGTGAGACTGCTCTGAATCGTACCAGGGGCAGAAGTACAGCCAGTATGCGTGCTCGACCTGCATATTGTTCAGGCTTGGGCAGGAATCGTTCTCGGGCATTGCTACCATTTTCTTGCCCTTGACGAACTTGTTCAGCGTGTAGAATATGCCGGCCTCAGCGTCCTCGTTGGGAGTTCCCTGCTGCTTGCCGTCATGACGGTTGTACTGGCAGTTATACTTATCAAAGCCTACGATGTCAACCTTGTCATCGCCCGAATACCACTTTGCGGAATTGTCAGACCATGCGTACAGGTTCTGCTCGTAGATGAGGTTGTGGAGACCGTACTCGTCTCTCAGTGTGTCCTGGAGGAAGTTCCACAGCTGATTGTATACAACTGCGCCTTCCTTTGCCCACCAGAACCATGCACCGGAACCGTCAATGGGATCCTCGGTACGGCTGGGGTTGCCCTCCGCCTCATGGAAGGGACGGAAGATAACAGGAACCCCTGCGTCCTGGAGCTTCTTCAGCTCAGCTGCAAGATTTTTCATACAGAGCTGGAAGTAATCATACTCCATTGTGCCCTTTACCATGCAGTTCTTGGTGATGAAGTCAGTCTTCTCGGTATATGTGGTCTTGGAGAAGTCAAGAGGCTCTCCGAGAGTATAGTCAGCCTTGCTTGTAGGAACGTTTATATGCCATGAAGCTGTGCAGATACCGTTCTTCTTGATAGCCCAGTCGATCATACGCTGTGCCACCCCGTCGTCCCAGGCATAGCAGGGGCAGTAGCTTCCGAAGTCAAAGCCGCGGATAGCGGGCTCCTCGCCTGTGAGCTCCTTGATGTATCTTACCTCAAAGTTATAGTCATTGTATGAGTAGTTGCGGTTCTGAGTGCTGTAGGTATAGACCTGTCCGTCGGGACCTGTGCAGTGCCAGGGGAACTTCTCGCCGCTCTCGGTCTTGTCCCAGCTCTCCTCGTCGATGACGTACTCAACGCCGTCGCTGTCCACGCACTTGTTGGCATTTGCGTCATAGCGGATAGTGGTATCAACGCCATGACCGCCGCCGTATATTTCCTGCTGACCCGAAAGGATATGCTTGCCGTAAACGCTCTTGAGGTACTTCATGAGTGCCTTGGTCTTGGGAGTAGCGTCGGGATCAACTGTTGTGCCGTCAGCCTTTGAGAGGTCGGGGAACTGTGCCTCGTCCACCGTTACCGTATCAATTGCCATGTAGCCGTATTCGCTGATGAATTCGATAGTGTTCACGCCCTTGTTCATTCGCACCATTCCGAAGTCATAATCCGTCCACTTGTCGGAATAGGCTGCCTGAGTTGTGTATTTTACTCCGTTTATCTTGACAGCCTGCTGTCTTGCGCCCTTGTCGAGTATCTGTGCGCCGTGTACCATTATGGAGTACATTCCGTCGGCGGGAACAGTCACCTCAAATGAAGCAGGTGATGCTGTCAGATAGAAGAATCCGTCGCCTGAATAACCGGGTATCTCTGTCTGATAGATACTTGTCCACAGGTCAGCGCCCTCCATTTTCTCACCCTCGATAACGTAAGGGAAAGATGTTGCAGCTGTCTCCCCTGCTGCAATGGAAGTGAAAAGTCCTGCGGTGCTGCACTGTACTGCTGCCATAACTCCCGCAGCTGTCAGTGCCAGTGTTTTTTTAAGCTTTCCATTCATTTTCAATATCCTCCTTTATTGGATACGACCAATAACCTATAACTTTATTATAGTCCCTTTTAAGCCCTGTGTCAAGCCTTTTCAGCTATCGAATATGTAAAATTATTGTGATAATTTAAGTTGCTGCTTAAATTATGAAAAAAGGAACCTTATGGGGAGGTTCCTTTTTCCATCATATCATTATACCGAAGTCCTGTCGGATCTCAGGACTCGGGGAGAGCTGGCAGAAGGCCAAGGAGATACTTCTGTATAGCCAGTGCGTCATTGGCTGTGATACCGCTTCCCGGCTCGCTGACATCAGCGTTTACGCGGAACTCGGACTTGATCTGGTATCTGTCGGGATTTGCAAGTGACTGCATGATGAGTATAGCATCAGCAAGTTCGACTGTGCCGTCGCCGTTTACATCTCCTGCCTTGCCGTTGTAGGGCTTCGCAGTTGTAGTGGTGACAGCAGGCTGTCCCTCAGCTGCCGAGAATACCATGTAGAACAGGTTTGCTGCGTCTGCCTTTGCGACTGTATGTGCACCTGCGGAAAGATCTGCGGTGATGATACCGTCGCCCGATGATGTATACTTGGTACCGTCTATCTTGATAGTTGCCGCAGGCTCTGTGAATACGAGGGTAAGTCTGCCGTTTGAGGGAGCGCTGAAGCTTATAGCTGTGGCTGTCTCGATCTTCAGGCATCTTGTCAGGGCCTTACCGTCATAATTCACAGTTCCTTTAGCGTCAGAGAGGTTACCGGTAATGCTGTAGAAGCTGCTCTGTGTACCGTTTTCGGTGAAGTTGTGGACATAGCCGCCGGATACAGGTACAACAGGTGAAGTTACTGTTGTCGTGGTGCTCTGTGCAGGCTGACTGCTGCTTGTAGTAGTAGTCGAAGGCTGCTGCACGGGAGCAGTTGTCTGTGCAGGTGCTGTTCCTGCTGCATAGGGGTTCGGAGTTGCGGTCTGTGATACTCCGCCGCTCATGTGGTATCCTATGCTCTTATATGTGCTGCCCGAGGCTGTCTCGGCAAATCCCGAGGGCTTGGGCGAGCCGTCTGCGTTTCTCCATGCCTTGTGGAAATCTGTTCCCATGGCTGCAACGCTGAGGCTTATGAAGTCGCTGTCGGCAGGTGTTACGATGTCGCCCAGCTTAGCGCCGTTGGTCATGGTAACAGCTGACTTTGCGTAATAATACTTGGCGTTGTAATATACGGAATCGCTCATGATACCAACGAACTTGTCGTTGGATACCTTTATGCCTGCGGCGTTGGTCTTTGAGACCTTGCCTGTGTTGATGTATGACATCATTCCGCTGAACTTAGCCGATGTGTCGCAGCGGTATACCATGTAATTGGACTTGCCGTTGCCGCCGATACCGTTGTTGTATGCGGTGCAGTTCTTCATGTCGCCGAACTTTGGATTGTTGTTATCGGTAAATCCGCAGTTCAGGTTCTCAAAGGAAAGGCAGTTCTCAACGGTGTGGCGTGTACCTACTCCGCCGCCGCCAAGCTTGAAGCCGTTTCCGTCACAGTCGCCGTAGCCTCTGCCGTTCTCGGTAAAGCCGTTGCGGAAGGCTATACTGTTCTTTATAGTCACACTGCCGATAGGACCTGTCTCGGTCTTTGCATAGAGGTCCCAGCCGTCATCGGAGTTGTTGTAAGCGATACAGCCGTCGAATACGTTGCCCTCGCCGCAGGTGAGCTTTGCAGCAAATCCGTCTGCGTTCTCCATTGTGGCATCGTCGCAGTTATTGCGTGAGGTGCAGTTCTTCACAAGGTTGTTTGTGGGCCACTGGGATACACTTGTATACGAGGCATTGTATCTGGAGATCTGTAAGCCTGTATCCTGATTATTGTCGAATACCATCATCTCGATGATATTGTTGTCGCCCGAAAGGAGCATTCCGTTATCGCCTGCATTGGCTATCTCAAAGCCGTAGAAGTGCCAGTATGAGCCGTCAAGGACGAATCCGCGGTTAGTGCCTGATACCGCTTCGCCCGAGAAGTCGAACTTTACCTCCGCATTGGGGTAGGCTGCGATGGTCTTGTATGCGCCCGACTTGCCTGCGTTGCTCTCCTCTATCATAATGGGCGAGCTGTATTTATATGTGCCGCCGAGAAGATAGATAGTGCCGCCCGCAGGTACCGACTTGATCGCGGTAAGAACATCTGTGGGGGTATTCATGGTCTTACCGTCTCCTCCGCCGTTGGGAGAAGCATAGATCACGTTTGCGCCTGAAACCGGGGTAACTGATACAGGCACAGTTGTGGTCTTGGCAGGCTGTGTCACAGGGATAGTTGTAACTACAGGCTGCGTTGTGATAACGGGGATAGCTGACGTTGTGACTACAGGGGCTGAGGAGCTGTCCTCCTTGAAGCCGCTGCCTATTGCGGTCACTGTGCCCTTGTAGGAGCTGAGCGCAGATTTAAGTGCCTGATTTACTGCGTAGCTCTCATCGTCAACCGAGTTGTTGAACTGCCACTTGAAGTCGCCGCCGTCAACTCTGCCTGCCTTTGCCGTTACTATGGCAGGTACATCAGCTGCACTGTCCGCTGTGTAGCTGTACATCACACTTGATGTGTCAAAGTTGTTGTAGGCTGTTCCGCCCGATTTAGCCTTTACAGAAGCTCCTATCTTCTCTGTCTTTGAGGAAGCCTCATAGGCGTCGAAATCAGTGCTGTTCTCCTGATAGGTAGTGTACGCCTTCTGACCTGTCATGATATTGCCGAAGGACTTGATGACTCCGCCTGCTTCTCCCGAGAAGGTACCGCCTGAAAGATCATCGGAGCCCTGAAGGGAGATGAGCATGGGATACTTGCAGTTGCGGAAATAGTTGCTCTCCACAAAGCAGGAAGCTCCCATGGTAACACCTACTCCGTACTTTGCATTGCCGTCAAAGTAATTGTTGTAGCAGTGTACGGAACAGGTCCTTATTCTGGGGTGGCGGGAATCGGAATGATCGTACCAGTTGTGGTGGTAGGTTATGTAATTCTCGGTGCTCTCTGATTTCATGCCCTGGAGATTACACTTTCCGTTGTCCCAGAAGTGATTGTAAGAGTGAGTGATATAGGTAGAGGTCTTGGTATCAAGAGCTCCGTCGCCCTTTGCCTGATCGGCATCAGAGCCTGCGTCTCCGTAGAAGAAGTCGCAGTTGTGGACCCAGATGTGGTTGTTGTTCTGCTGGAGTCCGCAGTTGTCGCCCTCGCTGCTGTTGCAGTTCATGAAGCCCAGGTTTCTTACCTCTACGTTGGAACAGTTCTTCAAGACGAGCCCAAAACCGTTGAGAGTTGCGTCATTGCCTATGCCCTCTATGGTGCAGCCTGCTGTGACTGTATCCACCATAAGGTCTCCTTTCATGAGAACGGAGGGATCTGTGATATTGCCGATGATACGGATGTTCAGCGGTCTTGACTCCTTGCCCTTCTTATACGCGGTGATTATATTCTGCACGCCCGTCACCGCTGTGGCTCCATTTCCTGTGGAGTCGATGCTTGCTGATACCGTGTCCTTGTTTCCTTCCGTAACATAGATCACTATGGCATTGCTTTTAAGAGTACCGTCATTGTTGTAGGCACCGCTGGAGCTTCCGTTCACGAATCCGAAGCCGCTGCGGTCATGTGCATAGGCTTCTGCCTTTGCCTCTGCTGCCTTTGAGCTGTCCTCCTTGCCGCCTATAACAGGAACTATGCGCATTGTGTGGCTGCCTGCCTTCAGTCCCACGGCATCTGCTCTCATATAGCCGCTGTACTGTCTAACAAGCATGGTGTCGATCTGGACGCCGTCAACATAGACATTGTAGCCGCCTGCTCCCGATACCGATGACCATGTGGCATACATTCCCTCGCCGAAGCCTGCGGAGCTGAGTATCTTCACGCTGCTTTCGGCTGCATAGGCTGTGAGCCCGCTTCCTGCGGTGATAACGGACATTGATGAAGCTGCTGTGCCGACTGCTGCCGACACTGTCATCATAGCCGCTGCTGCGATTGAAGCTGCTCTTCTTTTAAGCATACTGTTCTTCATAAGTGATCCCTCCATAAATTTTAATATCCTCTGACGAGCGCCCTATCGGCGCTTCTTTCTCTTACTGTATATATTATATCCCCGAAGCAGAGCCTTTTCAATGACATATAATACTCAGAATATGATTTTTTGTGCTATTATTTATCACAACTCGATACAATCGGTCAGATAAATATATAATATCATCATCTTTTTATATATGTATGTCATTACAGCATATTTTTCTTATAATTTCCGAAAAATATGTGAGAGATTATGCGAGTTGATACGTCTATGTTATAGAAAGCATGAAACCAGTAAAGGAGGTATCTTTATGCTATTCAAGAAAATCTTATCTTTTACCCTTGCAGCTGCTGTGTCATCATCTATGATAGCAGCAGTTCCGGCCATTCCCACTGCAAACTACGCAAGCACCGTATTCGCAGCTGACGGCGATGACCCTGCCCTGACTACCACAACTATAGCAGGCAGCGGCTCATTCGCTCTGCTCCAGACAAGCTATGATGTGAAGGCAGGCAGCACTGTCTACATATCACGCTGCGGTATAACCACCCCCGACTCCTGGGAGATAAGTGATCCGTCGGTCATCTCCGTGGACTCAACAGGTCTTGTTGTCACAGGTCTCAAGGCAGGTACTGCCGAGATAACATACACCTATAAAGGCAACACTTCAAAGGCTTATGTGACTGTAACAGAGGGCGGTGCCGAGGCTGAGTCCGGCGAGCTTACATTCACGGACTATGTTATGTACAGCTCTGCAAGATTTGTTTCATTCCGGAAACAGGGACTGTTTATGCTTATCGACGGTCTGAAGTACCCCGGCGGCAATCCTCTCGCAGAAGGAAATACCGTTAATGTGAACTTCAGCTTCGAGACTATTGACGGCGTCCGCGCAATTACTAAGTTCGGCAATTCGTCAGTAGTAACACATGAACAGCCTATAAGCCTCCCCACTCCCGAAAGACTTTCTATCAGTGATTTTGTCATGGAAAAAGATGCCTACAGCATCACCTTCAAGGATCACGGAAAGTTCTTCTTCAATAAGGGCTGCTCAACGAGCAGGATAACAGATCCTTCGAGGCTCATAGTGGGCGATGAATGCAGTATAGTTTTTGACCACAGAGAGCTTTCCGATTCAGTTGATCTCATCACCTACATCGAGAGCCTTTCCGTAACAGAAACACGTATTTGCGACAAATGCAAAAAGACCTTCCCCAGAAATCATCTGACCTATACCAATCTCGGTGCGTACGTTTGCGAGGACGACATCGACTACGGCTGGTGCGGAACTATGGAAACAGCAGAATTCACAGACACCGTTACAGCTGTCAGCAGCGATCATATCACCTTTGCAAAGCAAGGAAGCTATAATTATACAAAGCTTCCTGCCGATGATGCCGCAAAGCTCAAAAACCTTACAGCAGGCGACAAGGTTTCCGTAAGCTTGATCTGGCACTCCACCTATGATACCTTCATCGACGAACTGACATCATTCAGCACCGGTACAAGCAGCGTTCCCACCACTACCTATGTGGTAATCGAATACCCTATAACCACTACAACTACATCATTCACAGGTCCTATATGCGACACATCGCCCATAACCACAACAGCTACCACAACTTCTACCGCTATTTGTGACACAAGTACATCTACGGCTACCACTACCTCAGACCCAACTGAGGTATGGATGTGGATGACAGGCGTGGATCACTTCGACAGCATCAGGACTCTCCCCACCAAGACTATCTACACCGAGGGCGAGGAGCTCGACCTCAGCGGTCTCGTTATCAACGCCTACCACCAGGCAGATAAATTCTCCAACAAGGGCAACGGAATGACCGTAAGAACCGACTATGTCTGGGAGGTTGAGAAGATCGACCCGAAGTTCATCACTATTGAAGGCATGACCGGCGAGGTCAAGGGCACTAACGGCGATATAAGCAAGCTCAACGGCGGTGAAGCCTATACAGTAGTAATCGGCGGCGGAAATGCAATTAATCTTAACGTCAAGGGCGATCAGTACGAGAAGGAAATGTACGATACAAACGAATTCAGATTCAGGATATACATTTCCCCCAAGGACGGCAAGAGCAAGTTCATTCCTATCAAAAACGGTGAGGTCGAGGCATTCAGCTACGGATTCGACACCCACGGCTTTGTCATCAAGGGCTACGGCGCATTCAGCATCGATATGGACGCTCATATGCACATGGGTTATAATATGCCCGCCCCCCTCCAGAAGGGCGATATAGTTTCGGGAGTCCTCTATATCAATCCCAATACCAACTACATCTATACAGGTGACCTTGAAGTATCCCACCCCACACTTGGAAACGGCGACTCAAACTGTGATAACAAGATAGAGCTTGCCGATGCGATACTCATTATGCAGGCTCTGGCAAACCCCGATAAATACGATATCGGCGGTACTTATGTACGCTGCATGACAGAAACAGGAAGAAAGAATGCTGACGTAAACGGCGGCGGAATGACCACAGATGACGCTCTGGACATTCAGCTCCACCTCCTTGGCAAAAAGACTCTCGCTATGAGATAACAAAAGAGGCTCTCCAATGGAGAGCCTTTTCCTTATTATTAATATAGACCGACGCAAAAAAGCTCCGCAGAAGCGGAGCTTTATAATTCTCAGAAAAGATCAAAATTGCCGAATGTGTTATCGTCGATTACATAGTAAACCTTGTTTATCTCAGGTCTAACGTATACAACAACGCTCTTAGCCGACTTAACTCCGGCATCAGCCTTTGCCTTGTCGATAAGGTCTGTACCTGCTACCTCACCGCCGTTGTACTGAATGAAAACCTTTCTCTCTTCAGCAGCTGTCTTCTTGGGAGCAGCGGGCTTCTTAGCAGCTGTAGTCTTCTTCTCAGCGGGCTTCTTTGCAGCTGTAGCCTTCTTCTCAGCAGGCTTCTTTGCAGCAGTTGCCTTCTTCTCAGCGGGCTTCTTTGCAGCAGCAGCCTTCTTCTCAGCAGGCTTCTTTGCAGCAGCTGTCTTCTTAGCAGCGGGCTTCTTCTCCACAGCAGGAGCAGCTGTCTCTGCTGCCTTTGTCTCAACAGTCTTCTTATCCGGCATGATTATTTCCTCCTTAGAATTACTTGTTAACAGCGTTCTTGAGTGCCTGACCAGCCTTGAAAGCGGGTGCCTTTGAAGCGGGAGCAGTCATCATTTTCTTTGTCTGGGGATTGATAACCTGCTTCTCCTTACGGTCACGAACCTCAAAAGTACCAAAACCAACGATAGAAACCTTCTCTCCGCCTGCGAGAGCGTCTGTGATGGTTGAAATGATAGCGTTTACAGCTGTCTCTGCGTTCTTCTTAGTGAAGTCTGCCTTCTCAGCAACTGCACTGATTAATTCGGTCTTTGTCATAGTATTATCCTCCATAAAATAAGATTTTACAATTGAATTATATACCCTTTATAACGATTTGTCAAGGAATTCCCGAAAAAATGACAAATCAACCTATATTTGGGTATTTACAGCCTGTTTTTTATTCAAAACCGCCATAGAATTTGCCTATTTTCCGTTGACAGAATTTGTGTACCGCCGTTTTTGCTATACATTATGTATATTATCGGTGTTTTATTCCGAAATATTCATAAAAAATCCACTTTTACATTCTCTTATTTTATGTAAAAAATGCCCCCGGAGCAAATTTTACACTCAGGGAGCATTTTCACTTTTTCTATCAGTTTATTGGTGCTCTGATGACATTTTCGTCAGTCCGCTATCAGCTTTCCGTTGGCGTCAAGGTCGATGTCTATAACGTCCCCTGCGGACAGGTTGCCGCCGATGATACGCTTTGCCGCCAGGGTCTCAACGTTACGCTGTATGAACCTTCTGAGAGGTCTTGCACCGAAATTGGGATCGTAGCCGCAGTCAACGATGTAGTTCTTGGCTGCGTCACTGACATTTATGCGGATATGCTTGTCGTCCAGACGCTTCTGGAGGTCCGCCAGCATAAGATCTACTATCTTTATTATATTGTCCTTGGTGAGAGGCTTGTAGAAGATTATCTCGTCGAGACGGTTAAGGAACTCGGGACGGAACTGAGTTTTCAGCAGTCCCTCTACCTGTGCGCGTGCCTCGTCGGTTATCTCACCGTTTTCGCCGATACCCTCAAGGATATAGGGTGAGCCCAGATTTGAAGTCAGGATTATGATAGTGTTCTTGAAGTCCACCGTTCTGCCCTGTGAATCTGTAATTCTTCCGTCGTCAAGCACCTGGAGCAGTATGTTGAACACATCAGGGTGTGCCTTTTCTATCTCGTCAAAGAGTATTACCGAGTAGGGCTTTCTGCGTACCGCTTCCGTAAGCTGACCGCCCTCATCGTAGCCCACATATCCGGGAGGCGCTCCGATAAGACGGCTCACGCTGAATTTCTCCATGTACTCGCTCATGTCGATACGGATAATGTTCCTTTCATCATCGAAGAGTATCTCCGAAAGGGCCTTTGCAAGCTCCGTCTTGCCCACGCCGGTAGGTCCCAGGAAGAGGAATGAGCCGATGGGTCTGTCGGGAGCCTGTATGCCTGCACGGGATCGCAGGATAGCTTCGCTGACCTTTGTGACAGCTTCGTCCTGTCCGATAACTCTCTTGTGGAGCAGTCCTTCCAGTCCCAGTATCTTTTCCTTTTCGCCCTCCATGAGCTTTGATACGGGGATACCAGTCCAGCGGCATACTATCTTTGCTATCTCGTCTTCGGTTACTCTGTCACGGAGCAGTCTGTCATTTTCAAGGTCATGCTCTGCCTGTTTTTCAAGCTCCTCCAGCTCCTTCTGAAGCTGTGGAAGCTTTCCGTATTTAAGCTCGGCAGCCTTGTTGAGGTCATACTCGCGCTCTGCCTTTTCTATCTCTCCGCCCGTGCGCTCTATCTCCTCACGGAGCTTCTGAACTGCGGATATATCATTCTTCTCGTTTTCCCATTTAGCCTTCATGCCGCTGAACTTCTCGCGAAGCTCCGCAAGCTCCTTCTGTATCTCCTCAAGGTGCTCCTGAGAGATATTGTCGCTCTCCTTTTTAAGAGCGGCTTCCTCAATCTCAAGCTGCACTATCTTACGGGAGATAACATCAAGCTCTGTGGGCATTGAATCCATTTCCGTGCGGATAGTAGCGCAGGCTTCGTCTATAAGGTCGATAGCCTTATCGGGGAGGAACCTGTCGGTGATGTATCTGTTGGACAGCACAGCCGCAGAAATAAGCGCATTATCGCTTATTTTGACGCCGTGGAATACTTCATAACGCTCCTTGAGTCCGCGGAGTATGGATATGGTGTCCTCAACGCTGGGCTCGTCAACCATTACGGGCTGGAAACGACGCTCCAGAGCAGGGTCCTTTTCGATGTACTGACGGTACTCGTTAAGGGTGGTAGCTCCGATACAGTGGAGCTCGCCCCTTGCCAGCATAGGCTTCAGTAGGTTGCCTGCGTCCATAGCTCCGTCGGTCTTGCCTGCGCCGACGATGGTGTGGAGCTCATCTATAAAGAGGAGTATCTGTCCGTTGCTGTTCTTTATCTCGTTGAGGACAGCCTTCAGACGCTCCTCAAACTCGCCTCTGTACTTGGCGCCTGCCACGAGAGCTCCCATATCAAGTGAGAAGACCTTGCGGTCTTTAAGGCTGTCGGGTACGTCTCCTGCCACGATACGAAGGGCAAGTCCCTCTGCGATGGCAGTTTTTCCGACGCCCGGCTCACCGATGAGCACAGGGTTGTTTTTCGTCTTTCTTGACAGTATGCGGATAACATTGCGTATCTCGCTGTCACGTCCGATAACGGGGTCAAGCTTGTTGCGCCTGGCAAGTCCCACAAGCTCCTGACCGTACTTAGTCAGAACATCGTAGGTGTCCTCCGGATTTTTGCTTGTAACTCTGGTATTGCCCCTTACGGACATAAGTGCGCTGAGGAAGCTGTCCCTTGTGATGTTGAAGGTGCCCAGAAGCTGTGACACTTCCCTGTCCTTGCTTTCGATAAGGGAGAGCATGAGGTGCTCTACAGACACGAACTCGTCCTTCATGTTAGCGGCTATCCCCTCAGCGGAAGTAAGTACGCGGTCACACTCGGCTGAAATGCCCAGATTGCTGCTCCTGCCGCTTCCGGTTACCTTGGGAAGTCCGTCGAGCTTCTTCTCCACCTCGCTGTCGAAAATATCCTCATCTATATTCATCTTTTTCAGGAGCTGCGGGATAAGACCGTTCTCCTGACGTACAAGTCCTGCAAGCAGGTGTATAGGCTCGATGACCGAGTTAGACTGCATAACGGCTATGCTCTGAGCCTTCCTTACAGCGTCGATCGACTTCTGAGTAAGTTTCTCTGCATTCATATCAATATCCTCCATTCTTATTTTTCGTATTTATCCTTTTTTCTTTGCCTGCCTAAATAATGTACCGCTCAAGCAGTGCGCGATAGTCACGCTCAAGCACGGGAGCATTCTCGCCAAAGGCTTCGGGAGCTGCAAAATAAGTCTTTACTGCACGGTCAAGGTCCTTGATGTACTCACCTAACGCCTCTCCTGCCTGCTCGCCCGTAAGAGCACCTGTATTTATGAGCCTGCGCGAGAAACTTCCGTCGCCTATCTCGCAGCTGTAGCTGTTTATGCCCAGATGCCTCAGATAGCTGTTCTCAAGCTTTGCACGGTAAGCAAAGAAGCTGTGGAACATATCAATGAGCGCCGCGCTCTGGGTGCGTATGCTGACCCTCAGGGTGCCGAGATACTGCTGCGGTGAGCGTTCAAGCTCCACCTTATAATTAATAGTAGGGCGGTACTTGTATTCCAGCGCCGTCTTTACCGTCATAAGGGACGGTGAGCGCTGCTCCTGTATGCGGAAGCTGCTGTTCATCAGCTCTGTCATCTGCGCGAAAATCTCTCTCATTCTCATCTCGGGAGTCACGCAGGAGAGGTGCTCTGCAAGTATCTGATTTATAAGGTTGGAGCGGCTGGTGCCGAGACGGTACGCCTGCTGATCCACTGCCTTTATAACATCGTCCATAAGGACAAGGCTGTATACACTTTTTTTCACGGGTACATCACTTCCCTTCTCTGTTATATTAATATTAGCACGGATTATAGAATTTGTCAAGCGAATTATATAATCTTTCACGCAAATTTCACAAAGTAAAAAAAGTCCGCTCACGAGGAGCGGATAATTCGGCCCAAACGATTTTCATCGTTTAGCACTGTGGACCGAGCCATAGACAATAAGTTAAAATAAGTTATTGAGAATAGAAAACATGAAAAAATTACAAATGAAAGGGGTTAGTTTTATTACTTGACAAAACTATTTCTATGGCGTGCAAGTGAACTAATACTCACTATCAAGCACATGAGAGGGGAGGGTACTTGATATTGAATACCAATAATCTTCATTTGCTGATATTATTATATTGCAAAACCGCCCGTTTGTAAATATACATTTACAAACAAAAATAGATTATTGTGTAGTTTTCTCGCTTTTTTCTTATTTTTTATTGTTAAACTTTTATGAATATGTTTTCTGATATTCTCAATTTACATTTTATTTATGAAAATTCTTTGTTATTTCAGTGAAAACAGGTTTTGTCCCCCAGATACGTTGAATTCGCTGCTGCTGTTCCCGTTGATGACTGTGTAGAAATTTGAACCCTCATATATATCGGGTGAGAGCATCATCAGACAGCGGAATTCATTGTGAGGTTCCATGGACACTACCTGTGTTCCGTCCAGCACCATTTCTACTGTACTGCCGCCGCCTACGACCTCGCCAAGGTCAGCAACTATGTAAGGATGGTCGGAATATGTGGGAGTGGACACCTTGTTGCCTGCCGCATAGAGATAGCCGTTCGTGTAGCTGAATGTGCTGTAGGCATATATAGCGCTCTTTTCCTCCTTGGTACCGCCCGAGATAACGGTATAGCCGCCGTTAACGTTGAGCGTTCCCTCGGACTTGATGCCGTTTGTGCCGGACTTGACATGGATATTTCCGTCGTTTATTGTAACATCGGCGTTGGCTGTAATGCCTGATTTGCGGGAGTCTATATTATATGTACCGCTCTCGATGACAACATCGTCATCGCTGTTGATACCGTGGGAAGCTGTTGCGGTGATATTCAGTTCGCCGTTGCCTTTGAGCTTTATAGTATCATTGGAGAATATGGCTCCCGTCTCGTGAGCGCTTTTTTTCTCAACGCCGCTGGAAACATAGTTCACAGAGCCTTCCTTCGGTTTGATAGTGCAACGCTTGCACTCCTCTATAAATATTGCAGGCTGGGAAGAATTCGATATATCAACGCCGTTAAGAACTATCGTGACCTTGTCCTCAGTCTTTGCAACACCTGTCTTTACGACTATCTGCCCCTCGGAAACGCTTCCCGAGAAAATGTAATCGCCTTCTGCTGTTATGATGACTGTGGAGCCGTTTACGGTCACGTTGCTGCCTGTTACCTTAGGAGTGCTGCCAAGAACGATCTCGGCAGTATATTCCTTGACCGTGCCTGTGTCACCCGAACCGCCTCCCGAGGTACTGCCGCCGCTGCCTTCCGAGCTGTTTCCCGAGGAACTGCCGCCGGACGAGCCGCTTCCGCCTGAACTGCTTCCGCCGGAGGCGTTACTGCCGCTGTTGCTGCTGCCTGAGGAGCCACTCTTGGCTGTTGTTGTGGTACCAGCCTTCTTCTCCCCTGCCTTCGTGGTCGTAGTCTCAGACTTATCGTCCTTTTCCTTAGCCTTTGTGGTAGTTTTTTTGCCTTCGGAGTCAGTAGTCTCTTCCTTATCAGCAGTTGTAGTATCGCTGACGGCTGAATTTGTGTCTGTAACCGCTGGGCTTTCGGGCGATGATGCCGCGCTGTCCTTCTTGTCTTTTCCGCATGACGCCATTGATGCCATGATCGCCATTGCTGTAACTGCTGCCATTAACCTTCTATATTTCATAATAAGCACTCCTTTTTTCCCCATATACAAAATTTGCCAGACTCAAAGTATATCAAGTCTGACAAATTTTTAAGTAAGAGGGTGGTATTTCTTCTTTATTTCTATTTAGTTTTCGTAGATCTTATCATCGTACTTGAAGAATACGAGATTGATGGTCATATTGCCGTTGAGGGCACGGAGCTCGTCAACGAACTTCTTCTGGTCAACGTTCTCAAGAACATCAACACTGTAGATGAGCTCGAACAGTGTACCGAAGTTTGTGGTCTTGACTCTTCTGAGCTTGTGGAATGTTGTGTATCTTGAAAGCACGGGCTCGAAAACTCCCTGATAGTCCAGGTTCTCGGGGATAGCTATCTTCAGGGTCATGTGTCTCTTCTTGCAGCCGCCGAAATCAGTCTCGCTGAGAACGAACATTACAGCGCCAAGAATGATGAAGAATACGATAGCAAATCCGATGTAGCCGATTCCGCAGGCAACACCTGCTGCCATTGCGAAGAAGATATAGGCCATGTCCTTCGGATCTCCCGCCACGCTTCGGAATCGTACAAGAGTGAATGCACCTGCAAGGCTGAGAGCACCCGCAGTAGTATTGATGAGGAGAAGGATCAGTGATACGATAGTGGGAAGCATTATCATAGTAAGCACGTAGCTCTGTGAATAGCCTTCTTTTCTGTGGGTAACTATGTAGATAAGGCTTATAAGGAAGCCGATAACGAGTGCCGCTCCCACACAGAGGAAGAACTCCCCGGGCTTGATGGTACCCAAAGCAGAACTGCTGCTGTTGATCACCGAGTCACTTTCATAATACTTTGAAAGTACATTTCCGAAAAAACCATGTTCAAACATAAAATTATACGCTCCTGTTCATAATGATGTTATTGTTTACCATTGAGATCCCCGATATATATATACGCGGCCTGCCTCCCGACGCCTGCTGAGCGCCCTCTACCTGGCTCTTTATGAAGTTCTGGTAGGCTCTTCCGTATTTTGAGAAGCTGGTCTTATAGATCTCAAGCTCTGAAAGCTTATTTACCAGCCAGTCGGGTATCGCATTGGAGACCTTGACCTCCATGAGTCTCTGGTCAGCACCGATTATGTAGTTGCCGTAGCTCTCGTAGTTCAGTCCCAGATCATAGCGGCGCTCGGTGATCTTTCTGTCGAATGTAAGGCGGAAGTCTCCGTCGTCCTTTCCGAAGAAAGCCTCGCGCTGATAGCTGATATACTGCTTGGGAGCTATGGGGTAGTTATTGAGGAACACGTCCAGCTCTCTGAAAACCTGCTCGGTGATGTACTTTGTACACTCGGGCTTTGAACGGTCACGGAGATAAGCATCTGACTCAGCCAGAGTCATGGACACTCTCCTCTTGGTAACGATGCCGCCGATCTTTTTCTTTATCTCAAGGAACACTGTATCATCAGGTGACGCAGGTGAATAGTAGCTGCGGAGCCTGATCTTCTCCTTATAATAAGGCTTTGACAGTGACTCTCTTATAAGAAAATCATCCGGTGTATCATAATAGATGTTGTAAATACCGTACTCTTTTCCGCCTATGCAGAATTTGTCGGGGTTCATATACTGGTTTATGACCTCCATGAGTCCGTGATACTGATCCATATTAAGGAGGAACTTGATCTCTTTACGAGTGAATGTATTAATAGCCATAATCGCCTTCGCAGCGGTCCAGCCGCCCGAAGCTCACACTCCTTTCGTATCGTTTGATTATATTATAGTGACGTTTCCTTAAAATAGTCTTAAGTTTGCTAAAAAATCACCAAATCTTCAATATCCCACCGCAATTTTTCACACACCGCGTGAATTCAGCTATATTACGTCATTTCAGGAGCTGATTTTTCTGTCAGAAGCTACTGTTCAAAGTTCATTCTCTGTATTTGTACATCAATAATTCATATATTTTTATTGATTTTTCACAGTTTCAACACGTTATAAATGTAAGTTTTTGAGATTAAATGCCTCCTTAAAACTTATTTTTAGCAATTTTTGAACAGCGTTCCGCAATAATTGACACAAACGCCGTCATTTCGTTGGTTTTTTAACGTCTATTTCAAAAGACCCTGCCAATAAGCTGCCTTTTTTATACTTGCTTTCTGTATCGGGTGGGGGTCACTCCCACTATCTTCTTGAACTGGCGCATGAAGTGCTCCTCGTTGTCATAGCCGCACATGGCTGCCACCTGTGAAACGGTACAGCCCGTCTCGGTGAGTATCTCCTTCGCCTTTTCTATCTTGCCGCTGATCACATCGGCAATGCAGGACACTCCGAAGGTCTCACGGTAAAGGTGCTGGAAATATGAACGTGACATACTCACGTACGCTGCCATGGTATCCACATTCCACTTCATCTGCGGATTGCGGTAGATCTTCTCACGGAGCTCAATGAGCATTGCGTAGTGAGGCTCGGAGGTCTGTACCTTCTCGCCGCCGCGGTTCATGGCATCCCCCGCCTTCACAAGCAGCAGCCGCATGAGATTTTCAAGCATCTTCACTCTCCGCGAAGCCAGCGAATAGTACTCCGAAGCTATATTGCGCATGAGTTCGCCGATAAAATCCGTATCCGCAAAGAGCACGGGACGGTTGAATATCAGCTCCAGAGCGTCTATGAACTCCTTCTCGTCCTCGCCGTCAAAGCATATCCAGTCGCAGATAAGAGGGCTGTCATCAGCAGCATAGACCACGGGCAGCCTTCCGTCACAGATAATGAAGGCGTCCGAGAGCACTCTCATGGTGAGACCGTTTATATCGAACCGGCATCGGCTCTTTGTCAGCATTATCATGTACTCGCCTGTTGCAGCCCTGCGAAAGACCGAGCTGCTGTCATATATGGAATTGCAGCCTAAACACCGTATATTCACAACATCACTCCTTGCTCCCGATGAAACGCCACTCAACGTCCTTCCAGTACTCCCCTGCGTAGTCTATGCCTACTCTCGGGGCAGTCCTTATGTCAGGACGGAAACCGTCGTCCTCGAACCAGATGTCCTCGCAGCTGCGAAGATCAATACCATTGAAGCTTCCGTCGATCATCATACTTTTTGTCAGTTTTGCAGGTCCGTCAAATCTTGCGCCTGCACGGAGAAGCAGTCCCTGAGGCTGATCCTTCTCCCCTGTTATAACATTCATCAGCCAGTGCATACCGTAGCAGAGGTATACATATATAATACCGCTCTCACCGTAGAGGAGCTCTGTCCGTTTGGTGCGTCCCTTTGCGGCGTGGCAGCCCTTGTCCTCCTCGCCTCTGTACGCCTCCACCTCAGCTATGCGCTCGCGGAGCTCAGTACCGTCGGGGAGACGGTGCACAAGTATCTTCCCCACAAGGTCGGGAGCAGCCTCCAGAACATCACGGTGGAAGAACTCGGGGTCTATCCTCTTGTTCATATCATACCCTCAGGCTCTGTTCAAGCTCGCGGTCGGGCTTGACAAAAGCGGTCTTGTAGTTTGTGAAAATGACCTTGCCCGGCTTTGCGCCAGCGGGCTTCTTTACATAGCGTGCAAGGCAATAGTCCACGGGGACAAGTCCCGAATCCCTGCCGCTGCTGTTCACAGCAGCTATCACCGCTGCCTCCTCTATGGTCTTGTCGGGAGGAGTCTCTCCATCGGTAAGAATAAGGACATGAGAGCCCGTGATGAGCTGAGTATGGAGCCATATATCGGTCTTTTCCGCAAATTTAAGGCTCAGCTGGTCATTCTGCTTGTTATTTCGTCCCACAAGTATGGAGAAGCCGTCGCTGGACTTATATTCAATGGGCGGCAGAGCCTTCGGAGGCTTCGCCTTTCCGCCTGCGTAGCGGACATAGCCCTGCTCACGCAGCTCCAGTCTCAGCTGCATAATATCGTTTTCTGAGGAAGCTCTGGTGAGCGAGTCGAATACGCTCTCAAGATACTGAAGCTCCTCCTCGCCTTTCTGTATCTGCTCCGCCAGCTTTTCCTCGGCTGTGACAGACTTCTTGTATTCGCCGTAGTAATGCTGGGCGTTCTGTGCGGGAGTCTTTCTCACGTCCAGAGGGATAGTCACCTGCGGACACTCCTCGTCGTAGAAATTCTCCACAACAGCGCTGCTGTCGCCCTTCTGTATGCGGTACATATTTGCGGAGATAAGGTCTCCGAACAGCTTTGCGCGGTCCTTGTCGGCGCAGGCATCCAGCTCCTCACGCTGGGCGGCGATACGCCTTGAGGTCCTGTCCGTAAGGTTCATGAGCAGCTTGAAAAGGTCGTTGGCACGCTGCTTTGTACGGGCTGCGCGGTCGCGTTCCGAATAGAAATAGTCCAGAAGCTCCGAGGGTCCAGAGAGCTCCTTGGTATACATAAGTGTTCCGAACTGTGAAAGGCGCACGAAGGAGAAATCCTTCAGCTGACCGTCCTTGTCGCTGACCACCGAGAAACAGCACTCGCCTTCGAGTACCTGCTCTCGGGTACGTTTTATTGTAAACAGCAGCCGGTCAAGCTGGTCGCTGCTGATGGTATCGCTTTCGATGTGCACTCCCCTGCCTGCAAAGTAAGCCCACTCACGGGCAAGTATGGGAGAAACGCCCTCAAAAATGCGTATGAGAGCCTTTGACAGCTCCTTGGGCTGAGTTGCAAAAAGGCGCTCCTTTATCTCCTCAGGCTCGCAGGTAAGGAAATTCAGCCTGTCATCGCGCGGCGGCAGGGTGTACTCCATTCCCGGAAGCACCATTCGCTCACGGGACATCTCCTCATCGACGCGCTTGATACTGTCGATGACTCTGCCTTCGCCGCTTACTATTATAAGATTGGAGCAGCGCCCCATTATCTCCACCGCAAGGGTGACGGTAACTATGTCGCCCAGCTCGTTTACGCACTCAAAGTCCAGAAAAAGTATACGCTCCAGACCGTCCTGACGTATATCAATAAGCTTGCCGCTGCCAAGACGCTTTCTGAGAAGCATACAGAACATGGGCGGGGTCTGGGGATTATCCACAGTGTTTTCCGTAATGTGGACTCTCGCACTGCCCGCGTTGGCGGAGATGTACAGCTTTTTGCTGCCGTTTTTTGTGCGGATAGAGATGATGACCTCCTCACGGGAGGGCTGATGTATTTTCTCGACCCTTCCGCCGATGAGGGGAAGGAGTTCGTTCCTGACTGTATATAAAAATGCTCCGTCCAGAGCCATAAAACCAATCCTTTGCTGTTTTATTGTGAAAGAGTGATAAGACCGACATCGCTGCTCTGTTGGAATTGCACATATTCTTTTCTACGTTTATTATAACATTTTGTGCGTTGTCAATCTAATCAAATATTGCGATATACTAACAGCTCAAAGTCAGCTTTTGTGCTGAGGCTGTCCAGTTTAGCAAGGCGCTCCTGCTGATCCCGTCCTGTGCGGTAGTAGTAGGGCGTCATGGAAAACAGTGCCATGATGTCCCCGGAGTACTCAAGCTCCATTTCATATGTGACTTTTTGTGCACGAAGGAACTCAAAGCCCTCAAGCTCATAGGGCTTCACCTCGTTCTTGTAGGGGGTATCGTACACTGCCTGCTTCAGCTCCCAGAGGTGGTCTGCCGAGGGTATCGCCATTATCATGATACCGCCCTTTTTCAGCACTCTGCGGAACTCATCTCCGCAGTAGGGAGCAAAAAGTGTCACCAGCATATCGCAGGAGCTGTCCGCCGCAGGTATGTGGAAAACGCTTGCCACAGCCAGTTCAGCGTCTTTACAACGCTTGGCGCAGTACTCAACAGCTGCTTTTGATATGTCGATCCCGCACACCTCCGCAGCAATTTCGCGGTGCTTTAACTGCTCAATTATTGCGCCTGTGTAGTAGCCTTCGCCGCAGCCTGCGTCAATAATAGTACCGCCGCCGAAATGCTCTGTTACCGCAGCACACAGAGCGTCACACAGGGGCCTGTAGTAGCCCTTGTCCAGGAAGTTCCTTCTCGCCTGCACCATGAGCTTATTGTCGCCGTGAACAGTCTTGCCCATGTGCTTCGACAGCAGCAGATTTACGTAACCGCTCTTTGCCCTGTCGAAGCTGTGTCTATTTGGGCAGATATAAGAATTCCCCGATATATCAAGCTTTTGTCCGCACACAGGACATATAAACACGCTCATATCCGCACCTCAGACATAGCAGCAGGGATCAACGGAAGCCTCTGCAATCTCAACATCAAGAAGCGGGAACTTCTCCTCAAGTACGCGGCGGAGCTCCTCAAGAACGATGTTCTCGGTGTGAAAATGTCCGCAGTCCAGAAGGGCTATGTCATAGTTGTTGGCATCTATCCATACATCGTGCTTAACGTCACCTGTTATGAGAGCGTCGCAGCCTTTTTCACGGGCAAGTCCCAGCATTGAGCCTCCCGAACCGGAACAAAACGCAATTTTCGACACAAGCTTATTGCTGTTGCGTGAAGTCCTTACATACTCGCAGCCGAAGATGTCCTTGCAGGTCTCCGCAAGAGCTCTCACTGAAACTTCCTCATTCAATGTCACTATCCAGCCCAGATTGTTTCCGCCCCCAAGCGCCTCAAAGGACTCAGGCTCGCCGCAAAGCTCAAATTTGCTGCTGAGTTTTCTCAGTATAACGCCGTTTGTGCCGCCGTCAGCTATGTCCAGATTTGTGTGCATACAAACAGCTCCGATACCGCTTGCGATAAGCTTGTAGACAGGATCGCTGCACTTTACGCTCCTTCGTGGCTCAAAAATAACGGGATGATGTGAAATAATAAGCTCGGCGCACTTCAGATCCGCCTCTGCCACGGCTTCGGAAGTAATATCAAGGCTCAGAAGCACCTTGCTGCACTCCTGCTCGGAGCTTTCCACAAGATAACCCGAGTTATCCCATTTCTCCTGTGCAGCAAAGGGATAGAGACCGTCAAGATAGCTGATAACGTCATCTATATACTCAACGCCGATACCGTTTATAACTTTTTGTGCAAGGGCTCTGTGGTGCTGAGCGTCGGAGTTTCTGCGCGCCTTTTCAAGACTGTCGGCGACCTTTTCAAGTCTTTCGGCTTCACGTTTTCGGTATTTTTTTGCAGTCTCGTCCTCATCATCGAAAAAACCGCAGACAGACTCTGCCTCGGTCAGTCTTCTCGGGAAGGGGGAATACTCCGCAGTCATAATAACATACAGCTTGTCGCCTTCCTCGGCAACATACTCCCCTGTTATCTCCATGTTATGCTCATAGAGCTTTCTTCGGAGGATCTCGGGCTTTGTCATAGGCTGGAGCACCCAGCGGATATTCATTTTTTCTATTGAATCAATTTTAACGGCATCGATTATGGCAGCAATGGTCTCACCGCCCATGCCTGCAATGACAACATCGGAAACGCCGTCAAGAGACACATTCTCCAGTCCGTCGGACAGCACAAGTTCCACCTTGTCCTGTATGCCGTTCTTCTCCACTGTATTTCTTGCAGAGTCAAGAGGCCCCTCCTTCACGTCGGAGGCAATGACTCTGCTGCACTTTCCGCTGTTAATGAGCTCCGCCGCGAGGTAGGCGTGGTCCGTTCCCACATCAACAGCAATACCATTTCCGCTGACCAGCTCAGCGATCCTATTCAGTCTGTTATCAAGCATATTGCACCTCATCTACAGTAAAATAGCGCACTGCATAGCAGTACGCATAAACAAAACCAAGCACAGCCGTTTCCGACTGTGCTTTCGGTCTCATTAATTATGCCTCGTTCATCTTTGCGAAGCAGTCGCTGCAGTAAACAGCTCTTCCTTCCTTGGGTTCAAAAGGAACCTTTGCCTCGCCGCCGCATGAAGCACAGACTGCTGTGTACATTACACGCTCAGCCTTACCTGCATTCTTTCTGGCGTCACGACATGATTTGCATCTCTGGGGCTCGTTCACGAAGCCTTTCTCTGCATAAAATTCCTGTTCGCCTGCGGAGAAAATGAACTCCTGTCCGCACTCCTTGCAAACTAATGTCTTGTCTTCGTACATAGTACAATACCTCGCTTAAATTTTTTCGACCACGGTCGGATTTCCACCCACATCTTTGTAAAACAACGCTCTTCTGGGTTGAGCTACACGGTCATATTTTAATTTGTATCGTGCATCACCGCACGGATCTTTTTCCTCGCACGCTGCATGGCGTTATCAACTGACTTTTCGGTCATTCCCAGCTTTTCCGCAGTATCCTTATAGCTGAGCCCCTGTACGCACAGTGTGAGAACGTTAAGCTCCGTGAGAGACAGCACCGAGCATATAGTCTTCCACAGCCCGGAAAAAAATTCTTTGTAAAAATAAATGCTTTCCGGAGTTTCCTCCACAGACAGTATATCCTCAGCCTCGTCTTCGTCGATCCTTTCGGTATAAGACAGATCCTTCACCGATCTTCTGGACAGCGTCCTCATACGATTGACGATACATACCTCGGCAAAGGTAGAGAACTTAACGCCTTTTTTCGGATCAAACGCATCAATAGCCTTCAGAAGGCTCATCATTCCCTCCTGATGAAGGTCATCGCAGTCTGATTCCGAAGCGGCGAAGATCTCCGACTTTATAAAAACAAGTCTTGAAAAGCGAGATATCAGAACAGCAGCAGCAGTCTTGTCGGTCTTACCGAGCACAGCCAGCTCCTCGTCCGTTTTGCTGTTAAGTTCATTCAAATCGTGATCAAAATCAAGCAAGATATCCACCCAACAATCCGCATTTTTCCATACAAATGATTTTATTGCCGACTCTCCTCGGATCACTCCGAAGAGAGTCGGTAAATTTGTCGGTAATTAGTTTTCCTTTGTAGCTTCTTCCTCGGCAGCCTTGAGAAGCTCTGCCATATCGAAGTTGAAGTTTGCACTCTTGTTGCCCTGTGCAGGCTTGTTGTTCTGCTGCTGGTTCTGAGCAGGAGCCTGAGCGGGCTTGTTATTATTATTGTTGTTGTTATTATTGTTATTCTTGTTAGCGTTATTGAAGTTGCCTACATTAGCAAAGGGATCACTGGTTTCACCGGGCTTTGCTGAGGGCAGCTCTGTGATGTCAGCCTTGGGAGCCTTTGAAGGGTTGAACTCAGCTCTGGGAGCCTCCGCCTTCTTTACGCTGTTCTCGGACTTTGCAACGTCAACTGTCTTGCGAGCCTCGCCAATAATGTTCTGAGCCTCGTTCATTCTGCTTGAGCACTGACCTGTCAGGTTATTAAGTACAGAAGCAATATCTGTAAACTTGCTGTTTACGCTCTCGATCTCTGTAAGGAGCATCTCGCGAACAGTCTTGGACATCTGGTTTACCTTGTCTGCATGAGTATTAGCCTCATCAACAGTGTTCTTAGCCTGGTCGTTAGCTTCCTTTATGCAAGCCTCGGCAGCAGCGTTTGCGTTAGCAACAGCCTTCTCAGCCTCGATGTTAGCGTCCTTGAGGATCTGAGCAGCCTTATCGTTGGCTTCCTTGGTAACAGCCTCAGCGTCCATCTTAGCCTGGTTCTTGATCTGGTTAACGTTCTTCTGAGCCTCAGCGAACATAGCACCCATCTGTGCGATAGGATCTGTTGACTCTTCCTTGAGCTTGGTGATCTGCTCGTTGAGAGCCTTGATCTCCTCGTCCTTCTTTGCGATAGCCTCGCTGATCTTGGAGGACTCATCACCCTTCTTTGTGAGTTCAGCGATCTTGCTGTCCTTATCAGCCAGTTCCTTAGCCTTGGCAGCAAGGTCCTTATTCTTATTATTGAGCTCTTCAGTGATCTTAGCAAGCTCCTGTCTGATCTTAGCTACCTCGCCGTCAGCAGCTCCGCCGGCAGCGATAGCAGCACCGGCTGATGCAGCCTTAGCCTCAGCAGCCTTGAGTCTGTTTCTGAGATCCTCGATCTCCTTCTTAGCAGCCTCAAGAGCAGCAGTTGTCTGAGCATTAGCCTGTGCGTTATTTCCCGAAGCAGCAGCCTTGGCCTCTGAAGCCTTGAGCTGTTCCTTAAGTGTCTCTATTTCCTTCTTAGCAGCTTCCAGTGCAGCAGCAGCCTGAGCACCGCCTGCGCCTGCGCCGGCAGCCTTCAGCTGAGCAATGGTCTTCTGGAGCTCTTCGTTTTCTTTCTTGGCAGCTCTGAGAGCGTTATTGGAGGTATTGAGCTTCTCCTGAAGGTTCTCCACCTGATTTCTGTACTTTGTAACCTCCTGAGGGTCAGAAGCACCGCCTTCCTTTGAAGCCTTAAGCTCGTCCTCGAGAGCAACGATCTTTGAATTGAGTTCGTCAAGGTATGTAATAACATCTTCCTTTACGAAACCTCTTTGACCCATCTTGGTTTCTCTTAATACTGTTGGTGACTGTTCGCCCATGGTTACACTCCGTTCCCCTCGGTAGCACCGAGGTAAAAAATTAAGGAATAAGAACCCATACTCAGTTTCTGTGAAGGTCCGTTTTGGTGAATTTGCATATAAAAAAGCCTTCACAGCCCACGAATACAGGTTCCAATGATTATGCCTTACATAAATTATAACATATTGAATATATTATTTCAACTACCCAAATGTAGAAAATTTGAACTGATTTTAGTGCAATTTACTATAAAAACAGTAAAAAATATACTAAGTGTTGAAATATCAGTAAATCTGTTTAACTTTTAAAGTCAGATTTGTTTAATTATTAATACTTTCATAATATAAATAGTATAAAGAAAAACAGTGTCAAGACTGCACAAAGAACAGCAACGCCGGAAGGGATTTCCCGGCTTTTATCTCCACACAAACAAAAAAGCGGCCCATACGGACCGCTTGTATTTACTTTTATCAGTTGCCGAGCATCTTGAAAATATCGTCAAGGTCGTAATCCTGGCTTGAAGAAGAAGCAGGCTTTGCAGGGCTGCTGTTTCCGCCGAAGCCGAACTCATCGATAAGGGGATTGTCGATAGGAATGATGTCCTCCTCGGGATTTGATTCTTCAATAGTTGAAGGAGCGGGAGCGTCATCATCATCAAAGCCTGCGGCGATAACTGTGATAGTCATCTCATCCTGCATATCTTCCTTGAATGCTGTACCGAAGATGAACTCAACGCCCTCAGCAGCTGTATCTGTGATCATCTTTGTAGCTGCATCGACATCGGAAGAAAGAATATCCTCGGACATAGCGATATTGATAAGGAGTCTCTTTGCGCCGGAGATAGATGTCTCGAGAAGAGGGCTGGAGATAACTGCATTTGCAGCATCTCTTGCCTTGTCCTTGCCGGTACCGTGACCGATAGCCATGTGAGCATAGCCTGCGTCCTTCATGATAGTGGAAACGTCTGCAAAGTCAAGGTTTATGTAGCCTTCCTCAACGATAAGGTCGGAAATGCTCTTTACACCTGTCTTGAGAACGTCGTCTGAAAGTGCGAAGCTCTGCATCATTGTAAGGGGCTTATCGAGGCCTACGAGAAGTCTCTCGTTGGGGATAACGATAAGTGAATCAACATACTTTCTCAGCTCTGCGATACCTCTCTCAGCCTGAGCCATCTTCTGCTCTCTCTCAAAGAGGAAGGGCTTTGTAACGACAGCAACTGTGAGGATATCCATTTCCTTGGCGATCTTAGCAACAACGGGAGCAGCACCTGTACCTGTTCCGCCGCCCATACCTGCTGTTATGAAGATCATGTCAGCACCCTTGAGGTGTGTCTCGATCTCGTCGCGGTTCTCCTCGGCACTGCGCTGACCGATCTCGGGCTTGTTTCCTGCACCCCTGCCCTTTGTGAGCTTGGCACCGATCGGTATCCTTGTAGTAGCCTTGGACTTGTTAAGAGCCTTTGCGTCTGTGTTTATAGCTATATATTCTATATTATTGACACCCGAATCCACCATGCAGTTAACAGCGTTTCCGCCGCCGCCGCCAACACCGATGACCTTTATATTAACATCGGGTTCGAGTGTTTCCTCATAATTGAAATCTGACATTTGAACTCCTCCTACTATTTATTATCCTAAATTTATCAATTTTATATATCACTCTATAAATACACTTTATATTTTAGCATATAGAAGCATTTTTTTCAAGCGTAAACAAAATTTTTTTTATTTTCAGCGAATTGTACAATTACAAAGAGGTCCTCATCAGCATTTTGCACACATCAGGCAGTTACCACTGATTATTTTCGTCATATCCGTTATCAGAGTAGCCGTTGTCTGCATAGCCGTTTTCGTCGTAATATCCGTTATCGTAGCCGCCGTCCCACTGGCTTCCGTCATCATAGCCGTTATTGTAGTCCTCTCCGCCGTTCCATTCGGGAACCGCTTCGGTGACTGTTGTAACTATAGTCGTTGTACGGCTGTTGTTTATCTCACTGAATTTCGCCTCAATATCGGGATCATGCTCGTTGATCTCCTCTATGGGGTTGCCGTATTCATCGGTCTTTGGAGCAGTTGTAGGCTCTACAGCTGCCGCAGGAAGAGTGCTGTCCCTGAAGCTGCACTGATTTGTGCCCACCATCATAAGATAGCCCTTCTTGCCCTTTACGGATTCATCGTTCATTACCGTGTCGGCGAGTCCAAACTTATACTCTACATCGTTCCAGTTGCCCATCTTGAAGATCATATCGTTCTTGTAGTTCACGATAATGGAGTGCTCGTCGCTGAGGTCCACCGACATTATATTATTGTCGTTCTTTGCGACCATGCTTGCGATTATCTCCGCAAAAGCTTCGTTCTTATGCTCATTGGCAGAGGCTACAGGTCTTCCCGTGGTTATCTCAGCGGGCTCAAGTCCGTATATGATAGGAAGTCCGTCGGTTATGAAGCCGTTATCCGCCAGTATCTTTCCCTTTTTGCTTACCAGGAGGGTGCCGTCGCTGTACTGCACATTGAATGCAGGTATGCACTTGGTCACTGTGATATTGAGAGATGAGGGGAAGTCGCGCTCCACCTTCGCAGTCTCCACATACAGCAGTTCGTCAAGTATTTTCTGCTCGCTTTTTCCGCAGTCAAGCCTGAGAAGATTGTCTCCCTCATTTATTCCCGAAGCCATAACGATCTCTTCAGCCGAATACATATCCGACTCTCCCGAGACCCTTATCTCGTTGATATTGAAAAGGAAAGTATAGCTTATGGTTATTCCCGCAGTCAGAACAAGAAGAAGCACTACAAGTCCGTAGACATTCTTCATTCTTTTGCGGCGTCTTATACGCTTTCGGCTGTTCTGCCTTTCCACACTGGTTTTTTCGACGTCTTTCATACCTTCTCCAATTCCTTCAGCCTCAGACCCGGCGCATATCTCCGCCGAGAAGTCTTACAGCTTCCTCCATATTTTCATAACCTCTGTCAATATGACAGATACGGGTGATAACGGAAGTTCCCTCGGCGCAGAGCCCTGCTATCACCATAGCAGCTCCGCCTCTCAGGTCAGTTGCCGCCACATTGGCTCCGCACAGAGAGCTGACCCCCTTGAGCACGGCAACCTTGCCGAGCACCTCTATATCCGCTCCCATTTTGACAAGAGCGTCTGTGTGGCGGTAGCGGCAGTCGAAGATGTTCTCCTCGAAAATGCTGGTACCGTCAGCAAGTGAAAGTGCAGCCATAAGCACCGCCTGAGCGTCTGTGGGAAATCCCGGATGAGGCATTGTCCTTATCCTCTCCTTCACCGCTCTCAGCCGTGTACCGCTGCGCAGATAAATTCTGTTTTCAGATGTATATACACTGCATCCCGTCTGTTCCAGCACCGATAAAAAGGGCTCCATTTCCGGGACGCAGGCATTGGTAAGTATAAGCTCGCCCTTTGCCGCAGCTACCATGGAAAGATAGGTGGCTCCGACTATCCTGTCGGGCATTATTGTATATTCACAGCCGTGGAGCTGTTGTTTTCCTCTTATTATAATACGGCTCTCGCCGTCGCCTTTTATGTCTGCTCCGCAGGCTCTCAGAAAGCCGCAGAGGTCGCATATCTCCGGCTCACGGGCAGCATTGTTTATCACTGTCTCGCCTTCAGCAGTAGCCGCACAGAGAATGATGTTCTCGGTGGCTCCCACAGAGGGAAAGGCAAGGGATATTTTAGCACCCTTTGCTCTGCCGCAGACCGCTCTGCAAATGATGCTGCCGCCGCTCTCGCGTATCTCAACTGACATTTTTCTCAGTGCGGCAAGGTGCATATCTATGGGTCTCGGGCCCAGCTCGCAGCCTCCGGGGACGCTTACTACGCACTCCCCTGCTCTGCCCAGCATGGCTCCCATGAAGATGATGGAGGAGCGCATTTCGCGCATAAGCTCCTCCGAGACCTGAGTCCTGTCAACTGTTTCGGCGTTTATCACCGCCGTATTATCAGAAAAGCTGCACCGACAGCCCACGCAGTTGAGTATCCTCGAAGCTGCATAAACATCGGTGAGCCTGGAACAGCTGTGCAGCGTACACTCGCCGCGGCAAAGCAGAGCCGCCGCCATTATCGGCAGTGAGCTGTTTTTGCTGCCCTGGAGGGCAAGCTCGCCTCTCAGCCGCCTGCCGCCATTTATTATGAATTTCTGCATTTCATCACCCCACAGCATTTTTATGTATTGTATGCCGTGGACTGATGTGTTGTTACTCTGCGCCTATCCCGTGCGCAGCAAGAAATTTCAGAAATGTCTCCGACATCTCGTCGGGGATACGGGTATACATCATGTGTCCCTTATCTGAAAGATGTATCTCAGCGCCGCATTTTTCAGCGTATTCAATGCCTGCCTGACGCCATGTTTTCTGCTTGCTCATGCCCTTCATGTCGCTTATGTAGAAGCAGCAGGGACATTTCAGGTATCCCGTCTTCACTGCGGCTTCCGCATTTGCGGTCATGAGCCGTGACTCCTCGATATACTCGCTGTTGGCGATGTTCTTGTAGAAGAGCTGACGGTATATCTTTTTCTCCTCGTCGGTAAGCTCATTGCCAGTGAGGAGCCCCGAGACATTCTCGGTCTTGTTTCTGAAAAGCCTAGCCAGTAGCCCGCCTTTAGCTATGGTCTTCAGCAGTCTGTGCTGCTTTGCAAGGAGCTTGTCCCTCTTTTCGTCAGGGACCTCCTCAGCCTGCAATACTGCATAGTCGGGAACTCCCATATCTATGCTGAGAACTGCTTTCACCTCATCGGGGTAACTGTTTGCCCAGTAGACTGTCTCCAGTCCCGAATAGGAGTGAGCAGCAAGCACATAGGGCGGCTCGATGCCTGCACTGCGGAGGGCTTCCCTGTCCTCGCTGACCAGATTCTCTATTGTACGCGGAGTCATCATTTCTCCGCTGAAGCCGTAGCCTGCCTTTTCCACCACAGCTATCCTGTAATTCTTTGACATTCTGCGGTATATTGGCTTGTATTCCAGCACAGGGCAGGTAACTCCGCCCCCAGAAAGGAACACGATCGTGGGACTGCCGCTGCCCTCGGTGTACACATTAAGGGCAGTACCTGCCACTTTCACTTTCTTACCTGTTTCCATTCTGTGCCTTCTTTATAAGCTTTGCAACTACTTCCAGTATTCTGTCATTGGTATCGGTAAGGTGGAGCTTTGCCGCGCTTTCGGACATAGCCTTCACCTTTTCGCTGTCATTGTACAGCTTTTCTATCTCAGCTATCATGCGTTCATTGGTAACGTCCTTCTGCTCGATGACTACCGCTGCGCCTGCCTTGCCCAGCACCATTGCGTTGTGGTACTGGTGATTGCCTGCAACGATAGGCGAAGGTATGAGTATGGAAGCCTTTCCCGCGGCTTCAAGCTCCGCAAGTGTGGAAGCTCCCGAGCGGCAGATGACCAGGTCAGCCGCAGCAAGACAAACGTCCATATCGTTTATGTACTCGGTGATACGTAGCCTGTCGGATTTAAGCGGTATGCCAGCTTCCTTCATTGCCTGAGGGAAGCTGTCCTTGCCCATTCCGCCGTAGCCGTGGATATGGTTGACGGGAAGCTTCTTACCTGTGTGCCATTTCACGACCTCGGTCATAGTCTCGTTGATACAGCCTGCACCGAGACTTCCGCCGAAGGAAAGAATAGTGAAGCTGTCGTCGAAGCCCAGCTTCTTGCGGGCTTCCTCACGGCTCATGGTGTTGATATTGCTTCGCACGGGAAGTCCCGTAACGCTGTACTCGAATCTGCTCTTGTCCATGAACTTCAGTGCTTCCTCAACAGTGAGCATAACGTAGTCCACTTCCTTTGAGAGGAGCTTGTTCGTCACGCCGGGATAGGCATTCTGCTCATGGATAGCCGTAGGTATGCCCATTCTTGCCGCCTTGCGGATAACGGGACCTGCGGCGTAACCGCCTGTACCTATGGCTATGTCGGGCTTGAATCCCTCGATTATCTGCTTAGCCCTTCTGCCCGATGTGGCAAGATAGGCAAGCGCCTTGGCATTCCTTCCGATATTCTCAAGTGAGATCTTTCTCTGGAAGCCTGCTACCTTTATGGTCTCAAGCTTATATCCTGCCTTGGGTACAAGCTTTGACTCCATTCCCTTGGGTGTTCCTGCAAAGAGGAACTCCGCGTCGGGATATTTTTTCTTTATGATGTCAGCAATGGCAAGTCCGGGGTTTATATGTCCGCCTGTGCCTCCGCAGGCTATCAGTACTCTCATGGTCATGCTCCTTTTGGTTCAGCGATCTTTTCTTCCTTCTGCTGTTGTTTCTTCTTTTTCTCCTTTGGCTTCTCGTCGGGGTAGTACCTGTGCTGTGATATGTTCAGCATGATGCCCATTTCCGCCAGCTGCATGATAAGCGCCGTACCTCCGTAGCTGAAAAAGGGAAGGCTGATACCCGTGTTAGGTATCAGGTTGCTTACAACGGCAAGGTTGAGGACGGTCTGTATGCCTATCTGTGTGGTGATACCAACTGCAATGAGCATACCAAATCGGTCCTTACAGCGGACTGCTATGGAATAACCCTCTACGATGAGAAGGAAGAATACTATTATAATAGCCAGTGCTCCCACGAAGCCCAGCTCCTCACAGACAATGGGGAAAACGAAGTCGTTCTTGGTCTCGGGGAGATAGAGATACTTCTGACGGGAATTGCCCAGACCCAGTCCGAAAAGCCCGCCCGAGCCTATGGCGATAAGCGAGTTTGCAGTCTGCCAGGTGTCGCCCAGCTTATCGGCAAAGGGGTTCTGCCATGACTTGATACGGACCGCAACGTAGCTTCCCGGTACCTGCGCCTGCCACGAGATATAGGCAATTGCAAATCCCAGAGCTCCTGCGCCGAGGGCGATGAAGTGCTTTTTGTTTACACCGCCGCAGAGTATCATGGCAACGGCGATAGTACCGATGAGTATGATACCGGAGATATGCTTCTCAAGGGCAATGAGCAGGACGTAGACGCCAAGTATCACAGCGTATTTGACTATACCCGTGGTTAAGGTGTTCATCTTCTGCCCATCCCGCTCCATGCTGTAGGCGAAGAAGATGATGAGTGCCAGCTTCGCCACCTCGGAAGGCTGAAGGTTCAGAGGACCGATGTCAATCCATCTTTTAGCTCCCATGGAACCGCCCTCATCGTTACCGATAAGGAGAACGGCTATAAGGAGTATTGCGCCCACGATATACATAAGTCCTGCGATATTGAGTTTTTTCAGCACGGGGATCTTGAGATTCTTGAAGTTGTGATAGTCCATCTTCATGAAAAAAATCATAGCAACGAAGCCGATGATAGCATTCTTTGCCTGATTTTTAGCGTAGTAAAGTCCGTCTCCCCCGTGCTCGCTGTATGCCCACGCATAGCTTGCGGAGGACATCATTACTATGCCCACTACAAGCAGTATCATTACATACGCAAAGAAAGACAGACTTATATCACCGCGCCTGCCCCCCGAAAAAGGGTTCGGGATCACAGGGCGCTTCTTCTTTTCAGTTTTGGTTGCCGCCATTTTTCCTCCTTACGGTCAGACGTAATTCTCAGAATACCATCAGTGTGATTATGCCCAGAACTCCGAAGATAATGCCGCAGAGCGAAAAAGTTATCACTATCTTGTACTCGCTGAAGCCGCTCATCTCAAAGTGGTGGTGGATAGGCGTCATCTTGAATATACGGCGTCCCTCTCCGTACTTCTTCTTGGTGTACTTGAAGTAGAGCACCTGTATCATAACAGACAGCGCCTCGATGATGTAGACCAGAGCTACAAGGAATAGCAGCAGGTGCTTGTGGAGGATAAGTCCCACGCCCGTAACGGCTGCGCCCAGGAACATAGAGCCTGTGTCGCCCATGAAGCACTTTGCCGGATTGAGGTTCCAAAGCAGGAAGCCGAGACAGCCGCCTGCAAGAGCCATGGTAAAGCAGGTCATCTCGTTCTGCTTCATGATCGAGCAGCAGACTGTGAATATGAGCATCGCCACAAATGTGACCGAGCCGCAGAGACCGTCAACGCCGTCTGTAAGGTTTACCGCATTGGTAAGGTAGATTATGACTGCCATCATGAGTATATAGTAGAATATACCCAGTGAAGGCGACCTCCAGAATCCGAGGTCTATCTTTGTGGAGCTGTCGCCGAAGCATCTTACTGCGAAGAGGAAGCCTGCACCGCATACCAGCTGGAGGGCTATCTTCTGCCAGGGCGTCAGTCCGTCATTTTTCTTTCTGGCGACCTTGGTGTAATCGTCGATGAAGCCTATAAGTCCGAATGCTGCCGAGAACACAATAACGCTGAGCAGCAGATAGAAGGGCTTGAAGCTGTCCTTATCGGTGGTGTCGATACCTGTTTTCCACCTGTATATCCAGCACCCTGCCATAGAGGTAATGACAGTGGATATAATGAACATGAAACCGCCCATTGTGGGAGTTCCCTGCTTTTTGGCGTGCCACTTGGGTCCGTCCTCGGTCTTGATAGGCTGACCGAATTTTATCCTGTGCAGGAAGGGCACCAGAAAGATACCCGAAACGCCTGCAATGACGAATGACAAAAGTGCTGTTATAAGATCGATTATCCAGAAAGACATTTTATTAAAACAACTCCAGTTTTTAATTCTCGAGGAGTCTGAGCCCCTCAGCTACCACTTCGCGCTCGTCGAAGTGGATATGTTCCATGCCGGCAAGGATCTGATAGTCTTCATGGCCTTTGCCCGCAAGAACTATTATATCACCTTTTTCTGCAATTTTCAAGGCATGATATATAGCTTCCCGTCTGTCCACCACAACATCGTAGTTTACAGTCGAATTTTCGATACCTTTGAGTATATCCGCAATGATCGCCTCGGGGTCCTCGTTGCGGGGATTATCCGAGGTAACTATGAGCTTGTCGGCATATTTTGCAGCCGCCTTCGCCATTTTCGGGCGCTTTGCGGCATCGCGGTTTCCTCCGCAGCCGAACAGACAGATGAGATCGTTCTCGGTGTACTCCTTAACGCTCCTGAGGATATTCTCAATGGCGTCGGGAGTGTGAGCATAGTCGCAGATAACGGTGAAGTCCCTTCCTGTGGGGATCACCTCGCAGCGTCCCTTGACGCCGTTGTATTCCTCGATAGCAGGGATTATGCTGTCGATGGACAGCCCCTCCTCAAGGCAGGCAGCAATAGCTGCCGTGATGTTGGACACATTGAAGGCTCCCGGCATCCTTGTCTTTATAAGGTGGGATTTGTCGCCGCTGCAGAACCAGAAGCTTGAGCCTGTGGACTTTATCTTTATGCCGTCGGCATAGTAATCCGCATTTTCCTTAACGCTGAAGCTGAGCTTTTTACAGCTTACCTCCCCGTAAAGCCGCTTTCCGTAGTCATCATCTGCATTTATTATAGCTGTATCGCAGATGTCAAAGAGCATTTTCTTCGCCTGATAGTAGTCCTCCATGTCCTTGTGGTAGTCAAGGTGATCCTGAGTAAGATTGGTGAATACCGCAACGTCGAAATGTGAAGCTCCTATCCTGTACTGGCAGAGTCCGAAGGAGGAGACCTCCATGACCACGTACTCACAGCCCGCGTCTGCCATTTTCGCCAGGAGCTGCATGAAATCGAAGGTCATGGGAGTGGTATTGTCCGTGTGGAGCACCTCGTCCCCTATCTCGTTCTGTATTGTACCCACAAGACCTGTCTTGTGACCGTTTTTAGTGAGTATGTGCTTGATAACATTTGTAATTGTGGTCTTGCCGTTGGTGCCCGTAACGCCTATCATCTTCACGCGGCGTTCGGGATGACCAAACCAGGCTGAGCAGATCTGTCCGTAGAGCTTTCTGGAATTATCGGTGAGTATCTGTCTGTCACCCAGCCCCAGATCGCGCTCGCAGACCACAGCTGCCGCGCCTTTTTCCAGCATTTCCCCGGCAGCCGTATGTCCGTCGAAGCTGCCGCCCTTTACGCAGACAAAGAGGCTTCCCTCAGTCACCTTGCGCGTATCGTCGGTCACGGAGCTTATTTCGGTATCGCCTATGGCTGTAACGGCGTTATTTTCGATAAGATCGCGTAATTTCATTTTTGTCTGCCTCCTGTCTTTTTCTTTATTTATATCTTTAGTCGTTGAACTGCTGTGCTTTGAACTTTACCTCGATAGTGGTACCCTTTTCTACCATAAGACCGCCCTCGATGCTCTGGCTTTCTACATAGGCATCTTCCTGATCGCCCACTATGTTCTTTGAAACATAGTTCAGTCCGTAGGCATAGATGGTCTGGTTTACCGCCTCGGGAGAAAATCCGGTCAGATCAGGCACCATTACAGGGTCGGTAGTGTTGCCCTTTTCGGTGTAAAGGTAAATATAGCCGTCCTTGGATATGGACATTCCTGTCTTGGGAGACTGCTCCACTACCTCGATACCGCTTCCGATGATCTGGATGTGGTCCTCCATGATGCCGAGGCCGAGAAGTGTCTTCTTGGCGTCGTCCAGAGACGATCCCCTGACAAGCGGTACCTTTATGTCAAGGTTCTTGAGCTCAAGGTCGCTGTACTCAGGGCTCTTGTCCATATATTCGAGGACGTCCTCCAGTATTTTTGCCGCACAGGGAACTGCGCACTTGCTTCCGTAATACTGTCCTGTACTGTCCGCCAGGGGCATATCTGCCAGAACAAGGAGCATAAGGTCGGGGTGGTCCGCCGGTGTAAAGCAGATATATGAAGCACCGTACTCCTGTATATCGGCGTTTTCCTGCTTGTTCTCGTCAAGAGTGTTATCGATCTCGCTGAGTCGCTGTGATGTACCCGACTTACCGCCGATAGCATAGCCCTTGATCTTTACGTTGCCTGCCTGATTGTCCTCGACCACCTTTTCAAGAGCTGTACGCATCTTGGCTGAGGTGTCCTCGGATATTACCTGACGTCTGACGGTGCGCTCGTTTTTGAGCTCGATGTTTCCGTCGCTGTCAACTACCTTATCCACTACATAAGGCTGGAGCAAATAGCCGCCGTTTACAACGGCACTGCAGGCTGTTATCAGCTCTATAGGAGTAACCGTTTCGCACTGTCCGAAGGAGGAGAGCGCAAGGTCGATATTTGACATGGGCTTTCTGCCGTCTGTTTCAACAAGAGGCGGTATATCGCCCTTCATTTCAACAGGAAGGTCGATGCCCGTCTTCTCCTCAAAGCCGAATGCGTCAAAATACTTGTGGAACTTCTCTATTCCAAGTGTTTCGCCGATGGCAATGAATGAGGGGTTACACGAGTGAGTGAGGGCGTCCTGGAAGGTCTCGATATCATGACCTCCGAGCTCGTGGCAATTGATCCTGACAGGAGTGTCCGTACCGTCGTCACGAAGCTCATAGCCCTTACAGTAATGAGTGAATTTGTCAATGTCTATGGTCTTTTCCTCGATTGCCGAAGCAGCTGTGATTATCTTGAATACAGAGCCCGGCTCATAGCGCTCGCTAACGCACTTGTTCTTCCACTGACGCTCACGGGCTTCGGGAGTGTACTCCTCAATGTCCTTTTCTGTAGGCTCATCTATCTTCTTCTCGGTAAATATCTTCCTGAGAAGCATACCGTCATCAGCAAGCTCCATAGGCTGATTCAGGTCAAAGCTGGGATATGTAGCCATACCCAGAACTGCGCCCGTCTGTGGATTCATTAGTATTGCGCATGACCTGTTCTTGACCTCGTGCTCCACAGACATTTCCTCAAGGTGCTTTTCCAGTATGAACTGAAGCTCTCTGTCTATGGTGAGATATACGTCTGAGCCGTCCTTGGGCTCAAAGGTCTTGGAGTACCTGTAAGGGAGCTCCTTTCCGTTTGAGTCTACCGCCGAAACGGTCCTTCCGTCCACGCCCGAGAGGTAGCTGTCATAGTAAGCCTCGATACCGTAGGCGATATTGCCGTTTGTAAAACCAACTACCTGAGCAGCGAGCTCGTTCTGAGGGTAATAGCGCTTGGTATCCTCTGTGCTTCCCACAGATATAAAGCCCATATCGCCGAAAAACTCAGCTATCTCGTCTGCAACAGGCTTCTCTACCTTTTTGTTCTTGAACTCTACATAGCGTCCTTCGGCATCCATAGCTTCTTTGACCTTGTCGGCAGTAACATCCAGCTTTGAAGCCAGGAATGTGGCAGCCATCTCCCTGAACTCCTCAGAAGAAGCAGGAAGCGCATTGGTCTCGTTGCCCTCTTCATCGTATACGGGAGTATATGTGCCGTTAGCCTTCTCCAGGTTGCGCTTGTCGATGAGCTTCTGAAGGGACGCCATATCTTCTCTGAAGCTCTCGGGGTCAATAAATATCTTATAGACCGTTGCGCTCTTGGCGAAGGCATAGCCGTTTGCGTCATATATCGAGCCTCTGTGGGCTGAAATGCTTATGGAACCGAAGTGCTGGTCGTTAGCCATAGTCTGGTAGGTTTTATTGTCCAGCACCGATATTTTGAAAAAATTGCCTGCAACAGCAGCAAAAAGCAGACTGAATACTGCTGTCATAACTATCTTGCTTCTGAACCTCATTGCATTTGAGGGATTTGTATTTATCACCGCAGGATTCTTCCTTTCTGTGAAAAATTCATCTATAAATAAATAAGGCAGGGTTTTCATGTGCCCCGCCTCTGAACATCTTATTTTTTTCTGTGATGTCCTTTTGTTCTGATACGACGAAGGATTTATCGCTATTCAAGCGTGGGACTGCCGCTCCCGGGCTCTTATAACGCCCAAAGCCCGGGAACTGCAATTCCTTATTTCCGATCACCCGCTGTATCTCCGTGTTCTACATATAACTTCGGCATATATATTTTTTGTCGCCGATAGTGTTCATTTTAATAACAGGCAGTCCATGTGTTATATTTATATTGGTACTACCCTCTGAAATATTCCACGCACTTATCGAAAAGGGATTTTATTTTCGCGATCAGACCCTTTTCCTGTTCGGGAATTGTTACGACATCGCCCGTCTGTGTCTTGACGTAGAAGATCTGTGAGGAATTGAGTTTAACCATTCCGAGAGACTGAGCGTATTCTTCTATATTCTTTGCGCTCATTTTACTGTCAAGTTCAGACTGGAGTCTTACGTTTTCGGCTTCGGCACTATCCAGTTTCTCATTGAGAGCGGACACCTTATTGTACATTGTGTTACGCTTGTCAAGTGAATAGATAACCAAGCCCAGCAGCGCTGCAGCCAGCAGAGATATGAATAATATAGTGAGGATAGAACCGCTTCTTGCTTCGTTCTTGCTCATCTCGATCTCGGGCTTCTGCTCAGAGTCGCTGCGCAGAGCGCCGTTTACCTCGGTCGTCTCGTCCGAATCGGCGTCATCGTAGCTTTCGTCGTTATAATAGCGTACAGTGTTTTCAGCCATTGCTTTCCACACTCCTTTCTATTATTCTGAGCTTTGCGCTTCTGCTTCTGTTGTTTCTTTCGAGTTCCTGTTCTTTAGCCTCTAAGGGCTTTCTGTTTATAAGCTTCCCCTGCGGTTTATGTCCGCATACACACTGGGGAAAATCCGGTGGACATATACACCCCTTGCACCATTCCGCAAATTTCTGTTTTACCAGTCTGTCCTCAAGGGAATGGAATGTGATAACTGCAAGGCGTCCGCCTGCCCTCAGACTGTAGAATGCGTCCTCAAGTCCTTTTGAAAGGTGCTCGAATTCTCCGTTGACAGCTATTCTTATTGCCTGAAAGGTCTTTTTGCATGGGTTCTTTTCACGTCTCGCCTTCTGAGGAACGCTTTCTCTTATGATGTCAGCGAGCTGAAGTGTGGTCTCTATAGGAGCTGTTTCTCTTGCTTTTACTATATTCGACGCAATCCTGCGGGAGAATTTTTCCTCTCCGTATTCGAATATTATTCTTGCAAGCTCTGACTCGGTATAGGTATTGACTACATCGGCAGCGCTCATTCCCTCCTTGCTCATACGCATATCCAGCGGAGCGTCGGAGTGGTACGAGAAGCCTCTGCTTCCCTCGTCGAGCTGGAATGAAGATACGCCCAGATCCATGAGGATACCGTCAGCGTACTCTATATCAAGTTCATCGAGGACCGCTCTTATTTCCGAATAGTTCCTGTGGAACACCTTCGCGTTTTTGTAGACCGAGAGCCTTTCCGTCGCAACTGCGACAGCATCGGGGTCTCTGTCAAGAGCGATCAGTCTGCCTTTTTCGCCAAGGCGGGCTGCTATTGCAGAGGAATGGCCTGCACCTCCTGCGGTACCGTCAACATAGATACCATCGGGGCGGATGTTGAGCCCTTCGAGACATTCCTCAAGCATAACAGGTATATGGCTGAATTCCATTAGCTAAAACTCTCCTTAATCCGACGGGTGTCGGAACAAAGACAAAAACGTCTGTATCAGAGGACGAGGTCAGCAAGCGCGTTGTTGATCTCCTCCTGAGAGATGTTGTTATTGAATTCTTCCCATTTGGCCTTATTCCATATCTCGCATCTTCTGTTTGCGCCGATAACAACGACTTCGTCGGTGATACCTGCGTGATCTCTGAGCTGCTGGGTGATGAAGATACGTCCCTGTTTATCGGGGATCTGCTTATCTGCACCTGCAAGGAGCTTACGTCTTATGTCGCTTCCCTGCTTGCCCGGTATGGAGTTAAGGGTCTCACAATAGTCCTGAAATGCATCGAGCGAGTAAACGGCGATATAGGCGTCATCATGGCCCTGACAAAGGTAAAACTCTGCTCCAAGTACCTCTCGGAGCTTTGTGGGGAAGCTCATACGGCCTTTCTGATCTATACTGGGGTAATAAGTACCGCATAACAGATCTGCCATAGAACTTCGCCTCGCTTTCCTTTGAAACTCAGGAATGATTTACCACTTTTTGGAAAATTTCACTTCCTATCACCTTTTTTCACCCTAAAACTATTTTATCATCATTCGGGTAGAATATCAAGACGGAGTATTTCACAATCATTAACACAGAAATCGCCTATTTTTTGTTGATTTTGTTCAATGATTAACCAAAGGTTGTTCGAAAACGAAACAAACGTTTTTATTTTTGTTAAATTATTTTCTTGCTTTTCACCTTTTTTCACCTTTTTGGAAAAAATCCAGGTTTTTTTCACCACTCGGCTTCACCTTTCATCACCAAAAAGGAGAAATAAGTCTCCGGATATAGAGTGCCGTGGCGTTCTCCCGTATCCAAAGACTTATTTCTTTTGTTCTGTATCAGTTTGCAGCTTTTCGCCGCTTATCAATCATATGTATATGTAAGATTGAATTTAGAGGACTTGAGTCCCATCATCATAGAGAAGGGATAGCCCTTTGCATAGGTCTGTCCGTCTATGAGGACTTCTGTAACATAGCCTGTCTCATCTGAATATACAGGCTGGATCCAGTTGCCCGGATCATCGGAGAGAGTGATGTTGTAAGCTGTCTCAAGCTTCTTCTTCACGGTCTCCGCACTCATATATGTAACTGTTCCCCAGTGGGGATCAAAGGCTGCGTCGTAGTCGCTGGGCACGCTTCTGAGGTAAGGATAATCCGCATAGAACACCTCATAGCAGTTTGCCGAGCAGCCTCCGCTTGAAGCGGAGAATACGGTCAGCGCATAATTGTCATCGTAATAGAGAGCCTCGCCCAGGACTTCCTCACAGGCGTCGATGACTACCTGCGGCGGATTGGGCTTGCCTCTCAGGTCCTTTGAGTCGTCGCCGTTATACTTTATATAAGTATATACTGCAACCGCCTGAGCCTTGATAGCTTCATAAGAGAAGCTGCCTCCCACCTCGCGGTTGACTATCTCTGAGACTACCTTGAGGGTATCGCCCGCAGGCTCATGAGCAATAGTAAGCTCCTCCTCGTCGGTAAGTCCGGTATTCATCAGGTAAGTTCCGGGGTAATAGTGGAACAGTATATCCTGATATGTCCAGCCTGCATAGGCAGCATAGAAGTTAGCGCCGTTCTGGCTCATGCCGACGCCGTGTCCCCAGCCGTATGTTACAAAGGCGAATTCGCCGGGCTGGGCTGCAATGCTGGGATCGGGCTGTGAAGCGGGAATATCGCCCACATAAGCACCCGAGGTCTTGAGCTCTACGGCAGTAGGCTCCTTGCTCCTGCTCTTTGCAGCGTTCTTGGAAAGTGTCGGCGTACCCTTTCTGAGGGCGCTCTTCTTCTTGGCGATCTCTTCCTCAAGAGCCTTGCGCTCCTCCTCGGAAAGACCTGCGAAGGGATCCACAGGCTCGCCTACCTTTGCCATTTCAGGCGTTGCAAGCTCATAGCTTATGAGAGACATACTTGAGTCATATTCGCTGATGTCAGCCTTGACCCAGTCCTCAGGCATTTCCTGCTCTTCCTCAGCTGTTTCAGCCTCGGCAGCAGAAGAGGCCTCCGTCTCATCAGCCGCAGTGGTCTCCTCCGCAGCAGTTGTAACGACGGAGGTCTCCTCAGCCGTTGTACTGTCCGCAGTGTCCATGCCTGTCGCCGCCGAGAGCACTAAAGCTCCCGACACAGCAGCCGCAGCTGTTCTGAGCATTTTCTGCATTTCCATAACAATCTCCTTTTAAAAACATAAGGTCAGCTCACTAATGAGATCAGTCATTCTTGGGAGGGGTATCGTGCTCTTCTGCTTCTTTCTTTTTCTCTTCCTGAGCCTTTTTCCACTCCTCAGTGCGCTGGATAGTTGTCATGTCTCCTGCGACCTCGCCGTCCCTGAGCCTTCTGGCAACTACTAAGAAACGGGAGTTGTCCTCGTCTGCATAGCAGGTGGAGAGGGTCAGCAGCTGGTCACCGTACTTCACATCTACTCCCGTATCGAGCATCCATCTGCTTTTGCAGTTGTCGATATAGAAGTTGAAGTCCTCTTCTGAATCAAGCTCCTCCATATTCCAGTAGTGGAAGTCGGTAGCATTGTAGCTTCCGCTGGTAATAAGGAAGGCAAAAATAACGTAATCGTAGGTCTTGTAGTTTGAGCTGTACTGGATAAAGGGACTTACGTCATAGAAGTCGAAGTCCTGACGGTAACGCCTGAGACAGCCCATCATGTTGCCGTTCCACATCGCATGACCGTAGATGACCTGGTTCTCGGAGTGCTGGCTCTCGTCGCTTCCGAACTCATCGCGGTAGTCCAGATAGAGAGTGCCCTCCTGATCGTGGTTCCTGTAAAGGTCATGGTCAAGGTAGAAGGCATCAGGGATATATTCCTCGGGACCGTAGAACGGATCGTTGGCAGGTATCTCGCCCGGGTCCTTTACTACGGGGTAATCCAGCTGGAGACCGTCGATCTTCAGCCAGCCGACTATGTCCTTATTGACTCTGAGGAGTGATTTTGCCCTCTCTGTCATTCCGTCCGGAGACGGTGCATAGTCTATCTTTTCAGCCCAGCCCAGCGGAAGAGGTCCTGCCTGCTCTGTTGTGAGCTCGGCAGTCTCTGTGAAGCTGCTGACTGTGGGAACGGTGTCCGTTTCCTTGTTGAGGAAAAGGGCATATCCGCCAAGTCCCAGGGCAGCAGCACATACTGCGCAGGCTGTAATAGTTTTTGCTTTTTTGCTCATTGGTGATTCATCTTCCTCCATCAGCCGTAGGGAACGAATTCCGCGTTGGGATCGTAATGCTCATTGGGATGAGCCTGATAGTAACTTGTGGGCCACTTGATATTTGGATTAGGCTTGCTGTTCTGTGTGCCCGCCATAGGATCTTCGCCGTCCCTGACCAGTCTCGCCATGATTATAAGGCGTCCCGCATCCTCGTCGGGAAGTGTGGTGTTGCAGGTAGAAAGAGTTATGAGCGGATCGCCGTACTTCACATCAACGTCGTTAAGTCGGAGAGATCTCCTCTTAGCCTCATTGACAAAGCCGTAGAACTCATTCTCGTCTGAGAACTCAAGCTCGTTCCAGCAGTCGAACTTTGTATCAGTTTCGTCTGTGGCATCCAGAATGAAGTAGGCAAATATCTTATAAGTGTATTTCTGATAATTTGAACTGAGATAGATTATAGGGTGTTTGCCGTAGTAATCCTCATGTCTCTGGTACCATTTAAGACTTCCGAACATCTGCTCGTCAAGCATATTATGTCCGTAGATGACCAGATTGCCTGAGTTGGGGCACTTGAGGAATCCGTCCTCGCCCACCTCATCGAAGTGGTTTCTGTAATCGAGGAATATCTCGCCCGCCCTGTTCTCACTGAGGTCGAACTTCATGTTCATGTACTTTTCATTGTCATCGGCCTGCATCACAGGATTGTTTACAGGTGTATCGGGGATATTGATAACTCCAACGATATCGTGATTCTGGTCCCAGAGCTTGCGCGCTCCGTCCAGCATACCCTCGAACCTTATCCTGGTCTCGCCTTCGTCCTCAACGGCAATAGTAGTAGCCTCCCTGCCGTCGTAGATGTCGTATATTTCCATGATATTCTCGGTCTTGTGCTTACTTGCCCAAAGCTCGTAGTAATAGTCGCCGACGAGATAACCGCAGACGAATATCGCTATGACAGAACCGAGAAATACAAGCTTTCTCACACATTCGAGAACACTGTCTCCCTTTTCGGGGAGAAGTCCTCTCAGTTTCTGTGCGAAGGTCTTCTTTTTCTTCTTCTTTTTCTTGTGGGGCTTCTGCACTGCCATATCTTCGGCAGCTGCTCTCATTTCGGGAACTGCCCTTCTCTCCATGACGGGAGGGGGCGGTGCTTCCTCATGAGTATGTCCCACGGGAGTGAATACCACTGTGTCCTCAGCTGCGTCAGCCCGTAAAATATCGGCAGCTGTCTCCTGAGCCTGCGGCTCATTATAATAGGTATCCTCCTGAACAGGCTGGCTGTATTCACTGTCTGCTTCATCGTTCTCCGTGAAGTCCATGACCTCACCGGAGCTGTCAGTGCGGACCTCCGAAAAATCCTCGGTGATCTCATTGGCTATTTCCCTGAGCTTATCTTGTGCGTTAGGCTCAAGTGCCGGAATAAGATCCGAGATGTCGGGGCCTGCCTGCTCTGCAGCAGCGGCAGCAGCCTCAGCCTCACGGGCTGCGATGCGAGCAGCCTCCGCCTTTTCATAGGCGATTGCCTCATCCAGCTCGTCAAGTATATCAGCAGCCGTTGAACTGTGTACAGCGTTGGTGCGCTTTAAGCGTCCCACACTGACATTGCTGTGTTCAGCTTCTGCTCTGTTTTCATATGTCGTCGGAGCGACTTCCGCTTCACCGCGGATAGACCTTCTGATAGCTTTTATCTTCTCAGCTCTGCGCTGAGCCTCAGTCATTCCGTCGGTCATTTTTTCGCTCATCAGTCTGTCCTCGCCTCCATCAGTATTTTTTCTATCGTATCGAACGCAAAAGCAGCGGCACATCTTCTGATGTTATCCCTGCTCATGTCGCTGAGCTTCCAAAGCTCCGGCAGACACACGAACTGACTGCCGCAGATATCGAAACCGATATAGACCGTTCCGACGGGAGTCTCGGCAGTTCCGCCCGATGGACCTGCGATACCCGTAACCGAAACGCAGACGTCTGCTCCCGAGCATTCCTTCAGTCCCCTGACCATGCTCATAGCCGTCTCCTCGCTGACCACGCCGAATTTACTGATAGTTTCGGCAGGGACTCCGAGGAACTTAGTCTTTATGCGCTCGGAATAAGTGCATATCCCCAGCTCAAAGACCGCAGACGCGCCCGATACTGATGTTATAAGCTCTGAAAGAAGTCCGCCCGTACAGCTTTCCGCCGTAGCAATGGTCAGACTTTTCCGTTCTAATAATTTTACAACATTACTGACCGATTTGTCAAGTTTTTCGGCATTACATTCAGAAAATTTACTGCTTACCACTAAATCGCCGCCCTTGCTTTAGTAAACATTATACAAAATTAGTGTGATAATTTTGTGAGAAAATTAAGAATTATTCGCCATAATTGAAAGTTTTCATCTCCGTACCCTCAACAACCTTCTGTATCAGGGGCTCAAAATCAAAGCTGTTCTGTGCCTTTTCAACATCGCTGAGCACAGGACGCACCTTCGGGTGACGGGGAGTGAAAACGGTACAGCAGTCCTCATAGGGAAGGACAGATGTATCGAATGTATCTATCTTACGCGCAATGTCGATTATCTCGGTCTTGTCCATACCGACACAGGGACGGAACACAGGTATCCTGCACACTGCGTCGGTGCAGGCGATAGCAGCCATGGTCTGACTTGCAACCTGTCCCACGCTCTCACCTGTTATAAGGGCAAGGCAGTTATCCTTGGCAGCGATGCGCTGTGCTATCTCCATCATGAGCCTTCTCATTATGATAGTGAAGAACTCCTCGGGGCAGTGGTCCTTGATAGCCTCCTGGAGCTCCGTAAAGGGCACGCAGTAGAATGCTATGCCGCCGCAGTAGTCCGTCAGCTTCTGGCAGAGCTGCTCCACCTTGAGCTGTGCGCGGTCAGAGGTGTAGGGAGGGCTCACATAGTGGATAGCAGCGATGTGGACACCGCGCTTTGCCATCATGTAGCCTGCTACGGGGCTGTCGATACCGCCGGAAAGCAGAAGGAGCGCCTTTCCGCTGCTTCCTACGGGAAGTCCGCCTGCTCCCTTGATGTTCTCGGCATGGACAAAGGCGTTCTCGTCGCGTATCTCCACAGTAACAGTGACCTCGGGGTCCTTTACGTCCACGGACAGGTTCGGGAACCTGTCAAGGAGCCTGCCGCCCAGCTCCGCGCATATCTCGGGGGACTTCATGGGGAAAGCCTTATCTGAGCGCTTTGCGTTGACCTTGAATGTCTTTGCGCAGCTAAGCACCGTATCAAGATACTCATAGCTCTTTGAGCATATGTCCTCGAAGTCCTTCTCACATACGCAGGCACGGCACAGTGTGGCGATACCGAATATCTTGCCCACTCTGTCCACTACCTCGTCAAGGTCGATGTCCTCGTCAAGAGGATCTATGTATGTTGTGGACTGAGCGCTGGTCATCTGAAAGTGACCGAGGGGCTTCAGTCTGCGCTTTATGTTCTTGATGAGCATATCCTCGAAGGTCTTTTTGTTAAGTCCCTTCAGAGCCATCTCGCCGTATTTCACAAGTACTAATTCCTTCATATCTATTCTCCTAATATACTATTATAAATATAAACGTCAGTCTATATAGGTAGCTCCCTCGGCTGTGCTGTAGTAGCCGATGACAAGCTTATCCTGCCTGAAAGGGTGCTCATTCGACTCATCTATCAGCTCTTTGCGGCTGTAGTATCTGAGCTCGCTGTCCTCTATGGGACGAAGAGCTGTCCAGGCTTCACAGGCAGTTCCGCCCCTGAACTTCACCACCCAGTAATACCTGTTGTCGGAGGAATAACGATTGGTCACGCTCTCCTCAAGAAGCTCGCAGGGATCATTTACCTGCCCCTTGCCCCTGATGATGTATTCCTTGTCGGCAGGGATCTTTTCCCCCTTTTCCTTGTATATGTCCTCCACCTGTGTGCTTACAGCCTTGAGGTAAGTCTGTGCTGTAGCATTTCTTGTGTTCACCTTTGAGCCCGTGGTCATCTTCATTTCTTCACAAAGAAACCAGAAGCCGCCCACACCGAGCACCGCAAGCACGATAAAAACTATAATGAGCGTTTTCAGCGGACTTTTCTTCTTTTTCTCATTTTCTTCCATATTAACCCCTTACCTTTTCCATACCGATGCGGAGTCCATCACAGAAGGCGTCAAGCTCAGCCTCTGTGGTATCAGCAGTGATACTTACACGAAGTGCGCTGTCTGCGCGCTTGTCCTTTATACCAAACTGTCCCAGCACGCCGCTCTGCTGTCCTTTTGAACAGGCTGAACCGCTGGATACATATATTTCCCTGCTTTCCAGGAAGTGAAGCATTATCTCCGACCTTTTCCCCCCTGCGGAGATATTTATCACATAGGGCGAACCGTCCCCGGGAGAGTTCACCTCAACACCTTCGATGTCTTTCAGCTGTTCCAGCAGATAAACCTTCAGGCGGAGCGCTTTCTCATAGCGCTGCGCCACAGTAGGGAGCATCTTCTCCACGGCGGCTCCGAAGGCAGCTATCAGCGGAACGCTCTCAGTTCCCGAGCGAATACCCTTTTCCTGCTTACCGCCCGTGACTATCGGAAGCACACGGACTCCCTTTCTTATGAAGAGAGCTCCCACGCCCTTTACGCCGTGTATCTTATGGGCGCTGAGGGAAACAAGGTCTGCGTTGAGTGCGCTCACCTTCACAGGCAGCTTCATATATGCCTGCACACAGTCAGTATGGGTGATAATATCGGGCTGTCTTCGGTTTATCGCCGAGAATACCTCCTTGACGGGAAGTATATACCCCGTCTCGTTGTTGACGTACATCATGCTTATGAGACAGGTGTTCTCATCGCAGGCACTTATGAAGTCCGCCGCATAGAACCGTCCGTCCTCACGGGGCGAGACCCTTACCACCTCAAATCCCTTAGACTCAAGGTCGGCGGCAGTCTCCTCAACAGAGGCGTGTTCAACTGCGGAAATGACTATCTTCTTCCGCTTTCTGCCGTAGGCTGCGGAAGCTCCGCGAAGGGCAAGGTTGTTGCTCTCTGTAGCTCCCGATGTGAAATATATACAGCCGCTGTCCGCGCCTATGGAGTCGGCTATGGTCTTTCTTGCTGCGTCCATAAGGAGCTGTGCTTCGAGACCTGCGCGGTGGAGCGACGAGGGATTGCCGTATTTCTGTGTCATTGCGGTCACCGCCGCCGCCACTGCTTCCTCGCAGGGCTTTGTAGTCGCCGCATTGTCCAGGTAAACTTCCATTCTATGTTCCCCTTTGTTCAGTATAGTTGCATACCCTATATTATAACATACAATTAAAGAAATAGCAAGGGGCGCGGTAAAAATGCTTTACAGACTAAAAATCGAAAATATATTCTGTTTTTTGTTGCATTTTTTTATCTCTTATGATATAATTAGTATGTATATCTATTTTTTACGGAGGAAGGAACCTTGAAGAGAAGTGTCGCCGCAAAGGGCTGTACAAAAGAAAAATATCTGCTGGCATTCCTGCTGGGCTTTGGCACTATGCTTTTCACGCTCCTGCCCATGATGTTCACCGAACACGGTTATTTCATCTACTACGGCGATTACAACGCCCAGCAGATACCATTCTACAGTCTCGCCAATGACGCGGCGAGAAGCGGCAGTCTCGGCTGGAACTGGTTCACGGACCTGGGCTCGGACTTTCTCACCTCCTACTCCTTCTACCTGAGCGGAAGCCCCTTTTTCTGGCTGACCGTTCTCCTCCCCAGGGGACTGGTGCTGTACGCCATGCCCTTTGTCCTGGCTCTGAAGCACGGTATCGCCTCCCTGACCGCCTATGCCTACATAAGACGGTTTGTCCGCGGCAAGAATGCCGCTGTTACGGGAGCTCTCCTCTACAGCTTCTCGGGCTTTCAGGTGTTCAACATCTTCTTCAACCATTTCCAGGACGTCACAGCCCTGTTCCCTCTTATGCTCATAGCTATGGAGGAAAACATAAACTGCCGACGCAGAGGCGTTTTCGCACTGACCGTGGCACTCTGCGCCTGTGTGAACTACTACTTCTTCGCAGGTCAGGCTGTGTTCCTGATACTATACTACCTCTTTCGCATGAGGTGCAGGGACTTCCACACCTCCTGGAGGAAGTTCTTCGGACTTGCCTTTGAAGCCGTTATCGGCTCTCTTATGGCAGCGTTCATCCTCCTTCCCTCAGCCATGGCTCTCATGGGAAACTACAGGATAAGTGAAAGGCTCTACGGAGCGGATATGACGGCTTACACCGACAAGACCCTGCTCCCCCGCCTGGTGCAGACACTGTTCATGCCTGCCGACCCGCCTGCCTATCCCAATCTGTTTACCTCGGAATATGAAAAATGGGCGTCAATCGGAGCATATCTCCCTCTGTTCTCCATGGCGGGAGTCATCTCCTTCATGCACCTGCGCAGGAAGCACTGGGCTTCAAAGCTGCTTTTCTGCTGCGGAGTCTTTGCCCTGATACCAATTCTCAACAGCCTTTTCCAGGCGGCTAATTCCTACTATTACGCCCGCTGGTTCTATATGCCCATACTCATTATGTCTATGATGACCGCTCACACCCTTGATGACGAGAACAACAGCGGCTTCACAGGTCTGAAGGTCTGCGCAGTCATGACGGCTGTATTTGCAGTTATCGGCTGCTTTCCCGCTAAACCTGATGAAGGCAAAAAAGCAAAGCTATTCACTATGCCGGAGGACGTCATCTATTTCTGGGTGACAGTAGGCGTTACGGTACTTTTCCTTGTGTGCGCCTTCCTCATCTTCCGCAGGAAGAAAAAGGGCAGGCTCAGCAGTATATTCGTGGTGTTCGTAACTGCCGTAGCCTCCATAATCTGCGTGTTCACCACCACCCTCTACGGGGCAAACAGCGTGAAGTACGCCCGTGAGTACATCGACTCAGCTATCGAGGGTGAGGACGAGGTCTGGGAGGAAGTCACCGATGATAAATTCTTCAGGATAGATATTTCCGCAGACTGCGACAACTATCCCATGCTATGGGGACTTCCCTCTATGAGAGCCTTCCAGAGCGTGGTCAATACATCTATTATGGACTTCTACAGCTATGTGGGAGTTCCCAGAGACGTGGCTTCAAGAGCAAAGCTCAGCCACTATGCTCTCCGCGGACTCTTCTCTGTAAAATACTACTACAAGGAGAAGAAGAAGGGCTTCACCTATGAGGAGCTGCTACACGCCTCTTCCGACAGCTCCCCCGCTTCATCTACAGACCCCACCGACGAAAATACAGACATCGCCGTTATCCCCGATGAGCTCCCCGGTTTCAGATACGTGGGCGAGACAGATAATTTCGAGATATACGAGAATACCCTGTATGTGCCCATAGGCTTTGCATATAATACCTATGTCACCAAGAAGACTGCCGATGACAAGAGCAAGCTCCAGCGCGAAAAGCTCATGATGAAGTCACTGGTACTCACTGATGAACAGGCTGAGAGATACAGCGGCATCATCAACGAGTATGACCCCGAGATAACCGTCGGGCTGTCCCGTGAGACCTACAAGGAGTTCTGCCGCGAAAAGCAGAGACTCTCCGCTAAGAGCTTCACCTATGACTCCCACGGCTTCACCTCTGAGATAGACCTTGACTCTCCAAAGCTTGTATTTTTCAGCGTGCCCTACAGCAGCGGCTGGTCCGCAGAGGTCAACGGCTCACCTGTTGACATTGAGAAAGTCAACGAGGGCTTCATGGCTGTCAGAGCCGAAAAGGGCAGCAACACCATCGTATTCAGATACAGAACTCCCTACCTCAGGGAGGGCATTATCATAAGCTGCATAAGCGCTGCCGTGCTGGCAGCATATGTGGTCATATTCCGCAGAAAGCGCAGCAAGGGAGACTATCCCGACCACAAGCACTTCTATGATTATGAATCCTGCGAAAAAATAAAGGCTGCGCAGGAATACTGCGACAGCCTGTTCAATACAAAATCCGGCAAGGAGGAAATATAATGCATCTTCAGGAAAAAACACTCACCAGCGAGGTCAGGTATAAGGGTGTGATATTCACTATTACTCATGATACTGCCGAGCTTGAAAACGGCAGCACTGCTGCCCGTGATGTGCTTCATCATAACGGCGGAGTCTGCGTCATTCCTGTTACGGAAAACAACGAGATATACCTCGTCAAGCAGTTCCGCTACCCATTTCAGACGGTGACCAGGGAGGTCCCCGCAGGCAAGCTTGAAAAGGGCGAGGACCACGCCGAATGCGGCCGCCGCGAGCTCCTTGAGGAGACCGGCTTCACCTGCTCGGAGTACATCTACCTGGGAGAGATGCTCCCCACTCCCGCTTATAACAGCGAGATAACCTATATGTACCTGGCGAAGGGACTTACCTTCAGCTCACAGAGCCTTGACCCCGACGAGTTTCTCGACGTTGAGCGTATCCCCCTCTCCGAAGCCGTGGCTCAGGTCATGGACGGCACTATCCGCGACGGCAAGACCCAGATAGCCATCCTCAAGGCTGCAAGGATGCTGGGGATATAACAAAAAGACCCACCTCACAGGCAGGTCTTTATGTAAGATCACTTATCAAAGCTCGTCAGCTTCTTCGTTTGCTTCCTCGGAAGCTTCTGTCTCCATTATCGCAAGCTGTCTCTCATATGCGTCAAGGATATTCTCCTCAAAGAGCTTTCTTGCTGAAGGCGAGATAGGATGAACGATGTCACGGAAAACTCCGTTTTCGTCTTTACGGCTGGGCATTGCAACGAAAAGTCTTTCATCGCCCTGAACGACCTTGATGTCATGAACGGCAAACATATCGTCGATAGTAACCGAAACTACCGCTCTGAGCCGTCCGTCAGACATGATCTTCCTGATCTTCACATCTGTAATTTCCATAGTTTTTCCTCCTTATATGTGGTGTGACTCCTTGGTTATACGCTGAAAAATTATTTCTTTTTCTCAACCGTTTTCAGCAGAAAGTAAACCTGTAAACTATTATACAGCATATTTTGTAAAAATGCAAGCTATTTTTGCAACGTTTTAAGGAAAAATTATAATTATTTCGTTTTAAAGCGGTGAAAGAACAGTGAAAACAACGTGATAGAGCCAAATAATTACTCATTGATGTCATATTAATTGACATTAAATCTTAATTATTTAATATTTTTGCGCGTTCTCAGCGCAGAATTTTCCACTGAAAGTCCTGTCCGCACGGCAGCGGACTGCTTATAACTGCCTCATTAATCGGGGCTATTCTATTCATTCAAAGAAAGGTGATCATTTTGGATATCAACATCTTAAAAGGAAAAAAGCACATTCACTTCATCGGCATCGGCGGTTCGGGTATGTACCCTCTCGCCCAGATCCTCCACTCTCAGGGTTACTACCTGACAGGCTCGGACAATAACGAGACCGAGACCCTGGACGCCGTAAGGAAAATGGGCATTCCCGTTTTCGTGGGACAGCGCGCCGAGAACATCGAAGGTGCAGACCTTATCGTCCACACCGCCGCTATCATGGCTGACAACCCCGAGCTCATGGCTGCAAGAGCAAGCGGAGTTCCCGTTCTTGAACGTGCAGACCTGCTGGGTATCGTCACAAGCTGGTACGACAACGCTATCTGCGTTTCCGGAACTCACGGAAAGACCTCCACGACCTCAATGATCACTCAGATACTCTATACCGCAGGAGTAGACCTCTCCGCTTATATCGGCGGAAAGCTGCCATGCATCGGCGGAAGCGGCATCGCAGGCAAAAGCGACATCATGGTATGCGAGTCCTGCGAGTTCGAGGACCACTTTCTCAAGTTCTTCCCCGATATATCCGTTATACTCAATATCGATGCCGACCATCTGGACTACTTCGGCACTCTTGAGAATATCATCAAGTCCTTCCGCAAGTTCAACGAGAACACCACAAAGTGCATAATCATCAACGGCTCAGATGAGAACTCAATGAAGTCTCTGGAGGGCATAAGCGGCAAGGAGATAATCACCTTCGGCAGGGACAGCTCCTGCGACTACTACCCCGAGAACGTAAAGCACGAAAACGGTCTCCTCACCACCTATGACGCCATGTACAAGGGTGAGAAGCTGGGCACGGTAACTCTCCATGTGGCAGGTATCCACAACGTGCTCAACTCCCTGGCAGCAGTTGCCGCCGCTCGCTATGTGGGCGTTGACTTTGAGTTCATACAGAAGGGTCTGGAGGAGTTCCGCGGAGCCAAGCGCCGCTTTGAGAAGCTGGGCTTTGCAAAGGGCATTACCGTTGTGGACGACTACGCTCACCACCCCACAGAGCTTGAGGCTACCCTCAATGCCGCCATGGAGATGAACTTCAACCATGTATGGGCAGTTTTCCAGCCCTTTACCTTCTCCCGTACAAAGCTGCTGCTGGACGATTTCGCAAGAGTGCTCCAGATACCCGACCATGCAGTTCTCACCGATATAATGGGAAGCCGCGAGAAGAACACCTACGGTATCTTCACGCGCCACCTGGCAGAAAAGATCCCCGGCTGTATCTGGTTCCCCCAGGACGAGACAGCAGAATGGACTGACGAGAGAAAATACGCAAACTTTGAGCAGATATGCGACTATGTCTGCGAACACGCCCAGGAGGGTGACCTGGTCATCACTCTTGGCTGCGGAGACGCTTACAAGATCGCAAAAATGATACTAAAAAAGCTTTCGGAGGTATAAGCTATGCTGAAGGATAAGGAAATCGCTGTTTTCAACTATATAAAAGCACGCCTCAGCGACGGAATGTCGCCGTCGGTAAGGGAGATAATGGACGCTATGGGCTTCAAGTCCACGTCCACTGCCCACCGCTACATAGAAACTCTGGTCCGTGAGGGACTTATCGAAAAGACTGGAAACTTAAACCGCACCCTGCGCCTGCCCAACAGCGGCACCACTTCTGTGCCGGTTATGGGTACTGTTACCGCAGGTCAGCCTATCACTGCCGTTGAGGACATCACAGGCTACATCGGCTTTGAGGCTCCAGGTGTTGACCCTCAGGAGCTGTTCGCACTGAAAATACGCGGTGAGAGCATGATAGACGCAGGTATCCTCGACGGTGATATTGTCATCGTTCAGCGCGTGAACTACGCTGAAAACGGCGATATCGTAGTTGCCTTCATCGACCGCGAGGAGGCTACCGTAAAGCGCTTCTTCAAAGAGAGAGGTCACTACCGTCTCCAGCCCGAAAATCCCACCATGGAGCCTATCATCGTGGACGAGGTGGAGGTCCTCGGCAAGGTAATAGGTCTGAAGCGGTATTATTGAACCGTTAGCTTGTAGGCGGATATCATCCGCCCGAAATGTAGGGGCGGCGTCCCCGACGTCACGCAAGCTGATAAACATTGCTGAGATAAATCGGAATTTAGCGCGTATGCGCTAAGTTGATAGTTGATAGTTGAAAGTTGAGAGTTGAGAGTTGAGAGTTAATGTGTTCGCTTCGCTCACAATATTTAAATATTGTCGCCGCAGGCGACTCCACAACTTTCAACTCTAAACTCTCAACTCTAAACTCAAATCAAAATTTAGCTCCGCTAAATGTTGTATAGATCGTGATCTGAGGTATGCAATTATGTTTGTTTATGAAACAGTTGACAAAAATGACAAAGAATTATATGAAAAAGTATCCGATCGTTTGTATGATGAAAAATGGTCACAGTGGGGCGCTGACAGAGGAAACGATATCTATATCGTTTGTACAGGGAAGAACGGAGTCGAAACACCTGTCATTTTTAAAATGCTTTATAAGTCACATTTATTTGAATTTATTCTTCCCGAACCCGACATAAATTATGAGCCTCCAAAGCTATGGATAAGCATTCCCAATGAGCTGCAAAATGATCGCATTGATATCCGGGAAGCTATAAAACGCGCTTTTCGTGAAGCAAAGGGGCTCTCTGATTACGGATCACTGCCAAGAAATGTTGATGATCATATTTTCGTTTTTGAGGTTAAATGAGCCCTTAGCCTTTAGCCGTTCCCCACAAATGTAAATTTTGATTTATCTCAGTAATACATAACTCTAAACTCTCAATTCTCAACTCTCAACTTCTGAAGCGGCGTTTCCTACAATAATAAATATTTTTCAAAAAACACTTCCCTTTTCATAAAAAATAGTGTATAATGTAAGGTGGTTAAATTTACGCCACGGAAAGGACGATACAAATGCTTAATGAAGTAAAAGTCATCATCTGCGGTAAGGAGTACAAGATAAAGACCGCCGAAGCTCCGAATTACGTTTTCGCCCTCGCAAGAGCGCTGGAGACTAAGATCAACGAGATCACATCGGCTAACGGTTCTTCTCCCTATGCCGCTTCCATAATGGTGTCGCTGGCTCTCCTCGACGACCTCAACAAGGCTAATCAGCGCCTTGACAATATCCGCGACCAGACCAAGGAGTACGTTGACGAGGCAGGCAGGACACGCATCGAGCGCGACACTGCTCAGAAGGAGATCGAGGTGCTCAAGTCCAAGATCGTTCAGCTTGAGAATATGGTCAAGCTCAAGCAGCTCAGCGACAGCATTTAATGAAGCAAACCGAGATACTGGCTCCCGCAGGCAGCATGGAAACTCTCCGTGCAGCTCTCCGCTCGGGCGCCCAGGCTGTCTACATAGGCGGAAAGCGCTTTTCCGCACGAAGCAGTGCCTCCAACTTCTCCCTTGAGGAGATAGCGGAAGCTGCGGCTCTCTGTCACAGATACGGCGCAAAGCTTGATCTGGCTGTGAATACGGTCATCTCCGACGACGAGGCTGAGGATTTCTGTCGGTACATAAAGTCCGCCGCTCAGTGCGGTGTTGATGCCTTTATAGTTCAGGACTGGGGCTGTGCGGAGCTTATCCGCCGCTGCGTCCCCGATGCTGTGCTCCACGGCTCTACGCAGATGTCGGTGCACACTGCCGCAGGAGCTGAAATGCTCAAAAAACTGGGCTACGCAAGAGTAGTTCCCGCACGAGAGCTGGACAAGGACACTATTTCCCGTATCTGCCGCACAGGTATCGAGACTGAGATATTCGTTCACGGCGCTCTGTGTATGTCCGTGTCGGGACAGTGCTATATGTCGGCGATGATTGGCTCACGCTCCGCTAACCGCGGCTGCTGCGGACAGGCTTGCAGGCTCCCCTTTTCCGCTGTGGGAAATAAGGACAGGGCTTCTCTTTCGCTGAAGGACCTGTCACTGCTGCCGAAAGCCCGTGAGCTTGCGGATATGGGCGTTGACTCCTTCAAGATAGAGGGACGCATGAAACGCCCTGAATATGTGGCTTCCGCTGTGAATGAGCTGAAGGCTGCTCTTGAAGGCGATACCCCAGATATGGCTATGCTCAGGGGAGTTTTCTCCCGCGGAGGCTTCACCTACGGCTACTATACAGGCAAAAGGCAGGATATGTTCGGCGTCCGCGAAAAGGATGACGTTATCTCTGCCCATGAGCTGATTCCGAAGATACATGAGCTTTACCGCTTTGAGCGAAAGGCTCACACCGCAGACTTCCGCGCTGTCATAAAAGAGGGGCAGCCTGTGGTAATAGAGGCTGTTTGCGGCGATATTTCCGCTTCCGCTCAGGGCGATGTTCCCGAGAAGGCGCTTAACCGTCCCACCGATGAAGCTATGCTCACAAAGCAGCTGTCAAAGCTGGGAGACACTGTGTTCAGCTTCGGAAGCCTCACTGCCGACATAGATGAAGGACTTATAGTTCCCGCAGGCAGGCTCAATGAGCTCCGCCGACAGGTGACGGAAAAGCTGACAGAACTCGTCACAGAAAAGAATACCCCCAAGTACACGGTAACGGACTATTCACCTGCTGTTCCTGCTCCTGCGGCAAAGACTGCGGAAAGGCTCCCCATGAGGTGCTTTTGCAGAACTGCGGAACAGATAACAGCGGCGGCTGATCTGTCGGAGTTCCTAATAATTCCCGAGAAGCTGCTCACAGATGATATTCTCGGCGCCGTGGACAGTGATAAGATAATAGTATCTCCTCCCCGCTTCATAACCGACGAGGACAGGCTCACAAGCCGACTTGAGGAGCTTATGGATATGGGCGTCGGCAGGCTTTACTGCCATACTCCCGACTCTGTCGCCATCGGCAAGAGGCTGGGTATGAAGCTCCACGGAAGCTTCACCCTAAATGTGTTCAACTCTTACAGCGCAGAATATCTGCGCGGACTTGGACTTGAGGACTGCATATTCTCCGTGGAGGCTACTCTCGGTCAGCTTGGCAGTGTCAGCACGACTCTTCCGCTGGGAGCTGTCATATACGGACGTCTCCCCCTGATGCTCACAAGAAACTGCCCGATCAAAAACGAGGTGGGCTGCGGAAAATGCACGAAAAAGCTCATCGACCGCACAGGCAGGGAGCTCCCTGTGGTCTGTACAAAGGACTATGCGGAGATACTCAACTCAGACAGACTTTGTATGCTTGACAGACTTGATGAAATACATAATATATCCTTCGGCGTGTTATACCTCTCCGACGAGGACGCCGACGGCACCAGAGCTGCCTTTTCAGGACGCAAGCCGCAGGGAAACATCACCCGCGGACTTTATTACAGAGGTATCCAATAATGAAACTGATATTCAAAAAGCTGGACCCAAGGGCTGTTATCCCCTCAAGGGCTACGGCAGGAAGCGCAGGTCTCGACCTCTGCGCCTGCCTTGACGGACCTGTCACCCTTGCTCCCGGGGAGATAAAGATGATCCCCATAGGTATAACTGCTCAGCCTGATTCCGACGATATTGCCCTCCTCATCTATCCGCGCTCGGGACTCTCCTCAAAATACGGTGTCTCTCTGGCAAACTGCGTGGGCGTTGTGGACAGCGACTACCGCGGAGCCTGGTTCGTCCCCCTTATCAACCACGGCAAGGAGGACTTTACCGTTGAACACGGTATGCGTATCGCCCAGCTGATACCCACTCGTATATTAATGCCCGATATAGAAGTCAGCGACGACCTCTCCGAGACAGACAGAGGCAGCGGCGGCTTCGGCTCTTCGGGTATATGATAAAAGCTTTATAACAAAAGATAGGAGATCGATCATGAAAAAAACACTCTATTTTCTGCTTCTTCTGATTTGCGCCTGCGTCCTCGGAGGAGTTGTCGCAAATTCTGCATCAGGTTCATTTGCATGGCTGGGCTGGTCCGGAGGTATCTCACTCTCTCCCAGCACCTTCTCAACTGACATAATCTCACTGACCTTCGGCTTTGGTCTCAGTATCAGCGTGGCACAGGTCATCTGTATCGCCATCGCGATCTACATCTACATCAAGACCGTAGGTAAGGTATGCCCTGACGGCAAATGATCCATTATTGTATTTTTCGACAGTTTTTTATCACCTCTCAGCCCTTTAGTTTCCGTATTACACTAAATTTCCCGACATAAGAAAAATCCCGCGGAATAAACTTGTACATATTTCCCATTGGTGATATAATATAATGTGAATAAATACGATAACAGCATAAATTAAGGAGCTTCAAAATGTTTACAAAAGATATCGGCATAGATCTGGGAACTGCTAATACCCTTGTATATATGAGGGGAAAAGGTATAATAATAAGAGAGCCTTCGGTAGTTGCCGTAAATACCAGAACTGATAAATGCCGCTATGTCGGCAAGGAGGCTAAGGACGTCATCGGAAGGACCCCCGGTTCTATCGTTGCCGTAAGGCCTCTCAAGGACGGCGTTATCGCCGACTTCGACATCGCGACGACTATGCTTCAGGAATTCATAAGGAAAGCCCTCAAGGGCACACTTTTCACTAAAGCCAACGTAATTATCTGCATACCCTCGGGCGTTACCGCCGTTGAGAGACGTGCTGTACGTGAATCCTGCAAGAAGGCAGGCGCAAACAACGTCCTCATCATCGAGGAGCCTATGGCTGCGGCAATCGGTGCAGGTCTCCCCACAAACGAACCTGCGGGAAGCATGATAGTGGACATAGGCGGCGGCACAAGCGAGGTTGCTGTTATATCCATGGGCGGAATCGTGGCTTCACGGTCTGTAAGATGTGCAGGCGACGAATTCGACGCGGCTATCATCAACTATATCAAGAAAAAATATAACCTCCTCATAGGCGAAAGAACTGCCGAGAACATCAAGCTGGACATCGGCTCCGCTTTCCCCAGCGAGAAGGAGGAGTCTCAGGAGATCAAGGGAAGAAACCTCCTCAACGGTCTCCCCGAGAATATCACCGTGACCTCTGCGGAGATACGAGACGCTCTGGTCGAGCCCCTTTCAAGAGTGATCGACGCTATCAAGTCCACTCTTGAGGAAACTCCCCCCGAGCTTTCCGCAGACATCATCGACCACGGTATCACCCTCGCAGGCGGCGGCGCCCTCCTGAGAGGTCTGGACAAGCTCATCAACCGCGAGACGGGTATGCCCGTCTATATCGCAGAATATCCGCTGGACTGCGTCGCTGAAGGCACAGGCAAGATACTTGAGAACATCAGCGATTATCAGGACGCTCTCACCGAAAACGTCAAGTACTATTAAGGAGGAGCGCCATGCGTGATTTCTTAAAAAGCACCCGTTTCAAGATACTTCTGGGATTTCTCGCCTTCCTTGTGGGCATTATGATATACGCTGTCACCAAGGGCGGCTATTCCGTTTCGGGAGCTTCCTTCATCAACACTATCACCAAACCCTTCCGCGCAGCCTCAAACGGCATAAGCATGAAAATGGAAGGCACGGTGGATAAGCTCTCCAATGCGGATAAGTACTATGAGGAAAACCAGAAGCTGAAAAAGCAGATAGGCGAACTCAACGCCCAGCTCACCGAGTATGACGCCATCAAGGCTGAGGTGGAGGAGCTGCGCAAGTTCGTTTCCATAAAGGAGGAGCATGAGGACTATATGCTCTCACAGCCCTGCGGAGTTCTGGGCTATGTCACCAACGATCCTTTCAAGTCCTTCACTATCGACAAGGGCTCTGCGGACGGTATACTGGTGAACTGCCCCGTTGTTACCGCTGAAGGACTGGTTGGCATTACCGTTGAGGTGTCCGAACACGTCTCCACCGTAAGAACTATTCTCTCACCCGATCTTTCCGTAGCCGCAATGGCTTCCTCATCAAGTGCCGATCAGGGCATTATCGAAGGAAATGTTCTGTCATCGGAAAGCGGTCAGACCAAGCTCATACACGTCCCCAAGAAGAACAAGCTCAAGCGCGGCGATCTCATGATCACCACGGGAACCAGCGGTCTCTTCCCCAAGGATTACCCCATCGGTACCATCCTTGATATAGGCTTCGACTCAAACGGTCTCTCCGTATGTGCCGATATACAGCCCTGTGTGGACGTTACCCGTCTTACCTCTGTCATCGTTATAACCGATTTCAGCGGCAAGAAGGAGGAAGACAAGGATGAGGATTAGAACTACCCGTGAGCAGCATATCTTCCGCTTCAAGACTGCTCTGCGCTGGATAATATATTACCTGCTCATATTCATAAGCTTCATCATAATGACCTCGGGAACGCTTTATAAGCCTGTCCTGCTGGTCCCCCTGGCTGTGGGCATAGCTATCAACAACAACCTCTATGCCTCTGCGGTAACAGGCGCGATATGCGGATTTCTCATCGACATCTGCTGCGGAAAGCTCTTCGGCTACAACGCCGTGGTGCTTACAGTGTTCTGTATCGCTGCCAATCTGGTGTTCGAGCTCTATCTCAAGGACAGGTTCATCAACTACATCATTATCACAGCCGCTGCTTCGTTTTTACAGTGCTGGCTGGACTACAAGTTCTACTACCAGATATGGGGCTATGAGCACGTTGGACGTATCTTCAGGAGGGTATCCATGAAGATATGGCTGTATACAGTGATTTCCGCAGTATTCGTGTTCCTTGTGCTGAAGCTTGTAAACCGTCTCCTCATGCCCCGTGAGCACCTCACCATCGAGGAGGCTATAAACACAAACATACAGACAGAAAACAGAAGATAAAGAAACCGACCGCACTTTCCCGTGCGGTCATAATCATAAAGGAGGCAGACCTTTGAAAGGATTTGCGGAAAATCTCAAATCTATCATTATAATACTGCTGGTGGTCATGCTGGCGCTTCTGAGCTCGCTCCGCCTTATGAAGATACAGGTGGTTGGCGACAAGGAAATAGCCACTCCTCAGCTCTATGAGCCTGGAACCCTCACCTACACCAAGGGAGTAAAGGCTACCCGAGGCGAGATAATGGACTACGCAGGAAATGTGCTCATCACCAATGACTCCAGAACAGACCTGGTGCTCCAGATGGCATTCTTCCCCACCGACCTTCAGGAGGGAAACAAGGCTCTCCTGGGCATTTACAGAGCCCTTGAGGAAAGAGGCATAAAGTTCGAGGAGAGCATTCCTATATCATTCAGCAAGCCCTATGTGTTCAAGTCCGATGACACCGAGGAGCTTATCTCAGACCTTAACCTCAACGTTTACGCAACTGCGGAAAACTGTATAGACAAGCTCATCTCAGACTATGAGATAGACGAGAAGTACACCGACGAGGAAAAGCGTATCATCGCAGGTATGCGCTATCAGATGATAGACAAGGACTTCTCCTACAGCAACGACCTCCTTCTGGCTGAGGGCGTGGACGAGCAGACCGTCATCGACATGAAGGAGCTGGGCAACTTCTACCGCGGTATCGAGGCTGTTGATGCCTCAGAAAGACGTATAGTCCGCGGTGATATACTCCCCCACGAGCTGGGCACAGTCGGTCCTATCTATGCCGAGGAGTACGACGAGCTGAAAAACAAGGGCTACAGCTATAATGATACCCTGGGCAAGAGCGGTATCGAAGCCGCTATGGAAACTCCCCTCCGCGGTATCAACGGCGAGGAGCAGATAGCCGTCAAGGACGGAAAGGTCCGCGATATAAAGACCATCTCCGACGCCACATCGGGAGAGACCGTAAAGCTCACCGTGGACGGCAGCTTCCAGCTGAAGCTCCAGGGCATACTGGACAAATTCATCGCAGACTTCCCTGCTATCAATCCGAAACCCAGTGTACTCAACGCCAAGTGCGGAGCTATCTGTGTGCTGGACGCCAAAACAGGCGCCGTAAAGGGCATGGCTTCCGCTCCCACATATAACCTGAAGGACTACGTTGAAAACTATGATTACTTCCTCCAGGCTGAAAATTCACCTCTGGTAAACCGCTGCACCTACGGTCTCTACCGTCCGGGCTCTACATTCAAGACTATTACCGCTACGGCAGGTCTCAATGAGGGCGTGGTAACAGGTGGTACACCTCTGGTATGTAATCAGGGCTACGACTTCTACGGAACTCACTACTCCTGTACAGGCTATCACGGCAATATCACCATGCGCCGTGCAATTGAGGTATCGTGTAACGCATACTTCTATGAGGTCTCACGTATGCTGGGTATCGACAACATCACAAAGTACGCCAAGCTCTACGGACTGGGCTCAAATACAGGTATCGAGACCGGAGATGCTCCCGGTTATCTCTGTAACCCCGAGACCTTCGCCGAGCACGGTCAGGAATGGTATATCGGTTACGTTATCCAGGCGGGTATCGGTAACCAGGACTGCGGCATGACTCCCCTCCAGATGGCAGTTGTAGCAAATACGATCGCTAACCGCGGTGTAAGGTATCAGCCTTATCTTGTGGACAGCTACTACAGCTACGGCTCAGGAAGTCTTATCAAGAAGACCGAGCCCACTATCGCTCAGCAGATAGAGCTGAATACCCCCGACCTTTACGACTATATAATCGGCGGCATGATAGACGCCTCACACAATATGCCTGCAAACCACTCTCTCAGCAATCTTGGCTTCGATGTGGCTATAAAGACAGGTACTCCTCAGACAGGCGCAAACCTTGAGAAGCAGAACTCATTCTTCATCGGATTCGCTCCCGCAAATAACCCCGAGATAGCCTTCGCAGGCGTTATCGAGGACGGTGAGTACTCAAAGTACATGATACGCGATATTATCCTCGCTTATCAGGAGTGCTACGGACTTAACGGCGTAAAGCCCACAAAGCAGAAGCTCCCTGAGGAGATACGTCCCGAGCTGACAACTACTACCTCGACCGTATCTACTACCACCGAGCTCACCACAACCACCACTGAGGTCATCACTACCGAGCTCTGGACAGAGGCACCCACCGAGGCTCCCTATAATGAGCAGCCCTGGTCACAGCCCCAGGAGCCCTGGACAGATTATCCCACAGCTCCTCCCACAGAGCAGGTAACGCCATATGACCCCAACGCATATGCTCCCGAGGCTTCTCAGGAGCCCGATTATAACTGATAAATGCCCCTGTGTGTTCACATGGATACTCAGGGGCAATATTATTTCTGAATACCGCAATTATGCTATTGACATGATTTTTCATTTGATGTATAATTGTTATAAAATAAACAAACATGGAGATGACGATCATAAAACGTAAACTTTTCTGTGAGATCTCACCTATGACCTACGCCATTTCAGAGAAGAAGTGCATTTTTCTCAGATCGGTCAAAAACCTGCTGACAGCAAGACACCTTGCAAGTACCAGACAGGAGGAGCCTCTTGAGTATCTCATTTACAGACATAATTCACTTATCAGGCGAAGGCTTGGCAATGTCAATATGGCGCTCCAGGAGAACAAGGCGGTGAATCTTTCCCTTGCTGCTCCCAAAATAAACGGCATACTTATCCGTCCTCATGAGACCTTTTCTTTCTGGTATCTGGTGGGCAAGCTCACCGAGAAAAAGGGCTTCAAGGAGGGCCTCACTATCTTCGCAGACCACCCATCATCGGGTGTGGGCGGAGGAATGTGCCAGATGACAAACCTTATCCACTGGATGATACTCCACTCGGATATGGACATCACCGAGCACCACCACCATGACGGTCTGGACCTTTTCCCCGATTTTCAGCGAAAGATCCCCTTCGGCACAGGTACTTCAATAATGTACAACTACCTGGATTACCGCTTCACCAACAATACCAACAGGACCTATCAGCTTATCGTCCATACCACAGATGAGTACCTATGCGGCGAGCTGAGAGCGGACAGGCGTCAGCGGTACAAATACCATATTTCCGCCGAAAACGTGTTCTTTTCCCGTGAGAACGGAACGGTCTACCGCAACGGTGAGATCTACCGCGACAAGGTGGACTGCAAGACAGGCAATCACATTGAAAAAAACTTATCCGCCGCAATCACGCAAAGGTCATGTACGATACCTCAGACCTTGACATAAGGGAGGAAGCTCCCGTAAACACATAAACACACAGTCCCCGTTTTTCGGGGACTTTTTCATGCTATGTATATTTTCCGATTTTCTGACAAAAATAATGTCGGAGGTGTTAGTGTGAAGAAAAACGAACTGACCGATAAGCATTACGCAAAGGGCTCAAAGGGCTTCTATGCGGCTCTGGGAATAAGCGCCGTCATGGTAGGAGCTGCCTGCCTTTTTGCCCATAAACAGGGAGACAGGCTCGCTGAGAAGCAGCCCTCGCCCATAGTACAGGAGGCTCAGGTGAACAAGCCTGTTACCGACATACCGAAGCCTACCGCTCCTGCGCAGAGAGTGACTACCGCAGCGGTGACGGCTCCTGTTTTTGCAGAAGAACCGACTATACCTGCCGCCGAGATAAGCGTGGACGCTCCCCCGCCTGAGGAGCACGGATTTGCCGAGCAGCCCGTTGAGCCTGCCGCAGCAGTGGACAATATGTCCGCAGCAAGGGCTCCTCTCAGCGATATGAGCAGCGTTCTCTCCCCATTCAGCGGCGGTGAACTTGTGAAAAACGAGACCACAGGCACCTGGCAGACCCATAACGGCATCGATATTGCCGCCGAGGTGGGAGCCGATGTGTTCGCCGCCGAAAACGGCGAGATAGCTTCCGTGACCAACGATCCGCTGTGGGGAGTATCCGTAGTCATCGACCACAAGAACGGCTTTACCACAAGATACTGCGGTCTGGGCGCTGACCTTGCCGTTCAGCAGGGCGATACCGTTGACAGCGGCACAGTTATCGGAGCCGTTGGCGAGACTGCGGATATAGAGAGCTCCATGCCGCCCCATCTGCATATCGAGGTGACTCATAACGGCTCATTCATCGACCCCATGACCGTTCTCACATCACAATAACAGAGGATCACTTCCGTGACTGCGGGAGTGATCTTTTTCTTGACAAAGCAATGCTTCTGTGATATAATCAGATTTATATTTTTATTAACGGAGGTATTATCATGAAAGCACTTGTCATCAATTGCAGTCCCGTGAGAAACGGCGCTACAGCGGAGATTGTAAGGATCATTTCCGGAGAGCTGTCCGAGAGGTATGACACCAAAAGCATATGTATAGACGACTACAGCTTCAGCTTCTGCAAGGGCTGTCGGAGCTGTCATAATACCGCCAGGTGCATTCAGACCGACGATATAGACCTTATCATGGCGGAGTTTGACAACGCCGACATTATCGTTTCTGTCGCTCCCTCATACTGGGCTGATATCCCCGGACAGTTCAAGGCTTTCATTGACAGGTGTACCCCGTGGTGCAACACCCATGAGCCTCACGCCACTATAAAAAGCGGCAAGAAGGGCTACTCCGTCGCTCTGAGAACAGGTCCCTCCATGAGAGAGTGTGAACGGATAATCGGCAGTATCGAGCACTTCTACGGTCACCTGGAGATAGAATGCTGCGGCAGTCTGGGTCTTTGCTCCGTGGAGTACAAGGAGGCTGTTGAACCGAGAAAAGCCGAGATAACCGATTTCTGCAAAAATATATGAAAAAAAGCCTGAGGAATTAACCTCAGGCTTTTATGCTTATTTATCTTGGCGGAAGGAATACGTTGAGTGCATTTACTAATTTCAGAACATTGCTCTCATTCCTTGACTTTGCAGCAAGCTCAGTTCCGAGATTTGACGAGCTTCTGATGTTTACTCCTGTTCTTCCGTCGGGAAGAACTCCCAGAGTTACAAAGACCTCCTCGCCGTAAGTAAGAAGCGAGAGACCTGTGCTGAACTTTACCTTGTATGCAGCTCTGTCAGCACCCTTGAATTTAAGCTTTATCTGAGCTCCCGCACGCATTACTGCATCGAGAACAGTGTTTATGTCATAGTTATAGGCATAGTTCTGTTCGTAATTACCCCAAGCCATATCTTATACCTTCTTTACGATCAAGCCTTGTTTACGCTTCCGAAGAGCTCCATCTTCTCCTTTACCTTAGCCTTGATAGCCTCAAAGCCGGGTGCGAGAAGCTTTCTGGGATCGAAGCCCTTGCCCTGCTTGTCCTTGCCAGCCTCAACATAGCCTCTTGTAGCCTCTGCGAATACCAGCTGGCACTCTGTGTTTACGTTGATCTTTGCAACGCCGAGAGAGATAGCCTTTGTGATCTGGTCGTCAGGGATACCTGTACCGCCGTGGAGAACGAGGGGCATCTCGCCTACTGTCTTGTTGATAGCCTCAAGAGTCTCAAAGCTGAGTCCCTCCCAGTTTGCGGGATATACACCGTGGATGTTACCGATACCTGCAGCGAGGAAATCTACGCCAAGATCAGCGATCTGCTTGCACTCTGCGGGATCTGCGCACTCGCCCTTACCGATAACGCCGTCCTCTTCACCGCCGATAGCGCCTACCTCAGCCTCGATGGAGAGACCAAGATTGTGAGCAGCGTTTACCAGCTCAGTTGTCTTAGCAACGTTCTCGTCGATGGGGAAGTGTGAACCGTCGAACATGATAGATGTAAAGCCAGCCTTGATGCACTTGTAGCAAGCCTCATATGAGCCGTGATCCAGGTGAAGTGCAACAGGAACTGTGATACCGAGAGACTTGTCCATAGCTGCAACCATAGCTGCAACAGTCTCGAAACCGCACATATACTTGCCAGCGCCCTCAGAAACACCGAGGATAACAGGGCTGTTGAGCTCCTGAGCTGTGAGAAGGATAGCCTTAGTCCACTCAAGGTTGTTGATATTGAACTGACCTACTGCGTATTTGCCTGCTCTTGCTTTCTGGAGCATTTCTGTAGCTGAAGTTAACATAGATATAATTCCTCCTGAGAATTCATTTACGGGGCTCGTAACCCCATCGTTAATATTATATCATAGCTTGCAGTGAATTGCAAGAGTTTCCGAAAAATTTAGCAATATAAGTTAACGATGGGCAATAATTGAGAGTGGGGATCCCGTGTCTGCTGTTAATGATACACATTATCAGTTTATCAGATGCTTTAAGACACAATGTACTTTATCGTATCAGATCGTAATAGTGATAATGTTATTCTTCAAGCCTGTAAATGTGCTCGGGTACGGTGCCGCCATTTTCGCTGAAAACATAGAGCCTGCCGCATTTCGGACAGCGCCATACATTATAGTCATGCTTGCTTTGAAGAGTGAGAAACGGGATATTATCTTCCATTGAGATCTCATCCATGGTTTTGTCCGAATACACCCAGAATTCAATATCGTTGGGCGACTCACCGTTCCACATATCATATCCGCACCTGCATACCAGATGTGCCATAGCAGACCTCCTTACATAAAAGGGCGGATAGTTCCGCCCCATACTTTTATTTATCAAGCTCTGAAACCAGCTTTTTGAAAGCGTCGCCGCGCTCCTCAAAGTTCTTGAAAATGCCGTAGCTTGCAGCCGCAGGCGACATTACGCAGCTCTTGCCTTCTGGAGTTACCTCCGCAGCAAGCTTTACAGCTTCTGCAAGGTGGTCGGCGTAGTGTACGCGGGACTTGTCCGAGAAGTCATCTCTCGCATGTATCATATCGAAAACTCTCTTGCCAGAAGCCTCCATACATATTACCTTAACACCAAAGTCCGCAAGGAAGTCCACAAGAGAGGTGTAGTCGATACCTCTGTCCATTCCGCCGATGAGGATAGTTCCCACCTCAGGAACGCTCTGAAGGGCGGATATTGCCGTAGCGCAGGCAGTTGAGATAGAGTCGTCATACCAGCGAATGCCCTTAACTGTATCAACATACTCAAGGCGGTGAGCCAGAGGGTCAAAGCTGCAGAGAGCCTTTGTGAAGTCCTCCTCCTCTGCCCTGTCCTTGCATACGTCCCATGCAATGGCGATATTGTAGTGATTGTGGGTTCCAAGAAGCTTTATGCTGTCCACGGGTATCTCGTACTCCTCGTCGTCGGAGTCATACACGATACCGTCTGCAACATAAACATCGGCGCTGCTGTCAGTATTTGACACAGTTACCGCGATTGACGGTATATCGTCAGTCCTGATAGCTTCATTGCACCACAGAACGTCACATACGTCCTGGTGGAGGTAGATGTTCTTCTTAGCGTTATAGTAGTTCTCCATGGTGCCGTAGTGGTCAAGGTGCTCCTCATAGAGGTTGAGGAATACCGCACATCTGGGCGAGACCGTCATGTACTCCAGCTGGTGGCAGGAAAGCTCGCAGACAACCACTGTGTCATCGTTCATGCCCTCAGCGATGTCGAATACGGGGATACCGATATTTCCAGCGATACGGCAGTCGATACCGCTCTCCTTCAGCACATGGTAGATAAGTGAAGTCACTGTGCTCTTTCCCTTGGTGCCGGTAATACCGATTATCTGCTCGCGGAAGACCTCGAAGAACACCTGTGTCTCGCAGGTGATACAGCATTTAAGCTCCGAAAGAGCCTTCTCCAGCACGATACCGGGGCTCTTGAACACCATGTCAAAGCGGTCCAGGCACTTCTGATAGTCCTTGCCGCAGATAAGCTCCACGCTTTCGGGAAGACCGTTTGCAGCGGCGTCCACGGGATTGAGGTCGGCAATGGCAAGTGAAGCCTGTGCGCCGTATTTCTCCAGTATCTTATATGTGGACCTGCCCTCTCTGCCGAAGCCAAGAATGCAGATTGCCTTTCCCCTGGTGTATTCTTTTATATAGTCGCAGAATTTGTTCAAAGCAGACGCTCCATTTCCTTTTTAAGTATTTTTGCAAATTCAGCAGGCAGCAGATTCTGCTCGTTGAACGAGCCGCAGTACTCCTTGTTGATGCCGTCGATGTTCTCTGGACGGTAGAGTCCGCGGGACTTGTATTCCTCAAACAGCAGCGGCAGCTTCTCGCCCTGCTGCTCAAGCTTTCGTATCGCAAGCGATACGGCTAAATTCACCTCGTCGATGCTTCCCACGCACTCGAAGGGCTTATGCAGGGACTGTCCGATAAGCTCGATGAAGTACTCCTTCATCTTCGGATCGTCCAGCATATCCTTGCCGAATATGTCCCTGAGCTCCGAAAGGCTGAGGAAGGGCGAAAGTATCAGGCTCACAAAAAGGCACTTTGGGCACTCACCGCACCATATATCCGGTGAGACCTTGCTGCCCAGATTGCAGCTTCTGAACACTGACAGGTACTTTCTGTGTGACACGAACATCTTGGCTATCTGGAACTCTGAAAGGGGTCTCAGGAAGCTGAAATAATACTGTCCCGTGCGCAGGTATTTCTCCTCATAGCTGTGGAAGTCCTGCTCGAACTCAAAGCTCTTGGAGTACTGGTGGTTGACGTCCTGTCCCACAACTGTGCTCTCATTTGCACTGGACTCGTTGGAGAGAACGATGTATTTCAGACTGTTGAGGTATGCGGTTATCTCCGCAGAAAAGGCAACTATCGCCGAGAATGGCGTGTGACCGTTGATGAAGCCCTTATTGTTCAGCTCTACAAGTGAGCGGTCAAAGTGGCGATGTGCGGTTATAAGAGAGCTCTCGGGGAGTCCTGCTGCCGCAACAGTACCGCTTATTGAGCGGCGCTTGTTAATGGAATAGCACATACAGTCCATTCCCGCGTTCACAAGGGTCTCAAGAGTGAGGGCGGAGTCCTTTCCGCCGCCGATAGGCACAAGACAGCCCTTCGGGGCACGTTCTCTCTCCTCAAGGGAGCTGTCAAAGCTGCCCTCGGCGATTATCTCCACAAAGCTGTCGGGGTCTGCATTTATGCCGTTTACGAAGAACAGCTCGCCCAGCCCCATGTACCACAGCTTCTTCCACCACTTCTTCTGATCCTCGTCCAGCTCGCCGCACTCCACGCGGAATTTCGGTGAGCAGGCAGCCTTCCAGTAGCTTACAGCCTCAGCCATGCCCAGTGAGAAAGCCAGTCTTTCAAATTTAAGGTCGCCCTTGACGGACATACCCGCAGGCTTGCCGAAGGTCCAGCTGGGACGAAACTCAGCCAGTCCCTCGATCTTGAACTTGTAGCCAATCTCCACGGTCTCTGCCGTTTCATTTACATTATAAGATCTGTATACAAAAACGGGATATTTCTCCCTGAATTCTTCATATTTACCCATTGTTGTCCTCCGCTGACAGGGATCACTTGCTGTTTTCGGCGTCTCCTGCAAGCTTTCTGTAATGTGCCTTCAGAAGGGCAAAAGTCTCGTCGGAAATATCATGCTCTACCTTACAGGCATCCTCTGCGGCAATGTCGCGGTTAACACCCAGAAGTATAAAGAAATCGGTGAGCACAGTATGGCGGTCATAGATATGTTCTGCAACACTTCTGCCTGCATCTGTCAGGCGGATATGATTGTCGCCGTCCACGGTGACAAGTCCCTCATCCTTCATCTTCTTGAGGATGATAGAAACGGTGGGGCGTGAATATCCAAGATATGAACAGATATCTATTGCGTGAACGTCGGGCTGCTTCTGTGAGAGTATGAGGATAGTCTCCAGATAATTTTCAACTGCTTCAGTAATAGCCATTCTGATCCTCCTTTGCAATACAGTGATTGCCAATTGTTTTAAATGGTATACATATACATTATATCATATAATTATAAAAATAGCAACAGCCGAAGCGAAAAAGTTCTGTTTTGCTTATGTCCTTATTCTTATGAACAAAGCTGCCATTTCAGACCAAAGGGTGGCGGCTGAAGTCCCATGAGGTCTCGAAGCTGTCCCAGTCCTCGCGGCAAAGCTCGGTATTCTCCCTGACAAGAGCGCTTATCTCCGCCATATGCCCCTTTTTTTCGGGCAGGGGCAGTCTGGCAATATCTCCCGGGTTCATGTTCATGGTGGGGTTCAGCACCTCCGAAAGCACCTGCACGGGCTTGCTGTTGAGAAGTCCCAGCAGGAAGACACGGCTGTCCCCATCCTCCGGAAAGGCGCTTGTACCCGCTACGTTGAACATGAAGTTCTCGTCGAAATATCGCACAGAAATGGCTCCGCTGGTTATCTGTGACCAGCTTATCGATGGACGGAAGTTGAAGGATAGTCCCTGGGGACGAGAGCGAAGCTTGCCCTTTTCGTCGCGGAAATCCATTATCTCCTCCCCCTCATTCTCCCAGTTCACCACGAACTCGCGGTTTCCGTACCATCTGCGGTAGCTGCCGCCTTTATTTAGCAGATACCACTTGTTTTTCTGACTGCCCGAAAATGCGATCTTTTTCGCTTCGACCTCAAACCACCGCCGCAAAAACCGGTCATTATCACCTGTTATGAGTCCTTCCCTGACAGGGAAGCTCTCTCCCAGAGCTGTGCCGTCAAATGCCCGAAGCACACACTCTCCCAGCCAGTATGCCACGGGAGCCGAGGGGAGTTCCGCAAGCTTTCCCGAGTCTGCTGTATAGCGATAGCCGCAGCTTTCATCGGAAATTGCTGCCATTACGCTAAGGCGCTGCTGCTCCATATCTCCCCTGACATCGGCAAGTCTGAGGTACGTTCCACAGCTTTGAGAACCGTCCTTCACCGCAGTGAATGCACACAAAGGCACGGTGGCGTCCTCAAATGCTGAATACTCAAAGTGGATAAGGGTAGTTATGGGGCACTCCGCAAACATAAGCCGTCTCAGCTTTTCGTAGGACTGAAGAAACAGCCAGGTGGCAGGAGTGAGAAAGCCCATATATCCGCCTTCTTGCAGCTTTTTTACGCTCCTTGCCATGAATACAGAGAAAAGATCGGCACTGTGATCGCCGTAGTTTTCGCAGACGTAGTCCCTGAGCACGGTGTTCATGGCAGGCTTTCCCAGGTAAGGTGGATTGGTCACAATAATGTCATATTCCTGTCTCAGAAGCTGACCGATCATTGCGCTCTTGCCATCTGTTGCTGTGAGTTCATCGCTGTTTATGAGTGAACCGATAGTCTCATTTACTCCCGAAAAATCATAGACCTGCGGAGCAGCTTCCGCGCCGAACTTCGCCGCCTTCATGCGCAGAGCCGTCTCCGCCAGAGCACAGGCACGGGGCTCCAGCTCCAGGCCGTAGATGTTGTGAGTCAGGGTCTTCTCCGCCGCCTCCTTGTCCGTGCAGCCGCAGCTGCGGTAGAGCTCCATAAACACATCAAAGGCATAAAGCAGCACATTTCCGCTGCCCATGCACGGGTCTATGAGCTTTATATCCTCGGGAGCTATCCTGCCCTCCCCCAAGGGACTGCCGAAGCTCAGCTCTCCCTCCGCGATGTCATGTCCATGCTGGCGGATATAGCGTATCAGCGTGTTCTGGACCATGTACCTCACTACCCATTCGGGCGTGAAGATCTGAGTTGCAGCGGCTATCCTGTCGCTGCTGAGCCGCTTGCTGTTTTTAAGTCCCACGGCTATCTCCTGCCTATAGGGCTCGTTGAAGTACTGGTGGAGCTGTCCCGTCACAAGCTCTGTGCTGAAAAATTCATAGCTCAGACCGAGGAGCTTCGCAGCAGTTCCGCCATCATCAAGCAGCTTCGGCGGAATGGGCAGCTCGGGTGAAAGTGTGAATATACCGCCATATCTGCCGCCGAGCTGCCTGCACTTTTCCATGAAAAGTACACTGCGGATCTCCTTTGGGCTGTCCATAAGGTCGGCGACGAAGGTGGGCTCCGCCAGGTACACCGTGCAGAGACGCATAAAGCCGAAATATGCAGTTTTCTCGTCGGACTCCGCCATAAGCTCGCTGCGGGCATTCATGGCGAATTTCTTCAGCTGTGATATATCCACTTTGTTTTCCTCACAATTTCCAAAGGCGGACACTAAGTCCGCCTTTTGTTTATTTGATATGAAGCTCTGCAATTACTGCCTCAAAGACCACTTTTCCGTTATCGCGGGAGTACTGCCCCGAATATTCGGGCACAAAGCCGCATTTCTCCAACACACGTCCCGAAGCACCGTTTTCCTTAGCATAATAAGCCATAAAATCGCGGATACCCTCGGACACCGCCTGCTGTATTACAGCCCTTGCCGCCTCGGTGGCATAGCCCTTGCCCCAGTAGCTGCGGTTGAGATTATAGCCCAGCTCCGTAAGCTTGTCGCCGTCACGGGGGCTGAGGCTTATATCACCGATGACCTTGCCGCTCTCCCTGAGCTCAATTGCCATACGGTACTTCTTCTCCATCCATTCCCCTATCCTCTCCTGCGTCTCGCTTATATCAGCGTCGCAGGGATAGGGCATGAACCTGTTGACCTCGGGGTCCGAACGAAGCTCAAAGACGTCCCGTGCGTCAGTCTCGCGGAACTGCCGTATTATCAGTCTTTCGGTAGTGATCGTGTCCATTTATCAGAGTGAAGCCAGCTTTGCGAACTGAGCCTTCAGTGCAGGATAGATCTCTCTGTAGAGCTGATAGTACTTCTCATACTCGGGAACGTTCTTCTCGTCGGGAGCCTGAACCTTATCGGTCTTGATGATAGCTCTGCAAGCCTCTGTAACGCTGCTGTAGATGCCCGCGCCAACGCTTGCAAGGATAGCAACGCCCAGTGCGGGACCTTCCTTGGAGGCAACTGTCTTTACGTTGCAGTTGTAAAGGTCGGCAAGCATACTTCTCCAGAGAGGTGAGGAACCGCCGCCTCCGCAAGCCATCATGTCGCTTACGTTTACGTTCATTTCGCGGAATACCTCTACGCAGTCGCGGAGTGAATATGTAACGCCCTCAAGAACAGCGCGGAGCATATCCTTTCTGGTGTGAATAGCTGAAAGTCCGAAGAATACTCCTCTTGCGTCGGGATCAAGGTGAGGAGTTCTCTCGCCCATGAGGTAAGGCAGATAGAGAAGTCTGTTAGCGCCTACGGGAACTGTCTCAGCCTGCTTGTCCATGAGGTAGTACTCATCAACGCCCATAAGCTTTGCAGTCTCCTTCTCGGTCATGCAGAAGTTGTCTCTGAACCACTTCAGTGAGAGACCTGCGCCCTGTGTAACGCCCATAACGTGCCATGCGTTGGGTACAGCAGCACAGCAGGTGTGGACTCTGCCCTTCTTGTCGATGGATATATCGGAGGTATGAGCGAATACAACGCCCGATGTACCGATGGTCGTGAAAGCCTTGCCGTCCTCAACAACGCCTGTACCTACAGCAGCTGCCGCATTGTCGCCTGCACCGCCCACAACGATGGTGCCCTCGCAGAGACCGATAGTCTCAGCCATTTTCTTTGTGAGCTTTCCTGTTACCTCGCAGCTCTCGTATACCTTGCCCAGCCAGTTCTTGTCGATCTCGAATGCGCTGAGGAGCTCATCGGACCACTTACGGTTGGGAACGTCAAGAAGCTGCATACCCGAAGCGTCTGATACCTCAGTTGCATACTCGCCTGTGAGGATAAATCTCAGGTAGTCCTTGGGAAGAAGGATATGTGCCACCTTTGAATAGATCTCGGGCTCGTTGTTCTTTACCCAGAGTATCTTTGCAGCTGTCCAGCCTGTGAGGGCAGGATTTGCTGTGATGTCAACAAGCTTTTCTCTGCCGACGATACGGTTCATTTCCTCTACCTCGGCAGCTGTTCTCTGGTCGCACCAGATTATAGATCTGCGGAGAACGTTGTTGTCCTTGTCCAGCATAACGAGACCGTGCATCTGTCCCGAAATACCGATACCCTTAACGTCTTCCTTCTTAACTCCGCTCTTAGCCATAACAGCCTTTACGGTCTCGATCATTGCGTTTGCCCAGTCCGCAGGATCCTGCTCCGCATAGCCGTTCTTGGGCTGATACATGGGATATTCGATAGTCTTTGAAGCGATAACGCTTCCCTTCTCGTCAAAAAGGACTGTTTTTGTACCGCTGGTACCGCAGTCCACACCAATTACATATGCCATAGATTAGCAACTCCTTTTGAATATTTACAGGGAGCCTCCCCTGCATTATAATTCTCTAAATCATAATATCCCTGATAAGCTATAATTCAAGCGCTGCGGGCAGCTCACTTACGGAGCTGCACTGTCCGCAGCACCCATTGTCGGATCAGTTGAGGAGATCTATTGAGAAATGTCTCGAGTTGACATCGTAGTAGTCCTCAAGCTCTGCTACATAGTAGCGGAATACCACCTTATCGGTGATGACCTCCGTATCATTTACGCCCTCGGGTATCTCCTCGTCCTCGGGGTAAACATGGGGCTCAGCCGATACCATCATAACGTCGCCGCTGTCTGAAATGCCCAGATATGCCAGCTGCTCGTCCGAGAGAGTATTGAGCATTACAGTGTGGCTCTTTTTTACATGGAAATAGGTAATTCCCGTAGCCTCATCAACGTGCTCTGTATTGTACTGCTTGAGTGCTCCCGCAGTCATATCGCTGAAGTAAACTCTCTGGCCTGCTGTCATGTCCATTTCCTCAAGGACCTCCTTTGAAGGCTCCTTGATGTAGTATCTTCCGTCAGCCTCCTTGCCTATGCCGAAGAAGTCAAGCTGATCGTCGGTAAGGGTGTCCATAGGAACGGGATCAACGTCGGAAGCGGTCTTGTTTATCGCAAACTTACGGCTCGCAGAAAGATCTGCCAGCATAAGCTTATTGTCGTAGGTATAGCCCAGCTGTTCGAGCTCGGCATCGGTAACAGTGACCTCGATGCTGTCTGATAATGAGTTAAGGTGATCTGTGATCTCCTGACGGTTCTGGGTCGTCCAGCTGACAGATACATTGTCCTGAATGGGTCTGTGCATATAAACTACCCTCTCCATGTTCTTGAGGGTGAACGTAGCCATTTTGTAGTCCACATCGGCAGTATTGGGCTCAACATAGATAGCTGTGCTGCCGTTTGAGGTATCCTCGGTATTCACTATCCTGTAGCGGTATGTACCCGAGGGGGATACGCCGGTCTCAATGACGTCTTCCTTGGTAGCTGCTACGAAGAAGGAAGTAAACAGGAAGTAGCCCAGCGCACCGAAGATATACAGAAGGAGTATAATGGTAGCCAGAGCGGTTTTCACTCCCTCTCCCGCGCCAGACAGGAGGAGAATGACGATACCAACTACGATTATGGGGATAATGAGCCCCCATTCTCCGAAATACAGCAATACCACGGGAAGCATCGCGGGAAGGATGATAAAGCTGCATATCCTTGTGATGATCTGATGCCTTGTATACAGCATGATTATCAGTGCCAGGAGCGATATGCCCGTCACCGCAAGACACAGTGATGTGCGCTGATGAACGTGAATATCATAGAATATGGAAAAATACGCAAGCTTGCATACAAAGAAGGTGTAGATTATGCTCAGGACCGAAATGACTCTTTTTGTCCAGACATTTCCAAAAATACTTTTCATTATTGCCTCCGAAATATATTTCTATGTAAAAGCTATGCGGCTGTAAAGTCACACACAGTATATTATATCATTTTTCTTTTCGGTTTACAAGGTTTTTTTGAAATTTTTTCATTAAAAGCCGCACTTTACAAAAGTCCGCAATAATTGTATAATATATAGAGCAATAAATGAAAGGGAAAAGCAATGAACAAAGCCAAGCACAAAATACACGTTTATCAGATCCTGTTTCTGATACTGACACTCGCCGTCATGGTGACCATATTCATGTTTTCCTCGCAGAACGCTGAGGAATCCTCACAGACCAGCTCAACTATAACCAAGGCTGCTGTTATCATCATCGACAGCAACTACTACAATGAGCCTCCCGAAAAGCAGAAGGAGATCTGGGACCTTGCCTCATTCATAGTCCGCAAGCTTGCGCACTTCTCAATATATACCGTTCTGGGGTTCTGCGCATCGACGACTCTGGGCAGACGAAAGCTGTTCACCTTCAGAAGTCTCGGAGCAGCGGCTTTCGGTTCCCTGTATGCTCTCACGGACGAATTCCACCAGAGCTTTTCCGCGGGACGCTCCTGCGAATTCAGGGACATGATGATAGATTCGGGAGGTGCCTTTCTGGGTATGCTCATATCCGTTGCAGTTATCGGGATAGCCGGTCATATTGCCGCAAAGCGCCGCAAAACAAAGCTAAAACAGTAAAAGAGTGCCCCCGGGGCACTCTTTTTTGATGTCAACCGAAAAGACCTGAAGAAGCATAGCTCCTTCAGGTCTAAAAAATCACTGCATTCCGCCTCTTACATAGAAGTTATCCTGGATTATCAGTGCACAGCCGCCGAGGAAATTGTTCTTTCCGTCCAGCTTGCTGAGGACAACTCTGTCTGCGATCTCTTCGCTGACAAGGCGTATCATCTCACGCTTGCAGTAGTCAAACTGCTTCTCGTTGAGCTTGAAATTGTGAAGAACTATCCTCTTTGCAAAGTGGCTGATAGCCAGATTGTTGATGAGAACAGTGTATTTTGCGATAAGGTCGTCCACGATGTTCTTGACAGGCTCCTCGCCTCTCATGAGCGCCATGAATACGTTATCGGTATTGATTCTGGTCTTGTCACCCTCTGTGAGCTCATAGAGCACAGGGGTCTTGTCCTTTGAGTATACCTCATAGAAGGCATTGAGCATAGCTGTTCTTGAGAGCTCTGCCTTTACGGAGCCGTTGGGATAGCCCTCATAGGACTTTCCGTTGGGACAAACGATATATCTCTCGATGGTGGAGGTATATGAAACGTAGTCCGCAGACAGCTCATTCTTGTTGATGATAGCCAGGTTCACCTGATTGCCGTTGTGGATGAACGCCTGGTTGGTCTGGTAGCCGTTCTGTGTTCTGAAATCATTGCTTGCCAGAGCCATGAGACCGATAGCATTACCGCAGTGGATCTCGAAATTGAGACCACCTGAGAGCTTGTCGATAAAGTTTGTGAAGTCAAGGACGCCGTCCTTGTAGAATATCTTCAGCTTGCCCCACATGGAAGGAACCACACCTACACCGAGACCGAGTATCTTATCCTTGGTAAGAGCGCTGTTCTCCACCATCTCGTTGCTGGTCTTGATTATGTAGTTTATGATGTCCTTGCTTGTGGTCCTGTCGTCAATGACCATGCTTGCCTTGTCAAGCACCTCGGAATTAAGGTTGGTAAGACCGATGCTTACCTCCTTCTCGTCAACGGTAGCACCCAGTGCAAAGCGGCTGTTCACGTTGATGTCGATAAGGATCTTTCTTCTTCCCTTCTGAAGCTTCTCTGTGTTTACGGGAGCTTCACCGATCTCTACGAGAACTCCCTCTTCGATCATTTCATTTGTGATGATAGTAACTGCTGCTCTTGTGATCTCCAGCGCGCTTGCTACATCGACTCTGGAAATAGGGCCTGATTCTCTGATGACCCTGAGTATCTGCATTCTGTTACGCCTTTTAAGATCAAGCTTACTGATACCTCTTTTTTCCATACTTCAACAACTCCATTTCTTCTTGATTCTGTTTCGGGACCGTATCCCACGCTGTACAATCTGCATATCCCCACAGGAGTTTTAAACAGTCCAGACTGTTATAACTGCCTGTATAATTTTATCTTTTTATAAAAAAAGCCAATCTCTTTTAACGTATTTATATTATAACACAATATTATTAAAATTCAAACCTTTTAAGGCAAATATTTATAAAATCAGCGTTTTTTACAAATTACTCAGAGTATCTTTGTTAAATATTCCGTAGCTTTAACGACCAGCGGCAGCGAAACCACGGAAAGCACCGTACCAGCGGTAAAAATCTCCGAAGCGTATACCGAATTCCTGCCGTATCTGATGCTGAGAAGAGTGCACATTGCAGCAGGCGGTGCGGAGGCTGCTATGAGTACAGTCATGCGCACGGTCTCGTCTATACCCGTCAGCAGTGAAAGGGGCACCGCCAGTATCAGCGGCACCACTATGAGCTTCAGCAGGCAGACATAGTAAACTCTGGCATTTTTCAGCAGCTTCGGCACGTTTGTGGAAGCTATGGTAACTCCCGAAACAATCATCGCCATGGGAGTGTTGACCTCCTTGATGAAGCCGAGAGCGCTCAGCGCCGTGGAGGGCAGCCTTATGCCCAGGAAGAAGGTGACAAGCCCCAGAACTATAGAGATTATTGTGGGAGAATAAAACACCTTCACCACCTGCCGGAAGTCCTTTTTGCCGGAAATAAGTATAACGCCGTGTGTCCAGACGATAAGATTGAATACGGTTATGAATGCGGTGAGGTAGAATACTCCCTCATCGTGGTAAATGGCGTCCACAAGGGGGATACCCATGAAGCCGCAGTTGGAGTACACCGACGAAAATCGCTCTATCTCGAATTCTCTGCCCTGCTTCTTCCTTACAAAGAGGTATGAGAGCAGTATCACAAGGGTCATGACCGCAACGGAGATAACAAAAGTTATAAGCAGATTTCTCGCAAGCTCAGTACGGTAGGGCTTCTGGTAGGACATGAAGATAACTACGGGGTTCACCACCTGGAGCACGAACTTGGACAGATCCTTGTTGGAAGTCTCACTTATGAGCTTTGTTTTGGCGCAGACAACGCCTATGGCTATGAGTATCAGCATTATCAGCGTCTGGTTGAAGATAGTCGATGAAACCATTTTATCCTCCGATAAGGTAGATTATATTGACAACAGCCCACACCAGCGGAGCTGCCGCATAGAATATCAGCACAGTAACGGCACTGAGTCCGATAATGGCTTTTGAGGCAGCTTTTTCGAGGCTGCCCTTCTTTTTTCTTTTGAGCACGACCATCAGCACTGCAAAGAGAAGGATACCCGCGCAGGTGAGAACTGCTCCGGTTTTCAGTCCCCTGGGACAGAAACGCAGGCGCACTGTGCCGCCGCCCTCGGGTATTTTCACGGTGCAGAACCCCCCAAGCACCTTTTCAAGGGAGGCATTTTCGCCGTTTACGGTGCAGCTCCAGCCCTCTGACCAGGATACGGGCAGATAGACATAGCCTGCCGACTGAGCTGTTGCAGTAATGGTATTGCCATCAACACTCACAGAAGCCGTTTCCGCAGACGCTATCGCCTCAGCCGCCCTCTCCGCGTCAAAGGTGTATACTCCGAAGCTGGTGGCAGTAAAGTCCTTCAACACCCTCACCCTGACAGTGACGGTCTCGTCCTCATAGGTGCCCAGGTCTATTATGCCGTTTACAGTGCTGGTGGGATAGCTGCCCACTCTGAGCTCACCGTTTACCCATACCTCGGCGCTGTTGACATAATCCTCCTCGACGCTGGTGGAGTAGCAGCCGAAAAGGTCGAAATACAGCTCACGGCAGCCCTCTATCTCAGCCTCATATATGAGCTCTGAGGGCTCATCGGGTAAAGTGGAGACCACAGTCTCCCCTTCCGCCTCGTTTATCATAACACCATTTACAGCGGCGGGAGCAAGCTTCTGAACGGTATCGCTCTCACCGAAAAGCCTTTCAGCAATAAAGTCCGTAGCTTCCATGCGCTCATAGTCCCCGAAGTCAGAGAGCTCCGCGGGTGGCACCTGAGAAACTACAGCTCCCGCAGGAACATTGGGGTCAATATACAGGAAAAGGCTCCCCTTCAGGTCATAGGGCTCATAAAAGCGGTTCCTGCCTTTTTCGCCGATCACGTACTTGTTCAGCAGCAGCTCATCGGTGAGCATAGTTCCACCTGTGGAGTCCATGTCCAGCCAGTGAGAGGAATAGCCCATACGCTTGAGGGCATAGAGCACGTCGCAGTCCGTAAGGGAGGTATAATGTCCTATGGAATACTTTCCCATCGCCTCCGCGTAGTTGGGGTAGTAGTACCTTTTCAGCTCCTTAACGCGGACAAAGCCCTCATCGGGCACACGCTCCAGCACATCGCAGGTAGTCTTGAAAAAGCCTGTAGGATCGCTTGCCTCGGCAACATTTATGCCGAAGCTCATGAAGCTGTCGCTGAGGAGAACAGCTCCCATGACCGTGATAGTCAGCCATTTCGGGATACGCCCCCTGCGGAAGCTGTATATGCAGACAAAGCAGACCGCTGCCCCCAGAAGCGCCAGAGCGGAGATAATAAAGCCGTCCTTTCCGTGCACCCACAGGCTGTGGGCGTAGGAGCTGAGGCTGCTTCTGTGTATGTGGGCGATAAACGCCGCAGCAGCGTAAACAGCGGCAAGAACAGATACTATAATGCAGGCAGAGCCCCTGTGCTTCTTCTCCGGAGCTTCCTCAAGAAGAGCTCCGCAGGCTGAGAATATCAGCAGAAGAACTATAAAGCCGTAACGCAGCGGATAAGCCTGATAGCTTCCCGTCTGCAGCAGCTTGTTGGCAGGCTCCACGAAAGCGCCTGCAAGGGAGATAAGTCCCGAAGCGCCGAATAACAGAGCCTTTCCCGATTTCATGCTCTTTCTGAAAACTATAATGAGAAGCGCTCCTGCCAGTACAAGAGAAGTTCCCGACAGCACCGCTATTTTGTCAAAGTTCCTGTCAGCAAAATAGCCGCCGAAAAATGCGTCACTCAGGGAGTTTCCTCTTCCCGAGGCAGTGTACTGGGCAAAGGCAGGGAGCCAGACTCCGCCGCTTATAAGAGCAGCACACAGGTCCGCCGCCATGAGCCGCAGCGCTCTGCTGCCGCGTTCTTCGGGCTCACAGCACAGGTACAGGGCAGCTCCGCCAAGCATGGCTATAAAGACTATGACCATGAAGCTGATATAGAAGTTCATCGCCACGCACATCGCCAGACAAATGGCATAAGCTCCCCATTTGCCGCTGCGGATCAGTCTGAACAGCGAGATCATCAGCAGCGGGAACACTATCATCATGTCTATCCACATATCGTTCTGGTAATAGAGCATGACGTAGCCGCTGAGCCCATACATCACCGACATAAGGACTCCCATAGGCACATTGAGCCTCGGCAGCACTCTGCGGAAATACAGCTCCGCCGACGCAGAGCTCAGTCCCACTTTTATTACAAGCATGATATTCACGAACCATATCATGCGGGAGTTGTCCACGGCAAGACTGATAAGGGACAGCGGTGAGGACAGAAAAAACAGTAACACTCCGTAGAAATTCATCATTCCTCCGCCCCTGCCGAGAAACAGAGAGCCTCCCGAAAAGGCGGTCTTCAGCTCCATTAGCAGAGGGACGTACTGCTGATCCATGTCGCACCATGCCACAGAGCGCTCACCGAAGGGATAGTAGCCGTGAACAGCGTAGAACAGCATAAAAATCACAGCCGCAGCTGCTCCTGCCATGAGCGGTGCGGATAATAATGTCATATCACGTTTTTTCATGCTGTCCCTCCTTTGCATTAACCAAATTATTTTACCATACTTTCAGACAATAGTCAATAAAAAATCCGAAGCATTTCTGCTTCGGATCTTTCTGTTCTCAGATCTTATCAATCATCATAGTAGTCAAGCTCGTCAGCTGACATAGGAATGATCTTCCAGCCGTCGCCCTTTACCTTAACAACACAAATCTTTTCTGTATCGTGCTTTGTCTCGCCGTCTTCGTCCTTGAACTTGGTCTTGACCTTCATCTCGAAGCCCTGGCTTACCTCGATGTCGTCATCGTCAGCATCGTAATCCTCGCACATATCCTCGAAGTAATTCTCAGCCTGTCTGATGTCAGACTTCTTGAGCTTCTCCTTACGAGTGATCTTGTCAAACTTGGGAAGTGTCTCGTCATCTTCCAGATCGTCGATCATATCCTCGACCATCTCGTTGAAGCTGTCAACCTTATCCTCGTACTCGTCCTCGTCCTTGAGTTCCTTGATAACAGACTTGGGAAGAGTGAGCTCCATCATGGTCTTTCCGCCGTTCTTGTTTGAAGCAGCCTTGACATACTTCTTTACAGCGCCCTTTGCACCGCCGCCTAAGCAGAGTACGCAGAGAAGAAGGAGTATGAGAGCTGCGATAGCGGCTACTGCTATATAAACGACATTTTTGTTATTCTTCATGCTTCCGGGAAGGTTATTGGAAATATCGCCTGCGATATTGTCTACCTTCTTAGCGATGTCAGCACCGTTGATGCCTGCCTTCTGAGCAGCGTTGTTTACCTGCTGACCTGCATTCTGAGCAGCCTGTACTGCATCGTTCTTAACGCCGTTTGCAGCGTCAGCAGCATTGTTGACAGCCTGAGCAGCGTCGTTCTTCACCTCGTTGACTGCATTGTTCACAGCATTCGCTGCACCGTCAGCAACGTTGTTCACAGCGTCTGCTGCCTTTTCAGCAGCATTGCTTACAGTCTCTGCTGCCTCGTTCTTTACTTCGCTTACAGCGTTTTCAGCAGTGTTGACACCGTTCTCTACGGTCGCCTTTACTTCGCCTGCTGCCTTAGCACCTGCACAGTCACAGGAGCCTCCTTCGGGGATCTGCTTTCCGCAGTACTTACAAAATGCCATAAGATAACCTCCAGATAAAATATTTCAATAATTATTTTATCATATATTACCATAAGTTGTCAAGCAAAACCATTTATTTTAGGCTGCAAAATAATTTTTTTCGTCAGTTTGCACAAAAATACAAAAAAACGCCGACTTTCCTTTAAAAAGTCCGCGCTTTATCTGTTATTCTGACGCTTTTTTGCAAGCATATAGGGCACTGAAAACGCCAGTGCAGGCACTGCCGCAGCAGGCAGAAACGCCGCCAGCTCCCGCGCCGACAGGTCGGCTGACGATGCCGAGGGCTCTATAAAATTGTATAACTGCATAAATGCAGGGTTGACCAGCTTGAATATGCCGTAGAACTCAAAGACTCCGCCAAGAGCCGATATGCAGAGCACGGCATAGCTTATGAGCGGTATCACCGTAACTGCCGCAGCAGCACAGATAAGCTCCGCACGAGACACCTTTTCGCCCCTGCGCTCTCTTTTCCGGTCTGCCGCTGCCTCCTTCAGCGCAAAGTCTGCAAGCACGCAGATCAGCACAGATACGGTGCACACAAGGCAGATCACTCTGAAAACACCTTTGCCCAACGCTGCCAGCATTATATCCACAAACAGGCACAGCAGCTCAGCAGCAATATACCGCAAAAATGCTTTTATAGTCTTCGCTCTCATGATCCTCTCTTTCCGCGTATAGGAAGCCGCTTTCCGCACATAATAATACAGGAGGTGTTACTATGCACGAAAACGACGAACAGGACGTAAAGATCTATATTCCCAGGGGCTCCGACGAGAACGGTCAGTCCTTGGCGCAGCAGTCCGAACAGCGTCCGTAGAACACTGTCTGGGAGTAGTCTATGGAGAAGCCGTGTTCCTCCTCGATATGACGTGTAAGGTCTGCGAGATGATCGCAGTCAAGATGGATCAGTCTGCCGCAGCTCAGGCACTTCAGATGGAAATGACTGCGGCACTGCTCCTCGTCTTCGATGTACTGATAGCAGGCACAGGTCTTGCCGTCAAAGGCGTATTTCCGGACAAGTCCCTGCTCCACCAGACGGTCGAGCTGTCTGTATATGGTGGCGACTCCCACGGGAGTTCCCTCAGCAGACAGAAAGGCGCTTATCTCCTGGACATTGGTGTGCTTGTTCTTGTTTTTCATAAGATATGAAAGAAGGTTTTCCTTCTGTTTTGTATTGTACCCGGAATCTCTCTTCATTTTCTCCTCCGTTACTGTGTGATGATCTTCCAGCCCTCACCGCTGAGCTTTACGGCAAAGACGTTCTTCTCCCCTGCCTTGCTGCCGTTTTTAAGGTAATCATAGGTAAGCTCGTAGCCCTCTGTGATACTGAGCTCCTCCGCCTTTATCTCCGCATAGGGAGCGCTTATGGACACAAAATACCGCTTTATGCTGTCAGTCTGATCCGCAGTTATCTCCTTTTCCGAAACTATCTTTCCAAAGGAGTATTCTCCGTCGTCCTTGCTGAGATTCTTTTTCTGACTGTCGTTGAAGGTCTTAACCATTCCGCTGTATCTGCCGTTTTTTTCCATAGTGCCGATGACCTCATCGGGGAACATATAGTCATAGAATATCCCTCCGCTGTCCTTTGTATACATAGCAGTGAAATACTCCTTAACAGCCTCCTCGCAGGAAGAGCTGTCCTGACTTGCCGCCCTTACTATGGAAACAGAGCCGCCCTTTGAGCTGCAGCCCGCAAGCACAGCAGCTCCCAGAAGCAGGGTAATTGCCGCTTTCTTCATCTGTTATTCCTCCGTAAGCTCCGATCATATGTATTCATACCGATTATACCACTATTTCGTCGCCTTGTCAATGCGGGGATATGCAAAAGCACCACTGTGACAGCGGTGCTTTTATTACATATAAACTTTTATCTTACCTCGATACCGGGGATCTCGTCTGCCTTATGACAGGAGCTGTCGCCCTTTTCGGCAAGTCCCGTCTGAAAAGCTGCAATGAGCCTGTAAAGCGTCGATGGGAAGTATTTTCCCTTGTACTCCTTCTTCACTCTGTCAAAATCGCCGGTCCTGCGCATGAGGTCAGCTGCAAGGAGAACGATATTATGATCCCCGGAAAGCGAAGCCTTGTGGCTGTCGTAGATCCTGAGAGCTGTCCTGCGGCACTCAGCCGCTCTTTCCTCGTCATTCTCGTCGTCGCATACCCAGGCTGCGTAAAGAGCTGCCTTCACAGCCTCGTTATAGACCTTGTTCTTCTCGCAGGAAAGGGACATTTTAATGAAACGTGCAGTAAGGTCATCGCCCTGCTTCCTGTACCTTTCGCTCATGGGGTACTCCTTTGTGAACTCCGCGGGAATATCTATGGATGCATTGCAGTAGCCGCAGTGAGGGCACTCCATGACCCAGTACTTTATATAGGAGCGATGAGGCTCATCGGGTCTCATATCAAGGTCGGGAACGCTTTCATCGGGGTCAAACTCGACGACCACGTTCTGGAGAGAGGTCTCTCCGCAGACAGCGCATACCAGTTCTTTTTCTTCGGTTCTGAATGCCATATGCTTCACCCTTACTTCTTCTTGATTCGGAACATACTGTTGTGGAGCTGAGAAGCGTCGAACGCCTTAGGCTTGCGATCCTCGCGCTTTTTGTTGTTGGGTCTGCGCTCGGACTTCTTCTGCTGCTTCTCCTCCTCGTCATTGAGGCGCATTGTAAGGGAGATACGGTTCCTCTTGAGGTCAACGTCAAGAACTCTTACCTTGACCACCTCTCCCACCTTTACAGCCTCAAGGGGGTGCTTGATATAGCGGCTGCATATCTGTGAGATATGCACCAGACCGTCCTCGTGAACGCCGATGTCCACGAAGCAGCCGAAGTCGATGATATTGCGGACAGTACCCACAAGCTCCATGCCGGGCTTCAAGTCCTTTATCTCCATAACGTCGCCGCTTCTGAGGAGAGGAGCGGGAAGCTCGTCACGGAGGTCACGGCCCGGCTTCTTGAGCTCGCTGATGATGTCGGTGAGCGTAGGAACGCCTATGCCCAGAGACTTGCTGATATTCTCAACGCCGATACTCTCAGCCTTTTCGTTTATGCCATTTGCACCGCCGCCTGCGATGTCTGCAAGGGTAAAACCGCACTCGCTGAGCAGCGAAGAAGCTGCCTCATAGCTCTCGGGGTGAACAGCTGTGTTGTCCAGAGGGTTCTTGCCGTCGCGTACTCTCAGGAAGCCTGCGCACTGCTCGAAAGCCTTCTTGCCCAGCTTCGGCACCTTGAGGAGCTCCTTGCGGTCGGTAAATCTGCCGTTCTCCTCACGGTAGGTAACGATATTCTTTGCAACTGTTGCATTGATACCGGAAATATAGGACAGGAGCGAATGTGAAGCTGTATTCAGGTCAACACCTACTGAGTTAACGCAGTCCTCGACTACGCCGCCAAGAGCCTCGCTCATTCTTGCCTGGGGCATATCGTGCTGATACTGTCCTACGCCGATCGCCTTGGGGTCTATCTTTACCAGCTCGGCAAGGGGGTCCTGGAGACGTCTTGCGATGGAGATAGCTCCTCTTATGGATACGTCATACTCGGGGAATTCCTCGGCAGCTACCTTGGAAGCGGAGTATACAGAGGCACCTGCCTCGCTTACTACCATGTAGCTTACGTCCTGGGGAACTTCCTTGGCTATCTCTGCGGCAAAGCTCTCGGTCTCGCGTGAAGCGGTGCCGTTTCCGATAGAGATGACGTTTACGTTGTACTTCTGTATGAACTCCTTGACCTTGCGCTTTGCAGCCTCAACTGCTCCCGCAGAGCCGACGGGGTAGATGATAGCGGTATCAAGCACCTTGCCTGTACCGTCGATGACTGCGGTCTTGCAGCCGTGAGCGTAGCCGGGGTCAAGTCCCAGGATTATGCTGCTCTTGAGAGGGGGCTGAAGGAGCATCTGACGGAGATTTGCCGCGAATACCTTTATGGACTCCTCGGCAGCCTTTGCGCTCATCTCTGAACGTATCTCACGCTCTATCGAGGGGAATATAAGTCTCTTGTAGCTGTCTGCGGCAGCAGCTCTCACAAGCTCACCGCAGGCGTTGTTAGCCTTGATGTACTTGCCGAAGATAACGTCGGTAGCCAGAGTCTCGTCCAGTGTGACAGCCACCTTGAGGAAGCCCTCCTTCTCGCCTCTGTCAAGGGCGAGAACGCGGTGGTTTGCCACCTTGGGGATAGCCTCGGAGTACTCATAGTAGTTCATATATACGCTCTCAGCCTCGGGGTCGGAAGCCTTTGATACCAGCTCTCCCTTTTCACCTGCAAGGGCACGGAGCTTCTTTCTTATGTCCGCGTCGTCGGAGATGTCCTCGGCGATGATGTCCATAGCTCCCTGGAGAGCGGTCTGGACGTCGTTTATCTTCTTCTCCTCGTCGATGAAGGCTTCTGCCTCCTTCTCGGGTTCTGTGGAGTTCTCCTGTGCCATGAGCAGCTCAGCCAGAGGCTCAAGGCCGTTTTCACGTGCAATGCTTGCACGGGTACGGCGCTTGGGCTTGAAGGGACGATAGATGTCCTCAACCTCTACCAGAGTTACGGCAGCGCTGATGGCAGCCTCTATCTCGGGAGTCATCTTCTCCTGCTCGGTGATGGCGTTAGTTACCTCCTCCTTGCGCTTTTCAAGGTTGCGCAGGTACATGAGCCTGTCGTAGAGCTCACGGAGTATCTGGTCATCGAGGGAGCCTGTGAGCTCCTTACGGTAACGGGCGATAAAAGGGATAGTCTTATCGTCATCTATAAGGGCAACGGTGTTGTCCACCTGCTCCTGCTTCAGTCCGAATTCCTTTGCCAGTGTCTTGTTGATATCCATAATTGATCCTTTCATTTCACGATATAAGGACCGACGGTGCTGCCGCGGTCCTGCTATCCGTAATTTATTCGCTTACCTCTTCATCTGTCTCATGCTGAACGGGCAGTTCCTCTGCCGCAGCTTCCTCAGCCATGGCTTCAAAGCGCTCGTCGTTCCAGCGGTCGAGCCAGGAGAAAAGGGTCTTTGCAATATCCTTATACACGTTCACCGAGTTCTTCTCCATGAGCACATCGTGTCTCATTCCGTCGAAAATGCGGTGGGAGATGCTCTCATAGCCAAGCTTTTCCAGCTTCTTCATGGAGCCCATGAACTTTCTCTCCGAGATCATAGCGGAGTCGTCCCTGCCCGAGATAAAACGTATGGGCAGTGATGGATTGGCAGTCTTCCAGCCCCTTCCCGACTCGGACTGCTTGACCAGCCAAAGAAGCTCCTGATAGGCATTGAGAGTGGGCTTGAAATTGCACAGCGGATCCTCGTTGTAAGCGAGAACAACGTCAGGGTCGCTGCACCTCCATGAATTTATGGGATCCTCATAGAATTTGCCGAAGCAGTCATCTATGGTGTCGAAGATCTTTTCGCTGCGGAAGCGGCTTCCGGGACGCTTTGAAGCTACAGAGCCTATGATACGGGCAGGCTGCGAGAATGCGCTGTGGCAGATAGTGCCCAGCAGCACCAGACCGTTTATGTCAGCATCATGCTCCTTGATGAAGCACCTTGCACCTGCTGCACCCATTCCGCTTGCCACCATGAATACAGGCACATCGGGATAGGCTGTTCTCACCTTCCTGTTGAGCTGGGCAATGTCGCTGATAAAGCCCTCTCCGCCCCTTCTGAACATAAAGCCCAGATCATCGGGCTCAACTATACTTTTTCCGTGGCCTCTGTTGTCGCTTATGACCGTGATGAAGCCCTGCTCCGCCAGATAGTCCATGAACGGATAATAGCGCTCTTTGTGCTCGTTCATGCCGTGTATGACCTGGACAATGCCGTTTATATCTCCCGAGGGCACTGCCAGTACAGCTGAAACAACGAGCTCGTCATAATCGGAAGTAAATTCAAATTCCTTCAGATCAGCATTAAGCATAAAGATCCTCCTCATAATATCTTGTAAAATCTCGCAAATACTCACGAAATCTCAGTTTTTCAAATATACAAGTGACAGATAAGAGCTATGTTGTGGATAATTCAGTACATAGAATGCGGAATATAGCGGCTT
>Ga0255347_1000206_pt1 | contig 114192 bp, 106 predicted proteins | sample wastewater_treat_2_FD_192479 | JGI IMG/M metagenome (GOLD analysis project Ga0255347, IMG submission 192479) | Wastewater microbial communities from Lulu Island WWTP, Vancouver, Canada - plant24 | ecosystem: Engineered > WWTP > Wastewater > Unclassified | place: Canada: Vancouver, British... | reverse complement strand
CACGGAAATATGCTGTACGTCGCGGCATTTGAGGGTGATGCCCCCCTGGCTGTCATATGTGTCAACCCACCAAAAGGCGCAATGGAAACATCTGTTGAGCTCAGGGTGCCGGCCGGCACGGCGAGGAAGATAGTAGCACTAGTCGAGAGAGAATATTCTTCGACGAATCAGATATTTATAACCGAATATGGAGAGAGCGACCCTGTTAATCTTGTTGCGGGAGAGGAACATCCTGTGTCTTTCCAAATGAAAAGCATGTCAACTGCGCTAGACGTGAAACAAGCTGAACTTGGACTACCAAGGAGAGAGTGGAATAAGATAACAGGAGCATCATCATATAGCATTTATAAAGATCAGGGGTCGTCGGCGCCAGATTATGAATTTTTAGTTAATACAACGAATACACATTATGTTCCGTCATCGGGATCGGGGAATTATGGACTTGAAGTTAATTTCTCATTTATCGGTAAAAAGAGCAGCGACAAGGTCTCGTTCTATTTCCCGTAAAAAGTGAATCAATCTATCTGGAACTCTATTCATGGGGAATCGCCTTACTGAACGGTAAGTATTCATGAAAATATTTATCGTGCGATCTGATTATTCTTCGCCGAAGAGTTCAGGCTGTTCATCGTGAATTTTACGGTCGTATTCCAGGCCTAAGTGTCTATACGCGCCCGCAGTGGCCACGCGGCCTCTGGGAGTTCTTTTTAACAGCCCCGTCTGCACCAGGAACGGTTCGTAGTAATCCTCAAGCGTGTCCATCTCCTCGCCGACCGATATCGCGATAGTCTTGAGCCCCACAGGCCCGCCGCTGTATTTTTCGATAATGGAACCTAATATCCGCCTATCCATTTCATCAAGGCCAAGCTCGTCAATATCAAGTTTCTGAAGCGCGTACTTTGTTGTCTCAAGGTCGATTTTCTCTTTTTTCATTACGACCGTAAAGTCGGCCACACGGCGGACAAGACGGTTGACAATGCGCGGAGTGCGTCTTGCCCTGCGCGCGATTTCAAATGCCGCGTCCCCGTCGATAGTTACTCCTATTATTCCGGCGGTACGCAGCGCGATATTCTTCAGTTCATCGGGCTCGTAGTAGTTAAGGCGCAGGGGGATTCCGAACCTGTCGCGCAGCGCCGCGGTAAGCAGCCCGGTGCGCGTTGTGGCGCCTACAAGAGTAAAGGGCGCGAGGTTCAGCTTAATGCTTTTCGCGCCCACTCCCTGGCCTATTATTATATCTATAGACCTGTCCTCCATTGCAGGGTAGAGTATCTCTTCTATGGCGGGCGACAGCCTGTGTATCTCGTCTATGAAAAGGACATCGTTCTCTTCGAGCCCTGTAAGTATTGAAGCAAGGTCTCCGGCTTTATCTATTACCGGGGCCGACGTTGCCTTCAGGTTAACGCCAAGTTCCTGGGCGATTATAAACGCGAGGGTTGTCTTCCCCAGGCCCGGAGGCCCTGAAAGCAGTATATGGTCCAGTGATTTTTTTCTGAGCCTGGCAGATTCGATAAAGACTTTAAGGTTTTCGGTGATCTTTTTTTGTCCGACAAATTCTTCAAGGCGCGCAGGCCTGAGTGAGATTTCATGGTTCTGGTCTTCGCCGGGCATTTTCCCCGAATCAAGAAGTCTTGTTATATGCTCTGTCATATCAGACCGGGGAATAGCTCTTGAGAGTTTTGAGTATTGAATCAGGCGTTTTAAGGCTGAGAATTTTTTCCCGGAGACCCGCGTCGCTCATCATCTTTGCAATGTTTGCCAGGGTTTTTATGTGCTGCGTAAGCTTTTCCTTGGGGACTATAAGCAGAATTATAATTTTTACAGGTTCGTTGTCGATCGATTCAAAGTTGATCCCCTTTGGGGTTACAGCGAGAACTGTTACCAGCTCTTTTACCTTTTCGGTTGAACAATGGGGTATGGCGACGCCGTTGCCAATGCCTGTGCTCATGGATTTTTCACGCTCAATGAGCAAACCGGTGATGCAGTCTAAATCACTCTGTGATATATCCCTGTTCCTGGCCGCGAGTTCAGCCATCTCTGTGATGATCTCCCAGCGGTTTTTAGCTTTAGGTTTTAGCAGAATATTATTTTTTTTAAGATTGTCGAGCAGACTCATTTCAGTTCATCAACTGTGATATTTTGTATAATGATCGCCTGATATGGCTTATTGTCAAGTCTATATTTTGACTCTCTTCAAGAGCAGTTAGCAGTATCCGCTGCTAAATCAGGCAAAATGGCAAATATGCACCTTTGTCCCCGGCGGAGTTACATTCCGGCTGTGCTGTGACCCTGCCGGGGTCAGAGCATGATCGTATGGTATGGGGTCAGAGCATGATCGTACTGGCGGCAAGGCTCTGACCCCTTCTGTCTTTATACTATGCTCTGACCCTTCTATTCACAAGCACATAAGCATTTTGCTCTGACCCCGGGAAAAAACAAAAGATGCTCTGACCCCAAAATGACCCCCGGAATGCACCGACTCCGTAAATCCGTAAAAAAATTACAAATTCAGCTCTGACCCCGAAAATTCTTTTAATCTTTTCCGCCCTGATAACGTATAGATATCAGATACTGATATTTTTTACGGAGAATTTTATGCCCAGACCATTAAGAAAAATAGTACAGGGTGTTACCTATCATTGCTACACAAGATGCCGCGGCAGGCGCGCACTGCTGGTAGGCAGGTATGGTAAAAAGTACTTTATTGAATCTGTAAAGATGTGCCAGGAAAAATACGATTTCGAGCTGATTGCAGCAGAAATTGTAGCCAACCATATTCATCTGATAATAAAAACGGTTGAGAATAAAGAAACAATATCTCGTATTATGCAGTTTATAAAAGCAAGAATTGCCGAAAAATACAACCGGGCCATGGGTGAGACCGGGCCGTTCTGGAACGAAAGGTTCGGTTCCACGATTATTGAAGATTCCGACAATCCCGAAGAGTACCTTCTCTGGTTGCTATGGTATATTGGTTATAATCCGGTTCGCAAGGGACTTTCCCGGGATCCGCGTAAAAACGAGATCGGATTTATTAACTGCTACCTCGATGAAAAGTTTAAGTCCCCTTTGATATTTACACTGCATGAATATTTTATCAGGCTTGGACGGACATTCAGGGAGCGAGTGGACAAATTTCTGACATACGAGGATGCCTACAGAAAGAGACTTGCACTGTGGGCCTAAAGGTACAGAGTCAGAGCAGATTGAGATTGAGTGATTAAACACTGATTAAGACTCTCCAACATCCCCATAAATTTAAAAATCTGCCCTCGTGGACAGCCTTTTAGACTGACCTATATACACATATTGTCATTTGCCTGATTGATCCACACATCTGAAAGGTCAATATCGACTGATCCGTCTGAAGTTGTAACGACAAGTATTGTTACATCATCTGCAAATGCCCATACGCTGTTGTTTGAAACATTGAGGGTCAGAGCCCTATACATATACACAGCATTCTTGATTTACGGGGTCAGAGCAAGATTTTGACCCAAACCCGGGGTCAGAGCACCTTTTTGTTTTCTACCAATTACTCCCCGGGATATTATTGACAAATAGACCCAACGGATTATGTGATAAAAGCATACAAAACGCATGAACAGAGCTGCATAGATGAAATACAAAGGAATAATCTTTGACCTTGACGGCACCCTTCTTGACACGCTCGAGGACCTCGCTGACTCGGTTAATGCCATACTCGCGGAGCTTAATCTGCCGCTTTACAGCCTTTCAGATTACCGATACCATCTGGGCAAAGGGATGCGCAATCTCATAACCAATGTACTCCCGGCTGAAGTGCGCAGCGATAAGCTGGTTGATGAATGCGTTAAAAAAATGTTTATCGAATACGGCAAACGCTGGGACGCAAAGACGCGCCCCTATGCCGGGATTCCTGAACTTCTGGAGACGCTGAGTGCGCATAACATCCCCATGTCCATAGTCTCGAACAAAGAGGACAGTTTTACTATCCGCGTGGTCGAAAAATTTCTGGGCCGCTGGGAGTTCCGCGCGGTATTCGGCGAACGGAGCGGTGTTGCGCGCAAGCCTGACCCGGTATCGCTGCTGGAGGCCGCAGGGCTCATGGGGCTCGGCTGCGAAGATATTATATGCCTTGGCGATTCAGGGAGCGACATGACAGCCGCGATAAACGCGGGTATGCTTCCTGTGGGCGCCCTCTGGGGATTCAGGGACGCGAAGGAGCTGAATGATCATGGGGCAAAGGTTCTGGTTAAGCAGCCGGTTGAAGTCGCGGAATTATTTTAGCAGTTCAATGCTGCCGTATAAACTCTTGACATCAGCATTCCCTTTGCTTATTATACAGGCAGCGCCGCAAAGTGCCTGGAGTTTATGTCATGGAATCAACAGCAAAAAATTTACAGCAGAAATTTTCTTATGCCGACTACCTTAACTGGCCCCAAGGGGAGCGTTTTGAACTTATCGACGGCATAGCTTATGATATGAGCCCGGCTCCAGGAACAGTCCATCAGACTGTTTCAGGGGAATTATTCGGCATAATATGGCAGTTCCTGAAAAACAAAAAATGCAGGGTTTTTTCCGCGCCTTTTGATGTCCGATTACCTGAAATGAAAAAAGCAACAGATGCTGAAACATTCACAGTTGTTCAGCCGGACATTACAGTCATCTGCGATGAGAATAAAATCGATGAAAGAGGCTGTAAAGGCGCACCGGATGTTGTAATAGAGATACTGTCGCAATCCTCGGCTTACAGAGATGAGACGGAAAAACTGCTGCTCTATGAAAAACATGGAGTAAAGGAATACTGGATAGTCAATCCGGACGCCAAGTATGTCATGATCTACAGGAACAACGAAAAAAAATTCGAGAAACCGGAATACCTGCGCGGCGAAGACATTCTGGAAAGCCGGGTACTTACAGGGCTGAGCTTTAAACTCACTGATATATGGGAAAAAAAGCCGTAATGAAATCCGCCGCGCTTTTTATTTACTGCTTGACCGGCGCGTTTATGCGTGCTAAATTAATCCTCACTTTACAGATATGGAGGAGATATGGATAGTTCAGCAAAGATAATCAGCATTATGAAAAAAGCAAAAGAACCCATGAAGCCCGGCGAGATAGCAGAAAAGGCTGGCATCGACGCGAAAGAGGCTACAAAAATTCTGGGTGCCCTGAAGAAAGAGGGTAAAGTAATATCACCCAAAAGATGCTTCTATTCGCTGCCCTGAGGATATAATGAAAAAACTTCTGCTTTTAATTCTACTCTCTTCAACAGCTCTATACGCTAAGTCCGGGATTAAATTCGACAAAGTCGCGCATGACTTCGGATCAATTCAGCAAAACACAGTGGTCAGGGCGGCTTTCAGTTTTAAAAACACCGGGAATTCCCTTCTTGTTATAGACCGCGTCCGTACAGCATGCGGCTGTACAAATACCATGCTCAGCGAAAAGGAACTCAGGCCGGGAGAACAGGGGCTGCTTGAAATAGCGTTCGACAGCGCAGGTTATAAAGGCAAGATCACCCGCACTGTCACCGTTTACACCAACGATCCTGACAACAGAGAGATCAAACTTAAAATCACAGCAAACGTTCTTGAACCGCCCGGGCAGTAGCGCCTCTTAACTCTGTTTTTAAGTTAATTGCGGCATAGAGTCTCCTGACTTCATTCTTGAATTGAGGCCCTCCCCTGCCGGAACCCGGGTTAAATAACTTGACTCTGACCCGGAATAATCTATCCTGTACGTCATATTTTTCAGGGACGGTCTTTTATGAAGATAATTGTAGGCCATACAAACATAGACCTGGACTGCATAGGCTCAATGGTGCTGGCGCGCTACCTGCACCCTGAACACACTCCTGTCATGAGCAGGCTTGTACACCCGGCCGCAAAGAATGTCGTAAACCTCTACAGGTATCACCTCGGCTTCACCCCTTCCGAAGAGCTCAAGGGCCAGACAATCGAAAGCGCCGTTATTGTTGACACCCGCTCAGCGTCGCGCGTAAAGGAATACTTTGAACACGCAGCGGGTGAACCGGGCGAAATAATAATCTACGACCACCACTCAGCCGACACCTGCGACTTTCCCGGCGCGACCATTTACCAGGGAAACTACGGATCAAATACAACAATGCTGTGCCTTAAAGTGATCGGGCAGAACATTACGGTTTCTGAACGCGATGCCACAATAGCCCTTACAGGTATCTACGCCGATACAGGGAACTTTACGCACGATAACGTGACCCGCGACGACTTCACCGCGGCATCATACCTGCTCGCGCACGGAGCAGACATAAAGCTTACAAACAACTTTCTTAAATCACTGCGCGAAGAGTATCAGTTGTCTCTGTTCCATGAAATAATGAATACCCTGGTATGGCAGAACATAAACGGCCACCAGATTGTATTCAGCTACTATGCCATGGAAAAACAGAACGCGGGACTCGCGGCTGTTGTCGAGCAGATATTCAACATAGAGAATCCCGATGCCATATTCGGCGTCTTTCACTTCGCCAAACCGCCGTACACCCTTATAATAGCCCGGAGCCGCAAAAACGTCATAGACCTTACAGACATGCTGCATCCATTTGGAGGGGGCGGACACGCCAAAGCAGCATCGGCGCTTGTAAAACAGGGCGAAGGCAAGGATGTATTCCGCAGCCTGCTTGAGTACCTTACGGCGCACCTTGAAGATGCTGTTACCGCGCGCGATATAATGTCGTCCGATGTTATAACTGTGCAGCAGGACTGGCCGCTTATTGAGGCATCAAAATTTTTTGAGAATCACAATATATCGGGGGCGCCTGTAGTAAAAAGTTCAGGCGAACTCGCGGGCATGCTTACGCTTCGCGATATAATGAGAGGCCGTAAAAACGGCAAGATGTCTTCTCCGGTCAAGGCCTACATGCGGACAAAGCTGATCACCTGTGAGCCCGACACGACGGCGCGGGAGATCGAGAATCTGATGTTCACAAACGGTATAGGCCACCTTCCGGTTATTGAAGACGGCCGGCTCGCGGGAATTATTACAAGAACCGACATGATTAAATTTCTACAGCACAGTTGATCTACCGGGCTATTTCGTCAGCCTTGTTCAGCAGTTGTCTTGCGCTTTCAAGCACAATATTGGAGGAACCGGCCAGTTCCTGGATCTCCTTGACCATTTCTGCTACTATGGCGTTCAGGTCCTCTATTGCGTTGCCGGTGTTCTCAAGGGCGTTCTTCTGCTCGTCCGTACCGCCACCTATCGCACGCGCAAGCCTTATGTTCTCCTCCATCTGCCTTATGATCGAGTTAATGTACCTCTCTTCGACCATCAGGCTGTCCTGCAATACCTGAATATTCTGGTTGCTGCCCGAGATCGAATTGATCATCTCCTTGATTGTTGCTAAAGAGACCTTTATGACCTCTACGCCCTTTTTTGTAACCGAATCATTAAGGCTTAGAACATTTTCGATCTCCTTTATGCTCTCTGTTGTCATAAACGCGAGCTTTCCGATCTCATCGGCAACAACGGCAAATCCCTTGCCATGCTCGCCTGCGCGCGCAGCCTCAATGCTCGCGTTGAGTGAAAGAAGATTAATCTTGTCCGCGATGTCCACGATTATATTTACAGTTTCGGATATCCTGTTACTCTGCACGGTGATGGTATTCATGGTGTTCTCAACATCCATGAGTTTATCATTAGCCTCCTGGCTCCTGTTGGCAATGCCCTGTATCTGGGTATATGTCGTGTCCAGGTTATCCCTGGTCTCGGTCTTTATCTGTTTAAAGTCCTCAACTATCTCGTCTATCTTCACGTTGCCGTCAATCTGTTCCAGTGTGGAATTATGTATACTCTCGGACGAACTGCGCAGTTCCTCTAATGTTGCGGATATCTCCTCGAATGTGGCAGCCTGGCTCTGCATCCTGTCGTTGAACTTGAGGACAAGGGAGTTCTGCGAATCGACCTCGGTAAAGAGCATGTTCACGTTATCCCTTACCCCGATGTTCATGTCATGCATCTGGTCTATCCGTTTCTGAATCTCGGAATGCTGCATCTCTGTCTGCATCTGGAATACGTTTATTATTCTTATAAGCCTGAATGCCACATAGCATATTATGGCAAGGCTAACAATAAGAAATATCTCACGCGGCAGAATTACCCCGTAATATACCTTGCCGTCAACTACGGCATCCCAGGAATACTCGGCGCCGCTTTTATGGGCTACATAAATCAAGAGAATCCACCCGATTATGGCAACTGTTGATACTGCTATGAACAGCTTTTCCCGCAAAAAAAGACAGGTAATCAGCACCATTACTATAATCAGCGCAGAGGTATTATAGGAGCCAAGGACGAATGTCCATCCATGCGTAATGGCGTATTTTATTTTCGCCATAAATGGTACTGCAATTGTAATGAATGAAACAATCCACGGTATAAGGAGAGAATCCTTTCTGCGTCTTTTAAGACTGTACTGTATAAACGCAAGACCCACGCAGAAAAACGCGGTCAAGCTCTGCGGCAGGATATCCTTCATCGGCATTTTGGCCATTATTAGGAAACTTACAGCAGTAGTCATTGTCATTCCAAGCGCTATAGAATACGCAAAAGTGGTTCTGATCTGTAATGATTCGCTGGCTGTGTATTTTTCTTTCATAATTGCTTCCTCTTAAAAAGCAATAATGTCTGAATAATTATTACTGACATTTGTATATATCATCCAGACGTTTTAGCAACATCTACGGACCGAACGGCTTAAATATAAATAAGACATTTCCCAGAAAAAGTAAATAATTAATGACAACAAATAAACAAAAAAAACAGCCCAGGGTGGGCTGTTAAATTTGCCGGTTCTTTTTTTTGAGGATTTGATTGAGTTATACGGAACCAGTTCCCTGTTTCCATATAAGATGTGTGTTGCTCTTAATGTAGCACTAAATACTCTTTTAGTCAATACTATTGTGTAAAAAAAAGTGTAAAATACAGTTTTTTTGCGATTATGTCTTATTAAAATACCGGTCTCTTTAGTCCATCCAGGCTGACAATAACAAAAGGCTCCGGCCGGTGTTTAAATGAACCTCTAAAAATAATCGGGCAGTATGGCCGCAAGCTTTTTAATCTGGGCCGGGTTCCTCTTTTCAGGCGCTGTTATTACCGCGAACTTTGACGCGCCGCAGCATGCGCATGTCCTCTGCTGCCCCAGTCTGGCCGCAATAGCCTTAACCAGTCTTTTGGCATTGGCCGAGTTTGTATTCATGTTGTTAACCACCATTTCGACAGTTACATCCTCTTCGCTCTCGTGCCAGCAGTCATAATCCGTACTCATGCATATTACTGCGTAGCAGATTTCGGCCTCGCGCGCGAGCTTTGCCTCGGGTATGGTACTCATGTTTATAACCCCGGCGCCCCATGACCTGTAAAGATGACTCTCGGCCCTGGTGGAAAACGCCGGCCCCTCCATGCAGATCAGCGTCTGCTTTGTGTGCAGCTTAAGGCCAAGCTCCTTTGCCACTGGAACGATTATATCATGCAGCCTGAAACAGAAGGGATCGGCAAAACCGACGTGCCCCACCACTCCATCCTCAAAGAAGGTTGAGGGCCTTATACCCTTTGTCCTGTCGATAATCTGGTCCGGCAGAACAAAATCCATGGGAGGGATCTCCTCTTTAAGGCTGCCCACGGCAGAAAAGGCTACAATCTCCTCTACGCCGATCATTTTAAGCGCGGCAATATTGGCCCTGAAATTAAGCTGATGCGGCGCGTGTGCATGGCCTCGTCCATGTCTTGGCAGGAACGCCGCGGTCACGCCGTTAAAATCAACTATATTAATTTTATCAGCGGGCCTGCCCCAGGGTGTCTCTATGTCAACCTGTTCAATCAGCTTTGCTCCTTCAATGTCATACAGGCCTGACCCGCCTATAAATGCAATCCTTGCCTTTTTCACACAAATCCTCCATTTAATATTATTTTTATGATTCAGCCCGAACGTATAGTCTTTAACAGTAAAAATCCGGTACGGTTGCTGATTCCGGAAAATGTAATAATTCCCGGATAGACTGAGCAGATTCTATCCATTACATTCAAAAAGAAAAGTACTTTTTAAAGAATTAAGCCAAAGTTAAATTCTTTAAATATTCCGGTAAAGAGATAGCATTTTGCGACGGACAGATGACGGACAGATGACGGACAGATGACGGACAGATGACGGACAGATGACGGACAGATGACGGACAGATGACGGACAGTAAATTATCAGTCCCCCTGTAATAATGTTGACTCATAGAATAACAGGTGTATACTACGCATAAGGCGTAACTGGAGGAATTTATGGCAAAAAATATACTTTTATCGGCGCCACAAACCGATTATGTCGAAAAAATCCCTAAGATTGACCCGAAAGAATTTCAGAAGGTGATCAACTCCCGCAGGTCAGTGAGGATATTTGACGGAAAACCAGTTCCTGAAAAGATAATGGAACGCTGCCTTGAGAACGCAATACTTGCGCCCAACTCGTCGAACCTGCAGCAGTGGGAGTTTTACCTTGTTCAGTCCCCGGCCAAAAAGGAGGCCCTTATTAAAGCCTGCCTTGACCAGATTGCCGCAAAGACCGCGTCAGAACTGATTGTCGCAGTTGCCCGCACAGCCACATGGCAGTCCCACGCCAGGGAAATGCTGCGCATATTCGCAAAGGCAAAAAATGTGCCAGAGAGCGCCATAAGCTATTACAAAAGAATTGTTCCCTTTGTCTATTCGCAGGGCCCGCTCGGTATTTTCGGATTCGCCAAGAGATTCCTCTATCTCTTCAGAGGGCTTTCGGTTCCAATTATACGCGAGCCGGTCAGTAAATCCCACATGAATATATGGGCAGTCAAGTCCACTGCCCTGGGCTGCCAGAACCTTATGCTGTCACTGCGCGCTTATGGTTTCGATTCATGCCCAATAGAGGGCTACGATTCAAAGCGGATAAAAAAAATACTCGATCTTCCGCGCGACGCGGTGGTAGTTATGGTCATAGCCGCGGGCAAACGCGCAAAGGGGGGCATCTACGGAGAGCGCATCCGCTTCGATAAAAGCAAGTTCATTAAAAAGGCCTGAGCAGGGCAGGCGGCCGGGAAGGGGACTAATTCTGGTTCCACTGCATGGCGTAGCGGTTAAGCTCGGCGTTATTCTGCAGATTAAGCTTGTCCTTGATCCTTTCCCTGTAGGTAGAGACTGTGTTTGTGCTTACCGAAAGCACCTCGGCAATACTCCTGTTGGGCATACCCTTGCCTATAAGGTTAAAAACCTCGAACTCGCGCTCACTGAGCTTTTCAACGGGGGACTCGTTAAAATTCTGCACTCCGGTTATGGATCTTTCAAGAAAATGGTCTATCATGGTTTCGCAGATGTATATCTTCCCCTGAAGTACGCGCCTTATGGCTTCGATTACCTTTGTGGTGGCCTCGCGCTTTGTTATGTAGCCGCGCGCGCCCGCCTTGAGTACCCTGTCTGCGAATATAAGCTCCTCGTGCATAGAGAGTATAAGAACCGGGAGATTGGGATACTTCTTTTTGAGCTCCTTGGTAAGCTCAATGCCGCAACTGTCTTTAAGGGTAATATCCACTATGATCAGGTCAGGCATGTTATCTTTTATTACCCTGAGGCACTCGCCCGAAGACTCGCAGCCTCCAATTACAAGCATGTCATCCTCTTTATTGATAAGCTGCGAAATACCATCCAAAAATATGGGGTGATCCTCAACAATATATATTTTATATTTTCTGCTGCTGGTTAGTGTACCGTCCGCCATAGGATATCCTTCCTTCAGATTTTAGTATATTTATGGGCATCTTCACAGAAATAATTGTGCCCGAGGGCCTGTTCCTGCTTATCTGCAGAATACCGTCTATTATTTCAGCCCTGTACTTCATTATCTTGAGCCCCATTCCGCTGTTCTTGCCCGTTTCATCGGCGGGCTTCTTTTTTTTCTTCGAGATGCCCGAGCCGTTATCTTCAACGCTAAGCACAAAAAAATCATCTATCCTTTTCAGCGTAATGGATATCCTGCTCCCGCCTGAATACCTTGCGGCATTAAGCGTTGCCTCCTGGGCAATGTAGTAAAGGTTTGTCGAAAGGGTAATATCCTCAATGATAATGTTGTTATCATAGTCGAACATGCATTCTATGCCATAGAGGGAGCGTATAACCTTCATAAGATTCATAAGCGGGGTCTGTATCCCCGTGGACTCAAGATCAACCGGGCAAAGTCCCCTGGCGAGCCTGTAGGTCATTGTTATGGCCTTGTTTATAAGCTCGGCTATCTTCTGCGCCTCGTCAGCTTCGGGCAGTTTAAGCTTGCGCAGGCTCATGGAGAGCACCTGGCAGAGAGCCTCTATTCCTATTAAATGAGGATTGAGGTCATCGTGAAGGTCGCGGCTTACCTGGTGACGTATGCGTTCAGATATCTGTATAATCTCTTTTTCAAGTTTCTTGCGTTCAGTGCAGTCGCGGGCTATTACAAGCATGCCCGGCTTGTTGTTTCCCATTGTTATGGGATTGGATATGGTCTCAAATAGCATTATGGCGCCGTCGGGCCTCATTACCTCTACGCGGTTCTTGAAACTGGTGCTTCCATCGGGATGCCTGCCTTTAACAAGGGACATGGGCCTGAACTCAGGCGTAAGGTTGAGTATGTCCGTAACTTTATCACGGCCGGGCACTGTCCTGTCGCTGCCGAATGTTTCGCGGCCCGAAGTATTGATGTATTCTATTGTCCCCTCCTGGTCATATATAACTATTATGTCATCGGCGTTCTCTGCCAGCAGCCTGTATCTCTCCTCGCTTGCCTTCATGGCGTCCTGCGCCTTCTTGGTTTCGGTTATGTCATTAAAAAACAGCAACACGGCGGGTTTATCCCACCAGAGGGTAAGCACGGAGTTGATCTGGAACCACCTTTCGTTTTTTTCAGTATCGATTATCTTTACCGGCAGCATGGTACCGGCTTCGGCGCCGTCAAGCCTGTACCTGTACTCCCTGCGCACAAAATCATTAAAGTCCCGATGAACCAGCTTGTAGAATTTCTTATTGATAATCTCTTCTTCGGTATAACCCGTAATTTCGCACAGCTTGGGATTTACGTAGCGCACATATTCATCCTGGATTATGGCTATGGCCTCTTTTGTGTTCTCAACAAGGATACGGTAGTTCTGACGCGCAGTGGCAAGCATCTCCTGTGCCTTCTGTATTTCGGTCAGGTCAATTATTGAGGCCATGCTCCTTCTGCTTCCGGGGATGGTCGATATGGTCATAAAGGCGTTGTGGTACTTTTTGTGCCTGTCTATAAGCCTGAACTCCATGCTTACCGGCACACCTTTGTTCCTGCGCCTTGTGTACTCGCTGCGTTCAAGCATCCACAGGTCCTCGGGCGCAATGAACTCGGTCCATTTCTTTTTGCCCTCGATTTCGTCCCTGCGGTAGCCCGAAATCTTTTCGCACTCGCCGTTAACCAGCGAAATTGTCCTGTCCTCCTCTATAAAGAGTATGGCAGTGCCGGTCAGTTCAACTATCTGCCTGTATTCCTGTGTCGATTTCCTCAGTTGTTCCTCGGTGCTTTTGCGCTTAGAGATGTCGCGAACAAAGGCCTGTATACCGTGTTTGCCGTTAAAGTTAAAGTATGTTGACGACACCTCGACGTCAATAATGCCACCATCAACTGTGATCATTTTATCTTCAGATGTAATACAACTGCGGCTGTGGTTTATTATAAGGCTGATCGCCTTTTTCAGAGCTTTATGGCTCTGCTGCGGGACAAACTCCCACACATCATGGCCAATTATGTCTTCGGGATTTTCGGCGCGCAGCAGCTTCATGCCCGCCTTATTCACAAATATTATACTGCCTTCCACGTAGACAAAAACAGCGTCGGGCGAGGACTGTATAAGATCCATGAAATTCTTTTCAGACAGGGCTGTTTCATTAGTTTTCGTTTTACTGCGATTTCCGGGAGTATTGAGTGTATAATCTACCGTTGCCAATTGAATACCTTTTGATACTGATAAAACTTTAATCTTAAATCAACACATCAAAAAAGTTTAGTCAAGCTAAAAGTTGAGGCAAATATCCGTTCTTTTTCTCTGATAATTTATTGACATTTTTTATCATCTGAAGCATCAATTCATCAATAATCATTTTTAAATCCTCCTTTTGCATGGTCTTCTGGTGATCCATTTCAACTGGAGGATTTCTTTATTAATACTGCTCTTTGCTTATTGCGCGCCGATGGTTATGACAATCAAGCCGCGGCGGGAGCAGGGTCATTTATAGAACGAGGCAGACGATGAACTTAAAGAAAATTTTTCCGGACGAGCAATCCATACCAAAAAAGCTAAGCATAAGTTTCCAAAAACAGACCGGGTACCTTGTGAACGGCGAAATCCGTCACTGGGCAGGCCCCTTTGAAAAGGTGCTATCGCCGATTTATATTCAGAACGGAAAAAACATTGAGCAGAAGGTTCTGGGGGAATACCCTAAGCTGACCGGCAAAGAAGCCATGAGCGCGCTGGATGCGGCTGTTGAGGCATTTGACAACGGCCGGGGCCTGTGGCCCACCATGAGCGTAAGGCAGAGAATAAGTCACGTCGAGGAATTTACGGCGCGCATGGTTGAAAAGCGCGAAGAAGTGGTAAAGCTGATCATGTGGGAGATCGGCAAGTCAGCCAAAGATTCGCAGAAGGAGTTCGACAGGACCGTTCAATACATAAAGGATACCATCAACGCGCTCAAGGACCTGGACAGAAAGAGTTCAAGGTTCGAGATAGAAGAGGGTGTAATCGGACAGATAAGGCGTTCGCCGCTGGGAGTTGTGCTCTGCATGGGGCCGTTTAACTACCCGCTTAACGAAACATACGCGACGCTCATACCCGCGCTCATTACAGGTAACGCGGTTATATTCAAGCCGCCCAAGCTCGGCGTGCTGCTGCACCGCCCGCTGCTTGAGGCTTTCAGGCTTTCTTTCCCGCCCGGGGTGGTGAACACGGTTTACGGCGATGGAGAGGATGTTGTACAGCCCGTTATGAAGAGCGGCAAGGTGAACGTGCTCGCGTTCATAGGCACAAGCCGTGTGGCGGATATAATCAAGCAGGCACATCCCGCGCCGCACAGGCTGCGCAGCGTTCTGGGGCTTGAGGCCAAGAACACGGCGATTGTTCTTTCTGACGCCGACCTTGACCTGGCAGTAAACGAAATTGTTACAGGCACACTCTCTTTCAACGGCCAGCGCTGTACAGCTCTCAAGATGCTTTATATACACCAGAATGTTCTGTCGAAATTCATAGAACAGTTCACCGCGGCCGTTGACAGGCTTAAGCCCGGCATGCCCTGGGACGAGGGTGTGGACATTACCCCTCTGCCGGAAGAAGGCAAGGCCGCGTACCTTGACTCACTGGTCCGGGACGCAGTATCAAAGGGAGCGACCGTGCTTAATAAAAAAGGGGGCAAGCACGTAGAAAGCATATACTTCCCGGCCATAGTTTTCCCCGTAAACAGCGACATGCAGCTTTTCCACGTGGAACAGTTCGGCCCGGTAATTCCAGTTGCGGCATTCAATGACATAGATGAACCTCTCAGGTATATCATGGAATCAAATTACGGGCAGCAGGTAAGCATATTCGGAACAGGCGCTGACGAAATAGCGAGGCTGATAGACCCGCTGGTCAACCAGGTTGCCAGGGTGAACATAAACTCGCAGTGTCAGCGAGGCCCGGACACATTCCCCTTTACCGGCCGCAAAGATTCGGCAGAGGGGACGCTTTCGGTATCCGACGCGCTCAGAGTATTCACCATACGTTCCCTTGTGGCGGCCAAAGAGAACAATCTGAACAAAAATATCTTTACCGAGATCGTCAGGGAGAATAAGTCAAACTTTCTTTCAACAGATTTTATATTCTAAAAACTCAGGCGGCCGATGACAATGGCTGAATCCCGCAGCCCCCAGCCGATTAACATTTACTGCTGTATTGACCACATTACGGCTGCCCCCGGAGGGGGCTTAAAAATTTTATGTTCACTCGCCGGGGCGTTAAGTTCATGCTTCAGCCCGTACTATGCGTAGCATTAATATCCCGGCACTACGGCCGGGATGAGCCGGATGTTTATTCCTGCGCGTTATCCGCTTCCGCTGGAGAATAGGTTTTTTCTACCGACAGGAGCGACTCACCGTCGTATAGCCTTATCCTGTCGCCGGTAAAGTATGATTCGCGCGACTGCGACACCACATAACACGCGGCGCCTATAAATATTCCGTCCCTGAAATGGTTGTTCTTGCCGACAAGCGTCAGCCCTGAATGAAGACTCTCGGGGTACGCGCTGTTCGCCATAAGGTGTTCGGCATAGCCTACGCGGCAGTTGATCCCCACATTAGGCCTTTCATCGGTCAGGTCTGTAGATTCATCAATAATCGCGTTAGTAATCCTTGCTCCCTGCGCGATTTTCACAAAAGGAAGAATTATGGAATCCTTTATGATTGCGCCCTGGTCTATATGCACACCGGGGAATATCACGCTGTTCTCGACAGTGCCGTTTATGTAGCAGTAATCTGAAACAAAGGAGTTCCGGATAAAAGAGTACTCGTCAAGCAGCGCGAACCCGTCAGCCTGTATCCTGCTCTTAATAATTCTTTCGCGCTCAAGCAAATCAGAAACCTCGCTGTTCCAGATTATCTCCCTGTTCAGCATGTAGTATTCGTTTACGCTTTTCAGGGTCCATACCATTGCGTCAGCAGTTGACGTAGTAATGCCTGTATGTATCAGCATGTTTATGAGCATCTCAAAGTAATTGGGCGTTGAGTCCTGCCTTTTGACCGACTTTTTTATTATCGAGAGCAGGCTCCTTTTATCAGTTATTACAACCTTGTGCGCCATGGTCGCCCTGCCGTTTATTCTCAGCTTGACAAGCATGGGCTTCTTTTTTGTCTTCAAAAATTTTTCCATTACCCTGGAAAAGTTTATTATGGAGGGGATGTCGCCGTTGTACAGCACAAAGTATGATGACGCGGACTCTGACACGGCCTGCTGAACAATTTCAGCGTCTGACTCAGGGAAGGGCACTACCCTGATCGCGTGGTGCGGCTCAGAGCTCTCTTCAGATGATCCGGCAACGTATGACTCAAGATCGTCATCATGGTTGTTGAAAATGATTGTTTCAACGGAGCCCGATGATACGGAATTGCGCAGGGTAAAATCGATCACTCTGAACCTCCCGCCTATGGGGAGCATGTAGCGCGATCTGTCCGCAACAAGAGAAAGCAGACTTTCATCTTTCTGTACAGGATATGATAATAGTGTAAATCCGCTCATTTATTGTCCTGTTGCTGTTTTACTTAATGTTTTCAACTATGCGCAAAAAATCAATAAAAAAACCATGCTCAAAAATGCCTTCTATGCTGCGGCTTCCTGAAGTACTCGCTGAACAGTTCGCTGTCCAGGGCGATAAGCCTTGATCTTATCTGTTCTGTATTTTCCGGATTACGGTTCTGATGTTCATAATAATCAAGAAGCCATAAATATTTGTTAAGCATGCGCGGAAGAATATTTGTGGACTCGATTTCATCCAGTCCCAGCCTTGTTAGAGATGTTTCAAGGTTAACAACCTCGCGCTTAATGGATTCAACCTGATGCTTGTTCAGATTTCTGCGCACATAAAAAATGTCTGTCAGAAATCCGAATACAGGTATCCATTCCCTTATATCGCGGAAATTACGGCCCGAATCATTGATTGCCTTTATAATATCCTTAACAGGTACGGCCTCGACCAGTGAAAGATCAATCTCTGAAGGATCAACGGCAAACGCCTCCCTGTAGCAGAGCAGGCACTTGGGCAGATCATCCGTGTGATAATATGATTCCCCTAATATGAACAAAAGCCTGGCGCTGCTCCTGTACGAGCTGCGGGCAAACTCCAGAGTCTCTACGGCAAACTTGTGCTCCCTTAGCCTTAAAAAGCATTCACCAAGCTTTGTCAGAAGGTCAAACCTGCTGCCGGTCTCCTGGTTGTACTGAATCGCAAGCCTGTAATGCTCTGCGGCCTTGAAAAAAATATATCTCATTGCGGATTTGTAAGCGGATGAACTCTTCATCTCTTTCAGCGAGGCGTAATCATCGAACGAGGCCCATTCCTCCATGAGAAAATCAGCAGCGCCCTTACCCTCGGGGAGCTTGCGGAACTCCTTCTCCCTGTTGGACCAGAACCTGGCGGTTCTGTATGCTTCAGCAATTCCGGGATAATCGGGATTGATGCCCATTACGTGATCGGTTTTTTTAATCGCTTCGTGAAATTTGCCCTCTGAGATCAGTTGAAATATTTCATTGCTCTCGTTTAAAAGGGGGTCATCGTAAAATGTCAGTTGTCCGTTATTATCCATATCAGGTATTACATTCAAATTAAATCAGTCCCGGAATCCGTACCGGAAGTGAATATAATTACCTGCCGATTGCCGAACAATTCAAGCAATATTTTATTAAACTCCTCAACATTTTCATGGGAGGTATTTTCCACCGGGTCAACAAGAAGGACAGGGGGAATATCCACACGGGCAAAATAGACTGTCAGTGCGCTCCTTACGCCAAGAGACAGCATCAGCCTGGACTGCAGATCAGGTTCAGGCAGCGGCGTTCCGGGATCAAAAAGCGTTGCGAGCGCCGCGGACATTTTTTCATCAACCCTGTATGACATCAGCCTTGAAATATTTGACGACAGAATTGCGGTGAATTCCTCAATGCATTTTTCAAGGAACGGCTCCGATGCCTCGCGGAAGGTCTCTTCAAGGAAACGGGCGGTGTCCGCCTCGGCCTTTAGAGACTCTGTCCTCGCATTAATATCATTCATTTCAGATTCAATCTCAAGCAGGTTAACATCCGGCCCGGGCTGCTCGCTGAATTGCTCCTCCAGCCTGGATATCACGGATTTTTCGTGCTGAATTTTATCCTCAAGCTCTTTAATAAGTCCGCCCGCCCCTGCCAGAGCGTTTTCTATATCATCCGGATCAGACAGGCTGTGACCCGACTGGTCCAGCCCTGCAAACAGTTTTTCAATCTCTGAAGATATTTCATCAAGCTTCTCAGAGAGGGAATCCAGTTTCTTCTCTTTCTCGGTAAATGTCACGGTGCTGCTGATCCTCTTCTTCAGATCAGCAAGCTCGTTGCGGATATCCCTGAAAGTTATGAAATCCTCGAAATACTGGAAGAGAAAATCGTAGATCTCGCCGGTTTTAAAATCATCCACGGGAAAATTATTTTTATGAAGAAGATCGAAGAGTTCGGACTCCCTTTCCTTTTTCTCTTCAAGGCTCACTAAGGGCGGCTGCTGTCTTTTTATACTGAACACCGCAGCTATGCCAGCAAGGACAAACAAACCGGAAACAGCCGCAGCCGCAATAAGCGGCTTTACGATATCAATGCCCGCGGTAAAATATTTGACGCTTGCAAAACCCAGCGCCAGCAGCGTAAAAATGGCAAAGGCTGCTGTCATCCTGATAATCTGCGCTGAAATATTTTTTCGTTTCTGCTTGTGAATATCGATCTTTTCGTTAATATCGCGCAGAGAGTTAAATGATTTCTGTATCCTGTCCATATCGGGCAGGCCGTCCGACTTCTCATTGTAAAACTGAGGGAACCGCTTTTTCAGTTCCTTTTCCAGTGAACCGGTCCTGTCGCCTATCTCTTTAAGTTCCATCAGGTCTTTTCTGGTTTCACTTATTTTGCGTGTAAGCCTGTCGCGCTGTTCAGTTTTTTTCTTTATCTCAAGCAGCGTCTCCCTGTATTCCGCAGCGGATTCAATCTGTTTGTTAAGCCTGTTGAGTGCGCGGACTGAATGCGCGGTCTCCTTTTTAAGCCTGTCCTTCTTCATCATTTTCAGTTCAAGAATCTGCATCTCTCTTGAAAGTATATTAAGCTCTTTTTCAAGCGACGCGCTGAGTCCTTCAAGCCCGTTTATAAAAACCGGGCCGTCCGGCCTGATCTCTCTTTTAAGCAGAAGTGAAGCCAGTCTTTTGCCCGAAAACAGCGGATCATTGCCCTGCTCAATAAGTTCCCTGTCATGCACGCACAGAAGGAGCATATCCTCGGCGCTGAAAAATCCGGGCATTCCTGCCAGCTGGTTTTCCGGCATATTTTTATCGGTGTTAACCGGGAAGTAACCTGAATGAACAGGATTCTGTTCCCAGACTGTAACCTTTTTATTAATAGACACAAGCCTGTAACCGCTTTCGTCTGAACCAGACTCGATGTAGAGTTCATTGTTTAGGGGGAAGGCGCAATCGTTTCTGATTCTGCCGTTCAGCATGGTCATCCACTGCCTGATTATATCAGGCACATGTCCCTGCTCCGCGTCCTTAGCTCGCAACAGGGTCTCACCCTGCCTGTTGAAATCAACAACCGTCCTGCCCCTGCCGGACCGGGATATTACCAGCTTCAGAAATCGCAAAAAAGCCTCCTGCCGGACGCATTTCTACAAAGAATCTTCGCAGCCGCATAAGTCGAGACTCCGTTCCTGCTTCCATCAAGCCTGATGCTCAGTTTATTAAAAAATTCAGATTGCAGATCATCACCGTCGCTGTTCTCTTCGAGCAGAATGTCGAGATGCGGCAGAGTATTGTCCTGAACTTCAATACCCCTGAAAAAACCGGCAAGTTCAGAACGAAGCATGTCGCTGAAACTAAAGTCCCTTTCACCGGTGAGCCTTATTATATAAGAATTCTCTTTCTGAAGAGATGCTTTTATCCTGTCGACAAGTTCGGACTCACCCATAAGTCCGGTGCAGTCAATATCGTTGCAAAGTATCCTTGTGGTATTAACAGCTATCCTTTTTATGTTGTTTACGGCCCCCGACCCTGCCTCAATGGAGATTACAAACCTGTCACCGGTCTCTGAAGGCGAGCATGGTTCGGGACTGCCGGCATAAGCGCCAATTATTCTGTTCGCCAGTTTGAAAACCCTGAAATTATGGTCGCTCCCCATCGCATAAAAATCAAGGTTCATCTTTTTGATATCGTCTTTTCCTATATAAGTTCTCTCTTCATCCGTATCTGATGCGGGATTGAATCCCGCGCTGAACAGACCTAAATGCAGGCCCTTGCCTGAACCCTTTGAAGCCGCGGTAAAGCCCGATGAACTGCCGAACGCAGTACCGTAAATATACAGATCCCCTTTGCCCGACCTGACCCTGAATCCCGCATTTTCATCACAAAACAACCGGGTGACAGGCAGCTCTTCTATTGACGGATTAATGGAACCATCGCTTATAAGCTCCCCTTTACCTGCGGTATAATAAATTTCAACCCCCGCAGAAAGAAGCCGCGTAAATTCATCCCTTATTGTTTCAATGATATCGCCTGTGGCAGTTTCATCATGAATAAGGTCGCCCGCGATAAGCAGTATATCATGCTTCTCTGCCAGGGCGCAGATTCTGCGGAAAGTCTGGATTCTCTCCTCTTTTACAGGCATGGCAGCACTGCCGGCCATACCAATGTGCAGATCCGAAGTTAAAAGCATCCTGATTCTGTTCATCCCGATGAAGAACCGCCTGTTTGTTATAACCGGAACTTAAATTCCGCAACCCGGTCTGCGGAGACACTTATGAAAATAGTCCTTTTTATATTTGTCGATGATTTTGTTCATTTCCTTAACCTGCATCCGGGTTTTTTTAAGAAACAGAGCCAGAGCACCTAAAACGAGGGTCAGAGCACCGAAACAGGGGTCAGAGCATCTCTCCATTCCCCACGGGGTCAGAGCCACGAAAGGGGTCAGAGCCCCCAACAGGCGCAAAACGCAGTTTTGCGCCAACTTACTAATTTTTATTGACAAAAAGACTCATAAGCAGATTTTACAATGATTCAGGCTGAATTAACAGTACGACCACTCCTGATCAAATAGTGGTTATTACAGCATGAATATAATTAACGAAAAAGATAAATTGAGAGATATATATGAGTAATGAACCTGAAAAAAACGGAAGCGAAACCGTTGAAATACGGGAGCCCGAAGCTGTCTTGAGCGAATCGCCTGCGAAAGAGGAAAAAAACGATGCTCCTGAATATGAATTTAAATATTTCAAACCAATAAAAAGACTCGCCCTGATCTTTTTCCTGGCATTGATACTTTTTATGTTTTTTGCCACAATTGTTCTGATACTTCTGACAAAATCCACAAAGGAGCTTAAGGTTCCGGACCTGCTTGGCAAAAGGTTTGTAGATGTAAGCAACAGCCTGATAAACCGGGGCTTAAGGCCCGATCTTAAATTTGTAGATGTTTACGATATTGAGGACGGCATAATACTCAATCAGCACCCCGAAAGCGGACGTATTGTCGAAGAGAACAGCAAGGTGACTCTTACCATAAGCCGCAGCAGATTTTTTGTCAATGTGCCCAACCTGACCGGTTCCATGCTCCCCATAGCTATCAACAAACTGAAAAACCTGCACTATCAGGATAAATCGGTCTCCATAAGCACAGGCGTCATTTCATATATCCCGTCCGAAAAAACCGCGGTGAATATTGTAATGGACCAGTCCCCGAAAGCGGGTGAAAAAATTACGCCAGACGTGAAGGTAAACCTGCTTGTTTCAAGCGGCCCCGGCGCTGTTACAAAAATTATGCCCGATGTAACAGGGCAGTCAATAGACCTCTGCTACGACCTTCTTCTTGCCCAGGGTATAACGATTTACGAAGAGGTGAATAAGGTTTCGGACATAAACCAGAGCGGAATTATCACAGCTCAGAGCATTGCCAAAAATACGCCGCTTAAAGACGGCGATAACCTGACCCTCAAGGTAAATTACTACGTTCTGACCGAGCACCCCTACTCTGCCTATGAATACGTTGAATATGTTATCCCTTCAGGCATGGAGGAGGGGCTTTTCGAAGCATATATCGAGGATAATCATTCACGAAGAATAAGGTACTCATCAAGGGCAAAGGCGGGGCAGAAGATCAGCTTTGTTTTCCAGAGAGTGGGTAACGCAAAAATTTACATAACCCGGGACAAAAAAAATATAAGCACACTGAAGATAAACGTCGATGAATTCTAAAATTTTAATAGCGCCTTCAATAATCGCGGGGGACCTGTCAACTGCCGGAACTGATGTACAGCAGTTTGATCCCGCTGTGGTTGACCTGATTCATATAGATGTTATGGACGGGAACTTTGTGCCGAACCTGACGATCGGCCCCGGATTTATACGCAGCCTTAAAAAACACACAAACATACCGCTCGACGTGCATCTTATGATCGAAAAACCCGAACTCTCCCTTGACAGTTACATAGAGATCAACCCCTGGTGCATAGTAATACACTACGAAAGCACCCGGTTCCCGGCCCGTTCACTTTTGTCCATACGCAAAGCCGGTATTAAACCGGGCATAGCCCTTAATCCGGCAACCCCGGTTGAAGCGGTTTATGACCTGCTCCCCTATTGCGACCTGGTTCTTGTGATGTCCGTTGAACCCGGTTTCTACGGCCAGCCATTCATGCCCGAATCAATAAACCGAATAAAACGGCTAAAGAATAAAATCGAAACGGAAAAGTTCAATGTAATGATCCAGGTTGATGGCGGAATTAATACATCCAACATAAAAGATGTTGTTTCAGCAGGCGCCGAGATAATAGTGGCCGGCAGTTCGGCTTACAGGGATATGAAAATCAACGAAAACACCGCAGCGCTGAAAAAAGCGGCCATCCTCTGAAAAAGTCCCCAAAAAGCCCGGTATGCAGCCCCCTGAGTTTTTCCACAATCTGCTAATTAATATTGACAAAAAACAGAGCGCTAAAAATAATTTACTCCCTAAGTATATCAGGAGGTGGGATAGTGTCCCTTAAGATACGTTTACAGAGAATTGGGAAAAAAAAGCATCCATTCTACAGAGTGGTAGCCGCTGACAGCAGAGCAAAAAGAGACGGAGTTGTGGTAGATTTTCTCGGAAAATACCAGCCTATAGTTGACGGCAAGCAGTTTGACGTTGATGAAGAAAAGGTAATGAAATGGCTGAAATTAGGCGCACAGCCCACTGATACAATCAGGGAGCTACTTAAAAAAGAAGGAATCTGGCAGAAATACAAGAGTGCAAAATAAAACCGCAGGAGAGTGGAAATGAATTATAGTGACCTCGTAGGTTTTATGGTAAAATCACTCGTTGATCATCCTGATCAGGTGGAGATAAGGGAAATTGAGGGTGAAAAATCCACAATTCTTGAACTGAAGGTTACAAAAGATGACATAGGCAAGGTAATCGGCAAACATGGCCGCATTGCCAGGGCCATAAGGACCATAATAAATGCTTCCGCGGCCAAAACCGGAAAACGGGTAGTGCTGGAAATACTTGATTGATCCCTGAAAATGATTATTTAAGAATAGCCAGAATAACCGGATCACATGGACTTCACGGAGAACTAAAGGTCTACGTGATTACAGATTTTCCCGAAAGATTTGAGACGGGAAAAGTGCTTTATTTTGGATTTGAAAAAGCTTCAAGAGAGTACAGGGTCGAGGGACTCCGGCCCATGAAGGGAAGAATTATCCTTCTGAAGCTTGAAGGTATAGACTCAAGAAACGATTCCGACCTGCTCAAGGGCATGGACATATTTATCAGAAGATCAGAGGCAGAAAGCGTAAGAGATCTGCTTGATGAAAATTCGTTTTTTTATTATGATTTAATCGGCTGCAGAGTATATCTAAAAGGAAAAGAGTTCGGTACTGTAATTGATATAATGGAAGCGGGCGCCGGAGATATACTGATTATTCAAAAGCTGAATTCGGGGCGTGTTATGGTTCCTTTTGTCGAATCAATGGTGGATACGGCCCGGTTAAACGAGAAGATTATTGATATAAATCCTGTAGAGGGATTATTTGATATTTAAGATTTACACGCTTTTCCCTGAATTTTTCAGTTCGCCCCTTAAATCAGGGCTTATGGGCAAAGCGGTTGAATCGGGCATACTGAAATTCCGCATAATAGACATCAGGGAATATTCAGAGGACCGGTTCAGAAGATGCGACGACTACCCTTACGGCGGGGGTTCGGGGATGGTCATGATGCCGCAGCCCCTGTTCTCGGCTCTTGAAGCTAACGAAGAGTCCACCGGAACTGTGCTGTACACTTCACCATCAGGCAGGCCCTTTGACTGGGATTTTTCCCGGGAACTTTCGGTTAAGGGTGAAATCTCGATTATCTGCGGTCATTACGAAGGTATTGACCAGAGGGTCATAGAGAGGTTCGTGACGCACGAGGTCTCAATAGGGGACTATGTGCTCAGCGGCGGCGAGTATGCCGCACTAATTATCGCGGACGTAATAGCAAGGCTGATTCCGGGCTTTATGGGAAACAGCCAGTCCCTTGTTGAAGAAAGTTTTGAGGGGGATTTACTTGAATATCCGCAGTACACAAGGCCTGCGGAGTATATGGGACTGAAGGTTCCGGAAGTGCTGCTTCAGGGTGATCATGCCAAAATCGCAAACTGGAGAAACGAAAAGCGCATTGAAAAGACAAGGGCCGTGCGGCCCGATCTTTATAAGAAGTATTTAACCAGAATAATATTAGGGGAGTGACCGTAATGGATATAATGCAGGCTATTGAAAAGGATATCAGGCCGGTTGAAAGAGAAATCAACTTCGAACCAGGTGATACTGTCCGTGTACACTACAAGATCATCGAAGGTGCCAAAGAGAGGATCCAGGTTTACGAGGGAGTTGTAATCGCGATAGACAATAAGGGGCAAAACAAAACCTTCACAGTAAGAAAATTATCTTTTGATGTGGGAGTAGAGAGAATTTTCCCCGTACTTTCACCGAAAATAGCAAAGATCGAAGTTGTGCGCAAAAGCGTTGTCAGAAGAGCAAAACTTTACTTCCTCAGGGAACGAAAGGGTAAATCAGCGAAACTTAAAGAGAAAAGAATCTCTAAAAAAGCAAAAGCTGCAGCTCCGGTTGCTACATCGGATGATACTGCCGCCGAATAACAACAGCCTTACAGAATTTTGCATCAAAACAGGGGGGACAGGATATGTCCTCCCCTGATGCATTCAGCAGCCGCCGCCCGGATTTCTCCATAGAAAAAACATACCTTTTACAGAACTTCAAATATATTGCAGGTGTTGACGAGGCAGGACGCGGAGCGCTCGCCGGCCCCTTAAGCCTTGGAATGGTCATATATGACCCGACAACTTTTGACAGCATACCGGACGATATAAAACGGGAAGTTGCGGACTCAAAACAGCTTACACACAAAAAACGGGCCGCGGCGATGGACGCGGTGATTAAACATGCTCTTGCGTACACCTGCGTTTTTATTCCCCACGGGGTGATAGATTCATGCGGCATAAACACCGCGACTGAACTTGCCGTAAAAAAATTAATAAAAAAAATATCACTCAAACCTGACCTCGTAATCATGGATGGAAACTTCAGGTTTAATCCGGGCGTACCTTTTTACCCGGTAATAAAAGGGGACTGCCGGTCATTATCCATTGCATCGGCGTCTATTATTGCCAAGGTAACACGGGATAATATAATGTGCCGGATCGAATCGTCGTTTCCGGGGTACGGTTTCGCAAAACACAAGGGTTATGGAACACGCGCGCACATGGAGGCCCTTGACACCCTGGGTCTCTGTGCGATCCACAGGCGCAGCTACGATCCGGTCAGAAGCATGCTCGAAACAGATGGGGGCGCTGTTCGATGAAGATTAGAGGCTACGGTGATTCAATCCGCCTGACGTCAATCCCCGGCCGCGACATCGCTTCACTGCTGAGGGGAATATCGCCGGGCGACCGGGTCGAGGCCAGAATTATCTCCAGAGAGGGGAATATTGCCCTCCTCGACATAGCCGGCAAACGTATCAGGGCAGATTTTACCACCGGCATACCCGCGGGCAACATTGTGGAACTTGTACTTTCGGAAAAAAGCAGAACCGGGGCTCTCTTCAGGCTGCCGCCCGGAGCAGACGCGTCGGAACTGCCCGCCCTGCTTAAACAGTTCTTTCTAACAGGGGACAGGGTTGCAGACAGGGCTACTGTTGCTGAACTATGGCGACTGCTTACATCGGGCAGGGCTGGTCTTGCGGAGATAAATCTTTTTCTGGCCGGTATAAAAAAAGACAACCTGAAAGAGAATAAAATTTCCGAGCTTGTAAATAGGCTGAAAAACCGTAAAGTCCCGTTACAGACTTTAATCGACATCAGCTTAGTCGAGGCAGCAAAACTTCCCGCGCCCATATTCTCTGCCATACTCTATTTAATGGAGAGGTCCGGCAGAAAGCAGAGATTAGCCGCAGGCGATGAACGGATTGACGAAATCCTTAAAGACATTGAAGTTCTTGATGACCGATTATTTACCGATCTGTTAAAACTGCTGACAGAACCCGGCCCCGACAAAGAGGGTTACGGCAGGTTTACCCTGCCCGGGGAAAATGAATCATCCGAGCTTGAATATATATACCGCGATAATACGTTTTTTATCACTTTTTCACTCTCTGAACTGGGCAGGCTGGGTCTTTTAATCCGTTCAGAAAAGGGTTATACTGCAATAAGTATTGGCGCGGAAAACGACCGGGCAGTTGAAGAGATAGAGGCTAATATAAATGAATTAAAACGAGCTCTGCATAAGAACGGTGTTGACGCAGGGCAGATTACCTTTTTTAATGCTAAAAAAGTGCTTGATAAATTATATATGCTCTGTAATGATATTCACCTTACGAGCGGTCTGGACGTAAAGATATAGGTCAGGGATAATGGAAAAGGCTGTTGCTATTGAATACAGAAGGGATGCCCCTAAAATAATCGCGAAGGCCGGCGGCAAACTGGTAAAAAAAATGTTGAAAATTGCCGAGCAAAAAAATATTACTGTTTACAGGGATGCGGATCTTACTGAAGTGCTATCCCGCCTTAAAACAGGCGACGATATCCCTGAACAGTTATTCGGTGCAGTGGCAGCGGTCATGGCATACTGCTACAGGATAAATGACAATTTCAAAAATAAAATTAATGCTGCGGGACTGATTGATGGCTGATATGAAAAAAATTTCTGTTGAAGACCTTAAACCCGGAATGGTTTTCAGCAAGGCTGTATATATTGACAGCGACAACATGCTTGTGGCTCCTAACATCCCGATCAGGGAGGATGACATTAAACGCCTTATGAAATGGGGGGTCAGCGATGTTGAAACGGCCGGAAAAATCCTCAAGGGATCATTCAGCCATTCTGCCTCTCCCGCTTCGTCAGGTAAAACCGACCAGATTATAGAAAAATACGAAGCGCTGCTGGGGATGCGAAAAAGACTTATAGAGGTACACAGCAACGCCTGCTACACCATAGACCAGGTTTACACCTCGATCCGCAAAGACCTGAAGATTGACCTTACGCAGGTTCAGCGTGTGGTTAATGACATTATCGGTCTTATCAAAGAGAACAGCAACGTATTCCTTTTTCTTCATGGCCTTGACGACAACGAAAGGAACTACTTAGTTACACACTCTGTCAACGTAACCTTCTACGCGCTCATTATCGGCCAGGCAATGAACTACAACGACAAACAGATGCTTGATCTTGGAACCGGCACCATACTGATTGATACAGGCATGACAAAAATTCCTGTTTATATTATTCACAAACAGTCAAACCTTACTGACAACGAATACCAGATGATCAAGGCGCACCCTGTGCACGGTTACAAGGCCCTGATTGCATATAGTGAACTGAACGAACGCGTTGCCAACATTTCACTGCAGCACCATGAACAGTTTGACGGCAAGGGCTACCCCCGCGGCCTTAAAGGCAAAGAGATCGATGAATTCGCAAGAATAGCCTCTATCGCGGACAGTTACGAGGCCCAGATTTCCAGCAGGAGTTACAGGGAAAAACGCGGCGCATACCATGCCATGAAGAACCTCCTGGCCAGCGAAGTTAATAAATTCGACCCTGAAATTTTAAAGATTTTTCTATCCAGGATGTCGGTCTATCCCATAGGCTCGCTGGTTGAGCTGAACGACGGGATCACGGGAATAGTAATCGGTTCGGTTACCGAGAAGCCGCTGCGTCCCATAATAAAGGTAATACTTAACGAGAACAAAGAGAAGGTCCATGATACGCAGATAATAAACCTGCTTACAGATACATCAAGGTACATATCAAAAGTGATGAGCGAGAAGGAAGCCGGCGTCAACCTCTTTGACGTTCTCTGGGGATTCTGATGCAGGATGATGCCATTAAGGAATATGGCAAAGAGGGTGAAGATACCGCCTGCGCCTTTCTGGAAGAAAAAGGTTTCGATATTCTTGAACGCAACTACCGCGCAGGTAAAATCGGCGAACTTGACATTATAGCGCGAAAAGGCGACCTTGTGGTCATTGCCGAGGTCAAGTCCAGGCGAACCCCGGCTTTTGGCGGCGGAATCTATTCAATCACACAGAACAAAAAAAGAACACTCAGACGTTGTGCCGACCACTTTCTTGTAAACAATCCCTTACTCTACAGCAAACAGATTACATTCAGGTTTGACCTTATACTGATTGAAAACGATTCAGTTGAATGGGTTAAAGATATAGTGAGGTGACTGCCCACACCGGAAGGGGTTTATGAACTTAATTTCTTTGGCCCCCAGCCGATTAACATTTACTGCTGTATTGACTCACTCCGGCTGCCCCCAGAGGGGGCTTAAAAATTTTATGTTCACTCGCCGGGAGCGTGAAGCGCATAAACCCCATTAGGGGGTGGCTGGCAATAGTTAATGAGTATAAAAAAAGTTTCTTCAGCCGGGGGCATTGAGTCCAGCTTCAGCCGATGACGGTTTCCTGCTCCGGCTGTGAGCCTGAAAAAATAATCGCAGAAAGAAGTTAAAATCCCCTGAAACTGTCCAGCATTATAGTAACCGGCCCTGCGTTAATTAGTGAAACCTCCATGTCCGCCCCGAACACTCCGCTTTCGAGTTTTCCGTACTCTGACCTGAACTTTTTAATGAACGCGTCATAAAATATTGCTGCCTCAGACGGCGGCATCGCGTCAGAAAATGAAGGCCGCCTGCCCCTGCGCGCGTCGCCGTAAAGAGTAAACTGCGAAACCACAAGTATGCCGCCGCCTGTCTCTGACACAGAAAGGTTCATGTTGCCCTCACTGTCTCCGAATATGCGCAGGGATATGATCTTCGAAATTATATAGTCCGAATCCTTTTCTGTATCATCTTTATGGAAACCGGCAAAAACAAGCAGGCCGTTCCCTATGGAAGCGACCTGCTCATCTGACACCTTAACCGAAGCTGATAAAACACGCTGTACTACAGCACGCATCAGCTCAGCTTGGCCTTAAGTACTGCCTCGGGCTGAACGCCCACATAGCGTTCTTTTTCAGCTCCGTTTTCAAAAAGAATAAGCGTGGGAATCGAAACGATCCCGAACTTGCGCGCGACCGCGGGATTTTCGTCGGTGTTGAGCTTAACTATCTTCGCATTCACCGCACCCGATGCCGCAAGTTTCTCGAGTATAGGCGTCTGCATCCTGCAGGGACCGCACCATGGGGCCCAGAAATCCACAAGAACCTTTCCCGATGCCTGGGCAACTTCCTTATCGAAACTCTGATCTGTTACTTCAGTCAATGATGACATTATATTCCTCCATTAATATGCATATTTCATACAGGCATTAATAATCACCTATACAATATAATTATATCAGTAATAATTCCTGATAATTGTTTCTAAAAATATTTATTAATGCGGCAATTCGTTTTAATTTCCTCAGCCGCCTCTGGCGGAGGGAATAGAGCGTTTTATGCTTTTTTAAAGCTTTGTTATGTGAATGCGGCGCTCCAACAATTTTTTTTAAAAGTATAAAAAAATATTTGACAGACCATTCAGTCAGAGAATATCTGTTTTTCAGTTAAAAGCTATGAAAAACCTTGTAAAACAGACCGCAGCAGCGCAATACGCATCCGGACCGCAGTCTTTGAACTACGGTTATTACTATTTTTACTTTTACAGAAGCCACATATCAACGTAGCGCGGTTTTATCATAAGCATGCATAGCAAAAAGACCCTTTGATAAAACGCAAAGGGTCTTTTTTTTGGCAAACAGGGAGAGGTAGATAAAAAAAATGAAGAATCTGAAACTGGTTAAACTCGAAGAATCGGGTAAAAGAACCGAGATCAAGGTGGGCAACAGCGTCATCGGCAAAGACTTTGTTGTGATCGCGGGCCCGTGCAGCGTCGAGAGCGAAGAGCAGACAATGAAGACAGCAGAGGCTGTGAAGAAAGCCCAAGGCAACATGATACGCGGCGGCGCGTTCAAACCAAGAACCTCTCCCTACGACTTCCAGGGCCTGGGCCTCAAGGGGCTTAAAATCCTTGAAAAGGCAAAGCTTAAAACAGGTCTGCCCATAGTAACAGAGGTTATTGACCCGCGGGATGTTTCGTGGGTATGCGAATACGCGGATATTCTGCAGATAGGCGCGCGCAACATGCAGAACTTTTCCCTGCTTAAAGAGGTCGGCAAGTCAAACAAACCGGTTCTGCTTAAGCGGGGAATGCACTCCACGTTCAGGGAATTCCTGAGCTGCGCGGAGTACATACTGGCAGAGGGCAACCCCGATGTTATACTGTGCGAACGCGGAATAAGAACATTCGAGACATACACAAGGAACACGCTTGACCTGAGCATAATCCCGGCCATGAAAGAGATGACCCACCTGCCTATTATGATTGACCCGTCACACGGCACGGGTAAACTGAGCCTTATTGAACCCATGAGCCTTGCCGCTGTCGCGGCGGGCGCTGACGGTATACTCGTAGAGGTTCACATAAACCCGGCAGAGGCAAAGAGCGACGCGGACCAGCAGCTTACGCCCTTACAGTTCAGCCACCTTATGGAGAAGGTGCTCAAACTTAAAAAGTTCATGGATGCCGAAATCGGTCCGAACATTATCGGAGGGCGTAATTGAGAGAGATAAAGATCAATCTCGGGAACAGGCCTTCCTCTGTTTACACAGGCGGATCTATTGACGACCTCGCCAGGTACGCGGGCCCGTCAAAAAACATAATTGTTACAGACGCAAATGTGCACAGGCTCTATGCCGGCCGGTTTAAAGGCATACCCGCAATTGTGATCGGCGCCGGCGAGGGGATCAAGACCCTTGCCACCGTGGAAGAGATAATCAAAGAATTCATTTCGCTGGGCGCAGACAGGAATACATTTATAACGGGCATAGGGGGCGGAATAGTAAGCGACATCGCCGGTTTCGCCGCGTCGATCTTTATGCGCGGACTCGATTTCGGTTTTGTCTCTACAACGCTGCTTGCCCAGGTTGACGCGAGCGTGGGCGGCAAAAACGGCGTGAACATAGACAGGCTCAAGAACATGGCGGGAGTATTCTGTCAGCCCCGCTTTGTAATATGCGACCATTCAATGCTCGCCACACTTGAAGAAGAGGAATACAGGAACGGCATGGCCGAACTTGTTAAGACCGCATGCCTTGAAAATTCGGGCCTTTTCGATTTTGTCTGGCAGCACAGGGAACAGCTCAGGGCGCGCGACGCTTCGGCAATAGAAGAAGCAGTCTACAGGTGCGTGCAGTTCAAGGCTTCGGTCGTGACCATGGACGAAAGGGAGACCGGCCTGCGCAGAATCCTTAATCTGGGGCACACCGCGGGTCATGCCCTCGAAAAGACCCATGGCGTCGCGCACGGGCATGCCGTGGCAGCGGGTATGGGTTTTTCGCTCTTCATGTCGCGAAAGTACGGGCTTATCGACAGCGTCCAATCGGAACGGATATTGTCGATGCTTAAATTCTTCGGCCTTCCATCAGGACTTTATGATACTGCCGTTGCAGCAGATTCAGCAAGGCTCGCAGAGGCTGCCGCGAGCGACAAAAAAAGGGACGGAAGTTCTGTTAAGTTTGTACTGCTTGAAGGCGCGGGCAGGCCCGTTGTCCGGGATATAAGCCTCTCTGAGCTCGAGGGACTGATCAGGGAGCATATTACCACTGGAGAAAATTATCTATGATATGTATCAGCATTACCGACGCAACAGCAGCAGAGGCGGCAGAAATAATAGGCGCCAATGAACTTTGCGAAGTGCGCATAGACGGGCTCAAACTCAGCAGCGATGACATCAGGTCGCTCTTTTCAGCAAAGGGTAAAACCATTGCCACGTACAGGCCCTCAGAAGGTATTTCCGAATCAGCCAGGATAGAAACACTTCTGCTTGCCATCCGCTCGGGCGCGGCATACGTTGATATTGAAGTTGAAACAGATGATCTTTTCAAAAATGAAATAATAAAAACAGCAAGAGAGTGCGGCTGTAAATTAATCATCTCATACCATGACTACGTAAAGACACCGGTTATGAGGGAACTTGAACAGGTTCTTAACTGGTGCCTTGAGAGCAAGCCGGACATAGCAAAAATATCATGCAGGGTCAATTCAATCGAAGATAATGCCCGGTTGCTTTCGATATACAGCTTTAATAAAAATGTTATATCCATAGGAATGGGCGAACTGGGGCGAATCACCAGGATAGCGGCGACTCTGCTTGGCGCCCCTTTTACTTACGCAGCCATTGACAAAAGCCGCAGGGCAGCGCCAGGCCAGATAGATGCTGCCGCACTAAAAAATATTATCAATATGATATCAGAAGCATGATGGACAGGAGCGCGGGACACAAAATATTCGGCGTCACAGGGAACCCTGTTCTTCACAGCAAGAGCCCGCTCATGTTCCGCGAGGTGTTCGCTGAATACCGCGTTGACGCTTCGTACATACGTGTCGCGGTGCGCGACGCCGCTGATGCGGCGCGTCTTATGCGCGAAGCGGGATTTTGCGGGCTTAATGTAACCGCGCCGTTCAAGTTCGATATAGCAGGGCATCTGAACATGCTCTCGGGCGATGCCGCCAGGCTTGAGTCTGTCAACACCGTGGTTTCATCAAGCGGCACGCTTAAAGGCTACAATACGGATTTTACCGGAGTTGCGGAGACGCTTGAGGCCCATGCGGGGAGCATAAAAGGGAAAAAAATAATTATTGCCGGAGCTGGCGGCGCGGGCGTGGCCGCGGCATGGGGCGCCCGATCAAGGGGCGCGGATGTTGTTATACTTAACATTACGCCTGCCGAGGCTGAAGCCGCGGCGCGCAAAACAGGCAGCAGGCATGACATTCTCGCTAAGATTCATGACTACACCCCATGCGCGGATATCTTTGTCGCGGCCATACCCTACGAGGCTGAAGAACTCAATATCTCGGCCATGAAACCTGGCGCGTTTGTAATGGACGCCTCGTACAAAAAATCGCGCTACGAGTCCGCCTGCGCAAAGCTTGGCCTTAACTTTATTCCGGGCGAGGAATGGCTTGTCCGCCAGGCCATACCGGCATGCAGGCTTTTTACAGGCATTAAACCCCGGCCTGAACTTATGAAGCGGGGGTTATCACACGCCCGGCCGTTAAAAGAGAACATATCGCTGATAGGATTTATGGGTTCGGGTAAAAGTTCAGTGGGAAGGGAGCTCGCGCGCATGCGGAACATGGAATTTATCGACACCGACGAACTGATCCAGAAGCGGATGAATATGACCATACCCGAAATATTCACCACACTCGGAGAGGAGAGGTTCAGAGAGATTGAAACTGAAACCCTGTTATCGCTGAAAGGCCTGAGGAACATTATTATCTCATGCGGAGGGGGCATTGTCCTACGAAAGGAGAACCGCGATTTTCTCACAGCAGAGACCGAATGCTTCTGGCTCTACACATCGGCCATGGAATCACTTAACCGCATAACAGACAACAGCAGGCCCCTGCTCGCGGGTGAAAACAGGGAAAGAAAAGCGCATGAACTTTTTGAAAAACGCAAACCATTGTACGCGCAGACCTGCGCCGCGATGGTAATATCCGAAGTCAATCCCGAACATACAGCGGAGCATATAAATGAAGAAATCAATCTCGCCCTCTGAGGCGCGCGGCACTCAAGCCGCCCCGGCCTCAAAGAGCGAAATGCAGCGGGCTGTCGCCGCTGCCCTGATCGCGAACGGCCGCACCACTATTACCAATCCGAGTTTCTGCGATGACTCAAAGGCCGCGCTCGGTATTGCCGAAACTCTTGGCGCAGCGGTGCATGTGTCCGCGGGCCGCGTCATTATAGACGGCGGGATCAATCCCTCTGCCTCCGTACTCGACTGCGGCGAGTCAGGACTGGGGGTAAGGATGTTTACGCCCATAGCGGCTCTTACGGGCCGCCAGATGACACTCACTGGAAGGGGCAGCCTTCTGAAACGGCCGGTCTCAACAATCGAAGAGTCATTGTCCGACCTTGGCGCGTCTGTAAAATCACAGAACGGTTTTCTGCCCATTGAGGTCTCATCGAAACTTAAAGGGGGATCCACAGTTATTGACGGCAGCCTCAGCTCACAGTTTCTTACCGGCCTTCTTATGGCGCTCCCCTCTGCGGAGGAGGACAGCCTTATCCGCGTTAACAATTTACAGAGCAGGCAATACATAGACATAACCCTGAAGATATTAAAACACTTTTCTGTCAGCGTTGAGAACAGCAATTACAGCCTCTTCAAAATCAGGGGGCGACAGGCCTTTGTTCCCGCTGATATACGCATTGAGGGGGACTGGAGCGGCGCGGCCTTTCTTCTATGCGCGGGCGCCATAAGGGGGCGTGTGCGTGTCACTGGTCTTAACAACCTTTCGCTTCAGCCCGACAGAAAGGTTGTTAAGGCGCTCAGGCTGGCAGGCGCAGAAATAACAGAGGGTGATGGATACGTCACCGCCGCGCATTCAGCTCTTAAAGGCTTCGAGTTTGACGCGACTGAATGCCCGGATCTCTTCCCTCCGCTCGCGGCGCTTGCCATGTACTGCGAAGGCACAACAGCGCTGCGCGGCGCGCGCAGACTGAAGCACAAGGAGAGCGACAGAGGAACCGTAATAAAAAAAGAGTTAGGCAAACTTAACGGCAGCATCGAACTTGACGGTGACTGCATGATAATAAAAGGCTCACGCGTAACCGGCGGAATTACAAATTCGCATGGAGACCACAGAATAGCAATGGCCTGCGCAATCGCGGCACTCGGGGCAGAGGCTCCTGTTGTGATTGATAACGCGGAGAGCATAAACAAGTCGTACCATGAATTTTATGAACATCTTGCAGCCCTGGGGGTTAATGTGCAATGAACAGCTTTGGAACTGTTTTCAGAATTTCAATTTTCGGCGAATCCCACGGCAACGGCATAGGGATTGTAATTGACGGGACTCCTCCCGGCATAGCATTTGCCGCTACCGACATGGAACCGGACCTCGCGCGCAGGATGCCCGGCGCGCAAGGCACAACCGCGCGCCGCGAACCTGATGTTCCCGAGATACTGAGCGGCGTGTACAGGGGATTCACAACAGGCGCGCCCGTCGCCATTCTGTTCAGGAACAGCGACACAAAGTCAGCGGACTACGACAGGTTCAGGAATACGCCAAGGCCGGGACACGCGGACTTCACGGCTGCTGCCAAGTACGGGGGATTTAACGACCCGCGGGGCGGCGGACATTTTTCGGGCAGGATTACGCTTGGGCTTGTCGCAGCAGGCGCCCTTGCAAAAAAAACCGTACCGGGAATGGATATAAGTTCACATCTGCTTGAAATAGGCGGACTAAAAGACTACAACGCGAAACTGAAAGAGGCGATAGAACAGGGTGATTCACTCGGCGGCCTCATAGAAATCCGCATGAACGGCCTGCCCGCCGGACTTGGCGAGCCCTTCTTCAATTCGCTTGAATCGGTTATTTCGCACCTTGTCTTTTCAGTACCCGCGGTTCGCGGAATAGAGTTCGGTACGGGTTTCGCGGCGGCCTCCATGTATGGAAGAGAACACAACGATGCGATTGTATCCACGGACGGCACAACCGCGACAAACCACTCGGGCGGAATAAACGGCGGCATTACAAACGGCAACACCGTTCTGTTCCGCGTGGCCGTGAAGCCCACCCCGAGCATACGCGCGGCTCAGCATACAATTAATCTTTCCACGGGGCAGACGGAAAAACTTGAAATAACAGGGCGGCATGACGCGTGCATCGCGCTCCGCGCCCCCGTAATATTCGAAGCATGCGCGGCAATAGCCGCCGCAGACATGTACCTGCTTAACAGGGCAATATACAAACAGGAGGCTCATCAATGAAACTTAAAGAGATAAGAAACAATATAGATCTGATCGATTCAAAGATACTCAAACTGCTTAACGACAGGATGGAACAGGCGCTGCTCGCTAAAAAGTTCAAGAGCAAAATTGAGGACAAAGAGAGAGAGGGCGAGGTGATGGAGCGCCTGAAAAAAAATCCTCACACGCTGCTTCAGCCCGGATTCACCGAGTCCATTTACAAATTGATCTTCACATGGAGCAAGGAACTGCAGGCAAAGGACTACCGCGTAATCGGTTTCCAGGGTGAACACGGCGCATACAGCGAAGAGGCCGCGAGGCTCTGGAACATCAAACTGGTCACCATGCCATGCACTACGTTCAACGAAGTCTTTGAAGGGGTCTCGTCGGGCATGTTCGATTACGGCGTAGTTCCGGTTGAAAACACACTGGGTGGAATAATCACAACGGTAAACGATCTGCTCACCAGCACGGAGCTGCAGATTGTCGGCGCCGTGAATATGCCGGTGCATCACAGCCTGTTAATGCTGCCGGGAACAGATCACAGGGAAATAAGGGAAGTCTACTCGCACTCTCAGGCGCTCTCCCAGTGCAGAAGGTTTCTGTCGCGCAATAATCTTACACCCATACCGTTCTATGACACTGCCGGCGCGGCAAGAATGCTCACCGAGAAAAAAATTATGGGCGCGGCGTGTATTGCCGGCAGACTCGCTGCAGAGCTGTATAACCTTGAAATATTGAAGGAGAACATCGAGGATTCCGACATAAACCGCACAAGGTTCCTTATACTTTCAACCGCAAAATCCGCGGAAAAAGGCAACAAGTGTTCAATCACCTTCACCACCGCGCATAAATCGGGAACGCTCTTCAAAGTACTCGAAGTATTTGCCAATTCAGGGATAAACCTTACCAGGATAGAATCGATTCCGACCGGACCGGGCAATTATTCATTCTTGGTCGACTTTGAAGGATCAGACACAGACCCGGTTGTAACCGCTGCGCTTGAAAAGACAAAAAAAATATCATCGGGTCTTAAACTTCTGGGCTGCTACGTTGAAAAGAATATTGAAGAGAGCAGCAGGAGGGCGGAATAATGAAAATATTTATTTCAGGCGCGGGCCGAATGGGAACCTGGCTCACAGAGGAACTCTGTCATGACCATGAAGTCGCCGTATATGATACTGACCCGAGGAAGCTTAAATATTTTTTTAATGTAAAACGATTCCTCGATGTTAAAGAGGTAAAGGCTTTCAAGCCGGAAATGTTCATAAACTGCGTAAACCTGCAGGCAACCGAGAAAATTTTTGACCAGATTATACCTCTGCTGCCTAAGAGATGCATGCTTGCGGACATCGCGTCTGTAAAAAACGGGCTGGCCGGATACTATAAAAAAACCGGTATGCGGTTTGTATCCACCCACCCCATGTTCGGGCCCACATTCGGCAATGTCCGCGACCTGAGCAATGAAAGCGCCATCATAATATCAGAATCTGACCCTGAGGGCAAAAAATTTTTCCACGACCTGTACAGTGCGCTCAAACTGAACCTGTACGAGTATTCATTTGATGAACATGACAGCGTCATAGCCTACTCACTGTCTACGCCATTCGCCTCAACACTGGTATTTGCCGCGTGCATGAAAAAGATCGACGTCCCCGGCACCACTTTCAGGAAGCACATGGATATAGCGAAGGGACTACTCTCTGAGGATGACTACCTGCTCTCTGAGATACTATTTAATTCCTACACCCTGCGGCAGATCGAAAGAATAAACTCACAGCTTTCGTACCTTACGCACATAATAAAGGACAGGGATACCGATGAGATGACCAGGTTCCTGCAAAAACTTCGCGAAAACATTAAGTAGCATAAAACAGAAAAGGGGGCAAGCCCCCTTTTCTGTTTTATTATATGCAGTGAAATTCTACTCTACCATAAAAGACTCTATGTTCTCGGACCTGAGCGCCTCTTTGATCCGGTCAAGTTCCTTTCTGCTCTGTATTCCCTCAATCCTGATCTTGAAATATTCGCCATCCTGGATGATCTTCACGCGCCTGTCCGTAAGGCCTTCAATTGCCTCCTTCCGTGCCTGCGCGTTCTTTCTTGAGTAAAAAGCGCCGGCCTGCAGTTTCATAATACCCGAATCTTCAGAATAATCATCGAAATCCTCATCCCGTGCAGACCCCTTTCTGTTCTGCTTCTCCTCCGGGTAGGGATACTCATCGTCGGAAACCGGCTCAACATATCCGCTTTTTCTCCCGGCGGTATTATTCACAACTGAGTTGTCGCCCATTCTTATTACACGTATACCGACCATTACTTCACCCTTCTTGATCATGTCGATTTCACGCGCCGCGTTGTAAGAAAGATCTATTATCCTGTTTCCCCTGTACGGGCCCCTGTCATTTATTTTAAGTTTTACCTTTTTACCGTTCTCAAGATTGGTTACCTCCAGAACAGTTCCGAAGGGCAGAGTCTTATGCGCGGCAGTCATAAGGTTCATGTCGAACCTCTCTCCCGAGGCAGTGGTCTTGCCGTGAAATTCCCTTCCGTACCACGAGGCATATCCCTTCTGGTAAAATTTTTCGGCTGCGTCATAATCGGCGTTTGCACCGGACTCGTAGCTGTTATCATCGTATGAATAGTACTCGTCCTTATCTGTTTTTGCGCCGGCCCTGACCCTGGCCGCAGTCTCCCCGTATTTCTTTTCCGTGCGGATCTGGTTTCCCCGTTTATCCGCGCTTTTTTTATCAGCATATTGGGGAATAGCGTCGTCACCGGCCTCTTCCCTGTCAAATTCATCATAGCTTTCACTGTCAAAACTCCCCGCGTAATCATTGCTCCTGGTCTGCGCCCTGCTGGGAGTACATCCCGCAAGCATAATAAAAAGCATAAGGCCGGAGATGATAAAAACAGTACCTTTTAAAAACCTTTTCATTGTAAAAACCTCCGAATATATAAACGCCTGTTTATTATATCGGAATTCCTCTTTAAGCCCTTTACTTTTTTAATGACTTTATGTCGCAAAATTTCTTGACCTGACGGGTGGAGTGAATTACTTTCCGGAAAGTCATTACCGGGGCCATTCCCGAATCTCATTCCCATGCACAGGCAACTGCATTCTGCACCAGAGTGAAAGAGGAACAGATGAAAATAGTATCAAGCAAACCGACCATAACACGCAGGGACCTCGAGAGTGTCCTTGACTGCATGATCCATGACGAACTGAACACGGGCAGCCCGGTTAAAACATTTGAAAGCGCCCTGTCTGACATTACCACGATGAAATATCCGCTTGCCGTAAACTCCCTTGTTTCCGCATACATAATGATTTTCAGAGCGCTCGAAATATCAGCAGAAGATGAAGTGATAATCCCGTCTTTCTATTCAACTGCGCCTTTAAGCGCCATGAAGCTGGCCGGCGGCAAACCGGTTATAGTTGATTCATCACAGAGCTACATCTTCCCTTCAATGGAGCAGATTAAAGAAAAAATCACTGACAAAACAAAGGCCGTCATCTTCTCCGATTCGTGCGGTTTTCACGCTGACATTGAAGGGCTGCAAGGGATTAATGTGCCGGTCATAGCGGACATATCCCACTCCATAGGGACAGAGCTTAATGAAAAACCCGCCGGGTCATACGCCGCGTTCGCTGTTGCTTCTTTCGCCCCCTCAATGATAATAACAACGGGAAACGGCGGTATGGTTCTTACCAGTAATTCAAAACACTTCGCTGCCATTCGCGAAATGAGGAGCGGTTCCGATGAAACGCCGGGATTTGACTTTACCATGACAGACCTTCAGGGGGCCATGGGCGTATCGCAGGTAATGAAACTTAAAGATTTTATACGAAGGCGCAGGGAGATCGCGCTCAAATACTACGAAGCGATACGCATAACACCGCATAAACCGGTCTTGCCATACAGCGATTCTTTCGCGTTCCAGTCCTTCCCCGTACTCTTCGATTCTCCATCGGACCGCCTTGAAAAGTACTGGAAAAAAAACGGCATCGAAATCGAAAAAACTCTCCCCGTACCGCTCCATTCAGTTCTTCGGCTGAACGGCTTTGACTATCCAAATACGGACAGGCTGTCAAAGAAACTTTTTTCGCTGCCGCTATACCCCACGCTGACAAAAAAAGAGATCGACAAGATCGCTAAATCACTGGCCGCATTTATCTGATTGAAGGAGTAGCATAATGAAACGATACGAACTTACGGTAGAGGAGCATTTTTCATCTGCCCACCAGTTGAGGGGCTACATGGGCAAGTGTGAAAATATACACGGCCACAACTGGCGCGTAAAAATGCGCGTAACGGGCAACTCGCTGGACAACATCGGGCTCCTGGTGGATTTTGGGATACTGAAAAAAATATTAAAAGAGGTTCTTTCTCGGATTGATCACGTCAGCCTGAACGAAACTCCGCCCTTCGACAGAATAAACCCAAGCTCGGAAAATTTAGCCGAATATATCTGCAGTGAAGTCCAGCCCCTCATAAGCCGCGAATTCCCCTCGGTGACCGTATCATCCGTCACTGTGTGGGAATCGCAGACATCCAGCTGTACCTTCTTTCCTGAAGTCAGGCAGTAACGATAAGCTCGTTTATCTTGTTCTTAAGTTCATCAAGGTTTGAAGATTTAGTCAGATAAGCATCCGCTGTCCATGTCATAAAATTGCTTTTATAGTTGGAATAAGCGGTATAGATTATCACCGGAATCTTCCGTTCAAGCGATATCACCTTGCCCAGGGTCTCGATTCCATCCATCTCGGGCATGCGTATGTCCATGATAACAAGATCAAAATCATTTTTACGCACAAGCTCCAGGGCCTCTTTGCCGTTTGATGCCCTCGAAACTTCAAATCCCGATTCTTCAAGCTCCTCGGCGTAAAGATCGCGGAGGCTCTCTTCATCCTCAACAATTAAAAGTTTTGCCATATCATCACCCGGAAATTTTTTCAGGGGTGGCCCATTAATTTAATATCCCAATTGGTCATTTCGAAGAATCGCCGGCGACTGAGAAATCTTCTTTTTAGCTGATAATCTCAGCTATTAATCCGGTATTTCTCTCAGGCGAATATTCTGAGCGCAGTCGGACGGATTCGAAATGGCAGTGACTGGTCTATTAATGCCCGCCCATATCATTATAACCCCAAAGGATGCCAATGTCAAAATTAATTGAGCTTTTTTTCATCATCTTTCTGTTTTTGTTCCGCTGCGGGGATGGGCAGTTTTATCAAAAACTCGGCCCCGCCCTCGGGTCTGTTAAACGCCTGGATATTACCGCTGCAGTCTTTTATGATTTTTTTCACATTTGCAAGGCCCAGGCCCACGCCTGTAATCTTTGTGGTAAAAAACGGCTCAAAAATAATATCCGGGTTATCAGCCATAATCCCCTTGCCGCTGTCCCTCACTGTTATGGTTACCCAGGAATCATCGAATCCGGTAATTATCTCTATTTTGCCCCTTTCAGGAGTGGCATCAATGGCATTCTGAAACAGGTTCAGGAAAACCTGCTTCATCTGGTTAAAGTCTGACTTTACAGCCGGCAGATTTTCATCAAGATCCATCAGTATCTTCAGTTTTCTTTCGAGGAAAACATTTTGCAGAAGAGTATAGGTGTCCCTGATGATGTGATTAATATCATTGAATTCCAGTATGTATTTTGACGGCTTGGTAAAATCCATTACGTTCGAGAGTGTTTTTTCCAGCCGCTCCGATTCCTTCAGAATGATGTCAGCTGACCTGGCAAATTTTTTTGCGTCGACCTCTCCCGCCGCGGCATGTTTAAGTATTCTCTTTGCGTAACCGCCCATGGTTACAAGCGGATTACGTATTTCATGCGCTATATGTGCGGCTATTCGCCCTACGGCTGCCATTTTTTCAGTTTCGACTACGGCCTTCTCCCTCTCCTCAATGCGCTTCATCTCCTTCTTAACCTCAACAAGATTCAGATAACTCTCAATCAGAAAGGCTGCCTGGAATGAAAAGACAGAGAGCAGGTCAATGCTCTGGTTTGAAATACCGGTCATATTATACCTGTTGTCCGCGACAATCAGTCCAATAGGCTTGTTCAGTGAAATCAGCGGCATGATTATAAACTCGTCAACCTCCATAAAATTTTTAATTTCATCGTCCACTCTCTCATCAAACTGCGCGTTCCTCACATGTATCCTCTCCATATCCCTGAAGGCAGCAACGAATATATTCTCTTCTGCAAGGCTGCAGTTGAAGGATTTTACCTTTTCCAGGAGCTTCCCCTTTTTTATATCACTGGGAAACGCTATCACTGTATCAATATCGGACGAAGAGAGTGAGTTCCATATCTCTATGGCCTCCTCGAAGGAGTCGGGCCCCACGGCCATCCTTCCGACAAGCAGATCATCCTCGGCTATAAAAAGCATTGCCCTGTTAAAGCCCAGCCCGGAACCTGAGGTAACGCCTACGAGAATACTGTAAAAAATAGAATCGGCCTCCTTCTCGTCGCGCATGGTTTCGGACAGGTGGCTAAGTATGGACGCGTGGTAATCCTTACTGAACCTGTCTGTAATATCATCTATTATTATTACAGCCTGTTCCTCGCCGTTTACTGTCATTCCTGATATTTTAAGGTCCGCGATCATCGACTTTCTGTTTATGGACATCAGGTGGACATTTTTCAGCACCACCGTGTCAGTACTGTGATCCCCCAGAACATGATTGATCCCTGTTTTAAGGCGGGTGTTGACAAAATAAAAGATACTGTTAAGCCCCTTGCCATTAATGTCTTTTGAGTCAATGCCGAATTTTTTGCAGAACGCTTCGTTGGCATAGCGCATCCTGTCCTTGCCGTCTATGACTATGAAGTATGAATTGATTGAACAGATAATATGGCTGTATATCTCGTGATATTTTTTAAGTTCATCGCTCTGTGAAGAGATAATGGAATCGAACTGCTTACCCACAGTCAGCAGTTCCTTCATTACATTAGTGATATCATCAGTCTGTTTAATCTGTGCCTCGTTAAGGACAAACTTTCCCTTTTTGAATTCATCAACAACCTGTCTCAGATTCTTCAAGTTGTTCCACAGAAAAAACCCGATCCTGTAATAATAAAAATACACCCTTGTCACAAAATAGAAAAGCATACCCGCTATGAGCATTATATATGTTGTTCTGCTCACATTTTCTCTAATCATCAGAAGGCCGATTATATAGACCGCGAGAATCACATTTGGGATGAATATTCTTATCATCCAGTATATTATTTTTCGCAGATTGACATTTTTTTCCCGGAATCTCTTCATAAAATCTCTCTTTAAAAAAAGTGCTGTACGCATTACGCCATAAACTACGGAACAAACATCGTATACAAAACCTGATAAACCATTGTATTATTAATACAGATAAACAGTCAACACATCAATTTTATATGAATAACTGCATAAAAATCAGAGTTAGTTTCCTGACTGTTTTGTAGTATAGAACGCTCCATTCCCTCCGCCAGCAAAGGCGGCGAAGGGAGTTAAAACGAATCGCTGCGCTAACTAATATTTTTGAATTGTTGTCCAAAAGGCTTCAATTTAAGCCGTATAAACAACAGGTTAAAAAAAATACCGACTGCCCGCAATATGACAAAAACAGAGCAGGCAAAATTTTTAATTTACAAAAGCATTAACAGGATTTAAAGTCAGGAATATAGCAATATCCAGTGTTCAGATAGAGATTCTGGAAAAATTATAAGCGCAGTACTGTCAATTACGGGGCAATAACCAAGAAGAAGGGGCAAAGATTGCACCGCCGTAAACAAGTCCGTTCTGATGGTGTTTATCAGGGTGATAAATATGTTAATCCTGATACAATGGAGGCGTATAAAGTGCAAGAAGGCGAAGAAGATATTCACGTGCACATGGTAAACAAGGTACAACAAGGGATGTAAGTAAAATTTACATTATAAAAGATAAATCAGAATAAAAAAATTTAAAATAAAGAGGATATTTATGAAAAAGCTAATAATACTATTTTTATCACTTCTGGTGGTTCTCAACTGCAATAAAATTGGCAACAGTGATAATAACAAGCAACTTCCAAAATTTGAGGAAGTTGGTAAATATAAGGATCAGTATATTATAAGATATTCTAATGTTATTCAAACAATAGGGGGTAAACCGATAAAAATCCCAATGTATAGTGGTATTTATGAAGATATTACTTATGAAGATCTTGAAAAACAACAGACAGATAAAGATATTTATTTGTTAGGCGGCATTTATATTCCAGCTAAAGATGGAGAAGTAAAAAAAACATTTTATGACATACTTAAATTTTATAAAAAGAGTTTTTTTAAGGATATAGATATAAACAAGCCATCGGTTATAGGTAACGAGGGCGGTGAAGATTTGTTTATCTGGTATGATTTCGATTATGAGGGTCTGCCATGTTCAATGATGATTAATGTTTCGTACGATCCTGAAGCAACCGGTAAAAAAATAAAGAAGATGTATCCAAGCATAAAAGATGGTGATAAAGTAAAAGAGACGATTGAAATGTATGAGTTTAAAGAAGATTCAAAATGGATTGGGATTGAAATAAACTTAGGTAAATATAGTAAGTTTAAAAAGCAAAATTAATAATGTTTAGTTAAAAATATATTCCAATTATAAGGAGTTGACCTGTTTCAGATCGACTCCTTTGTAATTAAAGATGACAGTTGCAGACTTGTCGCTGTACACAAACAAGTCCGTTCTGGACAGAGCGGTTCAATGGAACGCAATATCCCGCCGGTGCGGTTTCAAGGCAACAACGGTGTGGAATAAGCTCCCCATATCGCATAATTGACGGCTATGCGAAAGAGAGTTTTGGCCGCAACGTTAATGGAGCGGCCAGGACGGCCGCGACAATGGTTGAATCCCGCACGATGCGAGGACTCAGCCCTGTAGAAGTTAAGGTAACAGCAACAATGTCCATAAGTATATGACAAAGCAGATTGATGCACAGTTAATGAAACATTATACTTAAAGGAAGCCGCGCTGGCGTATGAAGCGATAGCCCCTGCGGCGACTGAGCAGCGGACTTTCTTTGCGCACTTTCTTTTTCCGTAAAAGAAAGTGCCCCAGCCCTGCGGTATGGAGTAGCGCAAGAACTCATTGGCAGGCGTGTAGCCTGCCGCAAAAAAATTTTTGGCGCTTTTGACGCTCTGCATATTGCGGTTGCTGAAAAATGCGGCGTTGATGTTTTTATAACAACGGATGATAAGATTTTAAAACTGTATCAAAGAAAACCGGATTTGATAAATATCAGGATTGATAATCCTGTTAATATTCTGAGGGAGCTTTTATTATGAAAAACAGAAGAGGAATTGAGCAAATAAGAAAAGATGGTATAGATGTACTGATCAAAAAGCTTGGGCCTGATGGCATGATTCGTTTTATACAGCAATTTGATTCCGGAAGGGGTGATTACACCAGAGATAGACATGTTATTCTTGATAGTTATACGATTGAAGATATTGTAAACGAGATTAAGAGAAAATAACTGTAGGATACACCGCTTTTTTTTAATCTGACGCCGGTATAAAAAATTTTCGGCCTGCCGCAAAAAAAATTTTGGCCACAACGTAGGCCAAGCCATGGCTTGCCCGGACAAGGACGGCCGATGACCATGTGAACCTGAAAAAAGTTAAAAAATAAATCTTTCTATTATATTTGACATAGACAACTTTAAGGCATCAATGATAGGCACAGACTCAGCTCTCTACAGATTTAATGATATAAAATCCCGGAAAACACAGGCACGGAAAAAATGAAAATAGTCGCGGCAACTGCCAACATTGACAAAATAAAAGAGATAAGGGAAAAACTTTTATCAGTCCCCGGTCTAACCATTATCCCTGTTTCAGAAATTATGGACGCGCCTGAAATACCAGAGGATGCCGAGACCTTTGAGGGGAACGCGCTTATAAAGGCCAGGACAATCTGCTCCCTCACCGGCATGCCGGCCATGGCCGATGACTCGGGCCTTGTGGTGGACGCGCTTAACGGTGAACCTGGAGTATATTCAGCGCGCTATGGCGGCCCGGGCCTTGATGACAAGGGAAGGTACATGCTGCTGCTTGAAAAAATGGCGGATATACCTGACGGATCAAGGCAGGCAAGGTTCGTGTGCGTTATTGCGATTGTTCTTCCTGACGGGAGAGAATTTACCACAACGGGCAGATGTGAAGGTTCAATTTCACGATCACCTGCGGGGGATTCAGGTTTTGGCTACGATCCGGTTTTTTATATAGCAGAGAAAAAAAAGACAATGGCGCAGCTTTCAATGTCTGAAAAAAACAGCCTCAGCCACAGGGGGAAAGCGCTTGAAAAAGCGGCGGTAATTCTTAAAGGCCTGGCGTTATAACAGATGAGACGTGACACGTCATTAAAGATAATTTCCGCGCTTGAAGCTTTTTACGGAGATGCCCAGCCCGGCCTTGTGTTCAGAAACAACTATGAACTTACTGTGGCAGTTGTGCTTTCAGCCCAGACCACGGACCGCCAGGTTAACGGGGTCACAGGCAGACTGTTCAGCAACTACCCTGATTTCGCGTCACTCGCCCGCGCGCGACAGTCCGATGTTGAAAAAATAATAAAGAGTACGGGATTCTACAGAGTCAAGGCATCGAACATTATAGCGCTCGCGGCAATGGTCATGGAAAAATTTGGAGGCCTTCTGCCGCAGAATGTTGATGAACTTATGGAACTTCCCGGTGTGGGGAAAAAATCGGCAAATGTTATACTCTCTGTGGGTTACGACAAGCCTGCGCTTGCCGTTGACACGCATGTTTCAAGGATTGCCAGAAGGCTGGGCTACACTGAAAGTTCAAATCCACTGAAGGTCGAACATGATCTATGCGCGGTCATAAGTCCCGATGACTGGAAAAAGACCCACCTGCTCTTTATACGGCACGGAAGGTCCACATGCACTGCAAGAAATCCCCGCTGCACCGCATGCGTTATATCGCGGTGGTGCAGGCACTTTAACGCTTCTGCCTGACGCGATTATCCCTGTATCTTATAAATGAATCCACAACTTCCAGGTCGTATATCTCCCTGCCCGATTCCGCGGCCGGGTCTATGCCGGTGATTTTCTTTAAAGCCGCGTAGGCGTGCCTGCCGATGTCCCTCTCCACGCTGGTCAGGAACCGTATAAGAAAAGTTATCGAATCCGGGTCATCGGCATATGCCAGGCAGTCTATAATCCATATTTTCATGGAACTGTTCCCCGTATTAAACATCCGGATGAACTCGCCGCTGTGCGTTTCAAAATACCCGGCAAAATATTTTTTAAAATTCTCCGAAGCTGAAAACCCGTCCTGCTCCTCAACGCTTTTTTTCACCGCGTAACCGGCAAGCATGCTGAAATCGAGCCGAATATCTCTGCTTTCAAGGTAAACGAATATTTCATCCGCTGTTTTAACCGTTTGATTCTTCAGAATAAGTTCCCACTTCTGCTGATCATAGCCTATCGCATAATCGTACCTTGTCGCGTATGAAACAAGATCCGAAATATCTTCAAAATTCCCGCTTATGCCGGCCTGATGTTCAAGCAGGGGCAGACCGGAAATAAATCCGGCCTTTAAAAGCATCCTGAGAGCCCTTGCCCCTGTCTGGCTGTTTTCGTCCGTGTAAAGATAAGTAGCGTAAAAAATCGCTGCCACAGACATAAAAAGAATAAAGCCCCCGGCAAGGGAGAGCAATATCAGTTTTACGATCCTGTAGCGGCGGCGGGCAAAATCATACGAAAGCACAAAAATGAATGCGACATACTTGACCAGTTTTACTGCTCCAATACCCCGGCCCGGAGGAATAATCTCGTATATAAAACGGTCACCTAAATAAAAAACTACAGAACTCAGTATAAAAACCGGAATGGCTATACCCGGCCTGCGGTTCTGACGAAGAACAAAAAAAAGTATAAGGGAATAAAAAATCATGTTTGAATATCTTCCATCGAGCACCTTTATCAGAGGGCCCGAAATGGAAAAGGAACCTCTGCCCGAGTTGATGATAAGAAAAATCAAGTTCAGTAAAAATGCAAAAACAAAGGGGAAGAGCCTTATGTCAAAAAAAAGTTTCAGCCTGGCGAACCTGCCGTACCTGAGTCTGTAATCGTCGATCAGATCATCATAATTAAGACGCGAGAAAATAAATACGCAATAAAAAGAGAGAACAAAGAGATAGGAACGGGTTATGGCCGTAACTCCACCCCAGTTATATTTAATATTAAAAAGAATATTCACTCCGAAAAAAAAGATCATCAGAATCAGAAAATGATATATTTTACCCATCTGCTGCTTTATTATATCCATCTTTACACCCTCGCCATTTTTAATTCCTGACGCGCCATAATTCAATAAAAAAACTTTATTGTTAAATAATAAACAGCCCCGAGTGGAAGATTAATATTTGTTGACGATTGTTCACAATTATGTAATGATACAAAGAAACTCTATAAAACATAATCCCTGTGTCCCCTGCGGGCACACCTTTACAAAGATGCCCATAAAAAGCGAGGAATTTATGAGCCGGAATGAACCGATCAACAGGAATGAACTTGCAGAAAGACTTGATAATGACTTTGAACTCTTCATAGAGGTGGCCGAACTTTTTTTTGATGATTCAGCGTCCCTTACAGGCAAGATAAAAGAGGCGATCAACGCCGGCGACATGGAAGGGCTCAAAAAAAACGCCCACACCCTTAAAGGCGCTGTTTCAAATTTTTCTGCAGACGGCGCTTATAACGCGGCCTTTGAACTTGAAACAGCAGGAAGAGATAAAAATACCGAGGGACTAACTGAAAAACTCTCCAGACTCGAAACTGAGATCGAAGCTGTTATACTCGACATGAAAGCAATGATAAAAAAGGGCTCTTTCTGAAAATGGCCGAATCCCTGGAACTCTTGCGCGAAATGGATGCTGCAGCCCGGGAGATTTCACTTGAAGCGGGCGCCATCCTGATGGATGGATTCAGATCAGAATCCACAACCATAGGCTACAAGAGCAGGACCGATATGGTTACAAGCATGGATGGCGAATCCGAAAGGTTCATCTGCTCAGAACTGTGGAAACGCTTTCCAGACCATGACATAGTCGCCGAAGAGGGCACCGGCAGAGACCGGGGCGGGGAATACCTCTGGTATGTTGATCCGCTTGACGCGACAAATAACTTCGCGCACGGAATACCTTTTTTCTGCGTATCAATAGCCGTAATATCAAAAAGCTCAGGCAGGATTATCTGCGGCGCAGTGTATGATCCCTGCCACAATGAACTCTTCAGCGCGCGCAGAGGTTCCGGCGCCCTTCTTAACGGTAAAGCCATACATGTATCGGACACCGCGGATCACGGCAGGGCACTCTTCTCGACAGGCTTCCCCTACGATAAGGAGAACATGGAACAGAACAACCTGAAACAACTAATGCGCATTCTGCCGCAGATTCAATGCGTGCGTAGACTCGGCTCTGCGGCTCTTGACCTGTGCTATACTGCCTGCGGCCGCATAGATGGCTACTGGGAACCGATGCTGAAGCCCTGGGACACTGCTGCCGGAAGCCTTATAGTTACAGAGGCGGGCGGAACAGTCACGCGCTATGACGGCAGCCCCTTTGACCCGGAATACCCCGAGATCGCGGCAACCAACGGCAGGCTGCATGACTATCTTGTGCAGAGACTGACGGAACGCGAGAGAAGATAAATGGAAACCGAAGTTAAACCGCAGTTCATAACCGTAACCGAACTGAACCGCCTTGTCAGGGAGGAAATCGAAAACAGCCCATACCTTACGAACATCTGGGTTAAGGGTGAAATCTTCAACCTGACATACCACTCTTCAGGGCACATATACTTTACTCTCAAAGATGATGCCGCCGCGGTATCCGCTGTATTCTTCCGCAACTATAACAAAAACATGAAGTTCCGTCTTGAGGAAGGGATGAGTGTGCTTGTCCTGGGCGGGCTCACGGTATTTGAAAAAAGGGGAAGCTACCAGTTGAATGCAATAAGCGTGCGGCCTGAGGGCGCCGGCGAACTGCAGAAGCGCATAGAGCAGTTGAAGAAAAAACTGGCAGACGAAGGAATCTTTGACCCGGCTCACAAGCGCCCCCTCCCCTTTTTGCCTAAAAGGCTGGGTGTGGTTACATCCCCCACGGGCGCAGCTCTGCACGACATCATCAAGGTCGCGCTGCGCAGGTTCCCCAACATAGAGATAGTCGTTGCCCCGGCAAAGGTTCAGGGTGACGACGCCCCGGGTTCAATAGCGCGCGCGATAAAGGAACTGGGCAGGCCTCAGTGGAAAGTTGACGTGATCATAGCAGGAAGGGGCGGAGGTTCATTTGAGGACCTTATGCCGTTTAATGAAGAGGCGGTGGTACGGGCCTACTACAATTCAGCCGTGCCGATTATTTCGGCAGTGGGACACCAGATTGACCACCCGCTCTGTGACGACGCCGCGGACGCCTTCGCGCCCACCCCATCGGCAGCGGCCGAACTTGCGGTGCCGGTACGCAGTGATCTGGAAGATGAAATCAAGTACCTCGTTAACAGAATGAACATGGCGCTTTCATCGGGCATGAAGAGGCTCGGCGACAGACTTGCCGGTACTGCGTCACGAAAAGTCTTCCGCGATCCATACGAGATAATAAACATGAGAGAGATGCTGCTTTCGGATGCTGAATCCCGAATGGCTATGCACATGAAGGGAGTGATAGCCTCAAGAAAAGAGAGACTCCTGCACATCCCGGATATAACCATGCTGGAAAAAAGAATATTGACGGAAAAACGCCACCTCTTCAGCATGCAGCTCCAGGCAATCGAAAAATTATCCCCCGTGAACATTATGGCCAGAGGGTACGCGGTTGTAACAGGGGCCGGTAAAAAAATAATAAAAAGTGTGGCAAAAATTAAGGCGGGTGATAAGGTTGAGATACAATTTCATGACGGACTGGCATCTGCTGAAATAACCTCTGCCGCGAAGGAGAAATAATTGGATAAGGCAAAAAAATCCGCCCCTGAACCGGCCTTTGAAGAGGCGCTTGCCGGGCTCGAAGAGATCGCCTCCAAGCTTGAAAGCGGTGAATTAGGGCTTGACGATTCAATAAAGCTTTTTGAAAAGGGTATACAGCTTGCAGCCTTCTGCCATAAAAAATTAGAAGAGGCCGAGCGCAAGATCGAAATACTCCAGAAAGGGGGCAGCGACGTTGTCGCGCGGCAGGTGGCGGTAAAGAGCGGCACCGGCGAGATTGAAGATGACGAGGATATACAGGGTTCGCTTATATGAAAATAACTATGGCGCTTATAATCGCGTTAGCCCTGGCCGCGGGGGGATGTTCAAAGAACAGAGGTATGAATTTCTGCGAAGGTGTTGACACCGAAGGCAGGGGCGTTTCATGCGGAAAGGAATTCACAACCGGAGACCTTACGGGTGTGCTTAACGCGGACCAGCCTTTCGAAGTTGAAAACATTATCGTGAAGATTATGCGCGAAGAGAACGGCAAAATGAAACCCGAAAAAAACATCACAGTCGCCGTGGACCGTGAAAAAAAGACGGCTAACTTTGACCTCTCCTTTTATAATCCGGGAAAATATACAGTTGAGGCGTACAAAGAGAACGAAAAAATCGGATATGGCGAACTCACCGTAACCGATACCTACTGACCGGGATCCGCAGACTTAATCGCCTTCGACCTCTTCTCCTCAATATACACGGCGATAATTATCATGAACGCGCCGACAACTATAACCGAGTCCGCGATGTTGAACGTAGGCCACCTGTATATGCCGTCAACCCCCACAGAAATAAAATCCACAACACCGGGCCTGCCCGGGATGAGCCTGTCAATAATGTTCCCTATGGCGCCGCCTATAATAAGCGCCATTGCAATCCTGAAGAGCATGCTCATGTTCTTCTCGTAAAAATAGTACCCGATCATAAGGGCCAGCACGATTATTGAAACAATCAGAAAGAACATCTTGTGCCCCTGCATTATTCCAAATACGCCGCCTTCGTTGAACGTGAGGTCAAATCTTAAAAATCCTCCCATAAAATCAACGCGGCGGAACAGTCCAAGCCGATTAAGCGCCAGTTCCTTTGTGAACAGATCTGCAATAAGCGCTACGATCATAATTATCAACGGTGCAATATGCTTTTTCATCCAGATCTTTCCTGTAAATTTTATCTATATAAATCAATCTGCTACAGATTCTTTACAATATCTGTGCAGCGCGCGCAGATTTCAGGATGTTCCGGGTCGCTGCCCAAACTTTCATAAAAGTTCCAGCACCTGACGCATTTTTTGCCTGAACTTTTTGATGACGCGACTGACGAGCAGTCGTACCGCACAAGTCCTGAATCGCTCACCGCAAGCTCAACCTCGGCCACCTGCAGGAACCGCTTCAGCCCCTCGCCCATCTCTGACATCAGCGACCTTATGGACTCATCCTTTACGTATATCTTCACGTCCGCCTCAAGGGAAGTTTTGATAAGCTTCTCCCGTCTCAGCTCTTCAAGGGATTTGAGCACATCCTTCTTTATTTCGACTATGGCGTTTATTCTGTCATGCACCGCTGTATTGTTGAATTTCGGGTCAAGCCTGTAATATTCCTCCATGTGAACCGAACCCTCATGGCCGTTGAATTCCCATATCTCTTCGGCGGTGAATGAAAGCACGGGCGCGATCAGCCTTACCATGCAGTTGTATATTTCACGAAGCACGGTAAGATTCCCCCTGCGTATCTTCGCGTTCTTTGCCTCGACGTAGAGTATGTCCTTTGACACGTCAAAGTAAATTGACGAAAGTTCAACAGCGCAGAAGTTGAGCAGCTTCCTGTAGACCAGGTGGAACTCATAGTTCGAATAATGCCTGATCACGTCCTCTGAAAGCTGGCTGAGTTTATGAAGCACCCACTTGTCTATATCTGTAAGTTCATCGTAAGCAACAGCATCCTTCGCGTCAAAACCGGCTATATTCCCTATGATGTACTTGAGGGTGTTCCTGATCCTCTTATACGACTCGGCAACCTGCTGCATCATGTTCATGCCGATGCGCATGTCGTTCCTGTAATCCTCGGACGAGACCCAGAGCCGCAATATATCCGCGCCGAACTGCCCGATTATCTTTTCAGGGGGAATAACATTGCCCAGGGACTTGCTCATTGCCTTGCCGTTTTCATCGAGCGTAAAGCCGTGAGTGAGTACAGTATTGAACGGCGCGCGTCCGCGAAGGGCAATGGCGGGCCAGAGTGAGGATTGGAACCATCCCCTGTGCTGGTCGCTGCCTTCAAGGTAAATGTCCGCGGGCCAGCTAAGGTCTTCCCACTGGTCAAGCACCGCAAAGTGTGACACGCCCGAATCGAACCAGACATCGAGTATATCAAATTCTTTTACAAGGTTTTCACAGCCGCATGTGCATTTTGTCCCCGCGGGGATCAGTTCCTTTATATCCTTTGTGTACCAGGCGTCTATACCCTCTTCGCGCGATATGTCGACGAACATCTTTACGGATTCTGCGCTCATTAAATTTTTGCCGCAGTCATCGCACCTGAACGAAGGGATAGGCACGCCCCATGACCTCTGGCGCGACAGGCACCAGTCAGGCCTGGTCTCGACCATTCCCCTGAAACGGGCCTCGCCCCATGGGGGTACCCACTCAGTATGATCAACAGACTCAAGCCCTTTCTTTCTCAAGTCATTGTGGTCCATGTTAAAGAACCACTGCTCGGTCGCTCTGTATATCAGGGGCTTTTTGCAGCGCCAGCAATGCGGGTATGAGTGTTCGAGTGTCCCACTGTGTACCAGCGCGTTTTTTTCTTCAAGCAGCCTGACTACTTCGGGGTTCGCCTTGAACACGTCCATCCCCTTCATTTCAGGGAAGTCCGATGTGAACTTACCCTCGTCATCAACGGGGCAGAATATTTCAAGATTGTTAGCAAGCCCAACCGTGTAGTCGTCGTGGCCGTGGCCCGGAGCTGTGTGCACAATGCCCGTACCCTGCTCAAGCGTAACATGCGTGCCGAACACAACCTTTGATTCACGGTCAATAAACGGATGCATCACTTTAAGCGCTTTTATATTATCCATGGTCAATTCAGTCGCAGACGCATGTTTCATCGCCGTGACCGACTCGAACTGCTCAAGAAGCCCCTTTGCGATTATAAAATTCTCACCATTGAAGCTGTACGACAGGTACTCAAATCCCGGATGAAAGCTAACCGCAAGATTCGCCGGCAGTGTCCATGGAGTTGTTGTCCATATTACAACATAAGTCCTGTCCCTGTTACCGGCAAAGCTTATGGATGAAGGATCAACCCTGAATTTAACAAAAATGGAATGTGATGTGTGATTATCGTACTCCACCTCTGCCTCGGCAAGGGCAGTGACGCATGTGGGGCACCAGTAGATCGGCTTCTTGCTCTTGTAAATATATCCCTCCTTGAACAGGTCGCCGAAGACCTCGACAATTTGTGTTTCGTATTCCGGGGACATTGTTTTATAAGGGTTTTCATAGTCTCCGAATACACCCAGCCGCTTGAATTCCTCCATCTGTATCTTGATAAAACTCTCGGCGTATTCCCTGCACTTCTTTCTTATATCAACGCGGGACATCTCCTTCGCCTTCTCCCCTAATTCGCGCATAACATTAATCTCAATGGGCAGGCCGTGACAGTCCCACCCTGGAACGAATGGCGACCTGTTCCCCATCATGGTGTGGTGCTTTACAATAATATCCTTGAGGATTTTATTAAGCGCGTGCCCCAGGTGCAGGTGGCCGTTGGCGTAGGGCGGGCCGTCGTGAAGTATATAACTCTTTGCCCCTTTCCTTGATTCCTGGATGCGGCTGTATATCTTTTCATCGTGCCATTTTTTCACGATGCCCGGCTCCTTATTAGGAAGGTTTGCCCTCATGGGAAAATCGGTTGCGGGAAGGTTGACTGTCTTTGAATAATCCATACTATCCTCGTTGTGTATCCGGAGATACTATTGATAAATAATTTATCCGGTCAGCCGCAGAGGCTCTGAGGGCACAGAGTTTTATTTTAACCTCAATGTTCTCTGTGTCGCTGCGGCAAAATGCCCTTAAAACCCGGTTTATCCGTATTTTTAAGTAAGTATTAAGGCTTTCCCGGTGACCCTTTTTGTCAATATCTTTTTAAGAGGCTGCCAGTTGAGGCATCTGTCCGTCATCTCTCCGTCGCATGAACTTAACACCCCGGCGGTCATCGGCCGTAGCCTTGAGTCTTCGCCCCCGGCAGAAATATAATTACTGATTCATTGTACATGCGGCTGCCGCCCCAAAAAGGGGCTTAAAAACTTAACAGATCTCACACAGAGCCGCGGAGAGCACGGAGAGTGAAACGAATAGGATAGTTGTACTGATTATATTTTCTTTCCGTATGCCTTACACGCACTGTAAAGAATAATTTTTCCATTTAAGAAATCGCTTTGTCCAGAACGGACTTGTTTGTGTACAGCGACTGTTGGTTAATAGTATCGCTGTACAGATAACTAATCTGTTGATTTTGATCCAATATAAAAATCATATAAAAAACCAGGTTCCATATCTTCTTCTTCAGGTATTATATCATAAACAGATTTTAGAATTAAATCTTTTCGCTTCTTTTTTAGATCTTCATCTCTTGGAGGTAACTCGATTTTAAGATAACAAGGAACCCCATTTACTATAAAATCATATTTAATAATCCAGTCTGTTGAAGATAGTATCATGACTGTTGGTTTTTCTATATCGACATTTTTTAATATATTTGATTTATAAAACGCAAGGAATTGATGAAAAGTTTTTCTGATGTCTCCCTTTTTAGTTTTGATCATAAATCCAGTTTCCATAACTTTTGGTTGTAATAATTTATTTCTTATACAATAGTCGATAAAATCTTTATATAACACATCTTCATATTTACCTTGAAAAATTGGGATAACTATATCCTTATTTTCCTCATTATATATCATATTTGAAAATCTTAGTATAAATGACATATCATATTTATAAAGTTCTATGTGCTTGTCTGATATTTTTTCAGATGATATCCTTTGATTTGCCGTTACAGGATTACAATTATTCATAACAAACAATACCATTGCCAATGAAAATATTATACTTCTTAGTTTACTCATGTTAATTCACCTCGAATATTATTTTTCTACCTTCTTTTCTGCTGTTTGGTATTGAATCAGTTTTCTTTGGTGTTGTACTGTACAAGTGTTAAATCCCTGTTAAGGCTTTCAAGCCCGGTTGAATTTCCGTAATAAATGAATTAGGGCATTTATCTATTGAACAAAATTTCATTAATAATCTTCCTGACTGTATTACCATTCTCATATCAGAATATACAAATTAAAATTTTAAAGTGCTTCGTAAAAGTCTCCCAAAATATAGTTTTTAAATCAATAAAAAAACTTCATCGCTCATTTTCATTGATTGCCAACAATTATTGCTCTTTATTGCGAATAAGTCAAGTTAGTTTAATGTTTTTTTTTCGCGGGAAAGTGCTCTGAGCCCGGAGAACATGCTCTGACCCCTTCGGGAACACGCTCTGAGCCGGGAGACATGCTCTGAGCCGGAGAACAGGCTCTGATCCGGGGAACATGCTCTGACCCCCTGGAATCATGCTCTGAGCCGGGGAAAACATGCTCTGACCTCGGGAACACGCTCTGACCCTTCGGGAACACGCTCTGAGCCGGGAGACATGCTCTGACCCCGGAAAAGCTGCTCTGACCCCCGGAGAACATGCTCTGACCCCACGAGGAAGATGCTCTGAGCCGGGGGAACATGCTCTGAGCCCCGGAAACATGCTCTGAGCCGGAGAACATGCTCTGACCCCGGTAAATGTTAATCCGCCGGGGCCCCAAAAACAGGCTTTTTTAATTGACCGCGGGCTCCTCACACGCCACCCTTAAAACCGGAGGATCAGATGCATACAGGTATTGTAATTGCAACCATGCTCGAGGCAGAACCCTTTATAGCCGGCTTCCAGATGGAGCTTACGGCGCGCGAGCCCTTCCCCGTTTACGCAGCCGGTGACATTAGCCTTGTGATTTCAGGCATAGGCAAGGTAAATGCGGCCCTGGCAGCGGCGCATCTTGTCCGCGAAAAAAATATCACCCTGCTGCACAACGCAGGCTCTGCAGGAGCTCTGCGCGAAGGGATCAGCACCGGTTCGATCTACCACATAAATGAGATTATTGACTGGGACAGGCCGCGCCTGAAAGACAGGTCAGCGAGGAGCATAATTCCCCACAGGCTTGAAGGATTCAGCGAGGCGTCGCTTGCCACGCTTGACAGGCCGGTCATAACACGGAGCGAGCGTGAACTTGTGGGGCGCGCTGCTGAGCTTGTTGACATGGAGGGCGCGGGATTTATACAGGCATGCCGCGCGCATAAAGTTAAGGGCTGCCTCTGGAAGATCGTGAGCGACACCGCGGAACATCAGAAAGAGAGCGAGATTATCGCGAACATAAAGCAGGTGGCCGGCGGCCTCTTTCAGTTCATGGAGCAAAGGGTACTGAATATCCGTTAAAAACTTTAATATGACATAAAGCTTTCCCCCTTTTCTTTCATATACAGAACTAAATTCAATAAAATAAATTGACACGGAGAGCGTTAACTGCATATTTAATTGCATATATTATTCACAGGATTCGCAGGGTCAATGCGAATTACAGGGCGCCCTTAACCCGGCCCCGCAAAAGCTTTTTCGCGAGCAGACCCATAAATTATAATTTTTAACAGAGGGAGTATCCCATGAAAAAAATCTTCACATCCATAAACAAAAAACACTTGGTTCTTCCGGTTGCGGCGCTGTTTTTTTTCGCATGCCAGGTTGAAATACCGATAAAGGAACTCACGGACGCAAGGGCCGCCATCCAGTCCGCAAAAGATGTTAACGCAGACAGGCACAGCCCCGATGAGTTCGGCAAGGCTGAAGCCCTTGTGCGGCAGGCTCACGATGAAATAGTCAAGGAAGATACTGATGCCGCAAAGAAATCGGCGCTTGACGCGATTGATGCTGCCAAACTTGCCGAAAGCAGGGCGCTTCCTTTATTTGCCGGCGAAAAGATCTCTGCCGCTGAAGCAAAGTACAGCGAGGCTGAAAAACTTTATGCTGAAAAATTTTCACCCGCAAAACTGAAAAGTTCAGGGGAATTAATCGCAGAGGCCAAAACCGCGCTTGATGCGGGAGAATACCGCAAGGCAGCCTCGCTGGCAGACCAGGCCGCCGCCACTGCAGGAGCAGCCTGTGATGATTCTCTCGGCAAGTCCTCCACCCTTGACAGGGAACTCTCGGCAGCGAATGAAAAACACCGGACGCTTAAAAACGATAAAATGTCCAGTGCGGCAACCAATGATCTAAGTTCGGCAGAATCGGCGCTGACCTCGGCAAAGAAAGCCAGGGACTCGCGTGATTTGCGCACGGCATATTCCGAACTTGAGAAGGCAAAGGCAGCCCTTGTAAAAGCCGAGAATGCTATCAAAAAGCAAAAACTTGCTGCAGAGATCACAACTCTGCGTTCACAGCTTAACACCATTAAAAAAGACAAAAACAGCGCCGCGGTGGCTGCTGATATTGACAATGCCATGCTCGAACTTAAAGGGGCCGAAACCGCTCTCAATCAGAATAACATCAACAGCGCTGAAACGCGAATAAGGAACGCGAAGAACCTCATAGCCCGAACAGAGGGCAAGCTTAAAAAAGGCGCCGCAGACGACGCCCTCGCGAACGCCGAAAAGATGCTCGCTACTGCGAAGCAGAAGGACAGCGGCGCGAAATACAGCGAAAACCTGGGCCGTGCAGAGGCGCTGATACGCCAGGGAAAGAGCCTCTCTTCATCCGGAAACTATAACGATGCCATAGTCAGGGCTGAAGAGGCAGAGACCATAATAGCCGCTGTAATGAGCGCGCTCGAAAGTGAAGCTGCGGCCGATGTCAAAGTCGCCGTTGCCGACGGAACATCTGACACATCGCAGACATCTGCTGCTGACCAGGCAACTCAGGAGACGCAGGAGACAAAAGGTAATTTCTACACCGTTAAATGGAGAAAAAAAGATACGGACTGCCTCTGGAGAATCTCAAAAAATGTTTACGATGACGCATCGCTCTGGCCCCTTATTTATGTTGCGAACAGAGACCAGATAAAAAATCCTGACCTGATCTTCCCGGGGCAGAAATTCAGAATCCCGCCCAGGCCTGAAAAAAAGCCGGATAGAAAGGAACTCAATGAAATGATCCGCCGGGGAGAATCTGAAGGCGCTGACGGTACTCCAAAATAGATGAAAAAATTTCTTCTTGTCACAGCTCTTCTTCTTGTCAATGTCCCTCTTTTACCGAGGGACATTGATTTAGACCGCATATACATAAATCCAGCCGATACTCTTTACGCCAGGCTTACGCAGTGTAAAGAGAAAACCTACTCCACGATATCTTCACTAATTGTGGACACAAGGGCAATCTACGCGGAGTGGGCTGACGGCAGAACAATTGTTTATATCAGGGAATACAATTCCATCAACATAGCCATGGCCTACGACCGGGCATCGGGCAAAAAATCTGAACTGGCCAGATTCAGCGGCACCGTAACATCCTCGTCCCTGAACTCATCCGGGGACACTCTTGTTGTTAAGACACTTGAGTACGCATCATCTGCGCCATCCGCCGTAATATGGTTCATCAGCCTTCGCGGCAGGCCTGCGGTAAAACATTCATCGCCATATTTTTTTCTTGATTACACAATCATTCCCGGCAGCGACTCAATACTGATTCATCGAAAGAACGGGCTTGCGCGCATGAATCCTCTGGGAGACGTTAAAGAGATAATGGTTCCGGCCTCCACTTACAGCAGCCTCGCGAATGGAGAGCCCGTGCTCTCTTTCATCTCGCCCGACAGAAAAAAAAACCTGCTTGTTACGGGAAGTGGCGGATCGTACAGCGCCAGGCTTCTGTCGGGTTCATCGTCACTGAATATTCCGGGAATAGTTTCACCCGCAGACCTATGCTGGATAAGCAATTCAATGTTTGCATACAGCGGCGGCAGCGCGGGTGAATACTCTGTAAATATCTACGATTCATCGGCGCGTAAAAAGTCCGTGATCCTGACCGGCACACTTAACCCCGACATAAACTTTTCGCGCGAAGCCGGAATACTCACCTGCCTTGATAATCAGATGATCGTATTCTTTTCGGGCAGCGACCTTAAACGCAGAGACACCGGGCTTGAAGGCGAAGAGACCTATTTTTCGCCGGACGGACGCAGGTTCACATCCATCTACCGCGGCACACTCTACTTGACCAGCCTTAACATGCTGCAAAAAAACAGACTAACGGTGCGCGGTAACGCCGAAGCGATCACAACCCTGTACAGGTCTGCGCTCTCTGATCGCGGCTCATGGCAGAACGACTACTCGCGGACATACATAGAAAAAAAGATCCGGCTATACGAAAACTTTATCAAAACAATGAACTGAGCCCGGTTCCAGTTACACTGTTACAGGTTCTGCCTTCTGTTCACCCTGACATACATCCTGTAAATCCTTATAACCCTGTAGGTACAGAACAGATCCGCAATATACCACGCTATGCAGAAATGGCAAAATGACAATGCATCCATATCTGTATTTACGACCACAAAAGTATCGGCGCCGGAGAGCATGCGCAATCCGTACAAAAGAAAGGCGGTGGTCATGGCAAAAAGCAGGAATATGGTGAAAGCCGCAGAAAGAAGGCTTGCATATTTTTTCAGGCAGATATAGATCATTACGAAAATATAAATCAGAATTACAAAACTCATAATGCTCACCTCTCAAGCTATGCCTTAAAACGGCTTTTTAAATTGTCAACGATTAACCTTTTTATATGCTTCTATAATGGACTATAACATGGAATAAAACTTTCAGCAGGTGGATAAAAAAATGCATTTTTCTTGCCTTATAAGCAATATTGATTAAACTGGTTATATTAAATGTTAAGTATTTTAATTCAGTAAATACCGCTTAAAAATATTTCAGGAAAACACGATGAAAAAATCAACATTTTTATCCCCCTTCCTTTTAATGATTCCACTATGCCTCTCATGCCAGACAACGGGAGGGAAAGATTCATGGGATAGCATTAAAAAGGAGAACGACGAATTTCTTCGCGCCGAGGACAGGGGAACTGAGACTTTCAGGGTGCTGCTATCATCAGACGGCTACAAAGTTGTTCAGCTTAAAAATGAAAAAACAATTGAGCGCGCTCCTGACGAGGGCGGTGACAAGTTCATGATAGCAGAAATGAAAAAATATGACATGATCGATGAAGTGCGCATAGGTGTTGTGTCGGTCTGGCTCTTCCCCGATTCAGGCGCCGTCAACAAGATCAGATCACAGCGTCCCACAAACTTTACAGAGATAGACAGTCTTATCAATGACGATATAATGAGGTGGAACTTCAGGTTCCCAAAAAAGGTTGTTGAACCGACAAAATTTGAAATCATTTACCGTGTGGTGCTGCGGAAAAAACTTTCCGATGAAGAGATACTCAACGCGGTACAGGAAAAGATGAAGGAAGGCCTGTAAGCCTCCCTTCATGTATTCTATAAGAACTGACCTCTCTTTAAAAAATTTAAAGCAGCGTTGTATTTATAATAAACCTGACCGAATTTTCATCGATCATCAGTTTCTTTGATATAGCCTCCGGGTCCCATCCTTTTACAGAAAGTTCGCGCACAGTCTTTACCACGTTATCGTTAAGGTTGCGTCCCGGCATATTTTTGATGTCGCCCTTGACCTGCTTGAGTATGGGATTGTTATTGTCAACAGCCTGGATGAAATCCGAAAACTCCTTCATCTTCCTGTCGGTCTGGCTGAACATTTCCTGCAGCTTGTTGTCGGTGCTGTCGATCTCCTTTCTGACAGTTTCGATCTTCTGGAACATGGCGTAGATCTGCTTAACCCGCTCCTCCATGTGATCCGAGAGCCCGTCAAGTTCGCTAAGCCTGTCCTTGAGCTCCTGTATATCGCTCTCTTTTGTCTTCAGGATCAGGGTCTCCTCCTCTATGCGCTTGAGGGAACTGGTGATCTTGTCGACCCTTCTGTCTGAACGTTCCATGACCTTTTCAAAGGATTTAATTCTGCTGTCTATTGACTGGATGATAATGTCAGACTTGCTGACCGAGTCAAGGTTCCGCGTAATGACCTCTTCGTATTCATGGAGCTCGTTGATCCTGCGCTCCAGCGCGTTGTAGGCTTCCGAGAGTCCGTCAATCCTCGAATTAACCGCGTCTATCCTTGAAACGCTTTCAAGCAGCCTGTCGGACTTGCTTATCACAAGATCGTTCACCTCTGCCAGGTTCCTGACCTCCCCTTCCATGTCGGCAAGCTTCTCTTTTTTCGATATAAAGGCGCGTATCTCACGCTCAGCGTTCTTCTTGAGCTCCTTGATCTGCTCAATATCGGCAATGAACTTTTCAAGATCGCGCGCCTCCCTCTTTGCGTCTTCAAGGGTTTTTATAAGAGTATCGACTTTTCCGAATACGTCGTTATGCTGTTCGTACCTTATGATCTCGTTCTTGATTTCGCTCAGTCTGTTTTCAAGCTGATGCTCGTCATCCCTGATTCGGCCGAGCATCGAGCTCAGCCTGAGGTCGATTGCCTGGTATTCAGAATCCATGCTGCTAAGCTTATTGTCAGCGGTCTCAACCAGCCTGTTCTCAAGCTGTATAAATTTATCCTCGAATTCGTCCATCTTTTTCCTGATCATCTCGGCTTCGCGCCTGGTAGCCTGAACAATCTCGTCCTTCTTGGTTACGGCGTGTATGCTCAGGTTATCGACCTCAGTCCGTACACGGTTAACCTCGTATTCAAAGGAGCTGACAAGTTTTGTCTTGGACTCCTCCATGTTCGTTTCGACAGCGCGCAGTTTCTGGCCAAGTTCGGTTGACTTCCTGTTGAAATCATCGAAGAAAGTCGCCTCCATGCCTGCAAAGGTGTCGCGCAGATTGTTAAGCTGCGTGTTAAGGCTTTCGGCCTTCTCGACAGTTTTAATAAGCGGATTGAGCTTCATCCTGAAATTATCGTGGAGCAGCTCGCCGGATTCGGTAAACCTGGTCTCCATTTCAGTCATGGACTTCGAGAGCTCGTCTGAAAGCTGCAGTATGCGTTCCCTTGAAGACTGGGCAAGTTCGGTCTCTCTGCGCTCAAGGTCATTCTTCATGTTCTCGGCAAAAACATAGAATTCATTCGAAATATCCCTTGATCTGTCACGAAGCTTCTCTTCGAAGCTGCTGACCATCTGGTTCATCCGTTCGTTCATGTTCTCAATGCCTTCAGAGAGGAAGGCAAGTTTTCCGGTTATGTCGCCAAAATTCTCACGGGCCGAGCCTATAAACTGTATCTGCTTATTAACATCCTTTGCTGCGGCAGAAATTACCCTGATATCCTCCTCTACCTTTTTCAGGTTGCTCTTTTCAACATCGAGCCCCTTGATTCTGTTTTCAATATCACCGATAGATTCGGCCATATTCTTTGCCAGCGCGTTCGATTTTTTAATCAATATGTCAATCTCTATCGTGGCATCCTGAAATTTGCGGCTCTCCTTTTCGGTAAGCTTCCTGAAATCGTCAAATATTTTTGCTGAATAACGACGGAGCTTGGCCATCCTCGCATTGGCATTATCAAGTCTCCTGAACAGGAAAAGCATAAGGAAACAGGCGGCTATGGTTGTTAGGTTCAATATCATCATGAAATCCTTACAGGGGTTTTCCTGAAACAAACGGCCGTCAGGTTCTTACAATTAATCTAACAGCTTCCTGAAAAAGTCCATCGTGGCCTTTTTCAGGGTCGGTTTTGCGAAGTAAATTCGCAAAACCTCACATTTTTCGATATTTTTAAAAATAGGACATCGAAAAATGGCGATACATCCGTGTATCGTATTAGCAGTTTCCTGTTTTTCAGAAAACTGCTAATACGACATAATAACAGTATAAAAACGGATAATTTTGTCAATAAATATTTTATGTCACATTCCCATCATACGGCTCCCCTCTATTACGCGCATCCCCTTCCATTTGCCCTTCCTGAATCTCAGGAAGAACATCAGTCCAAGTAAAAACACATAAATTGAAAGTATCCACCAGCAGGCATAAACCCCCGCTTTGAAATAAAAGACAGCCGCCCACGTGGGAAGCACAAGCGAGAAGAGAGCTACGAACAGAACCCCCTTCATTACAAAAAAGGTATCGCCTGCACCTTTAAGCGCCGATGAAAATATAATGCTCATGGCATCAAAAAAGGAGTATACCGCCACAAACCTGAGCAGAATTTCAGCCATACCCCGTATTTCATTAAGCCTCTCTGCGTCTGACCCGCGCATAAAAGGCTCAACAAGCAGCCAGGGGAGCAGTATATAAACAAGCCCGGCGATTATCATGTAAACAAAGGATATTCTGAAACCGGCATGAACACTCTGCTCTGCGGTACCGGGCAGATTCTTTCCCAGATACTGCCCGGTCAGTATGGTGACCCCCATGCCCAGGCCGAGTATGGGCATAAAAAATATGGAGTTTATGTTGCAAACTATGTTTGAAGCCACAAGTTCCATCATGCCGATACGGCCGAGTATGAGTATAAAAAGGGTAAAGGTGCTTGTTTCAATAAAAAACTGCAGGCCTGCGGGGAATCCGAAGCGAATAAGCCTGATAAAAAGACTTTTTTCCGGCCTCCATCCGGACCGTGTACAGAACTCCCTTTCGTGCGGCTGATAAAAAAACATCACCAGGTAAATCAGGAGTACGCTGAATCCCGCGATAACCGTGGCAATCGCAGCTCCCCTGACGCCCAATGCCGGGCAACCCAGTTTCCCGAAAATAAGAATGTAATCAAAAATTATATTTATGATCGTACCGGTAAAATTAACCCAGAGCACGGGCCATGTAATACCCCTGCCCGAAAAAAAACCCGCAATTGCCGACGAGGCAAGAGGCGCCCATGATCCCGCGCAAAGTATCGAAAAATATTCTGATTCATATTCTATGATTGAAGGATCGTGGCCTATTAGTTGAAATATAGGCCCGGAAAATGGAATAAAGAGGAACAGCACAAATGCGCCCACAATACTGAAGTATATTCCCTGCCATACGGCTCTGCCCGCCCGGTAATTATTGCCCGCTCCGTGGTACTGGGCAACAAATGTTGTCGTGTAGCTGCACGTGCCCATAAAGATACTCATAATGGTAAAATTGAGCATTCCTGCGGGAACAACCGCAGCTATGGCTTCGGCAGAGTACCACGAGAGGAATATACGGTCAACAAACTGCTGAATTGACCATGATGCTGTAGTTATTATGAGGGGCACAGAGAGATTTACAAGTTCCCTGTAACCGCCGGGCCCTTTCCACGGAATTTTTTTCATCCCCGCATATTATTTCAGGGTGAGGTTTTGACAAGCAGATAAATATTGCCGCAATACTTTTACTACGTGAAGATCCCTCCTGTTTCCGGTTTTATTCAACTGCCGGAGAGCTGCTGCTCCGCGTCAGGATTAGTATTTATTCCGGCCGATTCAAGATATTCCGAATAGCTGACCTCGCCTGTTGCATCAAAATTCACTATCCTGCAGCCGATGCGGTATATGCCTTTTTTTAAAAAGGTAATGTTCTTAACCTGGCACATAATAATTAAAGTTTTGTCCCCCGGCAGAAATACCGTAAAAATTACAAGGCCTTCCTCCATGAAATGTTTAAGCAGCACCCTTTCTTTGAAGATTATTCCAAGTCCATTCCTTGAAAGATCTGTTATTGCCGCCCGGTCGTCGGAGCTTCTGATCATATTTGTGTCATTGGTAACAACGGTCGAGATGCCCATCCCGTATTTCTTCAGCAATGAAAAATCCTCGTTAGAAAGCGGTTGCATCCCGTTTACACACAGGTACCCGAAAGGCATCATGTGCCTGTATAGAAAGGGGACGGCAATTTCGGAGATCATCCTTTTGTCAGCCTCTTGTTGCGCGGAATATATGTTCGCAATATAATACCTGTACTGCGGATCATCTTCAGCGGGCTGCGTCACATCCCTTATAAAATATGGCATTCTCTCCTCCATAAAATATTTCATACGTTCATCGCGTTTCTGGTCAATTATTGAATATATCTTTGCACTGTCATATTGTTTGCCGAGCTTCTCCTCAAAGTTTTCCTTGAGCGCAAGTATTGTGCGCCTGTTATTTTCAAAGCTTTCTTTAAGGGTAAAATCCGAAATAATATTTGATACGTATGCACGGCCGATATCATTGTTAACCGCAGCATTTACACGCTCCTCTCTGCGCGGTATGTTCATAATAAACATATCAGAAACAGAGCATTTATATTCTTCACCTGCTCGTCCTGTTATCACAACCCTAATAATTATCAATTCATTCCCGTTTCTGATATAAAGACTTATGCCTTCATCGGGTATGGATACGGATTGGGAAAGAGTAAAAGCAATTCCATCTTCATTAAAAATGAAAGAAGAAGTTTCGATATTATGTTCCTTCGTTTTAAGGAATACCTGTCCCCTGGTGAAAAGCTTTTTCAGATAATCGTAAATTATATTCCGCTCTGTGATTCTCTTTACTTCAGGCTTCATACCTGCTCCTTTCGCATCGCATATAATCATTTAATAGTACATATATAATCCTCTCCTGTCAATATATTCGGTTTTTCTTGACAATGCGGGACTATCAGTATAACCGTACAAAAGATAAAAAAGGTACATAAATGAGTCTGCTTAAAATAGAACTGCTCGCACCGGCAAAAAACAAAGAATACGGAATAGCTGCAATCAATTGCGGAGCAGATGCCGTATATATAGGCGCTGGCAGGTTCAGCGCCAGGTCTGCGGCGGGCAACACTACCGGCGACATTGCCGAACTTGCGGACTACGCGCACAGGTTCAACAGCCGTGTATACGCGGCGTTCAATACCATACTCTTTGACCGCGAACTTGAAGAAGCACGAAAGCTTATTTACGAACTTTACAATGCGGGAGTGGATGCGCTCATAATCCAGGATATGGGAATACTGGAGATGGATCTTCCGCCTGTGCCCCTGCACTCAAGCACACAGGCCGACAACTCCGATCCTGAAAGAATTAAATTTCTTGATGCAACAGGATTTAAACGTATTATACTTGCGCGTGAACTGAGCATTGATGCGATCCGCGAAATACGGCAGAGCGTCTCATGTGAACTTGAATTTTTTATACACGGAGCGTTATGCGTCAGTTACAGCGGCAACTGCTACATGAGCGCCGCAGCAGGCGGACGCAGCGCCAACCGGGGTGAATGCGCCCAGCCATGCAGAAAGGAATGGACACTTGAAGACAAATCGGGGCGGATCATTTCACGCGGACACCTGCTCTCAACGAAAGACCTGAACCATACGCCCAACATAGCCGGACTTATAGAAGCGGGCATAGGCTCACTAAAAATCGAGGGCAGGCTGAAGGATATACATTATGTTAAAAACATAACCGCGCACTACAGGCAGGTTATAGACCGGATAATTGAAGAGAGGCCGGGCATGGGGAAATCCTCGTCGGGCACAGCATTCCCCGGTTTTACGCCGGACCCGGAGCGCACATTCAACCGGGGATACACTGAATATTTTCTACACGGCAGAACCGGCAGCGTCTCATCATTCAGGTCGCCCAAATTCACCGGGAAAAAAATAGCCTCAGTCACTGCAGTTGAGGGCAATTCGTTTCTCGTTGACTGCGACGAGCCGCTGCATAACGGAGATGGCCTGACATTCACCGACAACGCCGGAGTTATAAGAGGAATAAAAGTTAATCTTGTCGAGGGTAACAGAATTTTTCCCCATGATATGAATTCAATATATACCGGAGCATTACTCTATCGGAACCATGATACAGCCTTTGAAAGGGAACTCGACGCGTCCAGAGCCGGGCGAAAAATTTCAGTAGATCTCGAGCTTGTGGTTAAAGCAGATTCCGCTACCCTGCTTCTTACGGATGAGGATGGATACATAGTCTCGGTTAACACGCCATTGTCCGGCGAACAGCCGGTTTCATCGACCACTCCAGAAGAAGGCATTATGCGTCATTTGAAAAAATTAGGGGCGACAATTTTTATGCCGCGGAATATTCTGATAACTGGCGCGCAGAATATTTTCATCAAGCCTTCAGTCCTTAATGACCTGCGAAGACGCGGAACAGCCCTGCTTGAACAGAAGCGCGCCGCTGAATACCTTTACACAAGAAAAGAGTTTGAAAAAACTTCACACCCCTACCCGGTTGATGAACTTGATTTTACATGCAACGTAAGCAACAGCCTTGCCCGCAGATTCTACGAACGTCATGGAGTTAAGACAATCGAGCCTGCATTCGAGCTGAATTCTTCAGCCATCAGCGGCCCGCTCATGAAAACAAAGCTGTGCTTAAAATATGAAACTGGAATCTGCCCCGCTTACCACACAAATAGTGCTGAAACCGGAGCTCTGTTTCTTACAGACGGAAAAAACAGGTACACACTCGATTTCAGATGCGGCGATTGTGTCATGAAGGTCTATACTTTTTTTGTTTAACCCTGTCTATGAATTATAATATATCAACGGAGAAAATAACATGGCAACAAAGGCTTTTCAGGACTACTATCCGGATAACTACTCGCACTGCTACGGATGCGGCAGGCTTAATGAACATGGCATGAAAATAAAAAGCTACTGGGATGGTGAAGATGGCCTGTGCCGCTTTACGCCCGCATCCCACCAGAGCGGCGGGTTCCCCGGTAACATCTATGGCGGACTTATAGCATCGCTGATCGACTGCCACTGCGCGGGCACAGCCGCTGCGGCAAAGCACAGGCATGACGGGTTTGAACTGGGGGAAAAACCTATACCGCGTTTTGTCACGGCCTCACTTAAAGTGGATTATCTGAAACCCACACCCGCAGGCGTTGAACTTGAAGTTCGGGCTAAAATTGTTGAGATAAAAAACAGGAAGGTTGTGCTCTCCGCAACGGTCACGGCTGACGGGGTAGTCACTGCGAAGGGCGATGCTGTTATGGTACAGATACCGGATAATGCGTAATATTAAACCGGACTTTTTCAGGGCTCCTGTTGCTCAATGGGCAGATCAAAAAAAACAATTCTTCTATCAGGAAGAAAGAGGGCCGCGCCTCCGGTCATCATCCTCGCCCTGAACTCCGCGGTCTCAGGAAGAAAAAAAATTGACCGCCGCAGATCCTCCTTCAAAAAAACAGCGCCATCCGCAGTTATACGGTTATCAACTGCCTTTCTTACAAAATAATTATATCCGGCCCGTTTGGCCTTTGCTGTAATCTTTGACCTGAGAACATCGGGATAATGATGAAGTTTTGCCGATACGCACCAGTCCCAGCGAAGGTAATCCATAAGCAGCGGCATGTGTTCAGGATATTCAGCGCGCACCAGATTTATAATCTGCCCGGCATGACCATTCCAGTTCGTACCGTGAACGCTGCCCTTGTAACACTCCGCAAGCTTTTCATAGAAGCGGAAATTACTGCCGAAAATCATGGTAAGGAATCGGGCGGTTTCACTAAACCTGCCCGAATTATACACGGCTTCTACAAGTTCGGAAATTTTCACTATGCGTTCCATTTCTTCACCCGACAGCCATTTAGTACTCCTGACCGCGTATGGCGGATCTTTGCTCCATTCCAGCCTGTACTCTAGAGATCTCTCCATCATCTCAGTGCCCGGAAGAACTTTAAGTATCCCGGGCTGAAAGTGGTGAGGATGAAGCCCTGATATCCTGTTGAATGAAACCGCAAACCCGGCGTAATCCTCAAATGGCAGGCCCGCAATCAGATCAAGGTGAACCCGTATGTTGTTGCGCGCGATGATTCGTTCAATTATAGCATAAGACCCCGGGTCAATGACACGGCGGATTGCCTCAAGCGTAATACTGCGCACTGACTGTATGCCAATTTCGAACTGAAAAAGACCGGGCCTGACCGTCGACAGAAAATTCAGGTCATCGTCATCAAGCAGCCCCGGATATATTTCAAAATGAAAAGTTGTACTGCCGCTGCTGAATTCTTTTACAATGTGTTCCCATACCGGCCTGAAATGTTCTTTGCGGCTGTTAAATGTACGGTCAACGAACTTGACCAGTTCGGGCCTGAATGAGTTTATAAAATCGAGCTCTTCGCGTACCATCTCCAGGGGCCTGAACTCAAGCTTCTGGTCCGCGCGTGACGAAAGGCAGTATGAGCACATAAAGGGGCACCCCCTGCTGCTTTCGTAATATATAATTTTCCCCGCAAGGCGCTCCATGTCGCCCGTTTCATAGGGAAAGGGAATTTCTCTGAATGGCGGGTTCTTTTCGCGGATAATCTTTTCGCGCATGTCGAAACCGGACGCTGCGAGTTTAATTATACCGGCCTCGCCCGGTCCTGACACTATATAATCCGGCGGATTTTCCGATGCCAGCCAGTCATCCGCGTTGTAGCTAACGTCGGGCCCGCCAAAAACTATTACAACTTCGGGAAGCGCGGTACGGAGAATTGGAACAAGTTCTCTTACCCTGGCAGAATTCCATATATAGACTGATATAGCGATTACATCTGGACGTATCCGGACAATTTCTTCAACGATGACGCCGGTCTTTTCGTTTATGCCGCGCTCAAGTATAACAGTGTCCGGACAGAAAGAGGCGATACACTTTCTGATGTAGAGCAACGCGAGGTTTGAATGCACATAACGCGCGTTCAATGCGAGAAACAGGACTCTATTCATCAGCCGTTGGTTCTTTTTTACTTTCAGTTCCGCAGTGCGGAGGGCGCTCGTCTGATTTTTTGTCTCACTCCCTGATGCATGAATCAACAGCTCCGATTGCCCGGTTCCCTCTAAGTTTAAGCTCAAACCCGGCCAGGCTGTAACTCATCGGTCAGGCCCTGGGTTTCCGGGCAAATAATCTTCGCTTCCCACGCTCCAGTTCCAGTTCAACAAGTTCATCAACACGCTTTATTATAATATTCCTGATCATCTCCGCCGTATCCTCAACAGACAATGATGCGAACTTTTCGTAAAGTACCTCGGGCATTATATCAAGATAAATATGCTGTATACCGTTGAAGTTCATGTTGTACTTGGGAAGCGCTTTGCAGGTGCCCGATATGGCTATGGGAATAATGGGCAGCTTCATTTTATGTGCCAGAACAAAGGCACCAGGTTTGAATGCTTTTACATTACCATCCATCGAACGGGTCCCCTCTGGAAAAAGGTATACAGAACTCCCCTCGCGCAACCTCTCTTCGCTCGTTTCCATCATTTTTTCAATGCTCTTTTTGTCGCCGCGCACAAGTTTCACATACCTGTTCAGGTACATATTCCATCCGATACAGGGAATCCTGAATATCTCGGCCTTTGACACCCATTTGAAATGCTTGAACAGTCTAAAGGCCAGCAGAATGTCCAGTTGCGACTGATGGTTCGAAACTATGACATAGGTCACTCCCCGCTTTATGTTCTTTCTTCCAGAGACATGCATTCTCCAGAAAGGAAAACACCAGATGTAGAAAACACCCCAGAAACAGGTATACTGGTGCAGAATAGTCTTTCTTTTATCAAAAGGAAGGGTAATCAGCCAGATTAAAAGCGCAGGTATAAAGAGTATGGCGCATGTAATCACTATAAAAACCAGGTATATGCCCGAAATTATTCTATCCATCATGAATTAATCCTCCGATTAAACTGCAACCGCGGCATGTACCGGCTCATCCTCTCTGCCTGAACCGGCTGGCCATAATTGCCCTTATACAAAATGACAGATAGGGAAGTGATAAGGTTGCAAAAATTTTCCATAAATTTTATTTCCCTAAAAAAATAAAGCCCTCGGTCAATCAGGGCTCTATGCGCGTCCGGAGGGATTCGAACCCCCGACCAACGGATTCGTAGTCCGCTACTCTATCCATCTGAGCTACGGACGCTGTCTTTAAAAATTAATAAGTGCAGTCAACTTCGAAGTATACTTCCCTATATAGGGAAACACCTTTTTTTCACCCCTGTTAATCATAAATGTCCCCATTATGCAGAGAACGACATACACAACATAATGAAGATAAATCAGCATTACAAGAATAAACCTCACAACATCCATCCACGAAGGAAGGAAAATATGCGCCATAAAATAAAACAGAACGCATGCTCCGATAACATACGCCGCGAGAACAAAAGCCTGCTTCCCGTGAAACATGTAAAACTCGTCATCCTTCTTTATGCTCATGGGAATAAACCAGCCTATAAACGGGAAATAGGTCAGTTTAAGCAGATCAAAATTCCTTATATATTCTACCACGCGGGATTTGATATTAAGAAGGGATGCTTTGTCAATTTTAACATGTTTCATAATAATCCATGCGGAGAAGGGGGGATTCGAACCCCCGGCACCAAAAAAGGTGCAATTGCTTAGCAGGCAACCCCCTTCAGCCTCTCGGGCACCTCTCCGGCTAAAAGCGTCTGTAAAAAAAATCGGAGAGTAAGGGATTCGAACCCCTGGGGCTGTTAACCCAACGGTTTTCAAGACCGCCTCCATCGACCACTCGGACAACTCTCCGGGAGCAAATCTATTGAAAACAGGTTTCATGTCAAATAAAAATTTCAGAAGGGGTTAATTTGTGGCATAAAAACACACAAGACGGCATTTTAACCGCTAAACTATCTGAGTCCCCACACCCTCATCGGTAAAAATCTCAAGAAGAACAGCATGCTTAACACGGCCGTCAATAATGTGGGTCTTGCGCACTCCGGACTCAATCGCCTCAACGCAGCAGTTGACCTTGGGGATCATCCCTCCCTTAATCTCTCCAGACCTGATAAGCCCCGGAATATCAGCAGCCTTTATGGATGAAACAAGCTCACCGTTTATCAGCACCCCCTGAATATCGGTAAGCAGAATCAGTTTCTCTGCTTTCAGAGCCCCCGCGATCTTGCCCGCAGCAATATCCGCGTTAACATTATATGTTATCCCGCCCGAGTCCGCACCGATAGGCGCAATAACAGGTATAAACCTGTCCTTTTCAAGTATTCTGATAATTTCAGGATTAATCCTCTCCACGGCCCCAACAAGCCCTATGTCAACCCTGGCGCCTTTTTCATCGTGGAACATCTTTCTCACGGTAATAAGACCCGCGTCTTTGCCCGAAATCCCCACAGCCTTGCCCCCGGCTATGTGTATATTATTAACAATCTCCTTGTTTACCTTGCCCGTAAGTACCATCTCAACAATCTCCATCGTGGCATTATCAGTCACGCGCATGCCGTCGACAAATTCGCTCCTTATCCCCAACTGCTCAAGCAGAGTGCCTATCTGCGGCCCGCCGCCATGCACAACAACCGGGTTTATCCCCACGAGCTTCAGCAGAGCCATGTCCCTGGCAAAGGATAGTCTCAGCGCCTCATCGGTCATGGCATGACCTCCGTATTTAACAACAACGGTCTTGCCGCTGAACTCTTTAATGTACGGAAACGACTCGGTCAGTGTGTTGATTTTCTCGATGGATTTACTCATTGTAATCTCCTGCAAAGGAATAGTTACAATGACCAGATTCTTTTTCAGGCTACAAGTATTTTTTTACATCTCTTTCCGGGGGTCAGAGCATGTTCCCGGCTCAGAGCCTTTCCCGGCTCAGAGCGTGTTCCCCGGCTCAGAGCACATTCCCGGGCTCAGAGCCTTTCCCGGCTCAGAGCATGTTCCCCGGGGGCATTGAGTCCAGGCTGTCAGCCCATACCATGCGTAGCATTAAAATCCCGGCATACCGCCGGGGGCGTTAACTTCAGCAGAACCGTAAAATTCAGCATCTTAAGCAAAAATTAAACAGTTTACATTTTCTTTACCTCGGGAGACCTTTGTATTATTATTTTAAACCAATACTTTATGCAATAAAAACCGGCCCGGGAGCAGGGGAAAGATCAATATGGTTACATTTAAAGGTTACGAACAGGTTATTGAAAAAGTCTATGCCCACAAACAGGAGCATGTGTTTGAATACTGGAACTCGCTCCTCGAATCGGAAAAAAAGGAACTGCTTGACGACCTTGCCGACATAGATTATGACCTCATTAAACAGCTATACTCCAGCACTCACGATGGGCGCATAACCGATTTCAGGCCTGCACCATTCATAAAGCTCCCTTCAACAGCTTCAGAGCATGAAAAATTCAGACAGGCGCATAAAGCCGGCGAGGCTCACATACGCGCCGGTAAAATCGCAGCCTTTCTTGTTGCCGGAGGCCAGGGTTCACGCCTTGGATACGACGGCCCAAAGGGAAAATTTCCCGTGGGGCAGGTTTCGGGCAAAACTCTCTTCCACTTTCATTCGGAAAAAATAAAGGCATCGCAGAAAAAATATAGCACGCTAATACCCTTCTTTATAATGACTTCGCGGGACAACCACCATGAGACAGAAACATTTTTCCGCGAGCAGAACTACTTAGGGCTTGACCCCGTCAATGTGCATTTTTTTACACAAAAAATGATCCCCTCGCTTGACCTTAACGGCAAACTTATACTATCCGAAAAAAACCGCGTATTTATGAATCCAGACGGCCACGGCGGAAGCCTTACCGCGCTGCGCGCATCAGGCGCGCTCGACACAATGAAGCATAAAGGGATAGAAACAATATCTTATTTTCAGGTTGACAATCCTCTGGTAAAAATAATCGATCCCGTATTCATCGGGTTTCATATCCTCAAGTCCGCCGATGTATCCAGCAAAGCGCTTAAAAAAGCGGGCCCTGATGAAAAAACCGGCGTGTTTGTCACTTTCGGCAGCGGCAGCACGGGCATAGTTGAATACTCCGATCTTACAAAGGAACAGGCTGCCATGAGGGGGCCTGACGGCGAACTGCTTTTCTCCGCAGCCAATCCGGCCATTCACCTGTTCAGCCTTAAATTCACAGAAAGCCTGACAGGCAACCAGGGGCCTTCACTCCCCTACCACACCGCGAAGAAAAAAATACCCGCCATTATAAACGGCGCACCCGCAGAGATAGAGGGCTATAAGTACGAAAAATTTGTGTTTGACGCGCTCCCCCTTGCAAAAAAAAATATAATCCTTGAAACACTCAGGGAGGAGGAATTTGCTCCGGTAAAGAACGCGTCGGGGCCCGATTCCATTGACACTGCCCATGAACTGATGCAGGGGCTGTTCAGAAAATGGATACTGTCGCGCGGCATAAAAATTCCCCCCTCTGTGCGCCTTATTGAGATCTCGCCGGAATTCGCGCTCTGCGCAGAGGATATTCCCGCGGATATGGAAATCCCCTCAATGGAGAAGGTGTTTCTGAAATAATTATCACGGAAGTGAGAAATGTCATACCCTGTTATCTTAGGAATCGCCCTGGCCCTTTCCATGGATGCCTTTGCGGTATCAATATCATACGGCTGCTCGCCCGTAAAGATGTCATTAAAGAACATGTTTACCATTGCTCTCTTTTTCGGCGCGTTCCAGGCCCTGATGCCGGTTGCGGGATGGTTTTCGGGACAGATTTTTGAACAGTTGATCAGCGCATGGGACCACTGGATTGCCTTCACTCTGCTTGCGATAGTAGGAATAAAAATGATTATTGAAGGGATAAAGGGTCATGACGCAGATGAATCCTGTGAAGCCCCAAAAGACCTGGGATACAAAAGACTCTTTGTACTTTCAATAGCGACGAGCATAGATGCGCTTGCCGTGGGCTTAGGCCTTTCGATTATCAATTATCCCATTGCCGTTCCCGCTGCAATAATCGGCGCCGTCACATTCGTCACAAGTTTAATCGGCGTGCGCATGGGATGCAGGCTTCAGCGCATACTGGGCCGCAGGGTTGAAATACTCGGCGGAGCTATACTTATATTTATCGGTTTAAAAATACTCTTAGAACACATCGGCTGACCGCGTACGTTCATCTGTACCTGAACAGGGGCAGTATCCCTCTGATTCTTTCCATGACACTCCTCGCGCTTAGCCAGATTCTATTCTCCATTGGAATGGGATCTTTTCTGACATGAAGATGCATAGGATAAAGAAATCTGTAATCCATCCGCATCAGCCTCTGCGCGGACCTGACCTGCTCCTCCCTGTCGCTGAAAACCGGAAGTATGCCCGCCCTGCTGCGGTCAATCATTGCAAGACCGCATCCGCTGAAAAGCGACTCTGTCTCACTGTGATAAAAGGCTATACTCCCGGGGGTATGCCCCGGCACGTGAATAAATTCCAGTCCCCAATCAGCCAGGGGATTCACCCCCGATGTATGATCAAGCACTACAAATTCACATTGATCCGCTGATGGAATTTTACCGGGGGAATGATACATAGGTATTTTCAAAAACGGGTGGAACCGGATAAAGGCTCCCCTGCCGCCCGGAAAATATACGCTGTCATTTTTATGAATAAAAACTTTTATGTCAGAAGCCCCATGGGCGGAAGCTATTGAAAGAAGTTCCGAAACACCGCCGGTATGGTCTTTATGCCAGTGGCTCAGAGCAATCCCTCTGATATCGCCGGGACAAAGACCGGCTTCCTTTATGGCATCTGTAATTATTCTGCCGCTGCCCCTGCCGCCCGCATCAATTACCAGTATGCCCTTTTTGGACGCGGTGTTAAGGATATAGACAGTTGTTGAAATAAATGATACACCTAAGAGCCACTTTACCCTGACACAATAGATCCCCGCAGCTTTATTCAGTATTTCAACACGATGTTTCATAATCACAGTCCTCGCTCAGTTTAGTTACATGCCTCAGTCCGTTTCCGGTGTATTATAATAACACTCATAAGGATTATCTTACAGCAACCATATTTATATTTTTATTATCTCTAAAATATAAGGTATCAGTTGCTTCTTTCTTGAGAGCACATCTTTAAGAAAATATATCCCTTCGCTCTCCCTTGGATATTCGATTCTCCTGATAAAATCATCGCTCCCCTGTACAAAGAAATAACTGCTCAGCCTGTTAAGGTCAGTTACAAGAAGGGAACTGAAAAGCATGCCGTTCCGGTTCGCCAGTTCTCCAAGGTGTTTTAATACTTCTTCAGACCTGTCCATTATTTCATCAGGATCATTCAGCTCGACCTGGCTCACGGAGAACTTCATCCCCGCCTCGCTGTACTCTTTCATATCCATTGATACGATCTCATCAACCGGTTTGCTGCTTATAACCGACGCCGCAGAAACCATGTCTGCGCCGAACTCTTCAACTGAAAGGCCCGTAATATGAGACAGGTACTCCGCTGTGTCAATATCCGCCTGTGTTGTAGTCGCGGATCTCAGTATCAGCGTATCAGAGAGTATGCCGGCAAGAAGGATCGCTGCGATTTCCCTGCGCACCGGCACACGGTGATCCCTGTACAGGCCCGCAATGATGGTTGACGTGGAACCCACGGGCCTGTTTATAAAAGTGATGGGATATGCGGTTGGCGCGTTTCCAAGTCTGTGGTGATCAATTATCTCGAGTATCCTTACATCCCGGGCACCGTCAACAGCCTGGGTAAACTCATTATGGTCAACCAGTATAAGGCCCGTATCAGGCTCCTTCATAAGGTCGCTGTATGTAAGCACACCCGCCACATTCATCTGTTCATCGACAACGGGGAACGACTTGGATTCGGAATCATTGAATTTTTCTCTGATGTTTTTTATGTAATCATCGGCGTTCAGCGGTTTAAGGTCGGTGTCCCCGGCAAACCTTACAGGGGTGGAATGGAGCGTAAGCCATGAAGCGCTGGCTGTATGGAACGGCGTAGTGAGCACTGTAACGTTATTTTTTTCCGCAAGTTCCCTGATTTCACCGGTAATAACAGTCCCCGCGGCAACTACAAGCAGTCTTATCTTTTTTTTGATAACGTACTCCTGAATGTCCAGCCTGTCGCCAACTATAACTATCGAGTTCTCAGCAGGCATAATGTCTATGAATCCCCTGAGTGTTTCCACTTCAGATGCGGCCGCAATAACCTGTGCGCTGAAGAGCTCATCCATGTTCCTCTCGACCACAGCGTCCGCGCGCAGAGTTCTCATAAGGTGAATAGCAGAAGTCTGTATTATGCTGTCTTTCTGAGGGTCTATTTTTTTCAAAAGATTCCGGGCAAATGTGTTAAAATAAAGCGCCGAGATGTACCTGTTGTTTTCGTCTACAACCGGAAGCATCCTGAACCGGTTGGCGGTCAAAATCTGCATGGCCTCCCAGAGCGGTGTGTCATGGGATACGGTTACAGGTTCGCCGCTCATATGGTTCTTTACTCTGGGAATAACATCACTTATAAACTCCGGGTGCGGTATGCCGAACCTGTCCAGCACATAAGCTGTCTGAATATTGATCTTACCCGCGCGCGCCGGAACAATATTAATTTCCCCTTCCGCACTTTTAAGTTCCGCGTAGGCAATGGCAGAGACTATGGAATCCATATCAGGATTTTTGTGCCCTATAACGTATATTTTTTTCATCCGCTCCTCCGCCGGTTTTGGCCGGATGCTATCTGCTGAATAAAACCTTAAGCTGCAATCTTAATATACAGGTTATATACATGGATGTCCATAGTGAAAAAGATTCAGTAATTATTCCTGAAAATAGTTAGTGCCGCGATTCGTTTTAATTCTCTTAGCCGCCTTTTGGAGCATGCCCTGTTTTAGTTGAAATTCATAGCGGTTACCCGGGATTAATAAATGTTAAGGAATTAACTCTGAAAAAATTTACATTGTATAAATCATTTCCCAACCACATACTTATTAACTAAAAATTCGGTCTGCATGGGATTAAGGTCAAACTTTTTGCTCGCATCATCAATAAGAGTATTCCTGTCAATCCCCGGATCATCCTTAAGCTGATCAGAAATATATTTTACCGCATTTTTTAAAGACTCATCCATAGTTCCCCCTTTTCTACAGCGCCCTCATGTGTTCAGGCTTGAGAATACTTTCATCTTTTATCGATATGACCTGTTCAATAAGCCTGAGTACCTCACCCTGCTGTTCGGGAAGGTGGGCCCTGATCGGCAGATAGTTCGATGCGTGATTTGACGTAAAGTAGCACTTTCTCTTCACGTTCATGTTTTTAATTATGGTCCTGAGCTCGCCAAGAAGCCCGAACTTATCGGGCAGAACAAATTTTCCCGACCTGTACTCCTGGAAAAGCTGAGTGTTGGGCAGGATCATCACTGTAAGCGCTGACGCAAAATCAGGAGACATCTCGCCGAGAAGTTTACCCGTATCGCGCGCATGTTCGGCAGAAAGTTCAGAGCCGCCTATGCCGAGCAGAACAGTCTGCGAGAGTTTAATCCCCGCTGCTATAACTTTGGCAGATGCCTCTTTCATGTGCTTGGGGAACGCTCCCTTTCTTATCCGGCGCAGCACCTCTTCGTTGCCGCTCTCAATCCCCTGGTAAAGCACGCCGAGTCCGGCCTCCCTGATGGCCTTGAGATCCTCCGGGCTTTTGCGCAGGATCGCCTTCGTGTTGCCGTACATGTTTATGTTTTCCATGTGCGGATTTTTCTGCTTTATATAATGCATCATGCGCAATATATCTTCGGTGGGCAGTATGAGCACGTCGCCGTCAGCAAGGAACGCCCTCCTGAACCTGTACCTGTATGACGATGCCTCGTCGATGTCTTTTTTTACGGTTTCCCAGTCCTTTATTCTGAACCTTGTGTCCAGGTCCTTATAGGTTCCGCAGAACGTGCACATATTATGTGAACACCCCACAGTCACCTGGATAATCATGCTGTAGGCCTCTGAAGGCGGGCGTATTACATGTCCTACATAATCCATTCATATAACCCCTTTATGATAATTTACATGGTTTTCCCCGGTTAGCTGCCGCAGAACTCTGTCCAGGAACACTAATACATTAGATTCCCGGCACAACCCTATGTTACACCATGCTATAAAAGGGGAGTCTTTATTCAATCATTATTTCCATTATTTGAGTAGCCTTCACCTCCTGTTTCCCCCGATACAAAGGGCAGAGGCGTGAACAGGTAATTATTCCACCCCTGTACCAAACTCGTAGTCGCGCTTTATGTACTTCATTATAATTGCCGTACGCACATTAAGTATGCCCTCTATTCTGCTGAGGCGGTTATAAACAAGATCATGAAGTTCATCAAGGGACTTCACGATAAACTCGGCGTTAATATCAGTCTCGCCTGTGGTCATTACAATATACCACAGTTCCCGGATTTTCCCTAATTCAGCGAGAACGTGGTCGATCTTCTTCATGTCAACGTTTATGTAAAGGTCTCCTGCTGTTTCAAAGCCGGTTTTGAACGGATTGGCAACAGCAACTATCTGTATGTACTGCTCGTCAATAAGTCTTTTTATGCGGCCGCGCACAGTCGCCTCGGACAGGTCAAGCTCCCGGGCAATGTCAGTATTGCCGGCGCGGCCGTCTTTCTGAAGAATGGAAATTATAGCCGAATCTGTGGAATCGATCCCCTTCTTCCTGAAATCCTTCTGATCTGTTCCGGCCGGATTTGCAGAGGCCTTAACCGGCCTTAAACTTTTACTCATAGACATTGCCCTGTGCCGGGAATGTGCCGTTCTTAACCTCGCTGTCATAGCTTTCAAGAGCGGCCTTTACCTGGGCGTACAGGTTGACGTATTTTTTAACAAATTTAGGCTGAAAGGTTTCATCAATACCCAGCACGTCATTGATTACAAGCACCTGCCCGTCGCAGTAACGGCCGGCGCCAATACCTATGGTGGGTATGGTCAACTTTTCAGTTATCTCCCTTGCAAGCGACTCGGGGACCTTTTCCAGAACCAGGGAACATGCTCCAGCCTCCTGAAGTATAATCGCGTCCTCGATTATCCTTTTGCGTTTATCCTCCTCCCTGCCCTGCACAGAATAGCCGCCGAACTTGTGTACGGACTGCGGAGTAAGGCCAAGGTGGCCCACAACCGGTATTGAGGCAGTAACAAGCGCCTCTACAACCGCCCTGAACTCCCTGCCCCCTTCAAGCTTGACAGCGTTCGCGCCCGACTTCTTCATCATGTTGCCCGCGTTGCGAAGCGAATCCTCAACCGAGACATGGTAACTCATAAAGGGCATGTCAATTACGAGGAACTTTGAAGGCGCTCCGCGCCGCACAACCTCGGTGTGATAGATCATCTGTTCCACTGTGACAGGTATTGTGTTCTCGTAACCCGCAAAGGTATTGGCCACAGAGTCCCCCACAAGAATAGTATCCATTGAGGTCTGCTCCAGAATCTTTGCAAAGGCATGGTCATAACAGGTAATCATTGATATTTTTGCTTTCTGTTCCTTGCGTGTTTTAAAATCATTTACTGTAAAGGGTTTATTCCCCGATGTATTAAGATAACCGCTCATAACTGGCCTCCTGATCTTTTTTCATGTAACCATATAATTCTCCAGGGGAAAAATGTCAAAATTTTTTACGAAAAAAAGACAAAAATAATGAATTTTATACGAATTATACTGTTTTTATTCAAAATAACTGCGAAATTTAGAAAAATTTTTGCCGCACCTTAGACTTAACGGGCTTGCCACGGAGACTCAAAGAACACAGAGAGAAGCGTGTGTTGTCCCGGACGGAGTGCCGGAGGTGCGTGTCATACCCGCGAAGGCGGGTATCTATAGGCTACACATAGTACAGGACTCAATGCCCCTAGCCGATTAACATTTACTGCTGTATTGACAACATGCTCTGAGCCCCGGAAACATGCTCTGAGCCGAGAAAGGCTCTGACCCCCGGAAACAGGCTCTGAGCTCGGAATCATGCTCTGACCCTAGGGAAATGCTCTGAGCCGAGAATCATGCTCTGAGCCCTAAGTGTTTTACCCCCTTTTGGGCGACAAACAGGATGTTTTAGTTGCAAACGCAGGCAGGAGGCCGAATAAGCGTTTGAATATGGCAGATTTAAGTATATGAATTACCCGGGGAATACTCTGCCGGGGGCGAAGACTCAAGGCCGTCAGCCTGTACCATGCGTGATATAAATATCCCGGCACTACAGCCGATGACTGCCTCCTTCTCCGCGCCTCTGTGTGAGACAATGTTAAGTTTATAAACCCCATTTAGGGGGTGGCGCATAAAGAACAGGGGAAAAATCTATGTTCACTCGCCGGGGGCATTGCGTTACAAGGATGACAAACCCCTGCCACTCTCCCGTTTTAATTCTTCGCCATATTTTTTAAGTGAAGTGCTTAACATTGTTTTTACCTCTTCGATGCTTTTGATTTCATCAACCAGCTCCGGATTGCCTGACAATTTTCAGTATAAAACAGAGCTGCAACGCCATAGTCTGTTCAGGCATACCGCGCCGGAATTCGGGCATAGATACAGGTGTAAGGGCAGACTATGGCTCACGCAGGATTTAATGATCATATATATAATCTTACACCAAGCCGCATAACAGGCCCTGACATATCGATTTCAACATTACCCTTTTGCGGCTTCATGCTCCTGTAACCCAGATCCAGCAGAAAATCAACCGCCGATCCTCGCGGCAGCCTGTAAGCTGCGGTAAAAATCATCTGCCAGGCAAACCCGCTGAAAAAATCAGTGCCATCCTCAACATCAGAGGTATAATCAAGTATCATGAAATTGTAACCCAGGCCCACTGTTATAAAAGGTTCAAAGTATATCATCTGCCTGAGCAGGGGGAGCCTCAGTTGTGCGTTGGCAAAAACAGGGAAGTTATACATGTTTGTCTCAGCCTTCTCCGTGGCATTGGCGCCGCCTCCGGCTGTAACATCACCTAACTTATTCTCCCAACTGACCCAGAAAAAATCAGCCTCAAGGCCGACAACAAAATAAGGGTCAAGATTATATACATAATTAAAACTGAGATCAAGCCCGAACCTCTCCGGGCCAACGGCATACCCTGTGCCTATCTTACCTATGAACTCATTGTCCGATGGATTTACAAAAACATTCTTCTCGCGAACAATAACTGTCTTGTCATCCTCTACAGTCTGCGCGAATGCTCCGGCGCATAACAGAAAAAATATCGTCACAGTCGTTAACAGTTGTTTCATCATTACCTCCATGAGCAGCATATAATAAATGTATAAAATCGTTCAGACAGCCTGGACAATTATGACAGCGAACAAACGCCGTTCAAGCTTTTTTTATCAGCCCCTCAGTACCCGGGCATTTGCCCTTTTCATCTCTGGCATAGACCTAGTGTAGCAGTTTAAACTGCGAGGCAACCAGGGCTATTTCTTTCATGTACTGATTAAGGTCTACAGGCAGGCCTGATGGGTAGCGCATAATAAAAACATATTTATCCGATCTGCCGAGTATTGTATCAACTGCTCCTGCAGCAGCGTATTTTTCTGAATAAAGTTTCCATGAATCCTGATTAAAAACAAAAATTGTGAACACTGCTGCGTATGGCGAAGGCACTCTGCTCCATTGCCAGTCCTGCGATCGGGTCGGCAGACAGACATGAAGCACCCTTACCCTGAGGTCCGCAGCAAGATACTCCTTTGAGTCAAAAACCCTGTAACTCTGCCAGTTTGCCGGAAAATTTATGCTGAATCCGAATTCGCGGTTCTGGTAAAGCAACTGCCTGGCTTTTATTTCAGCCTCGGACGCGCACCCTGCCGCAAACATAACACCGCACAAAATCAATACAAACCGGAACATGATTAACCGCATAAGCGCCCCCGAACATGAATAATACAAAGACACGAAATGAATGCAATAAAAAAACGCGGGGAATTTCGCAGCAGGACTTACTGTATTTAATTTGACATGGGCAGCAGTATGGATTATTACAAAAAGAGACCGGTACTATCATGATACTCGATTTCCACACACACATTTTTCCCCCAGATGTGATCACCAAAAGGGATGACTTCCTTGACGATACCGCTTTCTCTCTGCTTTACGCGCCAAGTAAAAGCAGAATTGCCGATGACTCTGATCTGCTGATCTACTTAGATGATAACTCAATAGACCATGCCGTGGCAATGTCCTTTCCCTGGCATACGCAGAAGTTCTGCAGCTTACACAACGAATACATGGCAGCAGTGATGCAGCAGCACAGCGGCCGGGTATGGTGTTTCGGTATGGTGGCGGTTAATTCCGGCCGCGGCCAGGTAAAACAGCAGGTTCGGGAGATAAAGAGCGCGGGACTGGCAGGTATAGGCGAACTGGGATTTTATACAGAAGGATTTACCCGGGCGAATGCGGAATTCACGCGCTATGTTCTTGAAGCGGCAGGATCTGAATCGCTCCCGGTGTGCCTGCACGTTAATGAGCCTGTGGGGCACATGTACAGCGGCAAGTACGCGCCGCGCCTTGACGAGCTGTTCATTATACTTAAAGAGTTCAGGGAAGTAAAGGTTATCCTTTCACACTGGGGCGGCGGACTCTTTGTGTACGAGCTGATGCCCGAAGTTAAAGAGGCGCTGCGGAATGTATGGTACGATACCGCTGCCACGCCATATTTATTCAAAAACGGAATTTATGACTCTGCCGTTGCCGCAGCGGGCGCGGAAAAATTTTTATTCGGCAGTGATTTCCCCCTGCTCGGCATAAAACGTTACACTGAAGCGCTGAACACACAGGATGCTGCTGTCCGGGAAATGATCATGTACAAAAACGCTGCCGCGATCCTGGGACTCTGAGAGTTAAGACTATTGCCACACGATTGATGTTGCCTTAAACAGCAGGTAGGCTTTGCTTCCGGGATAGAGCTGCATCCTCGATGCCGATGCCTTTGTAATATGAATGTTGAAGATTTTCCCTGAGACCTCAGCCTCCACCCTTATTACACCGCTGTTTTCCGTAACCATAAGTTTAACAACACCTTCAAGACAGTTCTGCGCGGAAGTTCCTGCCGGTTTTTTCCTGGACAGAATTATATCATCAGGATGAAGCACCGCCACCGTTTCACCTGAACGGGGGCCGCTGCTGAAGATCGTTGCTCCGCCTGGAAGGGTCGCGTGCCACAGCAGATCCCTGCCCTTAATCCAGCGAAGGTCAAGAATGTTCGAATTGCCTGAACCAAGTATTTTGCCATTGCTCAGTTTAATAATGTTTTCTGTCACACTCGCAAGCCAGGTAAGATCATGGCTTGACACAACAACTGTTGTGTTATGTCTTGATTTCATTGTCCTTATGGCTTCGCTTATTATGCGCGAACTCTCTTCGTCAACATTGGCAACGGGTTCATCCAGAAGAAGCACTTCTGGCTTCAGGATTATCCTCGCGGCAAGCGCAACCCTCTGCGCCTCGCCTCCGGAAAGCTGGTGCCATTTTCGTCCCATAAATTTTTCAGGATCAAGGTTAACCATGCTGAGCGCTTCTGCAACGAACTCCTTGAGGTTGAATTTTTCACCCCTGGCCCTGAGGCCATAGACAACATTATCGTACACCTTCCGTTTAAGAAGAAAAGCATCCTGCTGCAGCATAGTGACCGAATGCCGCTTTCTGCCCTCGGGCAAATAGAGCAGCCTTCCTGAAGCCGGTTCTTCAAGCCCGGCCAGAAGCCGCATTAACGTGCTCTTGCCGCAGCCGTTAGGTCCGGCCAGGCCAAGCGACGTCCCCCTGACTATTTTTAATTCAGGAACGAGCAGCCTGAATTTGCCGTATCCGTGTTCAACATTATCCAGTTCATAGATATATTTTTTCATAAACAGCTACGCCCTTTTCCTGAAAAAAATAAGCAGCCAGTTGACAGTAAATCCCAGGAGCAGAAGTACTATTCCGAGGGCTATACCCATGGCAAATTCCCCCTTTCCTGTTTCAAGTGTGATGGCTGTGGTGATTGTCCTGGTATGCCACTTTATGTTGCCGCCAACCATCATCGATACGCCAACCTCTGATATTGCGCGCCCGTACGCAGTAACAGCCGCTGTCATTATGGCGAACCTTGCTTCATAGAGCGTGCTTACGATTATCCTGTTTTTACCTGCTCCCAGCGTGATTAGAGTAGGCCTGAGCCTTTCGTCAAGCGACTCAATGCCGGTGGCAGTGAGTGAAATAACAATCGGGATGACCAGTATAAACTGCCCCACGACAATCCCTGAAACATTAAAAAGCAGTCCCATGTCGCCAAACGGGCCCCGCCGCGTAATAAACGCGTAAACAAGAAGCCCTACCACAACCGTGGGTAGCGCCAGAAGCGTGTCTACGACGGCTCGCATGTGCCTTTTACCCGGAAAATCGTAGTGCCCCATAAAAAAGCCGAGAGGCAGGCCCACGAGCAGACTGAAGAAAATCGAAAGGGACGAGACCCTGACTGTTGTGTATATGGCATCCCAGGTCTCGTCGTGCCCGTTAAATAGAAGTACAAAAGCGTTCAAAAATCCTTCGTATAAGTAGTCCATTATTGTACCGGTTGGTGTGATTTATGCAATTTATCATACCGGCTTGGATTGAAACTTAATGCCGGTCTCTTGATGAATCTAAGAGATAGACCATACAGTTATGAGTTTCATTTTTCTTTGCCGGCAGGCAAACATCGTATTTGGAAGTTGCACGCCCTGAACGCAGATAGCGTATCTGACAAGTGAGCCTGTACTTTGAATACAGGCCCACTCTCCCTTCAGCATCCTCGCCAGACGCGCAACTGTAAATAATTATTTCGCGTTCGGAGTAAAAAGCTGTTTTCCTTCAAGTTTAAAATCGGCAATCAGTTTCTGTGTCTTTTTAGATTTAAGCCACTTTATATAAATCTTTGCCAGGTCATTTTTTGCATTGCCACATTTTTTAGGATTAACTTCAATAACGCTGTACTGGTTGAAAAGTTTTTTATCCCCTTCCACAAGTATGACTAATCCCTTCTGCCCTTTAAATGAGGCGTCATATTTAATAAATGTTCCCCGGTCTGTGATGGTGTAGCCGTTTTTCTCTGCGGCAATCTTTATGGTTTCGATCATGCCCTGGCCGGTTGACATGTACCATGTTTCTTTTTCAGGGACCGATTTTGCGGCATCTTTCCAGAGCCTCTGCTCAAGCATGTGAGTTCCCGATTTGTCGCCGCGGCTTGTAAAAACAGCCTTGCCGTCCATGATCGCTTTCATTGCCCTCTTTACGTTTTTACCCTTAATCTTTGCAGGATCACTCTCAGGGCCTACAATCACAAAATCATTATACATTATCTGTGTCCTGTTTTTCCCGAAGCCCCCTTTTATAAACTTTGCTTCTGCTTCAGGATCATGTACAAGAAGAACATCCACATCGCAATTCTGCCCCATCTGCAGAGCCTTGCCTGTACCGACCGCAACCCATCGCCATTCTATGCCAGTGTCCTTTTCAAAGTAGGGTTTCAGGTAATCAAGCAGACCGGTATTATCTGTACTTGTTGTTGTAGCCATCATGAGTACTTTACCCTCTGCGGGTTTAGTATCAACAGCCTTTTTGCCATCTGAAAATAATCCGGTTGCGAATGAAAATGAAAAAATTAAAGCAAATGCAAGACTTTTTAGTAACAGATTTTTTTTCACGTACTGCCTCCAATGGAATAATTTTTGTTTACCTTTTGATACGGTCTGGAACTATCCTGTCCACACTGGTATTTATAAGGCTATTTTGTAATTTTTAAAAATAAAGTACATTGAATACTTTTACATACAATAAATTTTTCGTTATTAATACAAAAAATCAGTATTTATTACCTTAATTCAGTAATTATTCCTGGAAATATTAGTGCAACGAACGTTTTAATTCCCTCCACCGCCTCTAACTGCCGTAGGGAATAGAACATTTTATACTAAAAAATAGTTAAGGAATTAACTCTGACCTTAATTCTTTGCAGCATAGCAGGCTCTGACCCCCGGGAAAAGGCTTTGACCCCCTGATTCTGCTTCCGTACTCCTCGGAGGCTCTGACCCCACGGAAATTTCAGGAATAATTACCGGTTAAATAACTTGCTTGACCCTGAACGAGTATCAATTAATAAGAAAGTGCGCTTTCTAAAAACTATTTCGGAAGGTAAAAAATGCTCAGAGCAATAATAACAACATCAAAAGGCGCCATAAAGCTTGACCTTTATGACGACAAAGCGCCGGTAACTGTCGCAAACTTTGCCAACCTGGCAATCCGCGGTTTTTACAACGGTCTCAACTTCCACAGGGTTATTGCGGATTTTATGATCCAGGGCGGGTGCCCGCTCGGAACCGGTACTGGCGGACCAGGTTATAAATTTGAGGACGAGTTCAGGGCCGAGTTGAGACACTCACGGCCGGGGATTCTTTCAATGGCAAATGCAGGGCCCCGCACAAACGGCAGCCAGTTCTTTATTACGCACGTGGCTACACCCTGGCTTGACGGTAAGCATACGGTTTTCGGCACAGTGGTTGACGAATCCAGCCAGAAGACGGTGAACAGCATAGCGCAGGGCGATAAAATTGAATCGATCACTATCGAAGGGGACACGACGGATCTGTTTGCCGCACAGGCGGACAGAATCAGCGAATGGAACGCCATGCTTGACAGGCAGAAATAAAGATGAAGGGGCGGATCAACCGCCCCTGTACTCTGCTACAAGCACGGCAAAATCATCATCCATTGAAGAGGCGCCTCCTTTGAGGGCAATCCCTTCATAAATTTTTGCGCACATCTCGTCTGAAGAAAGGTTGATGTTATCCCGTATTATTTTATGGAACCTCTTTTCGCCGAAATCCCAGTCATTGTTGCGCACCTCAATAACTCCGTCAGTGTAAAGCAGAATCTTGTCACCCTTTTCCAGCCTGTCTACACTCTCCTCATAATCTGACTCTGCATAATCAACTATGATCTTTCCGCTTGAATTAACAACTTTAATCGAGCCATCTTTACGCGCGATAAGCATGGGAGGGTGGCCGGCATTTGCCGATGTCACTACTCCTGTTTCAAGATTTACGCAGCACATGCATGCAGTAATAAAATTATCGCCCATTTTCCCATAAAGCATGTTCCTCATCTCGACAAAAGCTTTTCCCGGGCTGTTGATGAACCTGCCCCACGAATTGAGCGACATTTTTACCATGGAAGAGATCATTGCAGATCCGGCTCCATGTCCGGATACATCACAGATAAAAAGCCCCAGGTCAGTCATACCTTTCCTGTAATGTATGTCTATAAGGTCACCCCCGACCTTCATAACCGGTTCATACCTGTAGGCTATATCAATCTGCGGGATGTTCGGTATATGTCTCGGGAGCATGGCTATCTGTATCTTTCTGGCAAGGACTATGTCCCTTTCCATTTCGGCTTTCTGCGATTCAATGATCGAGGTCCTTTCTGCGACCATCTCTTCCAGATTGTCTTTCATGTCCGAAAGTTCCTGGAATATGACCGAATTGGCAACAGCTATGGATGCGTATGAGTTAAGTTTTTTTATGAATTCACGTTCCCTGTAATGAAGCCGTTTTGAATCACGTTTTTTTGACATAACGAGTATTGCAATCAGTTCGTCCCTGTAACTCATTGGTATTATATATTCGCTGCCTGTTTTTTCAAAAACAGGCAGTACCTGCGGATCTTCAGGATCCTGCTCTATGGAGGACTCTAACAGGCTCTTCTCGATAAAATCATGTTTAAGCATAATCCGCTGCAGCGCACCGGGAATCTCCAGCACGTCTCCGCTTATTAAATCAGTATAACAGTTCAGATAGTCCCTGCGGCAAAGGAGCTGCACATTCTCAAGGTTAAGCGCCCTTTTGAGAACCGATGTCATGCCACGCACGAGATCACCCAGACTTTTTAACTGGGAAATATCTCTTATTAAATTGTTCTCTATCTTCCCTAAGTTATAGCTGAGGCGGTTAAAAAGCTGGAAGATCAGCGGCCGTATGTGAAGGAAGTAAACGTAATTGAGCAGAAACCATACTATAAATATAAGTGAAAGTTTGAGTATATTTACCGAATAGAAATGCCGGCGCATTATAACAAAGATCGCCATATTCGGAAGAATTATGATCAATGCGAGCATAATCCAGAAGACCGACATCCTAAGTATACTGCTTATCTCTATTATCCGGTGATGCAGAAGCCCGTAGGCAAGAATCCACAGAGGAATAAATATAAAGTTGCCACAACTATAAAAATCTATACCATGCTTTGGCAGCGCGTTTGTAAACAAGAGTATGGCTGATAAAAAGTACGCCAGAAACAAATAGCTGATCTTTATCCTTATTATGCTGTTTTTCTCTTTGAGGTATTTATAGGCAACGAGCCAGATAATATAAAATGTCGCTACCACAGCGTAAAGACAGAATGCCGTAAACGCAGAGCCGCCGCGGGCAACGCGGCCCCAGTCATACAGATAAAATGCATAAAAATAATATTCCGTATGCACAAAGCCCGCAAGGATAATTGCGGCGAGAAAAAAGACCGTTGCGACATACCTGTTGCTGTGATCGGTCTCCTTCTGAAAAAAAAGAACTAAAAGTGCGGGCAAAAAAACATAGAAGGTATGCGCAACTCTCTCAATCCCCATAAGAATTTTTTCGTCGCTCATGAGATAATGAAAAATAAATGCTACTGAAGGGAATGTACAGCCTACGCAAATCAGCGCAAAGAGTACCCTTTCGTACTTTAACTTTCCCCTGAGCAAGGCCATGACCGCCAGCGCATAAGCTGTAATTACCGATATCATGGGGGGTATTATGTATGGAGAAATTGTTTTCATCTAAGCTGCACCTGTTAAATTAATCAGTATTAATTCCTTAACTTGATCCGGACAACAGGTCCTCTATATTTGAGCTTTTTTCAACGCGGATACTTATTGCTCCTTTTTTATGCTTTGGGAATTATTACTGTTAACACAGAAAATCCCCTGAGTCAAGAAAATTGCAGGTTTAAATCTTCAAATTAAGGCAGGGGAAAATCAACCCCGCAGATTATCCCTGAACAAACCGGGGAACGGATTATAGCTGATCCCCCTGTCGTAGGCATCACATCTGTCCTTTTCCTTGATCCTGCCGATAATAAAATACGTAAAGGGCGTGGCAAGTATTTCGTAGCTTACCTTCCAGACATACTGTATTAGCGTCATTGATATAAATTCCTCAAGCGGAAACATTCCCCAGAATGCTATAGTCATGAACAGACCTGTATCAAAAGACTGCCCCACAAGCGTTGAACCGATTGTACGCACCCAGAGGAACCTTCCGTTTGTTGCAATCTTCAGTTTTGACAGAATCATGGAGTTTGAAAACTCGCCGCAAAAATACGCTGTCAGGGATGCCGCAACAATACGCGGCGTGTTCGCCCCCAGGACTGTTGCGTATGCGGCTCCATCCCGCCAGAATCCGGGAGCGGGCATCTGTATTACTGAAAGAAATATCACTGCCATCAGAAGGTTCGCCCCGAACCCCAGCCATATTGTTATTCTGGACTTTCTGTAGCCGTAAACCTCTGTAAGGACGTCCCCGAAAATATATGTCACAGGAAAAAGAAAAAGGTCGGCTGTTATGGTAAACCCCGATATCTGTACAAGGCGGCCTGCCACTATATTAGCAATCAAAAGGCATGTTACAAAAAGGCTGGTTATTACAAGAAAGGTTGCAGATACCTGCATTTGTTGTTTGTCGTTCATTTAAACGCTCCTGTTTTTTTAGGCTGGTTATCAGAGACAGCCATGATTATGGGGATTGCCCAGAATCTCATTACCGTGCAGGCGGTAACCCATGTTGTTGAATTATCAACCGGCGGATCGGGGCATTTATCACAGGGATAAAATTATTATACGGAGATATTTTCTTCAGCGTTTTATCTGGCAAGCAAAATTTCAGGCAGGGCCGTACTGCCTGATTATGTAAACTGGTAAAAATATCAATCATACACCCCGAGACCATCTTTTATGTATTCATAAACTGTGGGACATTCGGCAATTTCATTAAATATCTGTCGAAGCAGGTTATCAGAAATAAACCCCTTATGCAGTATCCTTCCGGATTTACATTTATTAAGAATATTTTCAACATCAACCGGATGAGTCCGTTCAATTTCAATAATGCAGTCTTTTTCAAAGCAGGGTTCATCAACCTTTTTTACAGTGATATGATGCCTGAAACTGCCTGAATATGTGCCAGTCTGTGAAGTGGTAAGTGTAAAGATAATATTACCCTCAATGAGGTTATCGGATAGCACAATAATCCATTTAGGAGTAACTTCGTCATCTCCGGGAAAGATAAAATCAAGATCAAGCAGTACAGCCTTTGCCCTGACTTTAAATGTATGGAGTTCTGCCGGAAGAGGCTGCATTATTGGTAATTAAGATTGATTGCATCAATCAGCTTTTCAATGTAAGCAATATGGTCTATATCTGTCTGGGGCATATTGTGATCTTTAAGAAACAGTTTGAGGTCTATATAATCACACATTTTCGCTTCTTTAAAAGGAGATTCTTCATGAGTTTTACGTACCAATTCTGATGCGGTTGTACTGTAGTATAATTTTGCCAGTTCTTCCATTATTTCAAGCTCAGATTTTGAAAACCATTTGGGTTCAAATTCTTTCTTGGCTATAATGCGGTTAAGAATGCAATCAACACCGATCAGCTCCGGTTTGATTGTAAGGTATTCAAACATCAACTCGTGATCAGTATTAAATTCCCTCCGATCAGCTTCCGGCAGGCAGTTCAGTTCATATATGACTGTAAGCCTGCTGTAAGTTTCTGCCGGAACGGGGCCAAGCTGGTTTTTAATATATTTATCTTTAAGAACAGTCCTGCCATACTTTAAAAGATGAGAGCAGTCAAGATAGTATAACAGTTTATTGGCTTTTGTAAGTCCAAAATTTTCGGTTGCCCCGGCAAAATAAACCAGCACATTGGCTATTCTTCGCAATTCTATTTCTGTTATCTTTTTCATCGGCTGGACTCCTCTTTTTAAGATGTCCTCATTCATAATTTATCCATATCATCCTTAAAATTCAACGCTTTTTTACAATAAATATATTATTTATATTTATTGTAATTTTGAAAAAGATTTCATATAAACATGTACCTTAGACTAATAATACTTTATCGTCTGCGTTTGTCTTTTTCCCGCATTACATTTTAATCCTTTGTTCAGTATAATCTATAATTTACGGCGCGTATCAATGATGACAGATCATTCCGGAGAGGACGGATTTTCGGCCATGCTTTTTTTCAGTTTTATTCTGTTGTGCATATCGTACTCATCAAGCAGCTTGTATATCTCCCAGAACGAGTAGAACAGCGAGAGCAGTATGGGCCCGATAATGATACCCGGAAGGCTAAAGGCCTGTATACTCGCAATCAGCAGGAAAAAAAATATAAGCGGGTGAAAATTGAGCTTATCCCCCAGAACCTTGGGCTTTACCAGATTTTCGAGCAGCATGTACCACATGAAGCACCAGACTGCCGTGAATATGGCCATATTGTAATTCCCTTTAGATGCAAAAAATACTGATGCCGGTATCCAGACAAAGGTCGTGCCTATTACGGGTATCAGGGAGAGTATGGCAGCCAGCGATCCCCAGAGCAGCGGCATCTTCAGCCCGGCAATATAAAACCCCAGCCCCACCATAAATCCCTGGAGGCACATGATCATAAGGTTTCCCATCATCAGTATGTATATTACCTTCTTAAGCCTTGTAACTATATCCTTTTCAAGGTCATCGGGAAGCGGAAGGATGCGGTATAAAGACCTGTCTATTATGTGAACATCCTTAAATAAAAAGAAAAGGATAAGCAGCATCAGAATAAAGTTTATGCTCAGGCTAATCGGGTATGATATGATCGATGTAATGCCTGAAAACACCGACATAGTTGTACGCTGAATAAATGAAGTTATCTTTGCGGCAAGTTCTCCCTGTTGTATGTTGAAAAGGGCCATCAGGTCGCTTACGATTTTGTTCTGGGTCAGTTGGGCGATAAAATCCTGATTCAGGTCAAAGTGCATCCGGCCGTAAAGCTCGTAGGCCTGGTCCGCCAGTACCACCAGAAGGTACATCATCGGAATAATAACTATGCACAGAATAAAAAGAATAATCAGAGTCGCGCTGATAACCCTGAATTTTACGTACCTGAGAAGCTGGTCATGCATGGGCTTTAACACAACATAGAATATCATGGAATAGAGGAACAGCCAGAGGTAGCCTCTGAACATAAACAGAAGCAACCCTATTATGATCGCGAACATGACCAGAAATACAGCCTTCATTTTCACGTTCTGGTTTAACAGTTCGTAGGATTCTTTATCGCTCATTGAAATATTACCGGGCAAGATTTATTTAAACAGGGGTGCTGCCCGGGAGCAGACAGTACACCCCTGTTTATTTAATTACCTGCGAACGCCCTAAGCGTAAGCCCTGAAGTTCACTCTTTTGTAAGATAATGAGATAAATCAGCCGCCAATTTTGAGATAGCGTGATCAAGATATGATTCATCGGAAACCCGTCTCTTCAGTTCCCTGATTCTATCCGGATATCCCGTACTGCTGCTCTTTCTTATCTCACGATCCTCCATTTTCATGAGATTATTCATCCAAAACCTCCGCGGTCCCCGTTCCTCCCTGAACAGGTTTTTTGTGACCTGAATAAGTAATCGTCACTTATTTTAATTTAATAAATAACTTTTCACATTTCAAAAATAAATCATAAGTTAAGGATACGCCATCTGTCTCCAGGTTACACCTTTTTCAGACAAATTTTACTACGCCAAGTCCCTATGGCTATTTTCACAGTTTTAACTTTAAAAGCAACTTAAAAATCAGGATTTTCCTCAATTCAGGGGTAAAACGCTAAAAAAGAGCGGAGGATCTCTCTTCGCATCTGAAAACTGAATTCAGGTGAAGCATTTCAGCGTAAAACTGCTTGGCAGGGAGCGGAGAGCAGTGTACGCTGGCCTCCGTAAAAATCATAACCGGGAAAATTTTATGCCCATTAACTTCGGCCGGACCGGAAGGGTCCTCCTGATAGACGCAACTGAAAGAAGCGTCAGCGCCATTGAAACCGGCAGTAATGCGGCCGCTTTTTTTATTGGCGGACGGGGTATGGCCGGAAACTTTCTGCGCCCCTTTGCGCACCTTCCCTTTGATTCACCGCAGATGCCTTTAATATTTATGACAGGCCCGCTGACCGGCACCGGTACTCCCTGTTCAGAAATATTGTCTGTTATGTCAAAATCCCCTCTTACCCGCACAGTTTTCCCGTTCTCTGCGGGCGGAACATTCGGCTCTGAACTTAAAAAGGCCGGCTGGGATGGAATTATACTAACGGGAAAAAGCCTGACCCCATGCGGAATAATTATTGAAGACCGTGCCATAAACTTCGGGCAGAACCATTTTACACCCGAAATGAATGTATCGCAAAGGCTTGCATGCTTCAGCACCGGGGCCGCTGCAGTGACTGGCCCTGCTGCTGAACATGGCGTGCTTTTTTCATCTATAAGTTTCAGCGGCGACACACAACAGGGCAGAGGCGGACTGGGCCTTGTGATGGAAACAAAGAATATCAGGTATATACACGTCAGAGGTTCCGGAACAGTAAGCGTCTATGACCGCGAAAAGCTCGCTGCCGCGGGTGAAGACATTCTGCGTCTTGTATCGGCCTCGCCCGTTCTCGCAGGAGAGCGCGGATTTTCCAGATACGGCACAGGCGCGCTCTTTGACCTTGTAAACTCAAGGAGAATGCTCCCCTGCCTGAATTTCAGAAAGACCTGTTATGACGGAACGGACCCGCTGAACGCGTGCGCCTATGACCGGTCATACGGCACTGTTTCGCACGGATGCGCCGGCTGTGACATACATTGCGGCAGAAAGCTCGCCGACGGCAGACCCGTGCCGGAATATAACGCCATGGCTCATTTAAGCGCGCTGACGGGCAATTCATCAATTGAACGCACTCTCCTAACATCCGCGATGTGCGCAGAGAAGGGCATGGACCCTGTATCAGCCGCTTCAACAATTGCCTGTTATATGGAAATCAGCGGAAAATCCCCTGATGAATGCGACATCGTGGGACTGATTGAAGACATTGCTCTCTCCAGGAATGAAGGCGCGCTCCTGAAATCAGGCTCTCTGCGATACGCGGCAGCCGCGTCTAAGCCCGGACTTTCAATGTCGGTAAAAGGGCTGGAACTGCCTGCTTTTGACCCGCGCGGCGCTTACGGCACAGCCCTGTCATACGCGGTATCAACGCGCGGCGGCTGCTACAGCGACGCGTGCGCCATATCGCATGAAATTCTGCGCAAGCCCGTTGCCACTGACAGGTTCACATTCAGCAGAAAACCGCGCATGATCAGACTAACAGAAGATGCGCGTTCAGCAGTTGATTCCCTCTCAGTCTGCGGAAACATATTCTTTGCCGCATCGCTTGAAGAATATGCCAGGGCGCTCTGCGCCGTGACAGGAACAGAGACTACGGGCCATGACCTTATGCTTGCCGGTGAACGCATTAACTACAACGAAAGAATAATGAATTATCTATGCGGATTCACGTCGGCTGACGATGACCTGCCCGCCAGATTTTTTACCGATCCCGGAACCCCGGGCGCAGGAATATCCATACCGCCTATTGACAGGAACAGATTCCTTGAGGCGCGCAGTATCTATTACCGCATACGCGGCCTTAGTCCGGAGGGGCTGCCGCTTGAAAAAAAATCGCTGGAGCTTGGGCTATCATGGACAGACCCGGACTGAAATATTCCTCTAAGCTTGTCGAGAGCGGCCTCTGCGAAGACGGAGCGCCGCTCTTTGGCATAATGGAAGATGGAATTACATGGAGCGGCAGCATACAGGAACAGCATATCCCTGAAGAGGCGCTGAACACGCTTAATTTCGGGTCCATACTATTTGCGCAGACTGCTGAACCATTCAGGTCAATCATTGAACTTCTTGCCGAAGAAGCTCAATCCTCTATAGCGCCGGACGACTCAGAGACCAGGACCTTTCTGCATGAGATCCCGGTAATCAACTCCTTTACGCCGGGAGAAATAATTACAGCGCTCAAAAGGCGCAAGGGCGCAATAATTCCCGGCAGGGGAATTATCGCTGCCGGTCCGGTAACTCCGGAACAGGCCTTTGTTACCTTCAGTTCGATATGCTTTTCATGTTATATTAAGTTTTTTTCAGATTATTATTATCACACACGCGGAGTAAAAAAATTACCGGATAGGGCAGAAAAAATTGCCTCCCATGCATTAAGCGAGTACGGTTCTGCGCTGCAGAAGATAAATGCTTTTCCATCAGCGAAGGGGCCGTTCTCTTCGGATAAGGAGGTCTATGCCGCTATTACTGAAGCAGGCAGACTGACCGTAAGTTCCGGCATGGTCGATTCATTCTTCGGCAATGTCTCCGCTCTGTTCAATGACTGCATATACATTACGCAGACAGGCGCCTCACTGGATGAACTTGAAGGCTGCATTGACTGTTGCCCGCTGGACAATTCATCGACATGCGCGATAACCTCATCCAGTGAGTATTCAGCACACAGGGCCCTTTACAATCTTACGAACAGAAGGACTGTGCTTCACGGTCACCCCAGGTTCTCCGTTATAATGTCACTGTTATGCGACAGACATGAATGCTCAAACCGCGGCCGCTGTCACACAGCATGTAAAGAAGACAGGCTTATAAATGACATACCGATTGTTCCCGGCGAGATAGGAACCGGCCCCCGCGGGCTTGTACAAACAATGCCCGCAGCAATGAAAGGACGCGGAGTAATTGTGCACGGACATGGGCTCTTTACTGCCGGTGCATGTGACTTTACGGACGCGTTCACCAGCCTGGTAGATATTGAGCGTATGTGTTTTGAAGAATACTGCAAACTTGTTCAATTCTGAGCATACCCCGAAGGAAGAGCATTGTTCAAATTTATGTGGCCATTATTAATACTTTTTGTTCTTAAATTTTAACCTATAAGATTAACAAATAGTTAGGTTTTGTTCATAAAATCTGTGTATTCTGCAAATTTACCGCCTGTTTTCATGGAATGAGTAATTTTTTTTAGTTTTTTTCGTATTTTTTGTTGAAATTCTTTTCAATTCTGACACAATAACTATTGTGTTTATTGCCCTGATCACAAATCATACATGTATCAGACCCCGCTCTTCAGGGAGTAAATCTTTGTCAGTTTAAACGGCTTAAAAATAAAATTAATACGAGGTAAATATGTTTAAGGGAAAGACAGGATTAATCTACAACGATGTGGCAAAAGCTGTTGATGACGTGCTCGATTATATCGGGAACGACGTTATCTTTGGGATGACCCTCGCTCTCGGCAAGCCGGTACTTTTTATCAATGAGCTTTACGCCCGGGCAAAGAAGGACCCTTCAATTAAACTTAAAATTGTTACAGCGCTTGCACTTGAGAGACCCGGAATGAAAAGCGATCTTGAAAAAAGATTCCTGGGCCCCCTGGTTGAAAGGATTTTCGGCGGCAGCCCGGAATTTGACTATATGAAGGATTTTCGCGCAGGAAGGCTGCCGAAGAATATTGAAATATACGAATTTTTCAATAAATCCGGGGGATACATGAACAACCCCGAAGCACAGAGGAATCATATCGGGTCAAACTATACCCACGTTATACGCGATGCCATAGATTTTGGCGTCAATGTTTTCGGGGAACTTGTGGGATGCCAGAAGATAAACGGAAAGATGATGTATTCCATGGGATGCAACACCGATATATGCATTGAAGCTCTTGAAAAATTCCAGGAACTAAGGGCTAGTGGAGCCAAGGTCGCCACTATTGCCGAAGTTAACACCCAGATGCCTTTTATGTACGGCGACGCCGTTCGTGAAGGAACAGACTACGACATACTTCTCCATGGGGAACAGTTCAACTACAAACTTTTCGGACCGCCAAAAGACGCTGTAATGCTGCGCGACCACATGATAGGGCTGCAGGTCAGTACTCTTGTCAGGGATGGCGGAACACTACAGGTGGGCATAGGCGCTCTTGGCGACGCGATTGCAGCGGGACTGGCAATGCGGCAGAATCACAACGAAGTTTATAACAGGGTTCTTGATGAAACCGGCCTCAGAGAGAAGAACAAGGCTCTGATAGAAAAAATCGGAGGAACAGGAACCTTTGAGCAGGGGCTTTACGGATCTTCAGAGATGTTCGTTGACGCGTTCATGCAGCTATACAGATCAGGAGTGCTGAAGCGCAGGGTTTATGATGACATACCCCTGATGAAACTGATTAACGCCGGCAAAATATCTCAGGACAAGATTCCGTCCAATATACTGGAACTTCTGTACAAAGAAAAAGGGATAAGTGAAAAAATAACAGAAGAGGAATTCAAAAAGTACCAGGAATTCGGCATATTTAAACCGGGACTTAAATATAAATCCGGGTTTATTTATGACGGCAAGGCAAAGTTCTCTGCGAACATACACGCCAAAACGAATAAAATTGACCCGAAAAAGCTTTTCGGCAGCAGCCTGAAACAGGGCCTGGTTATTCTTGGCGCTTTCTTTATAGGGCCCCAGGCTTTCTACAAGGCTCTTAACGACATGAGCAACGAGGAGAGGGCCCAGTTTGGCATGTCCGGAGTCGAGAAGGTGAACCAGCTTTACGGAGACGAGGAGCTCAGATCACTGCAGAGAAAGGACGGCAGATTTGTAAACGCAGGTATGATATGCAATGTGTTCGGCGCAATCACCTCTGACCAGATAGCAGACGGCAGGGTTGTAAGCGGTATCGGCGGCCAGTATAATTTTGTTGCAATGGCGCATGCGCTTCCCGATGCCAGAGTTATAATGATGATACGCAGCACAAGGTCAGAAAAGGGCGGCATAGTCAAATCCAATATAGTTTATAACTACGGACATACTTCAGTAACAAAACACATGAGAGACATTATTGTTACTGAATACGGTATAGCAGACGTTCGAGGCAAACCGGACTGGCAGGTAATTGATGCCATAATAAAGATTGCTGACTCGAGGTTTCAGGATGGGCTGATAAAAGAGGCAAAAAAGCACGGGAAACTGCCGCCTGATTATGTGCTGCCGCGGGAGTACAGGCAAAATACGCCGGAGAAGATTGACGCCATGCTGAGACCATACCAGGCCGACGGCCAGTTTGTCGCGTTCCCCTTTGGAACAGACCTTACCGCTGAAGAGATTGCCCTTGGCGGCTCCCTTAAGACAATTGCGGCCAAAAAGACGGGTGAAGTTGTTAAGCTGCTGGCAAAGGAGATGTTTAGATCCATACCTCCCCATGCGGCACCATACCTTGCAAGGATGGGCCTGGAGAATCCGAAGAGCGTGGGCGATAGAATCAAAAGGAAGATAGTGCTTGCAGCTATGAGATCAGCCAAGAGGCTAGAGCCTATTCAGCCACAGTCTTAAAAAGCGTTTCATATCTTTCCCCATAAATCTACGGTGGTCATCCATTAAGGATGACCACCGGTTTTTTTATTTTAAATATTGACTAAAAAAAGCCCCGTTCGGGGCTTTTTTTAACTCTCAGCAGCGGGCAAACAGCTCAGAATGAATATGAAACGCCGAAATTAAATATGCCCAGCCAGCCCACACCCACATCGGCAAAAACAGAAAACTCTTTACCGACTTTGATCCCGAGCAGCGCAATATGCCCGCCCGGGAAAAAACTGCCCTCGCTCTTTCTCTCACCTTTAGTGGAGAAAAGATCGGTACCCGAATATGTGCCCCCGATCATTATGCTGTGGTAAAACTTGAAATAATCCCAGCCGTACTGCGCGTTCAGTCTTCCCATGAGCGACACAAATGTATAATCCCAGTCAGCATACCCGGTCTCATACTTCCACCGCCTTTTGATCGATTCGTACACAAAAATGCCGCCAGCGGAGAAATTGTCCGAAAAATAGTAATCAGCTCCGAAAAACAGCGGCCCTAATGAACCTTTATCCTTAATACTACGCACCTCACCAGTAAAAGGGCTCATCAAGGTAAAGGTCATTGTCTCAAGGATTGCGGACGATATGTTCAGTAAAGAAGCGAAACCGTATCCGCCATAAACACTATATGTAAAATATTCCTCCTCGTATTCATTAATGGCAAAAAGCGACGATGATAAACCTGTGATCAATGACAGCGAAAGTATCATTGTTAAAAAAACCTTTTTCATTTCTCTGCTCCTGTAATAAAATTTTAACGATATCGGCATATCATCAAAATAAACGTACCCCGGAAATAATCAACTGTTTTTCGCACTCTTAAGATACACCCCACTCTGCACCCATGATGAAAACTGCCTGCACCGGCATCAATGCGCGGATATAATGAACGCAGGCCTTTTAAGCTCTGATCATTTTCCTGAATATGCCCCGTCAACGGAATTTAAGATTCGAGCCTTTTTTATATCCGGGCTGCCGGGGCAGTCCGTCAAAAAAATTCATGGGACTGTAAGTTTCATAAAAAATTCTGGAATTTCAGTATCCCCTTCAATATATTACAATGTGTTCGCGCTGCGGGACCAATGGAAAACGCAGAGGTCTTCAGCTTTTTTTAACGCGGGGGGTGGATTTCCCCGAAATGGGCTGATTAAATGTTTTAACAGTTGCAGGCCGGGTCTTTAAAAAGCTATTGCTTTTTTCGCTACTTTTTTCACTATATGAATAAATATTGAAATAACTAAATGAAAAAAATAATTAACGCGTTCTGATCTGCGGCAGGTCTATTTTGAATAATAACAATAAAAAAGAATTCTCCAGACTGAGAAAAAAACTTATTCTCTACTTTATACTCATCTCGGTGGTCTCTATTTCTGTAAGCGCAGAGATAATTTTTGAATTCAGTTCAGGAAGACTGAAAGATGAAATCCGTGAGAACCTGATAGTTGCCCTGAGCGGTTCGGTCTCGCCCGCTATTGTGCAGAAGATCGATGTTGATAGCCTTGACTCAGCCGTAAGCATGCCCCTTTCAACGCTGCGGAACAGGATGATACTGCTGCTGCTTGTAATCTTTGCCTGCATAGTGGGCGCGTTCGTGCTCTTTACCCGCGACATTGTCTCGCCCATGGACGGCATAGTGGACGCGACAAAAAAAATCGCGGACGGCGACCTCACGGTCCTGGTGCCTGTAATGAGTGATGACGAAATCGGTCAGATTGCACGGCTGATCAATGACATGAACGTAAACCTGCAGGACATGGTTATGCAGATAAGGGGCGAAATTGAAAGGCATAAGAATAAAATCCGCGAAGCCACTGACAAAATAATTTTTATGGGACACGTGGAATCAGCAGTTGAGATAATCGACAACAAAAGAATGAAGCTTTCAGATTTTAAAAAAATGATACGCCTGAGCGGCGATGTTGTAAAGCTGCTTGAACAGATGCTTGTAGACCTTTCCGCCCTTGAAACCTTTGTCCGCATGTACAAGACCTACTCGATAAGGCCTGATATTGACCAGAAAGAAATCGACAGCGCGATGAATAAATACTCAGATGATAACAAATAGGAGAAACCATGAGCTTTGAATACTGGTACATGTTCCCTGTCGCCGTGGTAATTGCGATCCTGTCAAATTCGTCGGGCTTCTCCGGAGGAGTGCTATTTCAGCCCATATTCAACCTGGTGCTGAATCTGCCCATACAGACATCTGTTGCCACAGGCATTGCCACAGAGACAGTGGGAATGACAAGCGGCGCCATAAGATATATTTACTATAACATGGTGGAACTTTCACTGGGATTTACAATGCTCATGCTCGCCATACCCGGCGTGGTGCTGGGCAATCACGCGCTGATTGTAATTAATGCCGACCTGCTGAAACTTATTCTGGGATTTATTATTATTTTTGTAGCCTCGATGCAGTTTGTTAATGCCATGCGTAAATCGTTCGGGCAGAGAGAGAATGTGCCGGTTGAGGATATATACCCGTTAATGTGGGTGCCGCCCATTGGCGGATTCTTTTCGGCGGCTACGGGCACCGGCGTTTGCGAACTATCTCAACCCATGCTCGAAAAAGGGCTTAACCTGAAAACAAAAAGAGCAAACGCCACGGCCATATTTGTTGAAGCCTCGGCTGACTGGGTTATAACAATACTGAACCTTCAGGCAGGAATGATAATGTGGAAGCTGTGGATCTTTACCGGCGCAGGAGTAATTGTCGGCGGACAGATAGGTCCGTACATTTCACGGTTTCTTCCGGAACGTCTTATCAAGATAGTATTTTCACTGGCTGTTGTTATAATAGGATCTTTTTATCTGTACAAAGGGTTTATCTGGCTTACAAACTTATAGGAGCTGCGCGAGGGCATGGGAATTCTGGCTTTTCTTGAGAGTCCTGGCGGACTGACTGTTCTCCATTTACTGCAGACCGTGCTCTTTTCGATTATGGTCTACATCCTTGCAGCGGAGTACTGGAGGACGAGAGACTCATCGCTTGTGTACAAGCTGCTTGCGTCTTGCAGCATTACTTTTATAAGCGGGGGGACAGCAGTAATCAGTATACTCTCGGCGCTCTACGGAATTACGGTCAGTGAAAAATTTCTCCCCCTCATGTTCAACGCGCTCTTCGCCCTGGTAGTACTTTTTCTTGCAAGGGCTTTCATCTATGAGCATCTGGTGAACAGAAAACGCTTCGACGTGATAATCCGTTCAGGCATGGCGCTCGTAGCCGTATTCTACATATTGTCTCAGGTTTACTGGCTGAGCGTGTACAGGCCGGGAATGCTCTTTATTAAATCGGGCGCACAGATTCTTTTTTCATCCTTTTTTATTTTTATGCTCTCGTTTTCTATTTACTATCTTGCGCGGTTCAGAAAAAAATACAAACTGCGGCTGCTGACGGGTTTCGCCTCAATCGCTGTGGCGCAGATTATTGTTGTGTATATTGCCGCAACCGAACAGCTACATCCGCTCCTTACAGTAATCAAGGCGGCGGCGCCATTACTTGTGCCGCTGATGTTCACGAGCGTTGTGTTCAAAGAGCTGATTGAACGCGTTGTCTCCCTTGTTGACAGCATTCGCCTGACCTTTGAACAGCAGCGGGAACTGACGAACGAGCTCATAATGATAGGCAGCGATCTTTCGTCTATGTCGGACACGCTTGTAAAAAGCGCCATGGACGGCTGGAGCAAACTATCGCTTGTAGTTGAACTTATACACAAACAGATTGAAGATAACGACAACCTTACGGGCATAGCATCGAACGCTCAGAGCTACCTTGCAGGATTTGACCGGAACCTGCTTGACTCGCTGCTGGACAGGATAAGAAAGGGCATACCTGCGAATTCCCGCATTGAAGTCAGCGTTGATGCGCGCGCCATACTTGCCGATGAACTGAAAATCAGCATGGAGTTTGTCCGGCAGATAAAGGAGAATGCGGCCGGGATGCAGCGAATGATACCGGAAATAAACAGTTTTGTTGAGAACATTGACGAAATTTCGGACAGGACGAGCATGCTTTCATTGAACGCGTCTATTGAAGCTGCGCGCGCAGGCGAGCACGGCAGGGGATTTACCATTGTAGCGGATGAGGTGAGCCGCCTTGCGGAGAGCTCGATGGAGGGGGCCAGAAATTTCAGGAAAAAAATAAGCGCACTCGCGGGATGTGTTGAATCTGCGATGAATGGAACCGGGGCGCTGACAGAGAAGATTCAGGCAGCAGCGTCATCAATCCCCAAGTTGCAGAAAGATACAGGCCGGTCCGCAGAACAGGAATCCCTGCCCGGTGTACTTGAAGAGATCAGAAACCTGATTGACAGATATAGCAAGATTGTCACAGGCATATTCAGGGAAGCTGGATTTATTTCTATAATAACAGGAAAAAATGTTAAACACTCCAACGAGATGAAATCAAAGATCAGTGAACACATCGGCAACTTAGAATCCATAGCAGGGATAAGCGACCAGATAAATGAACTCATAACCAATCTTAACGGAAAGATAAACACCCTGATACAGAATTCCACCGAACTGGAGAAACTGCTTAAATAACTGTAATTATAGAGGGGGTCAGAGCCTCCCCATAAGGGTCAGAGCATGTACCCGAGTTCCGGGGGTCAGAGCCTCCCCATAAGGGTCAGAGCATGTACCGACCTTACCCGGGAACAAGAACCTTATTCAACCAGAACATGTTACATTCCCTGCCATAGCTGCCGATAAATATAACAGATCGGCAATTCCGTTTTAAAACAATTTCGATAAAACAGACTGATTCCGCGAAAAATTTACGGAGACGATTATGAAAAAACGAATAATCCTCGCAAAAACATGCCTTCTCATATTGCTCTGTGCCGTCCCTGCTGCACAGGCTCAACACCTGCAGCAGAATCCCTTGAAGCCCGTAAAAACCGACAACCCCAGGGAAACAATGATGACCTTTATGGATGCAATGAATGCTTATAAAAATGCATTTGATAAAAATGACCCGGCCATTAATGGCTATGTGGACAGGGCGGCGCGCTGCCTTGACCTGAGTTCCTTCTCTTTTGTTGACCAGCAGCAGAGAGGCCGCGAGGCAGCCATTCTGCTTAAAGAGGTTATAGACAGGGTCATTGTGATAGACTATTCGCTTATACCTGAAAAGAGTTCTGTTCCCGGTGAAAACCTGCTGCGATGGCGGCTCAAGGGAACTGAGATTACCATAATGCTTCAGCAGAGCGGTAACAGGATGGGGGAATACCTCTTTTCTGCGGACACAGTCTTAAGAGTCGGGGAATACTATGAGCTTGTAAGACACCTGCCCTACATGGAAGGATCGGGAGGCGGCGCGCGCTACACCTCGGGCAGGCTTGAAGAGAGGTTTCCCGCGTGGATGAAAGGCGAAATACTCTTTCTTTATATATGGCAGTGGGCGGGCCTGTTTGCGACCCTTATGGCAGGAATTATTCTGAAGATAATAGTCTCTTTTTTATTAAAGCTGACACAGAGACCGGGAGCAGAAGAGGAAGAGTCGTGGTTCAGAAAGATACTGGCCCAGGGGAACTCCCCTGCAGGATGGCTTGCCGCTGTCCTTTTATGGTACGCAGTGGTGCATCTGCTCGGTTTTACCGGCATCGCGAGCCGTGTACTCGGTGTAATTCTCAAGGTGACGCTCAGCGTCATTATTCTCTGGATGGCATACAGGATGCTGAATGTCTTTTCGGACTATCTTGTGAGGGCCATGCGTAAAACTGAATCAACACTTGACGACCAGTTAGTACCTCTTATAAGCAGGGCGCTGAAGGTGTTGCTGATTATACTGGGCGGCCTTATAATAATTCAGAACTTTGGAGTAAACGTAGTCTCGCTGCTTGCAGGACTTGGCATAGGCGGTATGGCCATAGCCTTTGCGGCAAAAGACATGGTAGCCAACTTCTTCGGATCACTTATGATTCTGTTCGACTCTCCATTCCAGGTTGGAGACTGGATTGTCATGGGCAGTTCAGAGGGCACTGTTGAAGAGATCGGATTCAGGTCAACGAAGATTCGCACGTTCTACAACTCGGTCATATCAATTCCAAACGCTGACCTGGCTACAAAGGCTGTTGATAACATGGGCAGGCGCGAATACCGCAGGGTACGCGAGGTGCTGGGCATTACCTACGACACTCCTGCTGAAAAGATAGAGGCCTTTCTCGAAGGGATTAAGAACATTATTAAGAATAACCCTGCCACAAGAAAGGACTATTTTCACGTTGTATTCAATGCTTATGGTGATTCCGGCCTTAACATTCTTTTATACTTCTTTCTGGAAGTGCCTGACTGGTCTGCCGAGCTTGTGGAGAAACAGAATATTATGCTGGAGATTCTGCGCCTTGCATCTGAGCTGAAGGTGGACTTTGCCTTCCCGACACAGACACTGCACATTGAAACAACGCCGGATAATAACAATCCTGCCGCAAGGACCCTTTTTAATCTGGACGAGATTAAAAAAACAGCGGCAGATTTCGGCCCCGGCGGAAAGTCGGCAAAGCCTGAAGGCCTTGGCATATACACCCCTTCCTTTAAAGAAAAGAGTTAAACAGGTTCATGCAGCCCATGTTATTCCATTTTATGCTCCTAAACGATGATACGGCCTCTTAAAAAATGGGTGCAAACACTTTTTTGACTTTCATTCACGCGCATATTTTATTTAAGAGCTTCCTGAAAAAGTCCATCGTGGACTTTTTCAGGGTCGGTTTCGCGAAGTAAATTCGCAAAACCTCTCATTTTTCGATATTTTTAAAAATAATACATCGAAAAATGGCGATACATCTGCCGGTCAGGATGACCCAATGCCGCGAAGGGCACGGATGCCCGGGAGCGGCCATGTATCGCATTAACAGTTTCCTGTTTTTCAGGAAACTGTTAATAGATTAAATCTTAATGTAAGACCGTGTTTACAGTATCAATCAGGGCATAAAAAGAGGAGAAAAGCTGATGGGTGAACAGATTATTACTCTCGGGGGCGGAAAATTGGCGGCATGGTTTGCCGTAATAGGCTATGGTTCGGGATCAATATTTGCGATATTTCTTGGTATCTTGCTTATCGGATTCTCAATAGCTCGTAAAACAGGAGTTTTTCGGCTATTATGGATATTGGGAATTGCTGTCTTTCTCTGTCCGATTGTATTTGTATACGAAGGCTACTGTCAGTTTGCTACGGTAGGAACGATAAAAATTGAACCCGCGGGCGGGTGGAATCTTCATGCTCCGGCCGGCAATAATGTCGGCTATATTTCTGCGGACACGCAGCGCTCTATTCTACTCTGGGCGGAGATTACTCACCGTAAAAGATCGGGCCGTACTGATGATCTGCATGGAATAATCCGCACCGATGACGGCAAAGAATATAGCCTGAATAAATCCAAAACTTTCGACCTGCTGATACAGCTTGGCTACGGGCCATACTGGATTAACCATAAAAACCGCTCACTTGCCGAGGAAAAAAAAGCGGAAGATTCAGGGGCGCGCATGGTTTTTGCTGGAAAGAATAAAGAAGAGTGGATTGTTCTGCCTGCACATTCTTACAACGCAGAAGGGATTTCCAGTGTGCAGGAATTTCTTTCAACCCGGGTGCTGCGGTAGATATTTTAGCCGGGGTTTTTCAGGTATGTTTTATTATAGAAATTGGCTCATATTACGACGCAATTATAACATTAGGCTCATCCCGGAAATTTGGGAAAAGTGAAAATTACTGACTTGAGTTAGACATGATTTCATGATATTCACCTGACATTTAAACAACGAAAGAGGAATAACGCGATTGATACCGGTTTTGAACAGTTTTAAAATGATTAAAGGTAAAAAATTGACTGAGGGGACATAAATTGAATTGACATTTTTCCCTGCTGTCAGTTCAAAATTAACCATGAGCTCACTGAACAGAAAAGATCTTTTAGACATTGAATCCCTCTCAAAAGAGGAGATTCTGCTTATCTGCGACACTGCAAAATACTTCAAGGATGTGTTCACCAGGGATATCAAGTCTGTTCCGGTTCTTCGCGGAAAGACCGTTTGCACCCTCTTCTACGAACCCTCAACAAGAACGCGGCTCAGCTTTGAACTGGCAGCCAAAATGCTTTCGGCGAATACTATTAACGTGCCGGTAGACACGTCGAGCGTGCTCAAAGGTGAATCGCTCATTGACACGGTGCACACCCTGGAAGCGATGAAAGCCGATTATATTGTAATGAGACATGCGGCCTCTTTAGCGCCGCATTTTTTATCTAAAAATATCAAGGGTTCGGTTATAAACGCTGGCGACGGTTTCCATGCCCACCCGACTCAGGCGCTGCTTGATACCTATTCGATTCTTGAAAAAAGGGGAAGCCTTGAAGGTCTTCACATAGGAATTATCGGCGACATCAAGCATTCGCGCGTAGCGCGCTGCGACGTGCAGGCATTCACAAAGTTAGGGGCAAAGGTTACCCTGTGCGGCCCGTCAACCCTGCTGCCTGATGAGTTCAGGCAGTACGACGCGGATATGACATATAACCTTGACGAACTGCTGCCCGAACTTGACGTGATAAACATGCTCCGTATACAGCGCGAAAGGCAGAAGGGATCGCACTTCCCGTCGATAAGGGAATACCACCTGCTCTACGCTCTGACCGAAGAACGTTTTAAGAAATGCAAACCCGATATTATCGTAATGCACCCCGGACCCATGAACCGCGGCATTGAACTTGACGATGTTGTAGCGGATTCCCCCAATTCCATAATCAACGAGCAGGTAACAAACGGAGTGGCTGTAAGAATGGCGATTTTCTACCTGCTGGTAGGGGGAGCGTCCCTGTCCGAAGAAGAGACTGAAGGAAATTAAAAAATGGCAATAGTGATAAAAAACGGCAGGGTAATCGACCCCGCAAGCGGAACCGACGACAGGATTGACATTGTTATAAACGGTGACCGCATAACAGATATTGGCCGAAACCTGACCCCCGCCGCGGCGGACACTGTTATTGATGCGGCCTCGTGCCTTGTTCTCCCGGGCCTTATTGACATGCATGTTCACTTCCGCGAGCCTGGACGTGAAGACATTGAGACGATTCTGGGCGGATCAAGGGTTGCCGCGAAGAGCGGGTTCACATCAGTTGTGACCATGCCGAACACCCAGCCGGTTATTGACAACAAGGCTCTTGTGCGCTTCATAATAATGGAGGCCGAAAAGGGACCTATAAACGTGTTCCCCGCGGCAAATATTACCAAGGGCTGCAAGGGTGAAGAGATTACCGAAATTGGCGAGCTTGCCAACGGGGGCGCTGTTGCCTTTACCGACGACGGCAGGCCCGTGATGAGCTCTATAATCATGCGGCGAGCCCTTGAGTATTCGCGCATGTTCGACGTTCCCATGCTTACACACTCCGAGGACGAATTGCTGGCCGATGAAGGCCATATGAACGAGGGCCTTAACTCGATCCGCCTGGGAGTTAAGGGCATACCCAACGAAGCTGAAGAGGTGATGATCGCACGCGACATCCTTCTCGCAAGGCTTACGAGAGGCAGAATGCATGTATGCCACGTATCTTCAGCAGGTTCGGTTGAACTTATAAAACGCGGCAAAAATGACGGCATCAATGTCACGTGCGAGACCGCGCCCCATTATTTTTCACTTACAGATGATGCGGTAGAGAAATTTCTTTCAATGGCAAAAATGAATCCGCCCCTGCGCACCGAAAAGGACAGAAAGGGAATAATCGAGGGGCTCAGGAGCGGCGTCATCGATGTGATCGCCACTGACCACGCGCCCCACGCGCTTTTTGAAAAAATGCAGGAGATGGAATACGCGCCATTCGGCATTATCGGTCTTGAAACAGCAGTACCCCTTATTATAACCGAACTTGTGCGCAACAACAACTTCACGTACATGCAGGCATTCGAGAAGCTTACATGCAACCCCGCGCGCATACTGAAACTTGACAGGGGCGCGCTAAAGGTCGGCGGCTACGCAGACGTGACCGTGATCAACCCCGACACAAAAATAATTATTGATGACTCATTCTTTATTTCACGCTGCAAAAACACTCCGTTCACGGGGAGCGAACTGTACGGCAGCGTGGAGCACACCATCTGCAACGGCAGGCAGGTCTATTCAAGGAGACAGCGACTATCCTGATGAATCCTGTCCCTACATACAAGCGGGTTCTTTCAAGTTCCGAAACAGCAAGGATGCTGGGCATATCGGTGACCTCGGTGCGCAACTGGGTGCGTCACGGCTTCATCTCTTCAGTTTCGGCCGACAGCGAGTATATGTTTTTTCATGATGACGTTGTTTCACTCCTTTCACGTATCGAAAACGGCGACCTGACAAGGCTGAAGAGCCGGGCCAACAAGACCGGATCATTAAAAACTTTCGTGCCAGACGAACTTTTTGAAAACGACGAGGACCGCGCAAGGGTGTCATCGCTCGCGTCAATAATCATGGAATCGGCGATTGACACTTCTTCGGCAATGTTCGCGGTTTCACTTTCGCTGCTTCATAAAAAAGGTATGCTGGGCAAAACATCCCCCGATAGTTTTATCAATGGAGAAATCCCCTCCATAAGAGGGCGTAAAAATCTTTCCGCGCTGCTCAGAGCATGGCGGATTAAAACCACGTGCAGCATTAATGCTGAAGTCTTATGCGACATAATCCATGCGGATATACCCACACAAAAAAACATTGCCGGCATTATTTACCAGTCCATTCTTGCAGAGGGTGAAAAATCGAAATTAGGCTCCTACTACACCCCGTACAGGATTACCGCTGAAATCGCTGAACGGCTGCACGGATATGGAAGCCTTTTTCTTGATCCCTGCTGCGGCACCGGGCAGTTCCTTATTGCCTTTGCCGAAAAATACCGCACTCCGGAAAATCTCTGGGGCATCGACATTGACCCTGTAGCGGTGAACCTTGCGAAGATTAACCTTATGCTCATGTTCCCCGAACTTGACCCCCGGCTTAACATTTTCTGCAACGACTCGCTGATCAGCTATAACGAAAGACTGCTCTTTGACGAAACTGATCCACTGCCCGAATTTGACGTTATTGCCACAAACCCTCCATGGGGTTCACGCCGCACAAAGGATGAAATAGCACACATAGCACGTTACTATCCGGAGATAAGCTCGGGCGAATCGTTCTCGTGGTTCCTTGTGAAGAGCATGCGCATGCTCAGGAAGACCGGCGCGCTCTGCTTTATTATGCCTGAGGCCGTATTGAACGTCCGCATGCACAGCGATATACGCCGGTTTATGCTTAACAGTTGTTCAATCGCGAGGATCGAACACAGGCCCGGAATTTTTAAAAACGTTTTCAGCCCGGCAGTGATTGTGGACATCAAGAGGCCGAAGAAGTCCGGGGACATCGAAATTTTATGGAAAAATGAACAATACATGATCAACCCGATACGGTTCAGTAAAAACCGCGACACCGTTTTTGACATAAGCCTGTCACCGGAAGACGAAAAAATAATCGATAAAATTTACTCCGCTGAACATTTGACGCTCGAAGGCAGGGCAACCTGGGCGCTTGGAATTGTTACGGGCAACAACCGGCTCTTTGTAAACAGCGCCCCCGATGAAGGTTATGAACCCGTGATTAAAGGAAAGGACATTGAACCGTTCAGGATACTTGAAGGCGATTCATTTATCAAGTTCGATCCCTCAAGGTTTCAGCAGTGCGCCCCCGAAAAAGTGTTCAGATGCGGATCAAAGCTTGTTTACAGGTACATTGCGGACCGTCCTGTATTCGCGCATGACTGCAGCGGCAGGCTTACCCTGAACAGCGCGAACATTGTGATACCCGAAATTCCAGGCGTACCTGTAAAATTTATAATGGGGCTGTTCAACTCATCGATTTACCAGTTCATATTCAAAAAAAAATTCAATTCAGTCAAGGTGCTGCGCAGTCATATTGAGGCGCTGCCTGTGCCGGTAATCAGCAGGGCCTTAATGGAAAATTTTGTGAAACTTGTTGCCCGCATGGAACAGGGAGCATCCATGGAGGAACTGGACAGCATGGTGTGCCGGATACTGTGCCTTGACGAAAACGATTACCGCCACATAAAAAACTCCCTGTCTAAAACTACTCCCTGAGGTGCGCGTCAAAAAATTCCATGACCGCGGGAACCTGTGTCTTCCACCATGTCCAGCCGTACTGGTAGTTCTTCTGCTCGCTGTATGTTATGCTGTACGCCGATGATTTGTTCTGCAGATGTTTAAGCCTTATGGCCATTAGACGCGACTGTCCCTCGTGAAACGCGTCGTTCTTGCCGCCGTGGTAAAGAAAAACTGCCACGCCCGAAAGTTTCTCGGCGTTCCTGAGCGCATTATCTTCGGTTTCCCATCTTAACCGGTTATTATTATAGCTGCCGTAAACCGATTCTATCATTTTACTGTTCTGCATTATAGTCGGATCATAGTATCCCGAAAGTCCCGCGGCTGCGCCGAACCTGTCAGCATATATTCCGGCCACAAGAATGGCGCCGTGAGCTCCCACCGTTACGCCCATTATGCCCGTATTTGATCTACCCGATGCAAGGCCGAAACCTCCCCTCAAAAAGGGCACGAGCGCCTCGCCTATAAACTTGCCGCCCGGCATGATGTTCCATTTATTTACAGTCTCGGGGTAATAAGAGCTTTCATAAAGGGTTTTACCCATTGACGGGCATACTATAACAAACCTGTATCTGTTTGCGAGGGACTCAAGGCCGGCCCCTGTCTCCCAGTCCCTGCTGCCGTTGTCATACTGGTGCAGCGCAATTATGGTCCTGAATTTTTTACCCGCTGCATAATCTTTTGGAAAAAATA
>Ga0255347_1000205_pt1 | contig 114528 bp, 102 predicted proteins | sample wastewater_treat_2_FD_192479 | JGI IMG/M metagenome (GOLD analysis project Ga0255347, IMG submission 192479) | Wastewater microbial communities from Lulu Island WWTP, Vancouver, Canada - plant24 | ecosystem: Engineered > WWTP > Wastewater > Unclassified | place: Canada: Vancouver, British... | reverse complement strand
GCTGAATAAGGTCCCAAGGGTTGGTCTGTTCGCCCATTAAAGCGGTACGTGAGCTGGGTTCAGAACGTCGTGAGACAGTTCGGTCCCTATCTGTTGTGGGCGCAGGATATTTGAGAGGAGCTGTCCCTAGTACGAGAGGACCGGGATGGACGAACCCATGGTGTTCCAGTTGTTCCGCCAGGAGCAGCGCTGGATAGCTAAGTTCGGAAGGGATAACCGCTGAAAGCATCTAAGCGGGAAGCCCCCCTCAAGATGAGATATCCCTCTCAGTGGAGACACTGAGACTGAAGATCCCTCGGAGACGACGAGGTTGATAGGCCAGATGTGTAAGCACGGCAACGTGTTGAGCTTACTGGTACTAATCGATCGTGCGGCTTGACCATAATTATTAATATACCGGCTGCGAAGACATTCATAATATGTGGTTGTTGGACTCATCCATAAAAGAATTGCCGGTGGCTTTAGCGGAGAGGTTCCACCCGTTCCCATCCCGAACACGGAAGTTAAGCTCTCCAGTGCCGATGGTACTGCACGGGTGACTGTGTGGGAGAGTAGGGCGCTGCCGGTATAAAAAATGAACCCCTTCCCGCCGTCGGGAAGGGGTTTTTTTGTGTTGTCAGGGCACTACCCCTGTGATATTTGAAATCAAATTTCTGTGTGTTTCAGGGGGAAAAATCCGCCATGTCCGGACATTCGAAGTGGAGCACCATCAAGAGAAAGAAGGGTGCCGCCGACGCGAAACGCGGGAAGATTTTTACGAAAATCATCAAGGAAATCACGCTGGCGGCGCGCCTCGGGGGCGGAGACCCGGACGGGAACCCGCGCCTGAGGACGGCCATCCTTGCGGCGAAGACCGAGAACATGCCCAAGGACAACATCGAGCGGGCCATCAAGAAAGGGACCGGTGAGGGCGGTGCTTTTACCTATGAGGAGGTCACCTATGAGGGATACGGTCCGGGAGGGGTTGCCGTCTATGTGGAGGTCATGACGGACAACAGGAACCGGACGGTCGCGGAGATCCGGCATATTTTTTCCAAACATGGCGGGAATCTGGCGGAGAACGGCGCCGTCTCCTGGATTTTCTCCAAAAAGGGAAGCATTCTCGTCGACAAAAAAACGGTCGACGAGGACAAAATGATGGAGATCGCCCTGGACGCGGGGGCGGAAGACATCCGGGAGGCAGAAAACGAGCTGGAGATCATCACGTCGCCCGGGTCCTTCGAGAACGTCCGGAAGGCGCTTGAGAATGCGGGGCTTCAATATCTCGAAGCGAAAGTGGACATGGTCCCCCAGACGACGGTCAAGCTCGACGGCGACAAGGCGGTCTCGATGCTCAAGCTCATGGAGAAGATGGAAGACAACGACGACGTCCAGCATGTGTACGCGAACTTTGATATACCCGACGCCATCATGGAAAAGTTGAGCTAACGGCTGGTGTCAGGCATCGGGCATCAGGCACAAGGAAGAGAAAGAGAAGAGTGAGGACGCTGGGCATTGATCCGGGAAGCCGTGTGACGGGGTATGGGATCGTGGAACAGACGGGCGGCCGGATCGTCCGGGTGGATCACGGAGAGATCCGGATTCGAAACGGCGAGCTCTTCACCCGTTGCCTCTCCCGCATTTTCGATGAGCTGACGGACGTCATCCGGCGCACCAGACCCGAGGCGGTGGCCCTGGAAGATATCTTCTTCGGCAAGAACGTGAAGAGCCTGATCAAGCAGGGGCATGTGCGGGGAGTGGCGCTGCTTGCCGCCTCGCGAAACGGGCTTCCGGTGTATGAATACACGCCGCTCGAGGTCAAGAAGGCGGTCGTCGGTTACGGGCGGGCGGAGAAGCATCAGGTCCAGCAGATGGTCAAGGCGATGTTGAACCTCCCGAAAGTGCCGCCGGAAGACGCCTCCGATGCGCTGGCGGTGGCCATCTGCCATGTGAACACAAGGGGGAATGCGGTCCTGTGACCGCACCCTTTCGACGAATGGCTGAAGACAAATGGCTTCAGGGAAATCGGGAACGAATCTTTTCCAAGTCGCTTGCCTTTAGCCCCATGCCTTAAGCCGGGTTTTTATGATCGCGAGTCTCAACGGTAAACTGACATACAAATCACCGGGCCACATTCATGTCGAGGTCAACGGTGTCGGCTACCGGGTTTTCATCCCGCTGTCCACTTTTTACGTACTCTCCGATGAAGGGTCGGAGGTGCAACTTCACATCTATACCGCCGTTCGGGATGACGCCATCCATCTGTTCGGCTTCTATACCTCCGAGGAGAGGCGGCTCTTCGAGATGCTTCTGACCGTGAACGGCATTGGTCCCAAACTCGCCCTGAACCTCCTCTCCGGGACCGCGCCGGCGGATTTCATCGGGGCGGTTTTCAGCGAGGATCGGGCGAAGCTCACCCGTATCCCCGGCGTGGGGAAGAAAATGGCCGAAAGGATCATTCTGGAATTACGGGACAGGCTGGTGAAGATCGATACGGAGACGGCCGAACAGACGCCCCGGGACAAAATCGCTCCCCTCGATGTCGTTCGCGAAGAAGTGTTGTCCGCTCTCGTAAATCTCGGCTACAAGAGAAACAGGGCAAAGACAGTCGTCGACCGCGTCTTTGACGAGGCGCCCCAGACCATGAATCTCGAGCAGGCCCTCAAGAAAGCCCTTCGGCTGATCTCGTGAAAGCGATAAAGAAGATTGACGCATAAGGGATGAAAGAACTGAAAGACACAAGAAACCCGCTGGTGGATCCGGTGAGCCGGGATGAGGAAGCCGTCGAGGAGATGTCCCTCCGCCCGAAGACGCTGAAGGACTATGTCGGACAGGAGAGGATCAAGGAAAGCCTTGATCTTTTCGTCAAGGCCGCCAAGGGCCGGCGGGAAGCGCTGGATCACGTGCTCCTCTCCGGGCCGCCCGGCCTCGGCAAGACGACCCTGGCCTACATCATTGCCCGGGAAATGGGCGTGAACATCCGGGTGACGGCAGGCCCCGTCATCGAGCGGCAGGGGGATCTGGCGGCCATCCTGACCAATCTTCAGGACCAGGATGTCCTGTTCATCGACGAAGTCCATCGGCTCCCGAACATCGTGGAGGAGGTCCTTTATCCCGCCATGGAGGATTATCACATCGACATCCTGGTGGGCCAGGGACCTTCCGCCCGGTCCATGAAGCTCAATATCCCCCGTTTCACTATGGTCGGCGCAACCACGCGGACAGGGCTTCTCACCTCACCGCTCCGTGACCGGTTCGGCATAAGTTTTCGGTTGGATTTTTATCTGCCGGCGGAACTGGCCACCATCATAAAGCGGTCCGCCCGCATCCTCATGATAGAGATCGATGATTCAGGGGCCGGGGAAATCGCCGGACGCTCCAGGGGAACGCCCCGGGTGGCGAACCGGCTGCTCAGGAGAGTCAGGGACTTTGCCCAAGTCCGGGCGGGAGGTCTGATCACAAAGTCCGTGGCCTCCGAGGCCCTCGAATTTCTGGAAGTCGATCGCCGGGGTTTCGACGCCATGGACCGCAAGCTCCTGCTGGCCATGATCGACAAGTTCAACGGCGGACCCGTGGGCATCGACAACCTGGCCGCTGCGCTGGGCGAAGAAAAAGGGACCATCGAAGATGTCTACGAACCGTTCCTCATCCAGGAGGGTTACGTCCAGAGAACACCGAGGGGCCGTGTGGCCACGAAAATCGCCTACGATCATTTTGGGAGAAAGTGGTCGGGGGATCAGAAAGAATTGTTCTGAAAAGGCGGGCATAAGGCGTAAGGCATAAGGCTAAAGGCGGAAAAGATTGTGCCGTTTGCCATTAGCCCTAAGCCCTATACCATTTTCATCATGAAACTCCTTCTTCACATATGCTGTGCGCCCTGCACGATGTTTCCCGCCCGGATCCTGCGTGAGGAGGGAGTCGAACTCCTGGGTTTTTTCTTCAATCCCAACATTCATCCCTATCAGGAATATCAGAAACGGTTGGATGCGCTCCGGGAATACACAGCGAACCAGGGTCTGAATGTTCTCGTTTCCGAAGGATACCCCATGGAAGACTTCCTGAGAGGCCTGGTGCAGAGTGAGGGGGATCGGTGTGCTTTCTGCTACACCCATCGGCTTCAGGCTGCGGCCGTGATCGCAAACAGGGAGGGGATCAGATACTTTTCGACGACGCTCCTCTACAGCCGGTATCAGAAACATGATCTGGCTCGAGACATCGGGGAGGAGATCGCCCGAACATATGGTCTCAAGTTTTACTACCGGGATTTCCGCGAGGGCTGGACGGAAGGGCAGAGAAAAGCCCGGGAATCCGGCCTCTACAGACAGAAATACTGCGGCTGTATCTACAGCGAAAAAGATAGATTTTTCAAGGGATGATGGCTGCTCGAAAAAAACCATCTGCATCGTTGCGTCATTGAACTTCGCAGCTTCAGGGTCTCTTGACTTCTTTCTGTCCCGGGCGCCCTGCGTCCGGTCATTTTTCAACAGCCGAAACAGCCTTCTGAGGCATTTACCGGGCCGTTGCAAAAAAAACAGGGCTTCCCTGAAAAGTGTGTCTTTTTAAACACAATTCCACAAGAATTCCGCCTCTGCGTCACTGCCAAGAACACTGCGGATATATGTCGATATAACTAATGAATACAGAGACTTGCGCACATTACCATGCGGGACCCGCCGGGAACGGGTTCCTGGCATACGGTTTGCTCTAAAGAAGCCGCCGAAACGAAGGATATTTTTTATGGATCTTCAAAAGACCCTCAATCAGGAAATACGGTGCTTCAGCGTCGGCGTGCACTCCGGCCGAAAGGTGGGCATGACCATCAAGCCCGCGGGGACCGACGAAGGGATCGTGTTTGTCCGCAAAGATATCCCGAACTCCGACCGCATCTCGGCCTCGGTGCACAACGTGACGGACACCACTCTGGCCACGACACTCGGCATGAACGGAACGAAAGTCCTGACGGTGGAGCATCTCCTGTCGGCCTTCAACGGGATGGGTGTGGACAACGCTCTCGTGGAAGTGGACACCTTTGAGGTTCCGATTATGGACGGGAGCGCCCTTCCCTTCGTGAGCCTGATCAGGGACAGCGGATTAAAGCTCCAGGACAAGGCCAAGAGATACATCGTGATCCGGAAACCCATCTCCATATCCGATGGGGAGAGCACGGCGATGTTCAAGCCCTCGGCCCATTTTGAGATCACCTACAAGATCGATTTCAACCATCCGGCGGTCGGCCGGCAGTCTTATCATGTCGTTCTTTCGAACGGAGCCTATGAACGCGATATCTGCGCTGCCCGGACGTTCGGCTTCCTCCGTGATGTCGAGTACCTTCAGGCCAAGGGACTTGCGCTGGGAGGGTCCCTCAGCAATGCGATTGTTCTGGACCATGAACGAGTCATCAACAAAGAGGGGCTCCGTTGCCCCAATGAATTCGTCAAACACAAGATTCTCGACGCCGTCGGGGATCTCTACCTGCTCGGGATGCCCATCATCGGCCACTTCGTTGCCTACAAGTCGGGCCACAAGCTCAATGTCCAGCTTCTCAAGGAGTTGCTGACCAAAGAAGACTGCTGGGAAATGCTGAGTCACGAAGACTTCAGAAAAGAAACGTCGGAAGCCTCTTCTGCTTTTGAGCCCGCCTGACATCCCCCCGCTTTTCGGTCGCCTGATCCACCTCGTATTTAAACTCGAGAGATTTCCTATGTATCCCCTCCCATCCGGACGGGTGCGGGGTCTGGCCGTTGAGGGTTCATCGCACGGCAGAGACCGATCGCGCAAAAATGTTCAGGAAAAACGGGGCGTTGACAATTGGCTCAATTGGGGGTATTGCCATAAACCATGATGCCGGATGCGATGCAGCTTAGGCGATCGTGGCATCGAAATATCTTGCGGCGAATCAACCGGTGAATCGAGCGAACGAAAAAGCTGAACCGAGGGAGAACCGCGAAGCCCGCAGACGGCGTCGTGAGCGGAAGATCATCTTCGCGACCCTGGTGGTCATCGTGGTCCTCACCTTCATCATGAGCTACCTCTCCAGCCGCGAGACCGTCATCCCGAGGTTTCAGGACGTCCTCATCTTCGGGATGATCAATATCAACATCATCCTCATCATTCTGCTGATCTTCCTCATCGTCCGGAACGTGGTGAAACTCGTTTATGAGCGTCGTCACGGCATCCTCGGTGCCAAGCTCCGGACGAAACTTGTGGCCGCTTTTGTGGGACTCACCATTGTCCCGACCATTGTGCTTTTCGTCGTCGCCATCAACTTTTTGTCCGCCAGCATCGACAACTGGTTTGATATCAAAGTGGGCAGTGCGCTGAATCTCTCCCTGGATGTGGCCCAGAGCTATCAGCAGCAGATGGCCGAGAATGTCAAGGATTACGCGAGGCAGATTTCCTCGGATATCACGAGGAATAAGCTCTACGAGAAAAGCCGGGCCGATTATCTCAAAACACTGATCGAGCAGAGACAGAAGATCCTGAAACTCGGTCTGATCGAGATCTTTCTCGATCAACAGAATGAAAAAATGGTCTATCGGGATCCCGAGCATCCCGATATTCCCAGCATCGGGATCTCCGATAAACAGAAAGATGAGGTACGGGCCGGCAGGGAAATCTCGGCGATCCAGTCCTTCGAAAAGGGGGATTTCATACGGGGCATCGCCCCGATTTACTCCGGCCTCAGCCCGAAAGAGGTCATCGGTATCGTCGTGGTCAATGACTTTGTGCCGAAGGGCCTTCTGGACAAAATGACCGTCATATCGAAGACTTCCGATGAATACAAGCAGTTCAAGCTGCTCAAAAACCCGATCAAGGCCAGTTATGTCATCATTCTTCTGGCGGTGACGCTTCTCATTATTTTTTCAGCGACCTGGTTCGGCTTTTACCTGGCCAGGGGCATCACGGAACCGATCCAGGACCTGGCGGAGGGGACGCGGGCCCTGGCGCAGGGCAACCTGGACTACAGGATCGATGTCGAAGCCGACGATGAGATCGGGGTTCTCGTGGACTCCTTCAACCGGATGACGGGCGATCTGAAGAAAAGCAAAGAGAGTCTCGAACAGGCCAACATCGACCTCGATCAGCGCAGAAAGTACATGGAGACCGTCCTCAGGAACGTTTCAGCCGGTGTCGTGGCCGTCGACAAGGAAGGGGCCATCACGACCATCAACCGGGCCGCCGAACGGATGCTTGGCATCAAGACCGAAAAGGTCCTGAACCGGAAATACGAGGAGGTCTTGAAACCGGAACACATGAAGATGGTCAAGGTCTTCCTGGAGGAGATGCAGCGAAGCAGCGAGGAGATCACGGCGAAACAGATCACCATCCATATCAAGGATCGCGCGTTGACTCTGCTGGTGACGACCGGCGTTCTCGTCGATGATGACGGCCAGTATATGGGACTGGTCGTCGTTTTCGAGGACATCACCCAGCTCCAGCGCGCGGAAAGAGTCGCCGCCTGGCGGGAGGTGGCCCGCAGAATCGCCCACGAGATCAAGAACCCCCTCACCCCGATTCAGCTCTCGGCGCAGAGGCTTCAGCGGAAGTACGCCGACAGGCTCGGTGAGGATGAGACCATTTTCACGGAATGTACGAAGACGATCATCAGTCAGGTCGATGTTCTCAAGAACCTGGTGAACGAATTTTCGCGGTACGCCCGGATGCCCGTATCGCAGCGGACCCCCAACGATCTCAACGCGGTCGTCAAAGAATCCGTCGTCCTCTTTCAGGACGCCCACAAGGGGGTCATTTTTGATGTTCAGGAAGACTCAAATATACCCCGGTTGAACCTCGATGCCGAACAGATCCGGCGAGTCATGGTCAACCTTCTGGACAACGCCGTCGCGGCGGTCGGCAATGACAACGGCCGTATCGAGGTGAAGACCTATTATGACGGGACGGGCCGGCAGGCCAGGGTCGATGTCATCGACAACGGCTGCGGTGTGACGGACGCCGACAAGATGAAGATTTTCGAACCCTATTATTCGACCAAGAGGTCGGGCTCCGGCCTGGGCCTTGCGATAGTCAACTCCATCATATCGGATCACAGGGGGCGTGTCAGTGTGACCGACAACACCCCCAGGGGGACGATCGTTTCCTTCGAATTGCCCGTTGACTGAGAGGAATCGTCGTTCCGTCTTTCCCGTGTTTGTCTCGGGAAACGTGCAGTTGTTCTGTTCAACTCGGGGAGCGTCTATGGCATATCTGGTGACCGGAGGAGCGGGATTCATCGGTTCCAACATCGTGGAGCATCTTCTCCGCAGGGGAGAGAAGGTCCGTGTGCTCGACAATTTTTCAACCGGCAGGAGGGAAAACCTCTCGTTCGACGTCCGAAACGCCGTAGAGGTTATCGAGGGGGACATACGGGATGTCGGCACCTGCCGCAAGGCGGTGGGAGGGATGGATTACGTCGTCCATCAGGCGGCCCTGGCATCCGTGCCGCGATCCGTCGACGACCCCCTGCTGGCGAACGACGTCAACGCCACAGGCACACTGAACCTGCTCGTCGCATCGAGGGATGCGGGAGTCAAAAGGCTCGTTTACGCCAGTTCTTCGTCCGTTTACGGTGACGAGGCCGGAAGAGGGGACGAGATCGATACCGTCACGCCCAACTCGGAACACATGAAGCCGAACCCGCTTTCACCTTACGCGGCGAGCAAACTGACGGGGGAATACTATTGCAGGCTCTTTTTCCGCCTCTACGGGTTCGAAACGGTATCCCTCCGGTATTTTAATGTCTTCGGCCGGCGGCAGGATCCTGCGTCGGAATACGCCGCCGTGATCCCGAAGTTCATTGAAGCACTCCTTCAGAACCGGCCGCCCGTCATCTATGGCGACGGAAGGCAGACCCGGGATTTTACCCATGTGGACGATGTGGTGAAGGCCAATCTCGGGGCCTGTTTCGCCCGGAAAGAGGCCCTGGGGACCGCGTTCAACATCGCCTGCGGACGGCGTTACAGCCTGCTGGAACTCCTCCGGGAGCTTCAGTCCATCACGGGCAAGAGGCTGAAGCCGAACTTTGCCGATGCCCGGAAGGGGGATGTCCGGCACTCCATGGCCGATATCTCTCTCGCCAGAACCGTCCTCGGTTTTGAACCTGAAACCGGCTTTCGGCAGGGGTTGGAAAAAACGGTCGAGTGGTACAAAGTAAATATGGGGAATCGGGTATAGGGTATCGGGTATGGGATGAGGACAAAGAAGTTGTGAAGTTTAGATTGAACAGCCGATGGGTCCAGAGGTCGGCGTTCAGGGTAGAAAGGAAAAGACCCGTCCCGTCTTCGCAGGGCCCTCGTCCCAATCAGGTTCTTGCCTTCTCAACTTTTAATCTTTCTTGGCCTCCAGGCCGTGTAATTTTATTTTCCTGTGGAGGTTGCTTCGCTCGAGGCCGATGGCGTCCGCTGTTTTGGACACGTTCCACTCGTTTTCCTCCAGCTTCCGGGTGATGAACTGTCTTTCAAAATCCACTCTCGCGTCCCTGTAGGATTGATGGGCGAACACCGCACGGTTGTCATTCGACGTCTCTCCTTCCCGGACGAACGGGGGGATGTCTCTGGCGGTGATGATCTCCGACGGGGACATGATCACCAGGCGCTCGATGATGTTTTTCAGTTCTCTCACGTTCCCCGGCCAGTTGTGTTCCATCATGCGGCTGACGGCCTCGTCGGTCATCGTCTTGGGCGCGATCCCCTCCTTTGTGCAGAAGGTCTTGATGAAGTGCTCGATCAGCGGTTGGACATCTTCCTTTCTTTCACGAAGAGGCGGGATGGTGAGCGGGATCACGTGCAGGCGGTAGTACAGGTCCTGCCGGAAGCGGCCCTCTTCCATCTCTTTTTCAAGATCCTTGTTCGATGCCGCCAGAACCCGCACATCCGTTTCGAGGATCTTGGTTCCTCCCACCCGTTCAAATTTCTTTTCCTGGAGGATTCTCAGGATTTTTGCTTGTGCCTTTGCGCTCATGTCGCCCACTTCGTCCAGAAAGATCGTTCCCTCATGGGCCAGCTCGAATTTCCCCCTTTTCTTCGTCGTGGCACCGGTAAAGGCCCCTCTTTCATGACCGAAAAGCTCGCTTTCGATGAGCTCCTCCGGAATGGCGGCGCAGTTCACCTCCACCAGGGTTCTTTTGGCCCGCCGGCTTTGCAGGTGGATGGACCGGGCAACCAGTTCCTTCCCCGTGCCGTTCTCTCCCATGATGAGAATCCAGGCGTTGGTGGGAGCGACGATTTGGATGATCTCCTTGAGATCCTTGACGGCCTTGCTCTGGCCCACCAGCTCGTAATCGCTGTGGGCTTTCATCTTGAGGAGTTTGTTTTCCTCCTCCAGCCGTATCAAGTCAAGGGCATGATTAACGATGAGGACGACCTTTTCCAGTGACAGGGGCTTTTCGATGAAGTCGAAGGCACCGAGTTTTGTGGCCTTCACGGCGGTTTCAATGGTCCCGTGTCCGGACATCATGATGACCTGGATCTGGGGATGCTCCTGTTTGACGTTCTTCAGGACATCGATTCCGTCTATCCCGGGAAGCCAGATGTCGAGCAGGATGAGGTCCGGCTGTTCCTCCTCGATCATTTTCAGGGCTTCCTCGCCGCTTTTGGCCGTCAGGACTTCGTATCCCTCGTCGGACAGGATTCCCTCCAGGGACCGGCAGATGCTTTCTTCGTCATCGACAACCAGGATCGTTTTGTACATAGTTACATCATGAACAACCGGAGAGCAGGCTGCGTTGCGGCTCTCGGTCGACGTCTCTGTCAGCTCATCGTCAGATTTTCAGCAAGCTTGTCGTGTATGAGTCTGGATGACAACTCATTTCCCATCAAGCCTACCCGGACACTCACGGTGGTGATGTCTTTCCCGGTGGAATCTTTTCCCCTGTACTTGACGGAGATCTGGACTTTTTCCTCCTCGATCACGGCGCTGATCTTGCCCTGACCCATACCCTCATCCTTCCGGGGCCTCACGTCGTATCCGCGCAGGTCCGCAATGGTTTTTTCACAGCCGCTCCAGACCTTGTCGAACGGGTAGTAGTAATCCCTCTTGAGTTCGCCCTCGACGTAATAATAGGTGCCCGTTCCCCCGGCGACGGCAGCCCCCCCGACGAGCAGCACGGGACACCCGTACAGGGTCAAACAGCACGCCAGCAGAATGATTGCGACAGCCGCTTGCTTCCGATGAGTCATAGGCCTTACTCCCCTTTCTTTTGGTTCTGGTTGTTTGTTTCCTCGGCCGATCTTTGCGGTTTTCCCTCCTCCGCAAAGGCCTTCAGCCCCTCCGCGAGGGACCGGAGATTCCTGTCGACAAGTGCATTGACCGTACTTTCAGGGTAGTTTCCCTGCTTGTCGGCTTCGCCGGCCGGCACGCCGGTGAGGAGCGATATCCCTTCATCGATGGTACGAATGGGGTAGATGTGGAACCGACCTTCGGAGACGGCCTTGACCACATCCTTTCTCAGCATGAGGTCCGGAATATTGAGAGCGGGGATCATCACCCCCTGTTTCCCCGTGAGACCCTTGGACCGGCAGACATCATAGAAACCCTCGATCTTGAGATTGACGCCCCCGATGGGCTGCACTTCGCCTTTCTGGTTCACGGAGCCCGTGACGGCGAGATCCTGCCTCAGCGGCAGGTCCGCCAGGCTGGAGAGGATTGCGTATATCTCGGTCGACGACGCACTGTCCCCGTCAATGCCCCCGTAAGACTGCTCGAAGCAGATGCTGGCGCTCACCGTGAGGGGTTTGTTCTGGGCGTATTTTCCCCGGAAATATCCCTCGAGGATCAGGACGCCCTTGTCATGGGTCTTGCCGGAGAGTTTGGCTTCCCGCTCGATGTTGATGATCCCCGCCCGGCCCATGGAGGTCTTGGCCGTGATCCGGGACGGTTTTCCGAAGGCATAGTCCCCCATATCGTAAACGGAAAGGCCGTTCACCTGTCCGACGACCCCGCCGTCCGTGTCAATCATGATCGTGCCGTCTTCGATCATCTCCTGTATTTTCCCCTCGATGAGATTAAGACGGCCGATCTTTTCATCGTAGGCCCTGTCGACGTCACGGTCCGTGACCAGCGAGTGTCCTTCCGTCGCGGCCCAGTAGCTCGCTTCACGGACAAGATCGGCGATGTCGCTGAACCTCGTGGTCAGCTTCTTCTGCCGTCCGGCCAGGCGGACGCCGAATTCGATAATGGCCGCCACGGCCTTTTTATCGAAGGGCAGGAGCTTCTCCTCTTCGATGATCCGTTTGACCAGGCAGGCGAATTCGTGGATGTTCTCCCCCGTGTTGGGCATCTCCGTGTCGAAGTGGGCCTTGGTCTTGAAAATTTCCTTGAAGTCCCTCTCGAGGTTGTAAAAGAGGTGGTAAAGGTAGTCGTCACCCAGCATGATGACCTTGACGTCCAGCGGGATGGACTCCGGTTTGAGGGCGAAAACGGCCAGGTTGAAGGGGTCATAGGGCGTCATGTTGAGGACGCCGCTTTTCAAAGTCCTTTTGAGAAAAGGCCATACCCCGGGCTCAATGAGGGCCTCGAGGGCGTCGAACACGATGTACCCCCCGTTGGCACGCAGGAGGGAGCCCGCCTTGATGTGGGTGAAGTCGGTCTTCCAGTACCCGAATCGATCGATTTCCCGTTCGATGGTGCCGAACAGGTTCTTGTACGTCGGCGCCGTCTCGATGACGACGGGCGTCCGGTCGGTCTGGGAGTTGTCCACGAGGATGTTGACCCTGTATTCGATAAATTTCTTCGTGCCCGTCGGGGGCATCATGAAGGGAGGCACCTGCTGTTGCTGCTGTTGTTCCTCCTCCTTGTCCTGAAAGGCCTTGAGGTTCGAAAGGACGTGCTCCTGGACCTCGTCGAGGTAACCGTTGATCTTGTCGTTCTGGGAACCGTACCGGACGCGCATATCGGACAGGAGACCGCTGACCACGGGAAGGCCGTATTTGTGCTCGAGGGCCCCCAGCTGGACGCGCATCTCCCGCTCGATGTCACGGGTCTCCCGCATCACGGAATCCAGCTCCAGGCGAAGCTCCAGAAGCGTTTTCTTGATTTTTTCCAGATCTTCCCTGTTGAATTTGTCCTGTTCGACCAGTTCCTCCAGCTGTTCTACGGGCACCGGCTTTCCCTCGAAAACGGGAACGATGTCCTGCCGCATGAAGGGGCCGACTTGAAACTGGACCAGCTGGAAGTTTTCCTTCTGAACCCGCTCATTGAATTCCTTGATGATCTCCTTCTGTCGGGCGCGGAATTCGCTGATGATGGCCTCGGAGCTCTTCTTGAACTCGTCGCTTTCGAAGAGAAGGGGGAAGTCCTTCCGGAGGTGAGTCAGGAATTCATCCATGTCCGTCTGGAATTTCTTTCCCTGGCCTGCCGGCAGTGTGATCACGCGCGGCATGTCCGGGTCCCTGAAATTATTCACGTAACAGATGTCGTCGGGAATCTTTTTTTTGAGGTCGATCTGATTGAGAAGATTCTTGATGGTGGTGAGTTTTCCCGTCCCCTCCACGCCGGAGGCATAGATGTTGTACCCCGGGCTCGAGATCCCCAGACCCATGACGATCGCCCTGCGCGCCCTTTCCTGCCCGATGATGCCGTCCGACTTTTCGCAGTCGAGCGTTGTTTCAAAACCCAGCGATTCCGGATCACAGATCCAACGCAGTTTCTCGATGGGCAGTTCTGCTGATGTTCGTGCTTCTCTGGCCATGTCGCTTCCCTCGTCTGTGTTTTAAGCAGGCTCCCGAGTGCGTACGTTCTTCATATAATTCATGCTTTTAGAATTGTCCATCTTTTTATCCTCGGGACCGCCGGCGATGTACGGACGTTCTGTGAAATGCTCTGAAAAGGCGATTGCAACGCCTAGCCTTTTCACGGATCAAAAGCCAACGGGGGGCATCAGGCGGCTTGAAGAATAGATTTCGAAGGGGGGCGGCGTACGCTGCAAATTACTCGCCCGAGAGTTTGGCGAATTCGCGCAGAAGGTCTTCCTGCTTCTTCGTCAGGTTGACGGGCGTTTTGACGATGATTTGAATGATCTGATCTCCCCGCCCGAACCCCTTCAGGTGCTGTACGCCCTTTCCTTTGAGGCGGAGGATCTTTCCACTCTGCGTCCCCTTGGGGATTTTGACCGCTTCCGTTCCCTCCAGGGTCGGGACCTCTATGCTCCCGCCGAGGGCCGCCTGGGTGATGGAGACGGAAATCTGGCAGAGAATGTCGTCGCCGTCTCTCTCGAAGAAGTCGTGGGGCGTCACATGGATGAAAATGTAGAGGTCGCCGCCGGGTCCGCCGAATTCACCCTCCTCCCCCTCACCCCGGAGTCTCAACCGGGAGCCGTTGTCCACACCGGGCGGGACTTTCACCTGGATCTTTTTCCTTACCCTCGCCTTGCCGGTGCCGAGGCACCCCTTACAGGGATTGCGGATGATCCGGCCCTGTCCCCGGCACTGAGGGCAGGTGGAACTGATGGTGAAAAACCCGCTGGACTGCGTCACCTGGCCCCGTCCGGCACAGCGGGAGCAGACCTCGGGTCGAGTTCCCGACGATGCGCCGCTGCCGCCGCAGTCCCGGCATTGCTCGAGCTTCTCGATCTCGATCTCCGTCGATTTGCCGAGCACCGCTTCCATGAAGGAAATTCTCAGGTCATAACGCAGGTCCGCCCCCTGACGGACGGCGGTACGCGTTCTTCCCCTTCTCCCCGTGAACCCGAAGACGTCTTCGAAGATATCGCCGAAGCTCGAGAAGATGTCCTCGAATCCGGTGAAACCCCTGAAACCCGTACCGTCGAGGCCTTCATGGCCGTAACGATCGTAAATCCCCCGCTTTTCGGGATCGCGGAGAACTTCGTAGGCTTCGGCCGCTTCCTTGAACTTTTCTTCCGCCTCTTTGTTTCCCGGGTTTCGATCGGGGTGATGTTTCAGTGCGAGTTTCCGGTAATTTTTCTTGATTTCTTCATCGGTGGCGCTGCGATTGACGCCGAGGATGTCGTAATAATCCTGTCTGGTCATGACGGCCGGGTGGTTCCTTCCGCGGAGATCATTTTTTTCACGCGTTCGATTTCGTTTTCGTTCCTGCTTCTCTCGAAGGCCTGCAGGGCGAAGGTATATTTCTGAAGGGCCAGGGCCTTTTGGCCGATCCGTTCCCAGTCCGAATCGGCGGCATCCCTGCCGAGGGCTTTGAGGACCTGCTGGAAATCCATGACGTCGCCGTTCTCGACGGCCATCTCCAGGATCTTTTCCAGCCCTTCCCGGTAGCCGGCTTTTTGAAAGAATTCGATTGCATCGGAAACCCGGTCCTCGTTGAGGTACCGTTCCCCGAAGGATATCAGGGTCTTGGCGGGCGTTGCGTCGACGTAGAGGATCTTCTGCTTTTCCTTGTAATCCGGCAGTTTCGGCATATCGGATTTTTCGCACACCTATCATAAAGGGTAGCTCAAACCGGTTTTAAGATAATGACCGTCACCGGACGTGTCAAGGAAGGGCCGAAAATTTCAGGTCGTGAAACGTCGAAGGGCTTCCAGGTATTTTTCTTTCGTTTTATCAATGATTTCCTGCGGTAATTCCGGGGCAGGGGGCCTCTGGTTCCAGGCGATGGAAAGCAGGTAATCTCTCAGGAACTGTTTGTCGAAGCTTTTCTGGGGTCGCCCCTCCCCGTAGTCGTCGCTGGGCCAGAACCTCGAAGAATCGGGTGTGAGGAGTTCGTCGATCAGGATGAGTTCCTCCCCGAGGAGGCCGAACTCCATTTTGGTGTCGGCGATGATGATGCCCCGACGGTCGGCAATCTCCGAAGCACGCCGGTAGATCTCGAGGCTGACCTCGATGATTCTTCCGGTCAGAGGCTCCCCGATGGCTTTCGCCATTTCCTCGCGGGTGATCGGCAAGTCGTGCCGGCCCTCCGGCGCTTTCGTGGACGGGGTGAAGATGGGTTGCGGCAGTTTGGAGGATTCCCTGAGCCCCTTGGGGAGGCGGATGCCCGATATGGTTTTGCCCTCCCGGTAGTCCTTCCAGGCCGAGCCGCTGAGATACCCCCTCACGATGCATTCGACGGGCAGGGGCCTCGCCTTCCTGACGAGCATGCTCCTGCCTTTCAGGATCTCCCGGTAGGGCCTGCAGGCCGGGGGAAAATCGTCGACATCCGTCGACTGCACGTGATTCCCGATGATATCGGCCATTTTCCCGAACCAGAAAATCGAAAGCCGGGTGAGAATCTCCCCTTTCCCCGGAATGGGATTCGGCATGATCACGTCAAAGGCCGAGATCCTGTCGGTGGCGATGATCAGGAGACTGTCGTCGAAGGCGTAGATGTCCCGCACCTTGCCTTTGTTGAAGAGCTGCAGGCCGCTGAGGTCGGTTTGATACAGGATGTTTTTCCCCACGTTCCGGCTCCTCCTTTTCACCGCAGGAAGGGATTTTGCCTTTTCTCGTGTCCGATGGTGGACGTCGGCATCCGGCCGTAGTTGTGGCCGGGAAGCACCACCGTGTCTTCGGGCAGGGTCAGGAGCTTTTCGCGGATCGCCTTCACCATCACTTCCCAGGAGCCCCCGGGTAGATCGGTTCTCCCGACGCTCTCCACGAAGAGCGTGTCCCCCGTGAAGACGTAGCCGTTGCTGTAAAGCGAGATTCCGCCCGCCGTGTGACCCGGTGTGTGCAACACGGTGAGACTCACGCTTCCGACGCGGATGATGTCTCCGTCTTTCACGGTGATGTCGGCGGCCGGCGAACTCTTCGCTCTGAACATGCTCAGGATCATGGCCGGCGTGGAAACCAGCATGTCGGCGTCGGCCTCGTGGACGATGATCTTCGCGCCCGTTTTCTTCTTCATGTCGGCGTTGCCCGATATGTGATCCACGTGGCCGTGCGTATTGACGATATATTTTATCTCGATGCCGTTCTTTTCCGCTTCGGCGACGATACGATCGGTCTCTGCCGCCGGATCGATGACCAGTCCGGACTTGCTTTCCCGGTCGCCGACGATGTAGGCGAAAACGGCCATGTGGCCGACCTGCAGCTGTCTCAGGTACATATCATCCTCCGGAGTCGCATGCTCCCCGGAAGGGCCGATCTGTTCCCTCCGGGGGCAGATGATGCCCATAGCATTCTTGTCCCGTGGAAGTCAATGCCATTTGGACAGTTTCAACCCTTCCACAGAACGGCGCCGTAGAAACCATCCGTTCCGTGGAGATGGGGATCAGACCTGAAAACCCCGTCTTGCCCGATCATCTCCCGGGGGATGGTGTCCGGAGGAGCCGCGAGTTGAAAATCCCGGTGAGACCGCAGGAAGGACTCGATGACGTGATCGTTCTCCTCGGGCATGATGGTGCAGGTGCTGTAGACGAGCACACCGCCGCTTTTTACGCAGGTGGACGCCTCCTTGAGGAGCCTGAGTTGCAGGGGCGGAAAAACCGACAGGTCCATCTCCGTGAGGCGCCACTTGATTTCAGGGTTTCTTCGCAGGGTTCCGAGACCCGAGCAGGGTGCGTCCAGGAGAACCCTGTCACAGGGGCCGTAAGCGGCGGTTCGGGAAAGCCGGGAAACGTCGCCGCATCGCGCCTCGATAATGCGTACCCCGAGTCTCCGGGCGTTTGCCCTGAGGGCCCGGATTTGACCGGCATTTCTGTCCATGGCCAGGATCGCCCCCCTGTTGCCCATCCGCGCAGCCATGTGGGTTGTCTTGCCCCCGGCTCCGCAGCAAAGATCGGCTACCCGCATGCCTCCTTGCGGGTTGACCAGGTAGGCGATCAACTGGGAGGCCTCATCCTGGACATGGAGATGACCTCTGCGGAAGGGTTCCAGTTCCCTGAGCGGCCTGGCGAAACCGGGCGACAGGGAGACGCCGTCGGGCGAATAGGCGGTCGCCTCCGCCCGGAGGCCCTCTGCGCGAAGTTCTTCGAGCACCTCCCGTCTTGATGTTTTCAGGGTGTTTGTCCGGAGCCCGACAGGGGGAGGGTCGTTATCGACCCGGCAGAGCGCCATCGTTCTCTCGGGGCCGAAAAGGCCGATCCAGCGCTTCACCAACCAGAGCGGGTGGGAGTGAAGGACGGCGATGTGAAGGGCCGGGTCACGGTCGTAATCGGGGAAAGCCATGGTCCGGCTCTTGCGGATCGCATTTCGCAGAAGGGCGTTTATGAGCGCCTCGCGCCCCGGACGGACGCTCCGGGTCAGCTCAACGGCCTCATCGACGGCTGCGTAATGGGGAATCCGGTCCAGGCAGGTGATCTGGTAAAGGCCGACGCGAAGGATGTTCTTGAGCGTCCCCTCCAGGCTTTCGAAGTCTCCTTCGTAGAGGTTCCCGAGAATCCAGTCGAGGCGGTTCCTCATCCGGAGCGTTCCGTAGACGATCTGGGTCAGAAGGCTTCTGTCGGCGGGGTCTTCAACGCCATTCCCGGAGAGTACCCGGTCGAGAAGCGGTTCGGCGAAGGCCCGGCTCCTGTCCACCCGATTCAGGATGTCGACGGCGATCGCCCGGGGGTTGTCTCTCAGCTTGCTGTGCCTCTGCATCCCGGGGGGTGCTCCATGCGCATCATTCGGCGTCAAGGCGATGAGGGTCGGAAGAAAGGAAGTGAGGAAGCGGAACTGAAAGAAAATGCTTTTCCCCTCCGCTCTTCTGCTCTTCATCACTTCCTGACTTTACGATCCGCTGCCCGGGTCTTGAACGCGGTCATGTGTAGACGGTCCCGAAAGATTGTACCCCTCGACGGTTACCCCAGTTTCTTTCCCGGCACGAACCGGAATCCCCGGAGAAACTCCGTGATGGGCATTCGCTTCTTGCTCTCGAGCTGGACGTCCTTGAGATACACGTAGCCACCGCCCGCCGCGATCTGCAGCCCCTTCGGGCCGGCGCCGACGATCGTCCCCGGCTCTTCGCAGACCGGGGCGGCATCCTGGGCCTCGGCGGCGAAGACCTTGAGCACCTTGCCGTCCAGGTGTGTGTACGCACCGGGCACGGAAGACAGACCGGCTACGAAATGGACGATGTCGCGCGCCGGGGTCTCCCAGCGGATGAGACCGTCTTCCTTCTTAAGACGGGGCGCAAGAGTGGCGAGCGAGTGGTCCTGGGGGATGCGGCGGACGGTGCCCGCGGCCAGCCCCTCGATCGTGCGGAGCAGACACTGCGCTCCCAGGACGGCAAGGCGGTCGTGAAGATGGTCGTAGGTCTCGCCGGGCTCGATCGGCGTTTCCTCCTGCAGCAGGATGTCTCCCGAGTCGACCCCTTCATCCATCCACATGATCGTGACGCCTGTTTTCACCTCGCCCCGGATGAGGGCCCAGTTCATGGGAGCGGCCCCGCGGTATCTGGGAAGAAGCGAGGGGTGGACGTTGACGCAGCCCAGCGGAGGGCTGTCGATGATGTCCTTCGGCAGGATCTGGCCGAAGGCGACGAGGACGACCATGTCGGGTGCGAGACCGCGGAAAATCTCCAAAAACTCCGGGGCCCGGACTCTTTCGGGCTGCAGGACGGCGAGGCCGTGCCTTTCGGCCGCCTCCTTCACCGGCGAGGAGATGAGGCGCCGGCCGCGCCCCTTGGGCCGATCGGGCTGGGTGACAACACCGATGACCGGATAGGTCTTCTCGACCAGAAGCTCAAGCGACGGGACCGAGAACTCCGGCGTTCCCATGAACAGTATGCGGGGCTTGTTGTTGGACATGTTCGACCCTTCAATGGCTTAAGGATAAGGATGGGGAGGAAAAATTCGGATGCGCCTCATCCTCGCCTTTCGCCTTATGCCGTACGCCTGCAGTTATCACATAAAATTCACCGGATCCACATCCACTCTGATTTCGCAGCCCGGCGCATTCACGCCCGATAGGATCTTCTTCGTCAGTTGCTGCAGAAGCCGCGCATTCCGCCCCCTGATCAGGATCTGCCACCGGTGCCTGCCTCTGATTCTCGCGATGGGCGCCTCGACAGGGCCGCTCATCGAGATGCCGTCGTACCTCTCATTCGACTGCAGGACATTCCGGGCCTTTCCGGCGACCCTCTCGGCGTTTTCCGCCGTCCTGTCGCGGTTCAGGCCGGTGATCAGAAACTGGATCATTCTCGAGAAGGGCGGATATCCGGCCGCCTGCCGAAGGACGATCTCCTCCTTGTAAAACCCCTGATAGTCGTGTTCCTTCGCCCGTTCTATGGCATAATGAGACGGATTCAATGTCTGGATGATCACCCGTCCGGGCATGTCGCCTCTGCCGCCCCGCCCCGACACCTGGGTCAGGATCTGGAAGGTTTTTTCCGATGCCCGAAAATCCGGGATGTTCAGAGCCGTATCTGCCGACACGACACCGACGAGAGTGACATTCGGATAATCATGACCCTTCGCGATCATCTGGGTCCCGACCAGAATGTCGATTTCTCCGTCGTGCAGGTCTTTGAGTATCCTGTCGAAGGCCCCTTTCCGGGCCGTCGTGTCGCTGTCCATCCGCCTCACCCGGGCATGGGGGAAACAGCCCCGGACCTCCTCCTCGAGTTTTTCCGTTCCCAGACCGAAGCCCTGAATCGCCTCCTTCTGACAGGAAGGGCAGCGGGGGGGGATCTTCATGACGAAATCGCAATAATGGCACTTCAGAACCTCCTCCCTCTGATGAAAGGTCAGTGACACGGCGCAGCCCGGGCAACGAAAGACGTGGCCGCATTCCGAGCAGTGCATGAAGGTCGTGAACCCGCGCCGGTTGAGGAAAAGAAGGGATTGCCTGCGGCGCTGAAGTTCCTCCCCCAGGGCGTCCCTGAGCGTCCTGGAGAGGATCCGGATTTTCCCGTTTTCGTCCCGTTCGTTTTTCATGTCCACGACGAGAACACCGGGCAGCGGCCGCTCTTCGACGCGCCGGGGCAGTCCCAGATAACGGAACGCCTTCTGCCGGGTGTTGAAGCAGGTCTGGATGCCGGGGGTTGCTGAACCCAGGATCGCGACGGCGCCGTTCAGTTTGGCCCTCACGACCGCCAGGTCCCTGGCATTGTAAGGCATGCGCTCGTCCTGCTTGTAGGCGCCGTCGTGCTCCTCATCGACGATGATCAGCTTCAGGTTCCGGACCGGCGCGAAAATGGCCGACCGGGCACCCAGAACGATTCTCAGCTCCCCTCTTTGAATCCGGCGCCACTGGTCGTATCGTGCCCCGGCGGATACGCCGCTGTGCAGGACGGCGGTCTCGCCGTCTCCGAATCGCCGCCGCAACCGGCTCTGGAGCTGAGGGGTCAGTGCGATTTCGGGGACCAGATAGATGACGCTGCCCTTTCCCTTCAGGACCTCGCTGACGGCCTTGAGGTAGACTTCCGTTTTTCCGCTTCCGGTCACCCCGTGGAGAAGATAAGAGGAAAACCGCCCGGAGGAAAGACCGGCGTTGATCTCTTTCAGCGCCGCTTCCTGTTCGGTGTTCAGCCGGATCTCCTCCGTCAGACGGTGAATCTCCGGGGGGCACCCCGGTGCCCTGTACGTCTCCTGCTCCCAGGTGCGGGCGAGGCCCCTGCGGGCCAATTTCTCAACAGCCTGACGGGCGTTCCTGAAGTTGACGGAAATCTCCGAGAGGGCGAGGCATCCGCGGTCTTTGATGAAATCCAGAATCCTCTTCTGGCTCTCCGGGAGGTCCTCCGGGGTCACGGCTTCGCCGACGGGGGACACGAACTTCTCTTTTTTCGCGCTCACGCGAGGCCGGGTCAGCCGTTCTTCGACGAGGATTCGCTGTTTTTCCTGAAGCGGCTTCAGGTCCGCGGCGAGAGATTTCTTTCCTGTCTTCCGGCCGAGTTCCCTGAGGGGCATGCCTGCCGGTACGCCGGCGAGGATCGACAGGATCCGGCGCTGGCCCGCGGACAATTCCTTCTCCGAAGCCTTGCCGGACCCTTTTATCGGGGTGACCCACAGGTAACTTTCGATGTCGATGCCGACGGGCAGGACCTCCCCGAGCATCTTCCCCAGGGGGTAGAGGTAATAGTCCGCAGCCCAGCGGTAAAAATGCAGGTCCTCCTCGCTGAAGAGAGGCTCGGGATCCATGATCTCGAGGATCTCTTTTGTTTCCCCGAGGGACACCGCTTCGAGACATTGAATCGTGTAGCCCGTGACGGATCGTTTTCCGAGAGGGACGAAGACGCGCTTCCCGACGGCGACGGATTTTTCAAGACCCCCGGGTACCCTGTAAAAAAAGGTCTTCGGTGATCTGATGTTGACGGCAACTTCGACGAACATTCTCTCCCGCTCCCGCAAAAGTGGGGGGATTATATCCCAATACGGTGAGGATTTGAAGCGACGGAATCGAGGCGAATGGCCCCACATTCCATGTTACCCGGGGGGACACGTACTCCGCGGCGCAAGGAACAGCCCGGCTTGACATGATTCAGCAGAAGAAGGGATGGTTTCGGTAAGGGCTTCTCTGGAGGGACGGGAGAAGTGGTTACTCGCCCCTGAGTTTTTCGAGCTTCTCTTCCCTGGTCTTGCAGTCGATGCAGTGGGTCGTGACGGGTCTCGCCATCAACCTTTTTTCGGAGATGGGCCCTCCGCACTTCTCGCAGATCCCGAAGGTGCCCTCGTCGATCCTTTTGAGGGCTTCCTGCATCTTGCCGATCAGTTTCCGCTCGCGGTCTCTGATCCTGAGTTCGAAGTTTCTGTCCGACTCCAGGGATGCCCTGTCATTGGGATCGGGGAAGTTCTCCTTCTCGTCCGTCATCTCGGAGACCGTCTTGCCCGCCTCCGTCAGAAGCTCGTTGATTTTCTGATTCAGAAGTTTCCTGAAATATTTTATTTTTTCAGGTTTCATCCGGCGAAATCCCCGCTTGCGAAAGGCTCTTTCGCTATTTTGAAGCGATATCGTATACAGAAAAATAGAAAGTTTGTAAAGAAAAAAAATTCCTTTCCCGGCTGCAACGCAAGGGCATGGACTCTCATTTCCGACCGCCGTATACCTGCATGATCTTCTCAATGATGTTGGTTGTGGAGGCGCCTTTGATTTCGGGGATGACGGCCACCGTGCCCCCCCATTTCCTGACGGCGTCCCCGCCGACGATATCCTTCTCGGCCCAGTTCCCGCCTTTCACGAGCACGTCCGGTTTCAGAAGCTCGATGAGTTCCAGAGGAGTGAGTTCGTTGAAGATGGTGAGATAGTCGACCGACTCGAGCGACGACAGGACATCGGCGCGCTCCGCCTCGGGCACAATCGGTCTTTTTTCTCCTTTGATGGAGCGGATCGAGTCGTCACTGTTTAACCCCAGAACGAGAACATCGCCGAGTTTCCTGGCCTCTCTCAGGTAGCGCGTGTGGCCGGTGTGGAGAATGTCGAAACAGCCGTTTGTGAAGACGATCTTTTTCCCCGCCTGCTTCAGTTTTTCAACTTCCTTCTTCAGTTCGACCCGTGAAAGTATCCGACCCATAGACCCTCCTGCCTACAGGGCCCGCGCGAGGGTGAGGACCCCCACGCTTCCGGCGCCCCCTTTCATTAAAACCCGTGCACACTCCCGGACGGTGCTGCCCGTCGTGTAGACGTCGTCGATGACAAGCACTTTCTTTCCTTTCACGCGGGATCCGTCCGCGAGTTCGAAAGCCCCGCGCACGTTTTCCGCCCGATCCTCCTTCTTGAGCCCGGTCTGGGACGCCGTACCCACGGCTCTCCGAAGGGTCGTGAAGTCAAGCTCGGCCGGGGACGTCCGAGCGATGGCCCTGGCGAGCAGCAGGGACTGATTGAACCCCCTTTCCCTGAGCCGGTTCACGTGAAGGGGGACGGGCATGATCACGTCGTATTCGGTCCTGTCGAAGGCCGGATAGAGATGGGATGCCATGAGGGAACCCAGCGCCTCCCCGACATGGAGGCTGCCCTGGTACTTGAAGCGCTGAATGGCCTTGAGGAGCGCATTCTCGTAAACGCCCAGGGAGCGGGCGGCGGTGAAGTGCTGTTTCCGGGAGAGACAGTCCCCGCAGGGGTGATCACTCGCCGACCCGGCGGCGTAGGGCATACCGCAGCCGGGGCACAGGGGGGGGGCAATGAACCGGATTCCGGAGAAACAGTCGCGGCAGAACGAAAAGGGGAGGTCCTCGTCAAGGATCTCTCCGCAGACGACGCATGCCGGCGGAAAGAGAACGTCGGCGAGGCCTCTCAGGATCGTTTTCAAGAATCACATCCCCTTGCGGAGGCGGGTTACTCTGTCGGTGTCGTTTTCGACTTCCATTCGAGGGGCATCCGACCAGAGTCGCTCGATATCGTAAAAATCCCGGACAGGTTCGTAGAAGACATGAACGATGATGTCGGCGTAGTCCATGAGGATCCACCGGGCCGTTTTTTCCCCCTCGATGCCGAGAGGCAGAAAACCGTTTTTCTTCATGTGTTCCTCGATGGCCTGGGCGATGCTCTGAACCTGCCGGTCGGAATTACCGCTGCAGATGATGGCGTAATCGGTGAAGGAGGTCACCTTTTGCATGTTCAATATGGTGATATCCTTCGCCTTTTTTTCAAGGGCCGCATTAACGCAAAGAAGGACTTTTTTCTTCGTATCGTCTTTTTTTCTTTTCAAATAACCCTGCCCTGCCGCCGGATGCCCCGATTCTTCAGGTAATGGATAAGCCCTTGTTTTGCTAGCAGATTTTTACTATACTGTCAAACTGAAAATGCCCGGGTGGGTTCGTGGCGGCCGGGTGACGGAATTCCCCCCGTTCGACCCCGGTCGCCACGGCAACACCAATTCGCGGTTGTTTAATCACCCCCGCTATGGTACAAAACCGCTCGCCGGGTTCATGAAGTGCTGAAAGGCCGTCATGCGCGATATCCTTAAAAAAATACAAGTGAACCTTCCCTTCCAGCAGCTCCTTCACCAGTATCTCCCCATTGTCGTCAAAGAGAAGATCAATCCCGAAATCGGCTTCAACTGCCACGTCCTCGACGGCACGCCCAGGGGAGAATTTCTTCGCGTGGCCGATATCCTGCGGGAAACGGGGGTTCGCATCACCTTTCATGCACCGTTCATGGATCTGAGGCCCGGGGCCCTGGACCCGCGGATCCGTCAGGTAACGATCGACCGACTGAACCAGGTCTTTGACCTGGTGCCCGCCTTTCAGCCCAGTTCCGTTGTCTGTCATCCGTCCTTTGATGAACGCTACTACGTGACCACCGGTGCCCGCTGGCTCGAAAACAGCGTCCTGACCTGGGGGATGTTCTCGGAAAAGGCGAAGGACATGAATACCGTCATCATGCTCGAGAATGTTTATGAATCCGATCCCGGCTGCCTGGGGGCCCTCCTCGATCAGGTGAACTCCCCCTGCCTGCGTTTTTGTTTCGACACGGGGCATTTCAACGCCTACTCGAAGACCGATCTCACCCTGTGGCTCGAGAGGCTGGGGCGATATGTGGGGGAACTGCACCTCCACGACAATGAGGGTTCGACCGATGATCATCTGCCCGTGGGGAAGGGAAATTTTCCCTTCGATCGACTTTTCGCCTTTCTCCGGGAAAAAGGGATATCCCCCATTGTGACGGTCGAACCGCATACGGAACAGAACCTCTGGGATACGCTGGCGTATATCCGGGAGACGAACTTATTGGATCATCCGGGAGGGAACCTATGAAGCTTGCATTTGTCGGGGCAGGGTATGTGGGACTCGTCGCCGCCGCCTGTTTTGCCGAGATGGGAAACGAGGTGATCTGCGTCGATGTAGATGAAAAGAAAATCGAGAACCTGAAGAAAAGCATCATACCGATCTTCGAACCGGGCCTCGAGTCGATGGTGAAAAGAAATTACGAGGACGGGCGGCTGAAGTTCACGACGGCCCTGGAGGAGGCCGTCCGAAATGCGCTCGTGGTCTTCATCGCCGTGGGCACGCCGCAGGACGAAAACGGCGCGGCGGATACGACCTATGTCGAGAACGTCGCCCGGGAAGTCGGCGAGTTCATCGAGGAGTACAAGATCGTCGTTCTGAAATCGACGGTTCCCGTCGGGACCTGCGACAGGGTCAAGAAGATCATCCAGGCGAGACTGGCCGCCCGGGGGCTCACCGTCGAGTTTGACGTGGTCTCCAACCCCGAGTTTCTGAAAGAGGGGGACGCCATCAACGACTTCATGAAGCCGGACCGCGTCGTCATCGGGACGGATAACGTGCGAACGGCCGAACTCATGAAGGAACTCTACTCGCCCTTTGCCATGGAGCGGGAAAAGCTGATCATCATGGACAACCGGAGCGCGGAGATGACGAAGTACGCCGCCAACGCGATGCTCGCCACCCGCATTTCATTCATGAACGAGATCGCAAACATCTGCGAGCGGGTGGGCGCCGATGTGTCCCTCGTGCGCAGGGGGATCGGATCCGACCGCCGGATCGGCTACAGCTTCATCTATCCGGGGATCGGCTACGGCGGGTCCTGTTTTCCCAAGGACATGAAAGCCCTCATCAACACGGCGAAGGAGAACCAATGGGATCCGGGGCTGCTCGTGGCCGTCGACGACGTCAACCGGCGCCAGCGCCTGATCATGGCGGGCAAGGTGATTCAGTATTTCGAGGACCGCGGGGGAATCAGGGGAAAGGCCCTCGCTGTCTGGGGTCTTGCCTTCAAACCGAACACCGATGACGTTCGGGAATCGCCGGCGCTCGCCATCCTGTCGATCCTGGTGCAAGAAGGGGCCAGGGTTCAGGCCTACGACCCCGAGGCGATCCCCAGCGCCAAGAGGGTGCTGGGAGAAGACCCGAACGTGACCTATTGCGACAACCCTTACGACACCCTGGCCGGTGCCGATGCCCTGCTCCTTCTGACGGAATGGCGCCTGTTCCGGAAGCCGGACTTTGAACGGGTGAAGAAGCTGCTGAAAACGCCGGTGATCTTTGACGGCCGGAATCAGTACGACCCCGTGGAGATGAAGCACAAGGGGTTCGTCTATATCTGTGTGGGTCGAGGGTAGGGGAGCGCTCCGTGCTTCGTTACACGCTGAGAAGAATCGTCTTCATGATCCCCCTCCTCTTCGGGATCACGATCATCTGCTTCTCCGTCATGCACCTTGCCCCCGGCTCGCCGACGGACCTTCAGACCCAGATGAACCCCAGGGCCTCTGCCGAGCTGAGGGAGCGCCTGAGGGCGATGTACGACCTTGACAAGCCCCTCCACATCCAGTACTTCCTCTGGGTGCGGAAGCTCGCCGTCCTCGACCTGGGGACATCCTTCTCGCCCGATCGCAGGAAGGTTTCCGACAAGATCCTCGAGCGGCTCCCCGTCACCATTTCCTTGAACATCCTGTCCATGCTCCTGATCCTGTCGCTCGCGATCCCCATCGGCGTGCTGTCGGCGGTGCACCAGGGCTCTCTCTTCGACAAGCTGACCGGTGTCTTCGTCTTCGTGGGCTTTGCCGTCCCCACCTTCTGGCTGGCCCTCCTGCTGATGATCCTCTTCGGGGTGAATCTCGACTGGTTGCCCATCTCGGGTCTCCGGTCCCTGAATTACGAGTACATGCCGCCGCTTGCGGCTGCGCTCGACCTGCTCAAGCACCTCATTCTTCCCGTGACACTCGCCGCCTTCGGAGGGCTCGCGGGGCTTTCCCGATACATGCGTTCCAACATGCTCGAGGTCATCCGGCAGGATTACATCGTGACGGCCCGGGCCAAGGGCCTGTCGGAACGGACGGTAATCTACAAACACGCGCTGCGGAATGCGCTTCTGCCCGTCATCACGCTCCTGGGGCTTTCCGTGCCGGGGCTGATCGGCGGAAGCGTGATCTTCGAGACCATATTCGGTATCCCCGGAATGGGCCAGCTCTTCTACATGTCCGTCATGTCCCGGGACTACCCCGTCGTCATGGGCATTCTGGTGATCGGAGCCGTGTTGACCCTTCTGGGGAATCTCCTGGCCGACATCTCCTACGCCCTGGCCGACCCGAGAATCCGGATCTCCTGAAGGGGGTCTGTGTGCTGCAGTCGGGACGCCTTCGTCCCGGAGGGTTCAACGGATGGAAAGAGATTTCTGGCGGCGATTCGCAAAAAACGAACTGGCCCTCGCGGGGGCGATCATCGTGGTATGCCTCTTCGTCGTCTCACTTTTTGCACCCTGGATCTCCCCCTACGACCCGACGGAGATTCACCTCGACAACATCCTCGCCGCACCGTCGGCGAAGCACTGGCTGGGGACGGATCAACTGGGGCGTGACGTTCTGAGCCGGATGATCTGGGGATCGCAGATCTCCCTCAAGGTCGGATTCGTCTCCACGGGAATTGCCATTCTCATCGGGACCCTGCTCGGCGCCGTGGCGGGGTATTACGGCCGCGGGGTGGACGCGTTCATCATGCGGTTCGTGGACATCATGCTGTGCTTCCCCACGTTTTTTCTCATCCTGGCGGTCATCGCCGTGCTGGAGCCCTCCATATGGAACATCATGATCATCATCGGGATCACCGGCTGGATGGGCATCACGCGCCTCGTCCGGGCCGATTTCATCAGCCTGAAGGAGAGGGATTTCGTGCAGGCCGCGAGGGCGATCGGCGCCAGCGATTTCAGAATCATCTTCGTTCACATCCTGCCGAACGCCATGGCCTCGATCCTCGTGGCGGCGACCCTGGGCATCGCCGGGGCCATTCTTACGGAGTCCGCCCTGAGCTTTCTCGGGATCGGCGTCCAGCCCCCTACACCGAGCTGGGGGAACATCCTCACGGCGGGGAAAGACAACATCGATATCGCCTGGTGGCTGTCCCTGTTCCCGGGGCTGGCCATCCTGGTGACGGTGCTCGGCTACAACATGCTGGGCGAGGGAATCCGGGACACCCTCGATCCCAGGCTCCGTGATTAGGGATCGATGTTCCGTTTCTTGTAAATGTCAGGAAAGTCCATCGGATCAGGGAGGGGACCGAGAGATGAAAAAGGAGAAGGCAAAGCATGAGGACCTGTTGGACAGGAGGATCGTCGCCCTGAAGATCGTCCGCGGGGAGATGACGCCTCAGGCGCTGAAATCTTATTTGAAGAACGTCCCTGACGCGTCGGACAACGCCGTGGAGGTGATCATCGAACCGGTGAAACGAAGAAAGAAGACGTAGCATGCCGCCGGAAGCTCTCGTCGTCGACACCCACGCTCACCTGGAGATGAGCGCCTTTGACCGGGACCGTGATGCCGTTATCCGCCGGGCGCAGGAGGCTGGTGTCCGGCACATCGTCACCGTCGGGACGACCCTCGCGGAGTGCCGGAAAGCCGTCGACATCGCCGGCCGGTACGAATCGGTCTACGCCTCCATCGGCATTCACCCCCACGAGGTGAAGCACATCGACGGCCGGACCTACGACACCCTCGAGACACTTGCGAAATCACCAAAGGTCGTTGCCTACGGGGAGATCGGCCTCGATTTCTTCCGAAACCTCTCGCCGCGGAAGTGGCAGATCAAGCGGTTCGAGGAACAGCTCGAGGTGGCCGACGCCCTGGGGCTTCCCGTCGTGATCCACGACCGGGACGCCCACCGGGAAACCCTGGAAGCCCTGAAGCGCCGGCCGGGTAAAAAAAGAGGGGTCATCCACTGCTTTTCCGGCGACGAGGCCATGGCCAGGCAGTGTCTGGACATGGGTTTCTACATTTCCATACCGGGGACGATCACCTATGAGAAGAACGAACGCCTGAGGTCGATTGTCCGCAACCTCCCCCTCCGGAGCCTCCTCGTCGAAACGGATTGCCCCTATCTCACGCCCGTGCCGAAGCGGGGCAAGCGAAACGAGCCTGCCTACGTTCTTTACACCGCCCGCCGCATCTCGGAGATCAAGGGGGTGCCGCTCGAGGAAGTGGCCAGGGTGACCTCCGAAGGCGCGAGGGCCCTTTTCGGGATCGGCTGACCCCGCCCGGGATACCCCGGCAGGCGGGGTAGAATATCGTCTTGATCATCGGGGGGAAAAAGGGTATATAAGAAAAAAGCCTGGGGGTGCCCGAGCGGCTGAGATCATACCCCTTGAACCTGACCTGGGTAATGCCAGCGTAGGGAGCGGTTGTGAAAATCCGGACATCGTAGGGCACATCCTGGATTGCCAGGCTGTGCCCTTTTTTTTCCGGTGTCCACAAATTTTCCAACCTTCGCCGTCAAGCGGTCGCTGATTTCATCGAAGACGACCTCGATCCTCTTTTCCCCGGGGAAAATCCAGGTGACGGAGATGAAGCTATGAAAGCGATAAGAGTATTGACTGTGGCGGGATCCGACTCGGGAGGCGGTGCGGGTATCCAGGCCGACCTCAAGACCATTTCGGCCCTCGGGGGTTTCGGCATGACGGTGATTACGGCCCTCACGGCGCAGAATACGCTGGGTGTGCAGGGGGTGTACGAGATTCCCGTCGATTTCATCGAGAAACAGTTCGATTCCGTGGTATCGGACATCGGCGTCGATGCGGCGAAGACGGGGATGATTTCATCGGCGGACATCATCCGGACGGTGGCGAGAAAAATCCGTCAGTACGGGATCGAAAAGCTCGTCGTCGACCCCGTCATGGTGGCGAAGGGCGGCGGAAAACTCCTGCGGGACGACGCAAGGGAGACACTGATCAAGGAACTCCTCCCGCTTGCCCTCGTGGTTACACCCAACATCCCCGAGGCGCAGGTGCTGACGGGGATGGGCATATCCAACGTCGACGATATGAGAAACGCCGCAGCGGCCATCCACAAACTCGGCGTACGGCACGTGGTGGTCAAGGGGGGGCACCTTGCGGGCGATGCCCTGGACCTGCTGTACGACGGCAAGACATTTCATCCCCTTTCGTCTCCGCGCATTGATACAAGGCACACCCACGGGACGGGCTGCACCTTTGCCTCGGCCATTGCAACGGAACTCGCGAAAGGGAGGTCCGTGCAGGAAGCCGTGACGAGGGCGAAAATCTATGTGACGGAGACGATCCGCCACGGCTTCGCCATCGGAGGCGGCCAGGGGCCGACGAACCATTACGCGCCGCTCATCCGGCAGTGCGAACGGTACAGTTGCATCGAAGAACTGAAGAATGCCATCGGGAAACTCCGCAAGGAAAGGGTGGGCAATATCATTCCCGAAGTCCAGTCCAATTTCGGTTACGCCCTCCCCTTTGCCGTTTCCGACGCCGATGTGGCCGCCGTTCCCGGCCGCATCGTTCGCGTGGGGGAGCAGGCCGAGGCCCTTCACGACCCGGCTTTCGGGGCCTCACGCCACATCGCGAAGGTCATCCTTGCGGTCATGAGCTTCGACGTCGACTATCGGTCGGCCATGAATATCTGTTTTTCCGAGGAGGTTCTGGATACGCTCCGGACACTCGGGTACCGGATTGCGAGCTTCGACAGGGCGGATGAACCCCCCGATGTGAAGGCCAGAGAGGGTTCTTCACTGGAATGGGGGACCGTTCACGCCCTGAAACGATTCAATGGTGTTCCGGACGCTGTCTTCGACCGCGGAGACATCGGCAAGGAACCCATGATCCGCGTCCTCGGGAGAAACCCCGCCGAAGTGGCGGAAAAGGTGCTCAGGGTGTCGAAGGCGCTGCGTAAATAACGAAGCTGGGAAGAGAAGAAGGTAGGAAGAGCGGAAAAGACAAAAAAAGAGATGCAAGTACCGATTCGAGCTTCCTCACCTCCCAACTTCATAAACTGCCGGCTGATGCCGGTGTAAACGCGAAGCTGATCTGGGATTGGCTGGAGGAAGGAGGGCTTGAAATATGCCGCTCAACGAAGTCACCATTACCCGGGCTATCGTCGAGACGTACATAAAGAAAATGCTGACGCACCTCGACGTCGATGTGGCCGTCGTCGGCGGTGGACCCGCGGGTCTCGTCGCGGCCTACTTCCTGGCGAAGGCGGGGAAGAAGGTCGCCCTCTACGAAAGAAAGCTCAGCATCGGCGGCGGCATGTGGGGCGGCGGGATGATGTTCAACGAGATCGTCGTTCAGGCTGAGGCGAGGGGGATTCTCGATCACTTCGGGGTCCGGACGGAAGAATACGAGCCGGGCTATTTCACGGCCGATGCCATCGAGGCGGTCACCACGATCTGCTCGCGGGCTATTCAGGCCGGGGCAAAGGTCTTCAACTGCATCACCGTGGTGGATGTGGTGATCCGCGACAAACGCGTCATGGGGCTCGTCATCACCTGGTCGCCCGTGGAGATGGCGGGGCTTCACGTCGACCCGCTGACGATCCACGCGAAGGCCGTCATCGACGCCACGGGGCACGACACGGAGGTACTGCGCGTCATCGAGCGCAAGGCCGACGTGACGCTCAACACGTCGACGGGCAAGCTCTTGGGGGAGCGCTCCATGTGGTCGGAAAAGGCCGAACGATTGACGATCGACAACACCCGGGAAATCTGCCCCGGCGTCTACGTGGCCGGCATGTCGGCCAACGCCGCCTTCGGGGGGCCGCGCATGGGGCCCATCTTCGGCGGAATGCTCCTGTCGGGCCGCAAAGCGGCTGAACAAATCCTGGCCGGGGGCTGAAACGGAAATCCGTCATGAAAGGCAACCGCACACAGCTGGAAGCGGCGCGAAAGGGGATCGTCTCGGAGGAGATGGCCGCCTGCGCCCGGAGTGAGGGTGTCGAGCCCGGGTTCATCCGGAAGGGCGTTGAAGACGGCACCATCGTCGTCATCCGCAACAACCGGCATGGAAAGATTCCCCCCCTCGCGATCGGCAAAGGCCTCCGGACGAAGATCAACACCAACATCGGGACATCGAAGGACAGGACAGATACGGCTCTGGAGCTCGAAAAAGTCCGCGTCTCCATTGCCGCGGGGACGGATACGGTCATGGACCTCTCCACGGGCGGCGATCTCGGGGCGATCCGGCGCGCCGTCATCGGCGCATCGACCGTCCCCGTGGGGACCGTGCCCATCTACCAGGCCGCCGTGGCGGCCGTGAAGGCGGGCAAGGCGATTGTGGAGATGACGGCGGACGATCTCTTCCGGGCGATCGAGGAAAACGGCGGGGATGGCGTGGATTTCATCACCGTCCACTGCGGGGTTACAGGGCAGAGCGTCACCCGGCTCGAACAGCAGGGAAGGCTGCTGGGGATCGTGAGCCGGGGGGGATCCATTCTCGCTCACTGGATGGATTTCAACAACAGGGAAAACCCGCTCTACGAGGAGTACGATAGGCTCCTTGCGATTGCGAAGAAATACGACATGGTGCTGAGTCTCGGCGACGGGCTTCGGCCGGGATGCCTTGCCGACGCCACGGACCGGGGCCAGGTGCAGGAACTCATTCTCCTGGGGGAGCTGACCCGCCGGGCGAGGGAACAGGGCGTCCAGGTCATGATCGAAGGCCCCGGTCATGTGCCGATCCAGGAGATCAAGGCCAACGTCCTCATGGAGAAGAGCCTCTGCAACGGGGCGCCCTTCTATGTCCTGGGGCCCCTCCCCACGGACGTCGCCCCCGGCTACGACCACATCACGGCGGCCATCGGCGGGGCCATCGCCGGATGGGCCGGCGCCGACTTCCTCTGTTACGTCACCCCCTCGGAGCATCTGCGTCTTCCCACCCTCGACGACGTCCGGGAAGGGGTGATCGCTTCGAAGATCGCCGCTCACATCGCAGACATCGCCAAGGGCATTCCCGGTGCGATCGATCGGGACCACCGCATGGCCCGCTGCCGGAAGGCATTTGACTGGGACGGTCAGATCGAGGCCTCCCTCGACCCGGTCCGCTCGAGAGCCTGGCTCGAGAGGAGCGAAAGCGCCGGAGAAAAGGGCTGTACGATGTGCGGGGATCTGTGCGCGGTGAAAATGGGACGAAAGAAAAAAGCAAAGGAGGGCTGACCTGCGGGCCGTTCAAAAAGGGCCGGATGCAAGGCGACCGGTAAGGACGGAAGACGGGAAATGAAGAAGGTGAGACGAGCGGAGAAGTTTCATCCCGGGTTCTCATCTACTCAACCGCTCAACGTCTTTCGTTTTCAGTGGCTTTCAGGCCGCCTGTGCCTCTCGTCGAGCAACTCGTTGATGCGGTCCATGACGATCTTTGTCACCCCTTCGAACTGGGCCTGAAATTTCTGCTGGGACTCCCTGGAGAAGAGTTTGAAGGGTTCCGTGATGCGAAACTCCTTCAGCGCCCCCTCCACGGACATCGGCTCCCCGATACGGTATGTGATGGCGCCTGTTTTCGCGAAGGGGAGAGAGCCTTTGTACACGAGGTCGGAGTTGTTGCACCCCACGGGAATGATTTTCTTGCCCGAGTAAAGGGCGATCTGGGCAAGCCCCGTTCTTCCCACGCCGAGCCTCAGCGAGCGAGTCCCCTCGGGGAAAATGATGAGATTCAGGTTCCACTCCTTGACCGCTTTCGTGCTCAGTTCGGCCACTTTCTCCATAAGCGTCTGGTGATAGTCCTTGAGGTGCTCGATGAAGCTCTGCTTGAAGAGGGTCAGCGTCTCCGCTTTCAGTTTCATCAGCGATGCGGCTTCGTCGATTTTCCCGTCGATCCAGTCCTTGATAACCCGGTATTCTTCCTTCCCGATCTTCCGGCTGAAACGCCGCTTGTAGAACTCCTCCACCAGATATCCCATGGAGGGCACGGGAATGACGTTGCAGGCGTCCAGAAACTTCCCGACGGCCCTGTTCCGATAGTACTTTCCCTTGGCCCAGACCGTCGTGTAGGGAAAACGCAGCCTCCAGAGCTGGTACTGGAAGGGCCAGTAATTGTAACGGTCGGTGTGGTTCATGGCAAAGATGACCGTCTCACTGTGGGGGATCCTCTCCACGTTCTCGAGACGGATATCAACGTGCTGGAAAATGTGATAGTTGGGACCCAGAACAAGGTATGCCATGATTCTCTGCCCGATGGGTGCGGAAGAGAGTCGGATGTTGTCCAGGTGCTTCTCGTCGATCATACATGTCTCCTGTTGGGCAATAACCGAAGTTCCTTCTTTATCACAAGTTTTTCATTTCGCAAGGGGTTTCTCGTGTGGCCGAATCCTCTTTACTTGACCCTTTGTCTGTGATTTATAAAACCTTCCGCCTCGCTTTGGGAGAGTACGAAGATGCCTCTTTGGTCCGAGAGAAGGTCCATCCTGATCACCTGCGCCCGCGGGGTCGCGCCCGTGCTCGCAGGGGAGCTCCGGGACCTCTCCTTCCCGGTCCTGTCCGAGGGGGATGCCGTCGTCGAGACGGAGGGCACCCTTTCCGACACGATCCCGCTCAATCTCTCGATCCGCACGGGGCAGCGCGTCCTTTACTTCCTGAAAGCTTTCCCGGCCGGAAACGCCCGGGACCTCTACCGCGCGGTCTCCGAAACAGCCTGGGAGGATCTCATCGACGACGACGGTTACCTCTCCGTCACGGTCACCGGGGACACAACGGCCGTCAGCGACTCGCGCTTTGCCGCCGTGAAGACGAAGGACGCCATCGTGGACCGCATACGGGAATGCCAGGGGCGAAGGCCCGACTCCGGTCCGGACCGGCATGCCGCCGTCGTCCACCTCCACTGGGCGGGTGAGCGTGCCCGGCTCTATCTCGACACTTCCGGGGAGCCCCTCTCCCGGCGGGGCTACCGCAAGATACCGCTGGAAGCTCCCATGCAGGAAACCCTTGCCGCCGCCGTTCTTTTGACGGCCCGCTGGAGAGGGGAAGGGAATCTCGTCAATCCCATGTGCGGGAGCGGTACCCTCGCCATCGAGGGGGTCCTCATCGCCCTTCGTCGGGCGCCGGGGCTTCAGCGGGGGAACTTCGGCTTCATGCACATCAGGGGATTCGACGAGGGTGACTACGGCAAGACCCGGCGCAGACTGAAAACATCGGCGGAAAAGACGCTGAAAGGCCGGATTATCGCCACGGACATCCGGCCCGAGGCCGTCGAGGCGGCCAGGCAGAATGCACGGACGGCCGGCGTGGATCATCTCATCGATTTTCGCGTCTGCGATTTCCGGCAGACCCCCGTCCCCGGGGGCGGCGGGGTTGTCATCCTGAACCCGGAATACGGCGAGCGGATGGGTGAGATCAGCGCCCTCGAAAGTGTTTACGGGGCCGTCGGGGATTTCTTCAAAAACCGGTGCCGGGGATATCGTGGTTGCATCTTTACCGGGAACCTCGGCCTTGCCAAGAAGGTGGGACTCCGGACATCCCGCCGGATGCCCTTTTACAACGGTCCCATCGAGTGCCGCCTCCTCGAGTATGAACTCTACGAGGGGAGCCACAGGCGCCCGAAAGATCCGGGGCCCGGCCCCGCATAAAAGACTGCTACTTCCTTCGCTCCACGGAACGAAGGGCCTCGTCCATCTTCCGCAGCTCCTCGCCGTAGGCGGCCCAGTTGCCCTGTTTCATGTGTTCCTGCGCCCTGCGGTAGTGCTGCAGGGCCTCCAGGGCAAGCTCCCGGTCCGCCTTTTGCCGCGCGACAGGCGCTGCGGCGGCGGGCCTTGCCCCCTTGTCGCGGATCAGCTCGCCCCCGAAGATGCGCTGCAACGAAAGCTCAAGTGTCTCCTCCATGGCAATTGAATTCCCGAAAGCAACGATGACCCGCTTGAGCTCCGGCAACTGCCCCTTTTCCGCGGAGAGGTAAAGGGGCTGAATGTAAAGGATCGATTTCTCGATGGGGATCGCGAGGAGGCTGCCCCGGATCGCCGACGAGCCACGCTGGTTCCAGAGAGAGAGCTGTTTGGAGATCTCCGCGTCCTGGTCGATCCTGGCGTCGATCTGGCGCGGTCCATAGATCAGCCTCTGTTTCGGGAACTGGTAGACGATGAGCTTCCCGTAGTTGGGAATATCGCAGCGGGCGGCCATCCACGCGGCCATGTTGTCCTTGCGGCTCGGCGTGAAGGGCACGAGCATGATGAACTCCTCTTTCTTTTCCCCGGGGAGCCGCATGATCGTGTAGTAGGGGTCCATCTCCTGCTCGCCGCCGCGTCCCGGTTTGCCCGGAATGGCCCAGAGGTCTTCCTTGTTGTAGAAGACCTGGGGATCCTCCATGTGATAGGCCCTGAACATGTGAGCCTGGACGCCGAGCATCCCTCCCGGATAGCGGATGTGATCGCGGACCCCCTCGGGGATGGCCTCCAGGGGCTTGAAGACGCCCGGGAAGATCCGGTCGTAGGTCTGGATGATCGGGTCGGTCGCGTCGCTGATGTAGATATCGACGGACCCGTCGTAGGCGTCGACGATCGCCTTGATGGAATTACGCAGATAGTTGCCCCCTCCCGGCAGGGGCTCCGAGTAAGGGAATCGATTCGTCACGGTGTACCCGTCGACAAACCACAGGAGCCGGCCCTCCGGAGAGATAACGAGATAGGGGTCACTCTCAAGGTGCGCGAAGGGAGCGATCCGGGCCACGCGCTCCCGGGCCTTGCGGTAGTACATGATGCGGCTCTCATCGGTGATCTCGTTGGCGAGCAGGATGGTTACCGATCCGAACCGGGCGGCGAAGAGAAGCTTCCGCAGGAAGGACAGGGGAACACCGCCTTTCCCTTCATATTTCGAATAGACATTCTTGTCGCCCACGGGGTAATCGAACTCCGGCGCCTTCGTTCGCACGAAGACGTAATCGTTCGACGTTTCGCCGTAGTAGATCTCGGGACGTGTGATCCGGAGGTTGGCCGACGACACCGGCGGGATATCCTTGATGAAAAACTCCGGAAGCCCCTCCGTGGTGACCCGGTTCACGGGACCCACGACGACGCCGTAGCCGTGGGTGTAGGTCAGGTGTTCGTTCACCCAGGTCCTGGACGGCAGGGCCTGATAGGAGAGTTCCCTCGGCGACAGCATGACCTGGCGGTACTCTCCGTTGATCATGTAGCGGTCATTGTCCACCTCGACGAACTTATAGTACGTCCGGATCTCCTGGAGCTGGCCGTAGGTTTGAAGCAATGGTGCGTCGTTCCACAGGCGGACATTCTTGATCGTCAGATCGTTCCGCCGCAGGTCCTCGCGGTTCAGGCTCTCATCGGCGAAGAAGTCCCGCTCCTCGATCAAGTCGAGCTGATAGGCCATCCGCGTGTACTGGATGTTCCGCTCGAGGTAGGGTTTTTCCAGGACGATCTCGTTGGGGATGACCTTGAATCGTTGCACAAAGGCCGGATAGAGCCCGCGGCCGAAGATAAAAAGGATCAGAAAGAGGATGATCGCCAGGGCGGGGATCCGGACGTCTCTCAGGAAAAGAGACCCGATGATCGATGCCCCGGTCAGGAAACAGAGTCCCATGAGCGCCTTGAGGACCCAGAGCTGGGTCGTGATCTCCGTGTAGCCGGGTCCGAAGACGACCCCCCGTTTCGCGAAGAGGACCTCGTTCAGCGTCAGCCAGAATCCGAAAATGCCCCAGAAAAAGAGGAGGGCAACCAGGATCGTCAGGTGAGCCCTGGCAGCCGGGACGGCCCGCCAGGTTCGAGGCGGTATCAGGATGAAGGCCTTCCGGCTGAGGTAGGCGACACCCGTGGCGATCGTCGTGATGATCACGAGGATCAGGAACCACCCGAAGAGATAGTTCAAAAGAGGCAGTTTGAAGACGTAGAAACCGATATCCCTCTGGAAGACGGGGTCCTTGACGCCGAAAGGGACGGCGTTGAAGAACCGGAGATAATTCTCCCATTGGCCCGTGGCGTTGAGCGCCGCAAAAGCGCCGAAGAGAAGGCAGAAGGCAAGAATTGTGGTCTGGATAGCGGGGTTTTTCCCGTTCAGGGGGATACCCTGCACGAGCGGCTCCGCCTCGATTTCGGGCAGTCGGGAAGTAACACGAAAAGCGATGAAGAGATTTGCGTAGAGAAACACAAAGAAGGCCAGGCCGAAGACGGCGGCCATCGTCATCTGGGATTTTAAGGTCGTGACGAAGACACTCTGATAACCCACTTCGTTGAACCACAACCAGTCCGCGATGAAACCCACGGCCTGCCGGAAAACGACGAGCAGACCGAAGAGAAGGACGAAAAGACTCAACCCCCGGATATTCCTGATTCCGGGTTTCGGGATTCTGAAACGGTTCATGGGTGACCTCTTTCTCCGGGAGAGGAGGGACGAATCAGGGCACTCCGCGGCCGGATTTCGGTTTTTCCCCTGCTGTGGGGGACAGACTATAAAGGAACAGGGCAAAAGGCAAGGACCTTGTCGGGTTGCCTCAACGGCGGAATTCTGGTATTTGTGAACGGGCCGTTTTTTCTTCTTCCCATAGCGGGCCCGGGGCAGTGAAACAATCTTTTTCATCCGACCGCAAAGGAGTGTCCGTTCCGGTGGTGTGGAAGCCTGGTCCGACCTGCAAGACGATGAGACCCTGGAAGACGGTCGGCCTCCTTCTCGTTTTTTTCTTTCTTTCGGCATGCGGGGGCAAAACGGCCAAGCCCGTGGAGACGGGACGTCCGGCGAAGAAGACCCGGCTTGCAAAGCTCGGTTACACCATCCAGGTGGGTGCCTTCGCACAGGTCGAAAACGCAGCGCGACTCACGGACTCCCTGCGGCGGGAGGGGCTGAACGCCTACTATTTCGTCTACCGGACGGGGCTCTACAAAGTCCGCTTCGGCGATTTTCCCACAGAGAAGGCCGCGCGGACGGAAGCCGGCCGTCTCCGGTCGGCCGGCGTGATCAGTGAATATTTCATCGTCAACCCCGGGGAGTACGCGGCGGCCAGGAGAGATGCCCGCGGAGAGGCTTATCTGCGGGATGAGATCGTGCGGACCGCCGAGAGCTTCATCGGCGTCCCCTACCATTACGGCGGCGATTCACCCGATGAGGGATTCGACTGCAGCGGCCTCACCATGGCCGTGTATCAGCTGAACGGTCTCGATCTTCCCCGCTCCTCGAAGGAACAGTACCGTCTCGGGGAACCGGTGGGGCGAAACGATCTCGCCAGGGGGGATCTCGTGTTTTTCAGCACCGGCCGCGACGGGAAGGTCTCACACGTCGGCATCTACGTCGGCAATGGACGCTTCATCCATGCGCCCGGCCGGGGCAAGAAAGTCTCGGTCGACTCCGTCTCCCGCAGCTATTTCGCCAGGTGCTACGCCGGAGGACGAACCTACCTGTAAACGGACCGGTGAGAGCGATTCAGCGTTGAAATGACGGGAGAAAAAAGCTCATGGAAGGAAAGAAGGTCAAAGACTCCATGGTCGTCATGACGCGCGTCATGAGCCCGCTTCGAACGGTGCCGCGGCCTCCATCGACCGGCTCGATTTCCACAACCCCGTTTTCATCGGCGACCTCATCGCCGTGAGAGCCGGCGTCAACCATGCGGCCAAGGGCTCCATGGAAACGGGTGTGCGGGCCGAGTCGCAAAACCTCTTCACGGGAGAGACTCGGCACACCGTTTCAGCCTGCATGACCTTCCTGACCCTTGACACAAACGGCAAACCCACCCGGATCCCGTCCCCCATTTTCGAGACGCCCGATGAAAGGCGCTGCAACCGCGAGGTCTGCGATTCGTTTATATTTTCGGACATCTAAAAGAACGATCCCCCCATTGTCTCTTCCCCGCCTTAAACCGGGTTCCGGGCATCCCGAAAGACTGTAAACCAAACATCCCATCGGTCGTTATAACGGATCAAAAAAGGCAGCGGGTTGTTTCAACAGCCGTGGGAACAAAACCGGGGAGAGGCAACCCCGGGGAAAGGAAAGGGAAAATGAAACGCATTCTGTTAGTCCTTGCGATAACCCTGTTTGCGGTCCCGGCAGCGCAGGCCGCCGGTGTCGGCGTGTCGATCCGTATCGTCGAGCCGGGCTTTTACGGTCATGTCGATCTTGGCCCGTATCCTCAGCCGATGATTGTCTATTCCCCCCCGGTCGTGGTTCGTCCCGCACCCGTGGTCGTTGCCCGCCCGGTTTATGTCCACGCCCCTCCGGGTCATGTAAAGCGGGGGTACAGTCGTTATCACGAACGGCCCGTGTATATAGTGCACGAGAAGTGGTATCCCGTGCCCGTGCATCGCTGAGACAGGGTCCGTTGATCGGATCCGGCAAATCGGGCATGAACGGGAAAACCCCGCATTTCGTCGGGATGCGGGGTTTTTCTTTCACGGCACACCCTGATTCAGGGGACCCTGCAGGAACCGGTCGATGAGAGTTAGAGATCATTGATCGCATTGATCAGGCTTCGCAGCCTGCCGAAATCCCTCCGGTTGAAATCGACCGCAAGCCTCGGCAGGTCGATGACATCCCCGTCGTCTCTTTCCTCTTCCAGGGCGCCTGTTGACACAATTCCACCACCGGCGACGAGGATGTCCTGGAACTGCTCTGCCAGCCTTTGAACCTCTTCCCGGCGGAGCGGGGTCGTCAGGCGGATCACGAGCCGCCCGCGTACATAGCGCATGCTGTGATACCGGCGGTAAAAGCGCTGAATCGTCTCCAACGCGGATAGCGCCGAGCTGACCCGCTCGATGATCGCGAAATCCGACGGGCAGATGAAATTGCGCGCCAGGAGTTCCTCTTCGAGAAACCGGATCACGTGCTCCCAGTAGGAACCACCGGGCTCATCCACCAGGACGAGCGGCATGGGGTTGCGTTTGCCCGTTTGAAGGAGGGTCAGCGCCTCCATCGCCTCGTCGAGCGTTCCGAACCCGCCCGGGAAGAGTGCCACGGCGTCGGCCTCCTTGAGGAAAGCCACCTTCCGATTGAAGAAATACTTGTAATTGATGGCCCGCGGGTTGCCTTCGATCACGGGATTCGGTCTTTCTTCAAAAGGCAGGCGGATGTTCACCCCGAAGGAGTGCTCGGGACCGGCGCCCTTGTTGACGGCTTCCATGATCCCGGCGCCGCCTCCGGTGATGACCATGTAGCCGGCCTCGGCGAGTTTTTTCCCGAGAAGCCCGGCCATCTCGTACAGGGGGTCCCCTGCCCGGACACGGGCGGAGCCGAAGACGGTGACTTTGCGCACGTTCCGATAGGGGCTGAAGACCTTGGAGGTGAAGCGCATTTCCTTCAATGTCGAGTTCATGAGCTTGATGTCCCCTCCCTCGTCGTCCTCCTGCCCGGCTTTGAGCGATGCGATGATCATCTCGCGGACGAATTCCGGCCTGCGGATGTCCCCGGCTGTTTCCATCAACTGATCGATGATCCCGTCCACGGGGCCGTTGTTGCGGGTGAAATTGATTTTCATGGTTTTTCTCCCGTTATACCCGTCGAAAGTGTCACGGTTCTATTTTAACGTTTTTCAGGTTTTTGTCGAGAGGAAGAGCAGAGAAGAAGAACATCCAGGAAGCGGACAGGGACCGCGCCGGAAACCGGAGTGGATCATCGAAGCCACATCCCCGCGACCCAGAAGAGAAGCATTCCTGCGACAACGGTGAGGCCGAGGGAGCGTGTTTTCAGCGCGATGATGAAGGTCGGCACGGCGACGAAGAGCTCCGGTCTCAGGATATCCATGTGCCGGGGCTCCCCGGATGTGATCAGCGCCGGCGCCACCAGCGCGCTCAGGATGGATACGGGGATGAAGTCGAGCCATGTCGTGAACCACCTGGGAAGCCGGCGCCTGGAGAGAAAAGCCAGGGGGAACCATCGGGGGATGTAGGTGACGAGACCCATGAAGAAGGAAAGGAGGAGGATATCGGTATTCATGACTTGGTTTCTTCCGTTCCCATTTGCAGAGCCGGGGTTCCCGGCCGTCTTCGGATGAAGACGAGGCCGAGGGTGGCCGCAATCACGGACGCTGCGACGATGTAGAAATTCCCCGGGAAGAGGAGCGAAAACAAAACCGCCACACCACCGGAAACGACGGCAACGGCCGTGTAGAGGGGACCCCTCAGCTGAAACACGAGCAGGCAGAGGAACATCGCAATGAGAGCGTAATCCAGCCCGAAGGCGCCGGGGGGCACCAGTTCCCCCGCGTACCCGCCGATCACGGTGCTTCCCACCCAGGCGGCATTGGACGTGTGATTCACGACGAGGGCCCGCCTCCAGTCCCAGCTTTCGTCCCGGAATTTCGTGAGATTGACGGCAAAACTCTCGTCGGTGACGCCGTAACCGTAAAGGGCCGTCCGCCACGCCCCCAGATCCCGCAGGAAGACCGACAGGGAGGAACTCATGAGGAGGTGCCTCAGGTTCACGACAAAGGCGGTCATCACGACGGGGATCAGGCCGGCCCCGCCGGTCAGCATGGAAACGGCGATGAACTGGGCACTCCCCGCGAAAACCAGAACGGACATGAGGCCGATATCCAGGGGAGACAGTCCCGCTTTGCCGGCGATGACGCCGAAGGCGAGCCCGATGGGGAAATAGCCGAGACAGATGGGCCAGGCGGTCTTCACGCCGTCTTTGAAGACGGCCGCAAGATTTTCCTCTTTCGGGGCGGGCGCCGTCATGGGATTACAGCTTGAACTCGGCGACGAGGATGGTGTGATCAGAGGGTTTCTCGGCCGTCCGGGGCTTCATGTCGATGTAGGAGTCGACGGACTTCGCCGCAAGGGGCGCCGTGGCCAGGATATGGTCCACGCGCCATCCCAATCCCCTCTCGACGGTCTTGGGGATTCGATAATCGAAAAAGGTGTAGTGGCCGGGCTCCCCCGCGTGGTGTTTCCTGAAGACGTCCGTGAAACCCCAGGCCTTGACGGTGTCAAAAGCTTCCCACACTTCCGGCGTGAAATCGACGTGACCCAGCAGCCTTTTCGGGTTGTGCACGTCGATCTCCTCGCGGGCCACGTTGATGTCGCCGCACCAGATGAGCGGCTTCCGGGGGGAGTCGTGCCTTGCGAAATGTTTCTTCAGACGCTCGAACCACTGAAGCTTGTAGGCGAACTTGGGGCTATCCTTCTTCTCCCCCTGGGGGACGTAGGTGTTGACGACGGAGACGCCGGAGAAGACACCGCGGATGAGACGGTCCTCGTCGGCGGGGCCTCCGTCATCGAGGCCGTACCGGACCGCGCCGGGTTTGTCAAGCGAGGCGATGGCGACACCGTTGTAACCTTTCTTCCCCCTGAAGACCACGGCGTAGCCTGCGGCCTCGAAGGCCTCGACCGGAAATTTGTCATCCTCCACCTTCGTCTCCTGGAAGCAGATCACCGTGGGTCTGTTCTTCTCGATCCAGGGGATGACGATGTGCAGTCGGGTCCGGATGGAGTTGACGTTGTACGTGGCAATCCTGAACGTCGCCATGGATCCTCTTTTTTTCGATGGGGGGTCGCGGTACTCGGGAATTCCCATAGCACGATCCCCGGAGGTCCGACAAGGCCTTTTCAGGCATCGGCGGATATCGCCGGAACTTTCTTCTTGATCCTGCCCGGCGCTTCACATAACAATGGGACAAAACCTTGCGCGGGAGGGGTGAGTTTCGTGGATGCCTACGAGAAGATCAAGGAACTTCTGCGGCGCCTGGGCGTTGCCGGCGAGGAAATCGATCACCCGCCCGTGAGCGGATGTGAAGACTCGCTGAGATTCCGCCGGGAGGCGGGCTGGAGCGGCGCCAGCAGCAAGTGCGTCCTCTTCCATGCCCGGGGGCGTTACTACCTGGTCGTTACGACGGCGGAGAAAGAGATCGTCGCCCGCATGTTCAAGAGAGAGTTCGGGACAAAAGATATCCGCTTCGCGAAACTGGAGGAGTTGATCCGGTGGACGGGGTGCGAGCCGGGAGCCGTCTCGCCCTTCGGCCATGCGAGTGAAGAACTGCCTTACTATGTCGACGAGGAAATCTTCCGGTCCGGCCATTTCATGTTCAACCCTGCCGTCCCCACGCGGAGCATGCGCATCACGACCGGCGATCTTCGAAGGGTGTATGCCTCTCTTCCCAACCCTGTCCGCTATTTCTCCGTGGATGATGAGGGGCGGTTTTCGTTCCGGGGGAAGGAAGACATACGCCCGGCTTGAAGAGGGTTTGCGCAGAAGGACGGAGGAAGCCATGGAGACCCGCCGACCCGGAAGAACCTGGATCAACGAACCCGTTACCGCCCTGACGGATCTGATCCTGTCGGCCATGGCCGTTTATTTCGCTGTTCACCTGGGCCGGCAGCAGGAACTGGGGGGGATGAAAGTCCATCTCTATTTCTCCCGTGCCTTCTGGGCCCTGGGGCTCGGGGCGTTTCTGGGTGCCGTGACGCACGGCATCGGGCGGCACCTGTCCGTCGAGATCGGCAGGCTGATCTGGCGGGTCACACTTCTCTCGCTGGGGGCGGCGGCTTTCTTCCTGATCCTGGCCGTGGCCCGCCACGCCTTTCCCGCCCGGCATGTCCCGGTCTTCGAATGGTCGGGCGTCGTTATGATTGCCCTCTATGCGATCCTCATTCTCCGCGATGACCGGTTCCTGTGGGCCGTCATTTTCTACAGTGCCGCCCTGCTGATCGTTCTGGCGGCGATGCTGCACGATCTTGTTTCCGGGGTGCGGGAAGGGCCCGGTCTTGTCGTCGCGGGGATCCTGGTCAGTTTCGCCGCCGCCATTGTCCAGAGGAGCGGTCTCTCCCTTCACAGGCATTTCAACCACAATGATCTCTACCATGTCGTGCAGTCGGTCGGGCTCTACTATCTATACAGGGGCGCCATGCTGCTGAAGGATTGGCCTTCCCCCTGATTGCCCGCTTGTTTCGTTCCGCCGGAACATTCCGATGAGTCCCCCTGTCTTGACAACCCCGAAGCCATTATTAATTTATGATCGAGACGCAAGGTCCGACCGTTTGTACGAACAGACGGATATGATACAGACACATTCTGGAAAGGAGGTTGACGGCCTATGTTCCGGCAGGATTTTAGACGTTTGGGAAGAGGATGGGACCCCTTCCGGGAGGTCGAAACTCTTCGCAGGGAGATGAATCGCCTTTTTACTCAGGCCGACCCGCGGAGTGCGCAGGGATCTCCGGCGCTGAACATCTGGGTCCAGGATCAGAACGTTCTGGTCACGGCGGAGCTTCCCGGCATCGATGTCCAGGACATCGACATATCGGTCATCGGCGAGACCCTGACCTTGAAGGGTGAACGGAAAGCCGATGTCCTGAAAGAGGGTGAGAGTTATCATCGCCGGGAAAGGGGGAGCGGATCCTTCGCCCGAACCGTCAAGCTGCCCTTCAGGGTCGAGGCGGACAAGGTGACGGCAAAATACGAAAGGGGCATTCTCCAGATCACGCTGCCCCGTGCCGAGGAAGACAAACCCAAGAAGATTCAGATCAAATCAAAATGAAACAGGGAGGGTGATGATATGGCGACCAAAGACATCGAGAAGCGCGAGGCACAGTCCCCTTCCGAAACGGAGAGAACAAGATCCGGGAGGGTATACATCCCCAGTGTGGATATCTATGACAGCAAGGATGCGGTCCTGCTCGTCGCGGACATGCCCGGTGTGAACGAGGAGAACGTCGACATCACGCTGGAAAAGAACGTGCTGACGATCAGTGGAACCGTCGATCCCGTCGCCTTTGAAGGGTATCGGCTCGCATACAGCGAATACGGGGTCGGCGATTACCAGCGGTCGTTTACGATTTCCGACGAGATCGATGGGGATCGGATCGAAGCCGCAGTCAAGAACGGCGTGCTGCGGCTCACACTGCCGAAGACCGAGAAGGTCAAGGTGAAGAAAATCATCGTCAGGGCGGAATGAAAATGGAAAGGGAAAGGAGGTACGACCGATGGACAAGAAAATTCGAGATCTCCTTCCAGCCGTCTGGAGCGGGAGAGAGAGTGATGAGGATTGGCCGCTGCAGTCCCTGCAACGGCAGGTGAACAGGTTGTTCGACGATTTCTTCCGAGGAACCGATCTGCGGCCCTTTGCAGAGATGGGGCGGGTTGGCGAGTTTGCACCCCGCATCGATGTCAAGGAAACGGACAAGGCCTTCACCGTCACGGCGGAGCTTCCCGGCATGGACGAGAAGGACGTGGAAGTGATGCTGTCCGCCGACTCCCTGACCCTCAAAGGGGAGAAGAAGCATGAGAAGGAAGAAAAGGGCGAAAGTTTCTACCGGATGGAGAGGTCCTACGGGTCTTTCCACCGTGTGATCCCCCTGCCGGATGGGGTGGATGCCGGGAAGGTCGATGCCGGCTTCAGCAAGGGCGTCCTGACGGTCAACCTTCCCAAGACCGCCAAGGCCAAGGAGAAGACAAAGAAAGTCACCATCAAGACGGGGAAATGATAAATGCAGAGCCGGCGCCGGTTGACGACGCCGGCTTTTTTATTCGTTCTCCTGTTTTGCCTTCAGGGCGGGACGTCGAAGGACATGAGATCCTGCGCCAGATCGAGGCGTCCCGTATATCTCTTGCGGCACTGGCCCTCGATATCCGCATCGTCGCATTCCGGGTAGAAATGGGTCAGAACCAGTCGCTTCACCCCGGCGCGGGTCGCGATTTCACCGGCGAGCGACGGTGTCAGGTGCCCTGAGACCTTTTGGTCATCGGGGAAGGCGCTCTCACAGATGAAAAGATCCGCTCCTTCCGCAAGTCTGACCAGGTTTTCGCAGTAATCCGTATCCCCCGAATAGGCGACGGAGAACCCTCCCGGGAACCGTACACGGTAGCCGAGGCTGCTTGCGATGTGATTCATGGGGAGGCTCACAATCTCCAGTTCTCCCGAGGAGCATCGGTCGGGCCCGGCGTTGCTCAATTCGACGATCTCCATCAGGCCTTCTTCCAAGACGATCCAGTCGCCGTAAGCGCCCTTCAATTTTTCATAAAGATCCCGAAGTCCCGGGGCACCGACGATCCGGAAGGGGGTCCTGCGCCGCAGGTTTTCGGGGTACTTCGTGGCAAAGAGGAAGGAGACGAATTCCCCTGTGTGATCGGGGTGGAAGTGACTGAAGAGGATCTGGGTGACCTCGGAAATCCTCACACCGGCTTCGAGCAGGCGCCTCATGGTACCGGCGCCGAGATCGAGAACAAGCTTTGTTCGGCCCCGTTCGATGAGCACCGAGCAGGTGCTCCTTCTGAGCGAAGGAACGACCGTTCCTGATCCGAGGATGACAACCCTGTTTTTCCCCATGTGCCGAGGTTCCTGCCGAAAATTCACCGTCCGATGACGGCGCCTCGATGCGGGCCGAAGCGTGGCGTATCCGGCTTAAACGTTCCGAATGACCCTGACGAGAACCCTCCTCGTCCGGGGACCGTCGAATTCGCAGAAGAAGACGGACTGCCAGGTCCCGAGCACGAGTTCCCCTTTTTCGATGATGATCTGTTCCGAGGCGCCGACGAGGGAGGCCTTGATGTGGGCGGCCGCGTTGCCCTCCAGGTGCCTGTAGTTGTCATGAAGGGGGATGAACTTGTCCAGTCCGGTCAGGATATCCCGGGAGACGTCGGGGTCGGCATTTTCGTTGATCGTCACGGCCGCCGTTGTATGGGGGACGAAGACGAGGCAAAAGCCGCTGGTCACCTCGCTGTCCCGTACCGCCTTCCGGATATCGTCCGTGATGTCCACCATCTGAAACCTGGCTGTTGTCCTGATCGAGAGATTTTTCATGAGCTTCCCGTTGTATGACCGTTTTCTGGTGCTTCCCGAAGAAAAGCTGCAACCTTGATTTAATAAAATGGGGACCTTTTTTCAAGTGAAAGTGAGAACGGGTGTCCTGCGGGCAAGAGTCAAAAACACGTATTCTTTTTCAGTTATTAGCGGGTGTTGAAGCACAAGCCTCCCCCGGGCTCCATCGAGCGTCCCCGCGAGCGACATTTTCCAGGCGGGATGTCATACATTTTTTATAATGATTTCAATTGATTGTGAATTTCATTTACCGGGTTCAAGGGGGAATGTGCCCTGTTGTCAAGGAGCCGGCCATTTGTAACGGTCTTGAGTACTCTGGCACGCAATCTGCTTATCTTCTTTCGACATCTGAATTTTCTCTTCAAAAATTGGAGTCGTCGGCTTCAAGATTGGAGAGTTGAAAGCGTTCATAATTTCTTTAGGTTTTTCGTTTCGCCCTTGTGAGCACAGCGATGAGGTGTGAACAGTCGTTGAGAAATGGGTGCCTCTTTAAAAATTCTTGACAAATTAGATTAATTAGATAATGTTTTCCAATATTTTGGACATTTTCATATTTTGTTGCTCCGATCCAATTCAAGTATTCGTCGGCGAAGGGCGGGAGTGGCCGTTGTCTGAGAGGACATTGACCGTATCGGGATGATGATGAAATCGGACCGGGAAATCAACGCCACAGAGAAGCTGCTGGATATTATTCGCGGCAAAAAGGTGTCCGGCGGCTTCGGCGGCGAGAAGACGAATGACGTGATCAAGGTCAAGCGTAAGAGACCCTCCCTCACGGTTTTCCGTTTCAAACCTTTTGAATCGAAAGTGACCATCGGTGTCGATATCGGCTACCAGGATCTTCTGATGGTCAAAATCCAGGAGATTGCCGATAAGCAGTGGAAGCTTCTTGACTACAGGTCCGTGCCGCTCCCGAAAGCGTCAGCCGGCTCCTTTGAGTTCACGGGCTTTATCAAATCGGAGCTCAACAAGTTCTGCGGCACCTCAAAGCGTCTGAAAATCTGGTCACTCATCCCCGCGTCCAAGGTGGATGTCCGGTTCATCAAGATTCCGAAAGTCCCCAAGAAGCAGGTCGAAAACGCGGTCTACTGGACCGTGAAGAAGGAAGTGACCTTCGAGGACAGTGAAACCATCCTCGATTTCGACGTCCAGGGGGATATCAACGAGCTGGGCGTCCAGAAGACCTCCGTCATGGTGTACACGACCCCCCGGTCTGAGGTGCAGGCGGTGCAGGATCTCTTTTCCGATGCGGGCTACCAGCTGGCCGGGATCACCATCGCCCCCTTCGCCATACAGAACCTCTTCCGTACCGGCTGGGTGCCCGTGGTGGGGGATGTGACGGCAAGCCTTTATATCGGCCGGGACTGGACCCGTATCGACCTCTATTCCAAGGGAAGCCTGATCCTCACCCGCGGAATCAAGGCGGGCCTCAGCAGCATGGTGGAAGCTCTCATCGAGAGTCACACCGAGAAGAAGAGAAGATCCCCGGCAGACAGGGCGTCTGCAACGGAAACCGACCGGGGCTTGACGACGGAGCAGGCCCATAAGCTCCTGCTGAGCCTCAACCCCAACGCCCCCCCCCTGACCCGCGAGGACTTCGGCCATGAGCTCAAGGAAGAGGAAATCTTCTCCATGGTCCTGCCGGCCCTCGAGCGGCTGGTCAGGCAGGTAGAGCGGACCTTTGCCAACGTCGGGGCGGAGAGGGTCGGCAAGATCTACATCGCCGGCGTCATTGACGGCTACCGGCCGCTGGTCGACTATATCGGCGACCAACTGGGCATCGAAAGCGGCATCATGGATCCCCTGTCCCCCGATCATCCCTCCGTCTACGATATCGCCCCTCCGACCTCCCTGTCCGAGCGGGTCGCCTTTGCGCCGGCAGTGGGGCTGGCCCTGTCGGACAACGAGCGCACACCCAACGTGACCTTTACCTACAAGGCCAAGGAGAAACTGGTCCGGACGGTCCGCGTCAACCGCATCATCATGCTGGGGATCCTGTTTTTCATTCTCGTCGGAACGAGCGTTTTTTACTGGCAGGTCCATCTGGCGGACCAGAAAAAAGCGACCTATGAAGGCCTCCGGAAGGAACTGGATCGATACAATCCGAGGATCGACAAAAACTTCATCCTCCAGATCGCCACCAAGGTCAAGGAGGAACAGCGCATCACCCGGAACTACAGTGAAAGGTATCTCGGGATGGCCGTCATCAGCGAACTTTCGGCACTGACCCCTTCCCATATCCGGTTGCTGAAAATGAGAACCGACCTGACACCGGTCACGGCCCCGAAAAACCCGGAGGCTGCCCCCAGGAAAGAAGGGGACAAAGAGGCAGGCCGGACGTCGAGACACCTGGAAATCGAGGGGGTCGTCCTGGGGGAGCGGGGCAGGCTTGAAAGCCTCCTTTCCTCCTACGTGCTCAAGTTGCAGAGTTCCCCGCTCTTCAAGGAAACAAGGGTGCAGAGCAGCAACGTCGAAGCGTATCAGGTGACACGCGGGCAGAACGAAGTTCTGCGATTCAGTCTGTCCATCAAGATGCTGTAGGTCGACCCATGAATCCCAAGGAAATACTCGAAGCGTTGAAAGGAAGCCTGTCGTACCTGATCGTCGGGGCGTTCGTCATCCTGGTTTTCGGCCTCATCGGTTTCTACAATTACCGGTCCCTCAACGAACTGGACCGCGACATCAGGGCCGTCAAGGCCGATATCGAGGAACAGCGTATCATGGCGCCGCTGTACAGGGAGCAGATCGAAAAGATCCAGATCAAGACGAAGAAGCAGTTACCCTGCCCCGCCCGGGTTCAGTTGCCGAAGGAACAGCACGAACAGATCACGACCATCTTCGGGGACCTGGCGAGAGAAGCCCGGCTCGAGGTCGTATCGATGACCCCGGACATCAATTCGCTTTCCGGCGGGACGGGGCTTATGGTGGTCAACGCGGCCTTGAAGGGTGATTTTCAAAATTTCCGGAATTATCTGATCGCCCTCGGAAACGTTCCCTCCCTGGCGCATCTCGGAGAGATCCAGATACAGACGATACCGGGCGGCAAGGAGTTCCGCCTGAAACTCTGGGTGGCCGTGGGGTGAGGGATCGGGATGTGGAGCGTTGATGTCAAAGGGGGATCGGAGTCCCCCCATCGTCTCAGGGCTGTATGGAATTAAAAAAACGCGAAAAAATCATTCTGGGCATCATGGGTGCGGTCATCCTGTATGCCGTGTATTATTTTTTGTTCTCGGGGCCGGGCACCCCCACCGTGGTCGTGAAAGGGGGCAGTTCCGTCGATTCGGCGAAAATGATGACGGAACTCGCCGCCAACCTGAAGCAGGACGACACGACGGGGCCGGACGCCTATGTCATCGCCCGGGCGGAATCCAACTGGGAGGCGGATCCTTTCTTCAAGGGGGTTTTCGTCTCGGCGAAAGACAAGCCCGCGGGCCCGGCGAAAGGGCCGGAGATCGTCTACTCCGGTTACGTGGATCTGGGGACGAAGCGGATCGCCGTCATCAACGGGAACCCTTATGAGATCGGCGACAGGCTGGAAACGGCGGGGGCCTATTATGTAAAGCAGATCGATTCGACCAGGGTCGTCATCGTGGACAGGGAGCAGAGCACCAATCTCACCATTCCTCTGAAGGAGGAGATTTTTTAAGGAGAAGAGCCTTGAACTTGAAAAGACTGAACAAGGGAGCCTGGTGCCGGGTTTTGATTCTCGGCCTGGGTCTCATGATTTCCTGTTCTTCCCCGGGCACGGAAGTCAAGAAAGATCCCTTCTTTGAAAAGTGGGGCACGCTGGCCGAGGAGTCCAAGGGACATTCGCCGACGGCCAGGGCCCGGGTGATCGAGACACCGCCCATGGGTCCCGATGAGATCGCGGAGGCGCAGGTCACGGCCACAAGGGAAAGACCTCTTCCCACCAAGAGGGTCACCCTCCGGATGCACAACGTGGACATCAACGTCATCCTTCGGGCCATGGCGCAGGCGGCCAACCAGAACATCCTGATCAAGTCCGGCGTCAAGGGTCAGAGCAGTATCCACATCAACAACGAACCCTGGGACGAGGCGTTCAAGGGCATCCTGAGGACCAACGGGCTGGTCTACACCTGGGAAGGGAATATCATCCGGGTGATGGCCCTGGAGGACATGGAACACGACATCCGGCTGGCGACCACTGTGGACAGGAGGCGGTCGCAGAAACTCGTTACCATGATTGTGAATGTGGATTTTGCCGATGCCAACAAGCTGAAGGAGAGCGCCAAGGAATTGCTGGCGAAGGACAGGGACGGTAAGGCCCGCGGGTCCGTCAGCGTGGACGAACACACAAACGCTCTCATCATCCAGGCCACCCGGGAGGACCTGGAGCGGATCAAACCCATGCTCGAGAAGCTCGATAAACCCATACCGCAGATCGCCATCAAGGCCAACATCGTCGAGGCCACGAAGGACACGGCCCGCGATCTCGGTGTGATGTGGGGCGGTATTTATGGGAATACCGCCAACCGCAACCAGTACTTCATCACGCCCGGAGGCAGCGCGGGGACGACCACGACAAGCCCCTTTGCCGGCGCCTACACCCCGACGATGGGGTCCACCGGCATCGGCGGTCAGGGGATGGGTGTGAACTTCCCCATCGATCCGACGAAGATCTCCGCGGCGGGCGGGGCGGGTTCCCTGGGGCTTCTCTTCGGGACGATCGGGGGCAGTTTCCTCGAAGTCCAGCTGCAGGCTCTCCAGCGGGACGGCAAGGTGAACATCCTCTCGAGCCCCTCCATCACGACGCTTGACAACCAGACGGCCTACACGGAAAACGGCGAGCGGGTGCCCTACGTGGCCACCACGTCGACCGGGGGTCAGGTCACGCAGGAGGTGAAGTTCGAAGACGCCGTGCTGCGGCTCGAGGTCACACCGCACGTGATCGACGGCAAGAACCTGAAGATGAAGATCAAGGTGAAGAAGGACGAGGTGGACACCACGCGGACCGTCCAGGGGAACCCCTACATCATCAAGAAGCAGACGGAGAGCACCCTCATCGTGCAGGACGGCGAGACGATCGTCATATCCGGTCTCACGAAACAGAGCACGACCTTGAGCAACACCGGTCTGCCGGGTCTGAAGGACGTCCCGGGTCTCGGGTGGCTCTTCGGTGCGGATAGCACGGGCAGATTGTTCCAGGAAGTCCTCGTGTTCATCACGCCCCACATCCTCAAGATGCAGGTCGCGGGCGAGTCCGGGGAAACCGGAGCTCCGCCTGCGCCGGCGAAACAGTCGCCCCTGCCGGAAAACCCGGCGAACTCCGGTGAGACTCCGGGAAAGTAGAGGAATGAGTTACTACAAGCTGTTAGAACTGAATAGCGAGCCCTTCTCCAACTCGCCCGAGCCCGACCTTTTCTATCAAGCCCCTCAGTACGTCCAGTGCCTGCAGAAGCTCGAAATCTCGATCCGGCTCCGCCGGGGGCTCAGCGTCGTCGTCGGTGACGTCGGGACGGGCAAGACCACCCTCTCGAGGATGCTCATTCGCAAGTTCCGCGGCGAAGGGAACGTCGAGCTGTATCTCCTTCTCGATCCTGATTTCAGCAGCGCCCTCGAATTCCTGGTCGCCGTCGCCAGGATGTTCAGGGTCTACACGAGCGAGGCGGCTTCCAGCGAGTGGCAGCTCAAGGAGAACATTAAGGATTATCTCTTCCACCAGGGGATTCACAAAGACAGGATCATCGTCCTCATCATCGACGAAGGGCAAAAACTCCCGCCTTTCTGCGTTGAACTCCTGAGGGAATTTTTGAACTACGAAACCAACACCGCCAAGCTCCTCCAGATCGTCCTTTTTGCCCAGAGGGAATTCAAGAGGATCCTGGAAGAGCACGCCGGATTCGCCGACCGTGTGAATTTCCACTATGTCATGAAGCCGTTGAACTTCAGCCAGACCCGGGCCATGATCCGTTTCCGTATCGAGCGGGTCAGCGAGGCGGGGAAGAACCCGGTTCTATTCACGGCGCCCGCGCTCTGGGCGATCTACAGGGCCACCGGCGGGTATCCGAGAAAAATCATGATGCTCGGTCACCAGATTCTGCTCAAGATGATCGTCCAGGACCGGAAACGGGCCGACTGGGCGCTCGTACGCACCTGCCTGAGAGACACGGCGCCGCGGAGACCCGTCGCCAGAACGTGGCGGCTCATCCTCGCCCCCGCCGGGATCGCTGTTGCGGCGCTCATCCTGGGTTTGACCTTCGAGAAACCCTCTGCCTGGCTCACCCAGGCTCTCAGCCGGTCAGGCATCCCGGCATGGCAGAACGACGAGACGACCCAGCCCGTTTCGGTCGCCGCGTCGGCGGTCCCGTCCCCGGTGCCGGCCGGGCAGGAGATGCAACAGGCCTCTCTGGAACGTTCGAGCCAGGCGACGCCCGGGCCGTCTCCCGGACTGACGGTGGACGTGCCGCCCGTTCCCATTCCCCCATCGGTGGAATCGGCTCAGGAAAAAGGTGTCCCCGAATGGCTGGGCCGGCTGACCATTCACAAGAGGGATTCCTTCCGGCAGGTTCTCGAGCAGCTCTACGGGTCCTCTGCGGAGATGCATTTCGAAAGCCTTGCGAAGGCCAACGGGAAAATCAAGAGCATGAAAACCGTGAAGGCCGGAGACGTGATTCGCTTCCCGGCTCTCCCCGCCTCTTCCAGGCCCGACCAGCATGCCGCGTACTGGGTGCAGCTCGCGGAGATGGACACGCTGGAAGATGCCTATGAATACATCCGGCATTACACGATCCGTGTCGCCCCGACCCGGATCCTTCCTTTCTGGAATCCCGGGGGGGGCTTGAGGTTTTCCATCCTGCTGAAAGAAGGCTTCAACCACGAAAAATCCGCCCGGAAGGCGATGAGAGATCTTCCCCGGAAGATCTCCTCTTCCGCTAGGATCGTCAGCGAGTGGGGCGAGGGGACCGTCTTTTTCGCCGATCTGGGCTGAAAGCAAGGGAGGGAAGGTAGGGACAGTGAAAGTCAGGAAAAAATTAGGGGAAATGCTCGTAGAGGCCAAGCTGTTGACGGACGATCAGCTTAGGCAGGCGCTGACGGATCACAAGAAGACCGGTCTCAAGCTGGGGAAATATCTCATCCAGCAGGGCACCCTGACCGAATACCAGATCATCGATGTCCTCAGCCAGCAGCTGAAGATCGAAAAGTACCATCCGGACAAATATCCCGTGGACATCACCCTGGTTCAGATAGTTCCTTCGGACATCGCGCAGCGGTACCAGGTCGCACCGCTCAAGAAAAAAGGGCACCTCCTGACCGTCGCGATGATCGACCCTGTGGATATCAATGCCCAGGACGCCATTGAAATGCTCACCAACCACGAGGTGGAGCCCGTGGTCTGCACGGAGCGCGAACTGAACCAGCTCATCGGCCAGGTCTACGGCATGCAGTCGGGACTGGGCGGAGTGCTGGAGAGCATCGAGGAGCTCAAGATTGATTCGGGCGCCGATGCCGACACCGTCGCGGGCCCCGCGACGGATGACCTGCAGGTGAGCTCTCTCCAGGGGATGGCCGAGGAGGCTCCGATCGTTCGCCTGGTCAACTCCATCATCTCCCAGGCCGTTCGCGAGGGGGCGAGCGATATCCACCTGAGCCCGCAGTTGAAGAACGTACAGGTGCGGTTCCGGATCGACGGCAGGCTCCACGATGTCCCCGCACCGCCCAAACCCATGTTCCTGCCCATCATATCGAGGATCAAGATTCTGGCGAACATGGATATCGCCACGTCGAGAATCCCCCAGGACGGGCGATTCACCGTCAAAATGGAAAACAAGGAGATCAACGTCCGCGTCTCCTCGATCCCGACCATCTACGGGGAGAACCTGGTTCTGAGGCTTCTTGACATGGGCGCCGGCGTCTACTCCCTGGACCGGCTGGGCATGTCCAGGGACGACAAGGACAAGATCGATTCCATTATCAACAAGCCCTACGGCATGATTCTCAGCACGGGGCCCACCGGTAGCGGCAAGAGCACGAGCCTCTACGCCATCATCAAGGAGATCAACCGGCCGGACATTCACATCATCACGCTGGAGGATCCGGTGGAGTACCGGGTCGAGCGGGTCCGGCAGGTGCAGCTGAATCGGAAAGCGGGGATGACCTTTGCCAGCGGTTTGAGGTCAATTCTCCGACAGGACCCGGACGTGATCATGGTCGGCGAGATCCGCGACGGCGAGACGGCGGGGATCGCCGTGCAGGCGGCCCTGACGGGTCACAGGGTTTTGAGCACCGTTCACACCAACGATTCGGCGGGTGCGATCACCCGTCTCATCGACATGGGGATCGAACCGTTTCTGGTCTCGTCGGTTCTTCTGGTCTCTTTCGCCCAGCGGCTCGTGAGGACCATCTGCACCTACTGCAAGGAACCCTACAAACCCAACCCCAAGGTCATGGATGCCTGGGGCCTCAACGGCGTGAAAGAGGGCCAGTTCCAGCGCGGCCGGGGATGCCCCGCCTGCATGGGAACGGGTTACAGGGGACGAACGGGAATCTTCGAGATCCTCCTGAATGACGACATGGTGCAGGATATGATTCTCCGAGGAGCCTCGGCGCAGGAGATCAACCGCGCGGCCAAGCAGGCCGGCAGGCTCCGGAGCCTGAAGGAGGATGCCGTGATCAAAGTTCTCAACGGGGTCACGACGCTCGAGGAAGCGGCATCGGCGGTGATGGTCTAACGGTATCGGGCCGACGGGCCGGGGTGCCGACGTAACGACAAGAGGATTTCACATGGCGAAATTCACATACGAAGCAATCTCGGACAGCGGTGCCGCCCTGTCGGGAGTCATCGAAGCGGAGTCCGTCGAAATGGCGAATACCCTGCTCGCCACCCGCGGCTACATCCCGTCGAAAGTCAGGAGAATGACCGAGAAGGGCATCGGCGGGAGCACGGCCCTTGCCCCGATCCAGGCCCGGCTGACGGCCGTTAAACCGACGGAGCTCATCCTCTTCACCAAGCAGTTCCGGACCATGTTCCGGGCGGGTGTGCCGATCATGCGGATCTTCGAGGTCCTGGGTTATCAGTCCCAGAACCCGAAGCTGAAGAGGATCGTGACAGGGATCGCCGGCGACATCCAGGAGGGCGCCACCTTTTCGGACGCCCTGGCAAAACACCCGGACACCTTCACGCCCCTCTACCGCAGCATGATCAAGGCCGGTGAAACAAGCGGCAACATCCCCGAGGTCCTGGAACGGATGATTTACATCCTGGAACACGAGCACAAGATCAAATCGGATATCCGCTCGGCCATGCAATACCCCATGATTGTGCTCATCGCTCTGGGCATTGCCTTTTTTGTTCTGCTCACGTTCGTCATCCCGCGGTTCGTGACAATTTTCTCCAGGGCGGGCATCGAGCTGCCCTGGCCGACGAAGGTGAGCATGGTGCTGTATTCCATCCTCAGCAACTACTGGTATATCTGCCTGGCCCTGCTCGTCGTCGGGATTACGGGCATCCGGATGTTTTTAAAAACGCCTCAGGGTCGGTATCTGGTGGACTCCCTCATTCTCAGGATCCCGCTCATCGGCACCCTCTTCGTCCGTGCGGCCATGTCCCGTTTTGCGAGTATTTTTTCCATCCTCCAGTCGAGCGGCGTTCCCGTCATGACCTCCCTGCAGATCCTCTCCGGGACCATCGGCAATTCCGCCATCGCAAGGGAATTCGATCGTGTGCGGGACCGTGTGGAGGAGGGGCGGGGCATTTCGGGTCCCCTCAATGTGGCGAAGTACTTTACCCCCATGGTGATCCAGATGGTCGCCATCGGGGAAGAGTCGGGTCAGCTCGATGAAATGCTCCGGGCCGTCTCGACCCACTATGATGACGAGGTGGCCTATTCCGTTCAGCGTTTGTCCGATGCCGTCGGCCCGATTCTGGTCGTCGGACTCGCCGCGGTGGTGGGTTTTTTCGCTCTGGCCATTTTCCTTCCGATGTGGGACCTCACCCAGGTCGCGCGGAAGGGATTCTGATCGTCGCTTGAGCCGTCGGTTTTCGGTTCCCCGAGGAGGGGCTGAACGGATTTCGATCGGGCGGGGATTCATTGAGAAATGTCACGAGCCGTCAATGCCATGAAGCAGTCCAAGATCCACGTCAGCCTTTATGTTCTCATTCCGGTGATCTTCAGCGGGATTTCCGTCTTCGCGATCATCGTCACCTACCGGATGATGGAAACCTACGCCCGGTATCCGGTGGAGTCCCTGTCCCACCTCCAGTGGTGGGGGCTGGGGATCACCGTTTTCACCTTCCTCTGCGCGCTGTTTATTACGTGGCTCATCCTGCGGCCCATCAAGCAATTCATCAAAAAGACGGAGAACCTGCCCGTCTTTCCGAAGACCCAGATCGAAGGCGTGAGGAGCGCAAAGGTTGATGACCTGTCACAGTTCAACACGGTCTTCGAGCAGGTCACCAACATCCTGAACAAGGTCGAGGCCAAGGAGCTCTTCCCCGAGATTGTCGGACAGAGCAAGGCCGTCCGCGGGATCTTCAGCCAGATTCTGAAGATCGCGCCGACGGACGCAACCGTGCTCATCACGGGAGAGAGCGGAACCGGCAAGGAACTCATCGCCCAGAGCATCTACCAGCACAGCATGCGCAAGGAGAGGCCCTTCGTGAAGCTCAACTGCGTGGCCATTCCCGAGGGGCTGCTGGAGAGCGAACTGTTCGGTCATGAGAAAGGGTCCTTTACGGGGGCGACGGCCCAGAAGAAGGGCAAGTTCGAACTGGCCAACAACGGGACCATCCTGCTCGACGAGATCGGGGACATGCCGCTTGCCACGCAGGCCAAGCTCCTCCGCGTCCTGCAGGAAAAGGAGTTCGAAAGGGTCGGGGGGACCCGTTCCATTCGGGTCGATGTCCGTTTCATCGCCTCCACCAACAAGAACCTGACCAAACTGGTGCAGGACGGTGTTTTCCGGGAAGACCTCTTCTACCGGCTGAACGTCCTTTCACTCTACCTGCCGCCCCTGAGAGAACGGCGCGAGGACATCCCCCTTCTCGCGGAGCATTTCCTCTCCAAGGCTTCGAAGCCCGTGGAAATCTCTTCCGCGGCGCTGCAGTCTCTGATCGGCTACACCTGGCCCGGCAACATCAGGGAACTTCAGAACACGATGGAAAGGGCGGCCGTGATGGCTGAAAACGGGATCATCGAGGTCTATCATATACCGCCCCAGATTTCGGGCGGCGTCGTCGGGCAGGCTGTGAACGAACTTCCCGAGACGGCCACCATCGATGACAGGCTCCAGGAGATTGAGAAAAAAATGATCATCGATGCCCTGATACGGTCTGACGGCATCCAGGTAAGAGCCGCACAGGTCCTGGGGATCAAAGAGCGCAGTCTCTGGCACAGGATCAAGAAATATGACATCGATGTCGCGGCGATAAAGAAATCATCATAAATTGGAGGGGCATCATCAATAATTGCAAGTATTTCATATTTTTCGGAATTTCTGCCCTTCGGCGTCCTCGGGGGAAAGTAAACTTTAATTATCCGATTTGACTTGTCATTTTGAGTTGATTCCACACTTTCCCCGGGACATGGCATGGATAATGCTAATTCCAACGGTCAGTGCATCCCATTTCAAAGCAAATTCAGGGATCTCCTGAGGCTTTCAGACAGAGGCTCTTTGGAATTAACAGAATCACCGTCGGCACCCTGCGCTGCAAGATTCCTAAAGTCTTGAGGCGGCAGAGACGATTAAAAGCATGTATTGCGCGAGACGGAGAACAAGGGTGCTGTCTCAGGGTCGGGGTAAATCAGGTAGGGCTTGAACAGAATGTCGTTGCCCGCACCGGGGAATTCAGTAGCACTTGAGAATATTGGAAAAGGAACTGATCAGAAGTCGCGAATACACAAGTCTGCAAGGAGGTTTCAGATGCTTAGTAAAACGCTCATCAAAAATCAGAAAGGTTTCACATTGATCGAGATCATTGCCGTCCTGGTGATTCTCGGAATACTGGCTGCTGTGGCCATTCCGAAATACTTCAGCCTCCAGGAGGACGCCAAGAAGAGGGCAGGTCAGGCCGCCATTGCCGAGGCCAAGGCAAGAATCACCCAGTACGGCGCGCAGCAGTTGCTGGCGACCAGCAGCTGGCCGGGAGGTGCCGATTACACGGGCACGGCCGTCGGAACCGACGCGGGTGATTTCACTCTTGCTTACACCTATTCTACACCGACGTTCTCGATTACGGCAACAGGCAGGGCCGGATCGACTGTTGCTGCCGCTACTGCCGTCGGCACCATGCGTCGTCCCGGGTTGTAGCGGATCTGACAAACCAATTGTATGAAAAAGGGTGAGGGCTGTCGAGAAGTCCGTCCTCACCCTTTTTTATGGGTTGCCCCGCGCCGGAGCGGGATAAGACGGATCCGAACACGAAAGCATGGAGTCCCACCGGCGCCTGACGGCTCGGTGCCCTCGGGCCGTTTGATCTTATGACGGGGCTCTGGTGGTTTTCTTGAGAATTGCACGGATGCGATTTTCGTCGGGAACGTGGGCAAACATGTTTTTTCTTTCCTGGATCCTCCGAGCGACCTGCAAGATCTGATCCTCCCCGATCCTCTGGATCAAATGCTGCAATGTGGTTTCAAGGGCCGCCTCGTCTCCCGTTGAGTCATACAGATCCATCAGGGCAAGATAGGCGTAATACCGCTCCGGTTCCCTCCGGACGTACTTTTCCCAGTAAGTGATGGATTCGGCCGTCAGCCCCTTCTGATGAAGCGCTTCGGCGATGATGCCGTTCGGCGCGCCGTAATTCTTCTTGAGCTCCAATGCTTTCCGGCCCGACGCAATGGCTTCATCCAACCTCCCCTGCTTCAAGAGAACGAGTGCGTAATTGTTCCGGTAATCCGGCATACCCGGTCTGATTGTCATGGCCTGCTGCACGAGATCCTCGGCCTGGGCCAGATTCCCCCTTTGGAGGTTGACCATCGCCATCCCGTTGAAATATTCGTGCGAGTAAGTGTATTCAAGCGATTTCTCGTAGTGGGATTCAGCCTTCTTGTCATCCCCCATGACATCCAGGAAAAAATTCCCGATGTAGCACTGATAGATTGCCGGTTCCGTGAGGTTCACCCATCTTTTCAGCCGGATTGCCTCCCGGAATTCATCCAGAGCCTGCTGATACTCCCCTTCATTCAAGAGTGTTTTGCCGAGAAGGGCGTGAACCCTGCTGGAATTCGGAGCTTTTTCGAGATTGTCGAGCCACAGCGTCTTCTCGTCGGAGAGGATTTCATTGCGCATGTAGGTCGTGTGTCCCTGATCCGCCACGACAAAACAAAACGCCGCGATCAGCAGCCCCCGTAGAACTCTATTTCCGGAGAACTTTCTGAATACCCAGCGTGCGGCGATGGCGACAGGGACAAAGAGGAACATGGAAGGTATATAGTTCCGATGCTCGTAAATGAGTTCCAGGGGGAGAAAGGAACCCTCGATGGCGTGATTGATGAAAAAGAAAAGGACGCAGAATGAGACAAGAGGCCACTGGCGGGCCTTGACCAGGGCAAAGGCCACGATCAGTAAAAGGCCGACCATGGCAGGAAGCGTTGTCCACGGGTCGAAAAGTGATCTCGAAACATCAATATCGTACAAGAGCATGAGCCGCGATGGCACGGGGTATATCAAAAGCGACACATAAAACAAAATCACTCGCGGTTGCGTCAGGAGCCGCTCGATAAGCGTAAAGGGCCGCGTGTCATACCCCTGAAGGAGGGCTGAATAATCCCTGTAAATAAGCCCGAGCCCCAGGATCAGAAGGCAGGGCAAAGCGATGATTTTGAGACCTCTTTTTATATTGTCGTTGCTTGCCCCCTGGATCAGGAGGAGGTCGTACAAAAAAAGGACGAGCGGCAAGACCAGGGCGTTTTCCTTGCTTCCAAATGAAAGAAGAAAGGCAAAGGCGCACAGGATGTAAAAAAGGACCGCTCTCGACGGTTCGAGGGATGTCCGCCCCTTGATGTAACAGTACATGGCAAGAATAAAGAACAGGCCCGCCATGCTCGACATCCTCTGCACGATATAGGTTACGGACGTGACGTGCACGGGATTGATCGCCCACAGAACCGTTGCGAGCAAAGAAATGAGGAAGGCGTCTTTTCCGTAGCGATCCCTGAGAAGGGGAAGCCGCAGGGTTTCGAAAATGAGGAGAAACAGGAAAAAGGATGAAAGCACGTGAATGATAAAATTGACCACGTGATATCCGAGTACGCTCTCACCGCCGAAATAGTAATTCACCCCGAAACTAAAGTATGCCACGGGCCTCGCGAAAAAACCGCGGGTATGAAACGTTTTTTTGAATTCTGATCCGGTCAGTGCCCGGATGTGGACGCTCGGGTTCGTAGTGATATTGTCAAAATCGTCGAAATGCCAGGGTGTGTGAAAACTGTTTGAGTAAGCCGCCAGCAGCAAAACGAAAAGAATGAAAAACACCGAGCCGTATGCTATTTTTCTCTGCGGCTGATCTGAGGCGTGGGTCAACATGGTCTCCTCTTCTCCAGGGATGGTATCCCGGCGCAGGACATCCTGCCGGCGACGTGGTAAATCCGCCTCGAACGAAACATCACGCGTTTACCGTCCATCAGCACGGTCTCCGGTGTCGGTCATTCTAACCCTTCCCTTTGTCCCTGTGATACCCGGCCTTCCAGCCGCCAGCTCTTTCGTCAGAATATAGCTGAACAGAGGTCCGAGGACCAGAACGGGGAGCAGGCCGGCTGCACGTATAATGAGCGCAACGAGGAAACCAAGGCCTGCGCCCAGCCCCAGAAGAACAGAAGACAAACTCGTGACGGCCTCCTGAACACCGAGATTCCCGGGTGTCAGATTGATCAGGATCGAGAACGCCGTCAGCAGACTGACGACCAGGGCCGCCATGAAAGTCACGTTGCTTCCCAGCGCTACATAGGCCAAGTAGAAGGACAGGCCGTTGAGAGCGATATTCACGAAAACATACAGCACCAGTTTCTCAAGGAAACGTCGGTCTTTCCTGATCAGGGTCCACCCCGTCAGCACCCGATTCAGGTTCCTGATCCAAGGGGATTTCCCCCGCAACTCACCGACGGGTACGATCGCGAGAATAGAGGCCACCGCCGTCGCGGCGGCAAAAAAAAGGAGCAGAAGCCACATGCCCGGGGTGGAGGTGCCGAGGAATAGCAGCGCCACGATCCCCGTGAGACCGATCACCCAGAAATTCACGAGGTAGTTGGCCGCCAGAGAGGTGGTGAAGTCTGCGTAGGAAAAGCCGTGCCGTTGTTTCAGGTAGGCCGCACGGGCCATGAGTCCGCCCGAAAAAGGAGTTACAGAATTCCCCATCGTTGTCACAACGGAAAGCCCCAACCATTCCTTGATCGAGAGCGGTATGCCGAATCGTTCGGAATAGGTCTTCAGGAAAAGCCCGTTGGTTGCAATGAAAAGAAATCTCAGAACCACAAGGGCGACTACCAGCGTCAGGTCCATCTGCATCAGCAGAAGAAGGAGGGATTTCTCGGAGAAAAGAAAAACGGCAAGCCCTGCAGCAATGAAGATGAGGACGGCTATCGAGAGATATCGGTTATTCAATGACGCCATCCTGATGAGCCTCCATGGCCTCCCGTGTTTTGCGTATGGCCTGTCGGTCGGGTTCTCCTATGGCAGACCCCTGATTAGACGATGAAACGCCGGTCTCCGGGAACGTAGATGCCTCCGCCGTTTCCGTCTGCCGGCACACGACCGCGGCGCCGAGACGTGATACAAAGAAGCCCCTCGTGGACGACCTGTCCTTCATCTTTCTCTCGATCATCCGCCACAGGGGTATGCACGTTTCGTAGCGGACGATGTCCTTGACGATGAATCCCAGCTGATGGAAGATATGAAAATATTCCATTTCGGTTCTCACACCGATGTGGCCGGCCGTCTGCCGCAACAGGATGTTCCTGTTCTTTATCCGTTCGAGCCAGTGAGTCCGGCATGGCGTGAAGAAAACGAACACACCGTGCGTTTTGAGAAGGCGCCGTACTTCTGTAAGAGTATCCGCAAGGTCGGTATCGGACAGATGCTCCAGCACGTCGATGGCGACGATTTTATCGAAGCGGTGATCGGGAAAGAGCCCCAGCGAACGGATATCCGCGACGGCGTATTGCATGTTGTCCGGCATGGCGAGTGAGCGCGCTTTCTCGACGGCCGCGTCGGAGAAATCCACTCCGGTCACCGTTCGAACACGAGCCGCGAGCCATCTCGTGTAATGGCCGGTGCCGCAGCCGAGTTCCAGGACGTCGTCCACCGGCTCCGGCCGGCAGAGCCTTTCGATCGCATGCAGGCGTTGACGTTCCCGGTAGGCGTTATTGCCGATAACGTTGAGCCTGTTCAGCTTTCCGTAGTAGGTGCGGTCATAAAGCTGTTTCACGATTTTGACCTCTTCTTCCCAAACCATTCCGCTGCCTGCCACTTCAGAATCCCGAGCCCGAAGGACAGAACAACAGTCGGTAGACAGAGGCCCACAACGGCGAGGTCGGACCCGGTCCTGCTCAGGTAGAGCACAGCGGTCATATAAGCCAGAAGGAGACCCACCAGCACTATCTCTTTGCCGACGGGGAAAAGGATGACCGCCGCGGCCGTCAATAGGATGAAAAACCAGACGGCAAGATAGAGAAGGAAATATTTGCCTCCCGGCCGGAGATAGTAATCGGCGAACCGCGGTCCGCGCTGATAGGTGTGAATCATCACGTCTGAAAAACTCGATCTCGGCCTGTAGATCACCGTTACGGCACCGGTCCTCAGAATTGGTTTTTCCCTGACGATTTCCCTGAGAATCCGCGTGTCGTCATTGGTGTACTTGTCGGTTTGGGGCAGCTGATTCTTCAACCACAGGGCGCGGTCACAGACAAAATGGGTGGTCCCCTTCGGGACGCTGTCGAAGTTGTCGGGGGTGATGAAATACTCTTCGGTTCTGTCGGACGGAGGGTAGTGCGGCGCGTAGAGCCTCCACCGGAGAAGGTGAAAAAATCGCGCAAACCCCCACAGGCTTCCGTCGTATAGATCGACGGTCGGTATCAGGGGTTCATAACCGCGCCGATGTACCTTGGCGAGCAGGTTCCTTTCGGGGATAACCCGGACGTCGTTGAAGACCAGGGTCTCGAACCGCGCGGCCCGGGCACCCGTGTTACGGGCGACAATACGGCCCTCGTTGGATTCCAGGGTGATCAGACGAACGGGGTATCGGGCGGCGATCCGCGATGTTTCGTCCGTCGAGCCGTCGTTCACCACGATGACTTCGAACTGCTCCGGCGGGTAGGACTGACCGACGAGAGCCTCCAGGCAGGCATCGAGGGTTTCCGCGCCGTTGTAGACCGGGACAATAATGGAAAAATTCTCAAGGCTCATCGGTCTCTGCGTCTTCAGGCATAGGGGATCAGGTGATCGACAATGGTTACCGACGGGTGACGATCCTCGAAGGTGGAGGTCCTTCTCCTGAAGGCGGAAAAGGAATTCAGAAAATGGGCGATCCTGTCCCCGTCGAAGCCGGCCAGGCAGGCGTTTTCCCCCATGCCTTCGAGCCGCTCTGTTCTGGTCCGCATGACGAGGCAGGGGATGTCCAGGTAGTAGCTCTCCTCCTGGATGCTTCCTCCGTCTGTGACGATGAAATCGGCACCGGCCAGCAGGTTGATAAATGTCAGATAGGGCTGGAGGGGCATCAGCTCGACGGATGGCATGCTTTCGAGCTTTTCGTAGAGGCCCAGGCCGGAGAGTTTCTTCTGCGTCGGTTCGTGGAGGACAAAAAACACTTTTCGATCCCGGGCCATCCGCTCGATGAGCAAGGCGACCCTCTCCATTCTGACTTTCGAAAAGATGTTTTCCACACGGTGGATAGTGACGACGGCATACGGGTCGGGCAGAGGCCTTCCGGTTCCGGTCTTCGTCCTGGCATAGCGGAGGGTGTCGATGATCGTGTTGCCGCCGGCATGGACCGCTTTCTTTTCGTAACCCATCTTCTTCAGATTGTCGAAGGCCCAGTCCGAGGGCGCGAAAAGAAAATCGCTGTGCCGCATGGTGATCAGGCGAATGATCTCTTCGGGGAAGGGGTCGACGAAATTGAAGCTCCGGAGGCCGGCCTCCACGTGGGCGATCTTGAGACTGCACCGTTTGGCGAACAGGAGCGACAGGAGGGTGGTCAGCGTGTCACCATGAATCAGGCAGATTCCGCCCTCATCCTGGAAGACCTTTTGCCGGATATCGCCGGTCCCGAGAGTTAAGCGGGCGATACCTTCAGCCGTCCACCGCAGGGCTTCGGAGAGCCGGGTGATGCTGGCCTTTTCAGCCCGGAGGCGGATGTCCGGGCCGCGCAGCCCGAAGGGCTCGAGGAGGTTCCCGGTGATCCCGGCGTGCTGTCCCGTATCAATGAAGTTGTAGCGAATGGCCCGACGATCCAGTTCCTGCATGATGGGAGCCATTTTGATGAACTGGGCCTTGGTGCCGATCATGATGTGGATCATAAGGAGCGCTTCCCTGTTCGAAAGCCTGTTCCTCATTCCTCGGGGGTCGCGGGGGTTCGATCCTCGCTGCGGTCGAAACGCAGCTGGGCGACCTGCTCGGAGACGAGGCCGACCATGAAGATCACGACGGCCATGGTCATCAGCATTGCCGACGTCGGGCCGTATCGCCCTCCATAGGCGACGATCTTGACAAGACCCCAGACGAAGCCCGTGAGGAACATGGCGGCGCTGACGGGGATGAAAATCCGCATGGGGGAGAAGAGGGTCGCGATCTTCACGATGATCAGGAAAAACCTCACCCCGTCCCGGAGGAGCTTGATCTTGCTCTTGCCGCTTCGCTTTCTGGACCGGATCGGCACGTAGGCCAGGCTGTAGCCCGACCTCACGACGGCCAGCGTGATCGTGGTGGGGTAGGAGAAGGTGTTCGGCAGGAGATAGACAAAGCCCCGGGCGATACGCGCCTTGACGGCCCTGAAACCCGATGTGAGATCCTCGATCTTTCTCCTGCAGACGTAGGTCGCCAGTCCGTTGTAGACCCTGTTGGCCAGGCTGCGGTGGAGGCTCGTCTCGGAGTCCGACGTCCGGGCCCCGACCACCATGTCGTAGGGTCCCACCTTCTCCAGGAGCCGGGTAATGTCGGCCGGGTCGTGCTGACCGTCGCCGTCGAGAATCACCAGGATGTCGCCCCGGGCGCTCCGGATACCCGTCTTGACAGCCGCCCCGTTTCCGATGTTGTAGGGGTGGGAAATCACACGGACGCCCGCCCCGCGGGCCCTTTCGGCCGTCCCGTCCCCGGATCCGTCATCGACGACGATGATCTCATAGGGTCGGTTCGTAAGATCCATGACATGTTGTATATTGGTTACAACCGTTGCAATTCCTTCCTTTTCGTTGTAGGCAGGAATGACCACACTGACAGCCGGCGCTGCGGTTTGCTTTCCAGGTGCCTCAGGATTTTCGGCGGTCCTGTTTTTCATCAAGTATCTTTCCCTATATAGCGAAACAGGTGATCAGGGTCCGGTGATTATAAGAAAGCAATTTGACAGTAATATTCAACTTATATGCCATGTTCTTCAACCATGTATAATGGCTGCCGATAAAATGCAAGATAAAAAGATGAATAAAATTGAAGGAGTTCATTATCGTCGGGGAGATCGTTGCAGGGGTTTCTGCGGGTAAGGGGCCATGGCCAGGCCAGGAAGTACTGCCGGGGCGCACTTGATATCTATGTATTTATATTTATGGGCAATTCGCGCATATTTGGTATTATTATTGCTCATGATCTTTATGGATTCTTTTCGCTTTGGCTTACACCCCTGCAGAGAAGGTTTTATGAATATTTTACAATGAACCCCGATACTGCCGGCAGGTTCGCAGGCCAGGGGCAAATCACTCAAGGGAGTTTTGTTTCCGTCGATAAAATCACGGACGTAATCGGTGGGCGAATGAGGCGGGCTCTTTTAAGACCCTGAAATGCCCCCCGGTTGTGACTTTTGCCCCCTCTGAGTTGTATATGGATTGGAAAGAACAAAACGAGATCATATCAAGGGTCCTGGGCGGCGACCGTAACGCCTACACCCAGGTGGTCAATCGATACAAAGGCCCGATTTTCAATTTGGCCTATCGAATGACCGGCAGTTATCACGATGCCGACGATCTCACGCAGGAGACTTTTTTGAAGGCCTTCACGGCCCTCAGGAAGTTCCAGGGGGAAAGAAAATTTTTTACCTGGCTCTACACGATAGGCCTCAACCTGATCCGGAATCACCTCAAGGGGGCAAAACCGGCAGCGGAACCCATGGAAGCCCTGTGCAACAGCGAACCCCGCAGCGAATTCGAAAACCCGGAGGACTGCGCCATCCGGGGGGAGGAACTCCGGCTGCTCGATCTCTGCGTTCGCAGGCTTTCCCCGGACATCCGGGAGGCCGTTGTTCTCAGGTTTCACCAGGGGTTGTCCTTTGAGGATATCGCGGCGGTCAGCGGATGCACCCTGAGCGGAGCGAAGATGAAAGTGTACAGGGGACTCGAGAAGCTGCGGTCCCTGATGGACGAAACGACCCGGGAAAAGCCATGACGACCGGAAACCTGGAAAAACTCATGGAAAAGGTCCTGCTGGAAGAGCTTTCCCGTGAGGAAAGAGCCCTTCTGGAGAAGGGCCTGCGGGGGGCGCCCGATCTTCTTGCGAAGTGGAAAGAACTTGACAGGATCGCCTTTGTCGCCCGGCACTCGCCGCAGGTCGAGCCGCCCGCCGACCTCGACGCGAAGGTCATGGCCCGGATCGAAGCGCTCAAGCCCACCCTCTGGATCCGTGTCAGGGAATTTCTCCTTCAGCCCGTCGACACACGCATCGATTTCGGGAGGGCCTTCTCGGGGACCGTGTCGGGGAGCGAATGCTCCTTCTACTTCATCACGGCCGGTCTCTATTTCCTGATCGTCGGCCTCATCCTGATGTTCGGCCTCGGTAGGTTCGGCGGCGAGTGGCTGACGGTGGGCTGGGTCCGGATGCAGCCTCACATCGTCCTGGTGACGGCGGTCTGGCTTGTCGTGCTCGGCATTTTCATCCTGAAGGACGGCGAGGTCGCGGCCAGGGTCGCCCGGATCGGGACCGTGGCCTACATCGGACTTCTGATCCTCGATGCCGTGGCCATCCACATCACGGCGGGGTTCCCCGTCGCGCTCGTGTTCCTCTTCAGTTTCATCGGGACGGGCGTCCTGGCGGGACTTTTTCTGGCGAGAGTCATCTGGAATTACGGGAAAAAATATGCAGCCCTTTAGGTTTAAAATATCACGTCTTCCGGGGGGGAACTCCCGCGGCTTCACCATGATCGAAATCATCGCGGTCCTCCTCATCCTGGGGTTTCTGGCCTTCACGGCCGTCTCGATGCTCTACCAGCCCGGGGCGGTGGAGGTGCCGGAGCGACTCGAAACACTGAAGAGCCACCTGCGCTTTGCCCAGGCCGCGGCCCTGAACAGCAGCAATGTCTGGGGCATCGAGATGGTCGACAGCCGCACATACGCCCTTTTCAGGATGAACGACGACGGGACGAGCACAAGAATCCGATTGCCCGGCGAGAGCGCAACGACCGTGACCCTGCCTTCAACGGTCAGCGCCGGTGCGACCTGCGGGGGGGCGAACGTCACGGTGATCTCCTTCACGGAGTGGGGCGCGCCCAGCACGACGAAGGCCGATGATCCACCGCCTGCCGCCGCCGATATTGTCATCACCCTGGCGCAGGGTTCGGAGAGCAAGTCGGCCACCATGATCAAAAACACGGGGTATCTGCCATGATCGTAAAAGCGAGGGGGAAAAAGGATCAGAGGGGATTTACGCTTCTCGAGGTGATCGTGACGATCATCGTCGCCGCCGTCATGGGCGTTATACTCGTTCAGTTCATGGGGACGGCCATGCTGAGAAGCGGCGAGGCCGTCGTCCGCGTCCAGGACGTCTCTACGCTCAGGCAGGTCCTCGACAACATGACCTCCGACTACAAGTATCTGGCGGCCACACAGGCCGGTTTTCTCTCCACCTTCAAGACCCGCGTGGACACGCCCGACTATTACGGAACGGGCTATGCGGCGACGACACGTTACATCGAATTCGACGGTTCACGGGCGGAGATTCAGGACACCTCGGCGCCCTACAACCTTCTCAAGGTGACCGTCACGAAGGGAAACCAGAGTTGCACAACGGTGTTCTCCCAGTGATGCTCATGGAAATATGACAAACGAAATGACGGACTCATTTATGAACAGGACAGGCAGGCTGCGGCGGCGGAAGGGAAAACCATCGGGTTTCACCCTCATCGAGATCATGGTGACGCTTGTCATCGTGGGGATACTGGCAACCGTCGCGGGGACGGCCCTCGTGGCGGGGATCAACGGCTACATGAGCGCCAGGGAGAACGACGCCATGGCCCAGAAGTCGCAGCTCGCCATGGCGAGGCTGAGCCGCGAGCTGACGGAATTTATCACGATCCCGAGCCCCGTCGGAAGCAACGCCAAGGCAAATTCCATCCTCATCGAGAGGCTTTCGGGAGACGTGACAAGGAGAGTCGCCATCGGACTCGACGGGCAGTCCGTCAAGATCAGGGAAGACAGCGAGGAGACGTCGCCCGATTTCAGGGATGGCGATGTCCTCATCGACAACGTCAACAGCCTTGCCTTCACCTATTACCGCGGGGCGAACGTCTGGGTGCCGGGCTCCGACGACCTGCGCCTCCTTTCGGGCATCCGGATCGCCCTGTCTTTGAACCGACCGGATGGCGGCACGACCGTCGCCTTTTCGACGACCGTCCATCCCCGGAACAATAACAACATCGGCGGGGCGCTCCCTTCGGCCGCGACCTACCCTGACAAATCCCAGTATACGCAGTGCTTCGTGGCCACGGCGGCCTACGGGGATTACAACCACCCCATGGTCCGCGTGCTCCGGGAGTTCAGGGACAGCCGCCTCGCCCACACCGATGCCGGCAGGCGGTTTATCGAAACCTACTACGCCGTCGGCCCGTCCCTCGCCGGTTTCATCAAGGAAAAACCCTGGGCCTGTCTCCTCACGCGCCTGGCCCTTTTACCCCTGGTATTTCTCGCGTTTCTTCTGACCCATTTCCCGCTTGCCGTCCCGGTTCTGATCGTTGCCTCGTGGATCGCGGCGAGAGCCATCACCCGTTCGAAGGGAGGGAATCCCATGAATCCGAAATGTACGCTGTCCGGCCAGAAAGGCGCCGTCCTGATCGCCGTCGTGGTCACCATGGTCATCTTCGCGACCCTGGGGGCCGTGATGCTCAACCTCTTCACGACATCGACGCACAGCCAGTTCGTCGGCAACCGCTCCGTCCGGGCCTATTACCTGGCAGAAGCCGGCTACCGGTACGCTGCCAGCCGGTACCTCAATGCCACCGGTCAGAATGTCGAGACCGCGCGAGAGACCGCCCTCGCAGGCCTCCACAACCAGACCTTCAGCCTTGCGAACAACGACGGCCAGTTCCGATTCCAGGTCTATCCCTACTGGTACAAGGTGGTCTCGACGGGCGGCGCCCTGATGCAGACAGCCGTGGTCGGTCAGTACCCCCTTGCGGCGGCATCCTATGAAAACGGAAGCTGGGTCCAGATCAGGGACGCCAACAGCGGCAATGTGACATACGCCCGGCTGGCAAGCGCCAGTCCCGGCGCCGGGGGCGACAACGCCAGGGTCGATTTCACCAGGTACCAGAACCAGACCTGGGACAGCTACCCCGCTGATTCGATCATCTCACCGGTCGCCCTGACCCGGTCGAGCGGCGGGGCGGGGAACCAGACCGTGGGACAGAACGGCGAGCTTCTCCTCGAGGCCGGAAGCGGCTACAGGGCCTTCCCCCGCTGGAACGGGGTCGTATCCGTGAAGGACACGACGAACACCGAAAGGACGATTGCCTACCGCGAGCTCTCCATGGACGACGGCACGGGGACATACAAGCTCAGGGGAATTACCGATCCTAACTCGTCCACGATGGCCAATTACACCTTCGCCCCCGACTCCAAGGTCATCCTGGGCAAGTTCGTCCGTCTGAACTCGAAGGGTATCATCGGCTCGGGGCAGGCCATGGAGGCGAGCCGCAAGGTGGATTTCTACATCCCCGTCGGGTATTTGAGCGGTTCCGTGGCCGCGGCGAAAGAGTTCAAGGATGACTTCGACAACATGAACAACTGGCAGACAAGCGGCACCTTCTCCCAGGTCGGCTCGCAGACGCCCATCGCCAACGTGGATGGCGGGGGATCGGCGCTCAACATGTCGGAGAACGTGAAGTCCAACTGGTTCGCCTGCCCCTCCGTGTGGGAAAGCTCCGTCGGCTTCAACTGGGTGAACGCCGGCGTGCCCTTCGACCAGTACTGGCTCGATAACGGGAGGTTCCTCGCCTACGACGTCCAGGTGAAGTTCGCAACACTGGAGGCCGACAAGACGACGCAGCTCAATGTCTCAAACCCGCCCTACGCTCACGGGATCAGCTTCGGTCTCGACGGCGCGGGAAACAGCTGGGGCGTCGATCTCTGGCGCACCGCATACGATCCCAACGACCAGCAGGTTCACAACTGCGACGGCGTGCCCCCTGTCGATTTCTTTGATCTCTCCTACAAGACCTGGCCCCTCTTCGCCCTCTGGGTCAAGCAATATCCGGCGACATTTACTTTCGCGCCGGCCGATGTCGTGGCGTCCCCCTGCAACACCACCGACGGTAACGGCTACAATTTCCCCCCCTGCACGGCGAACGCCAAGGCTCTTGCCGTGGAGGAGATCTGGCTGTCCATGAGGGACCCCGTCCGGATGCTGACGACGGGGGCTCTCCCGACGACGACTCCCTCTCAGATTCAGCCGAATACGGAATATTTCGTCCGAGTCCTGGCCAAGGACGGGGTCAAATACAAGTACTTCTTCACGACAAGACCGGCCTCGTCCTGTGTCTACGATACCAAGAGCTGTTCCTGGCCCACCGGTGACGGCACCTGGCTCCAGCTGACGGACGGCGGTACGGGGACCCACACGATGATCAAGCAGGCGGCCACCTGGGTGTCGTACGCAGGCGCGATGGCAACATCGAGAGGCCCCCAGACCCCGAACTCCACCAGGGACGCCTATCACGTCGTCAACACGACCACGCACGCCATCCGCAAGTGGATTACCCTGATGGCAAGGACCAAGGAAGCCCCCTCCATATTGTTCAAAAGCGGCGGCGGCTTCGGTGTCCAGCAGCGGATCAAGATGGGCGACGAGGTCTACCAGACTTCCGACTGCACCGCAGGCGGACCTGTAGCGGCCGTCGCAAGGGTTGCCTGGGACCCGGTCTACAACCAGGGTGCCGGCTCCAAGCTCTGGACAGGGACGGCAACAGGTGCTCTCGTCCTCGACGTGCTCAAGGACGCAAGCGGGAACACCCGTCCCTATGCCTTCAACAGGACTCTCTGCAGCGGGAAATTCTTCGTGGGGAAACACCCCGGCGGCGTTCAGCTTGCCGTCCTGCCGACGACTGACGAGAACGCCTACCGGTCCAAGGACATCTGGTTCCGCTTCTTCGTGGCGGACCCGAACGACATGTCGATCACTCCCAACCTGAGCCCGGCGGATACCGACCCCTGGGATCCGAAGAGCGCCGACGTCATCAGCCGCAATGCCGTACCCCGGGGGACCGTTGTCTGGCCGACAGACGACATTCTGATCAACGGGCAGACCCAGATCACGACGGCAAACGACAACTTCACCCTCGTCAAGTGGCAGTACACGGAGCCGAACGCAACCATCTGCACCGGTTTCATTTCCGATACGAACACCGTTACGGGTCCGGGTGAAAACGACCAGTACTTCGACACCCTCCGCCTCGGTTTCTACCAGAAGACGCCGAGCAGCGGGTCCTTCCCGTCGGTGACGGATTTCCCCGTGGTCGGGCTTCATGGCTACGGCCAGTACGTCGGGAACGTCTATTTCGACGATTTCGCCGTAAGGCTCCCGGGTTACCGGTCGAGCGCCACACAGGGATTCACGCAGTCCTTCCAGCAGTAGATCCCTGGAGACAGCAAACGAATGGGGAACCCCGGCTGCTGGGTTCCCCTTTTTTACTTGCCGGTCGATCACCCTTGCGCGCGTGCAGGGGGCATAAAAAAACCGGGATCATGAAACGTCCCGGTTTTTTCACTTGCTTTTTTTGTCCCCCGATCAGTGAAAGATCATGCCTTCTGCCTGCCGAAGTTGCTGATCTGAGCGATGAGCTCGTCCACGGTGGCCTTTTCGTCGATGATGAGGTGCGGCCCCGTGCCCTCGGCGGCATCCGACGCATGGCCGGAGTCTTTTCCGCTCTCCGCGAACCGGCCATCCCCCTTCCCGAGACCGTTTCCGTTATCGGGATAGGCCCGCTGGTATTTTTCGGCGCCGCTCCCGTTTCCGGGTGGGAACGGGGTCACGGACGCCCAGCCCGTTGACGGTCCGCGGGACATCGCCGGATCGGTGTCCTGGGCCGGCTGGGCCTCCGGGCGGTAAGCGGCGGCATCGCCGTCGATGAGCGGCGAGACGTATACGAGTTCCTGGGCAGCCTCGGCAGAGGGTTTGAAATGATCAGACGGTGGATGGAAACTCGTCTTGGTCTGCAGGTACTCCTTCAGGTAGCGCTCCATCGTGAACATCCCCTCGCTTTTTCCCATCTGGATGATGCTTTCGATCTGGGGGATCTTGTTTTCCCGGATGACCCCTTTCACTGACTGGGTTCCCCGGGCGATGGAGAGCATGGGCACCCTGTATCCCAGTTTTTCCATGTAGGTGAGCTGCTGGATGATGACCCACTGGAGGGCTGAGGCGAGCTGAAAGCGGATCTCCTCCTGGGCTTCGATCGGGAATGAGTTGCACAGGCGGTAGAGGGCGTCTTCGGCGTTTGTGGCGTGGAGGGAGGCGATGACCAGGTGTCCCGACTCGGCCGCATTCAGGGTAAGGCGCATCACCTGGGGTTCCCGGAGCTCTCCCACCACGATGACGTCCGGCGCTTCCCGGAGGACATCGAGGAGGCCCTGTTCGAAGGAGGGCATGTGGGTGCCGAGCTCGCGCTGCTCGATGAAGGATTTCCTGGAAATGAAGCGGTACTCGATCGGGTCTTCGAGCGTCACGATGTGGGCCGCTCGCGTACGGTTGATCTCGTCGATGACGGCCGCGATGGTCGTCGATTTACCGGAGCCCGTGGCCCCGCAGATGAGGATGAGCCCCGCTTTGATTTCGGCAATCTGCTGGAGGGAGGGGTGGAGATTGAGTTTTTCGATGCAAGGTACCGTACCCGGCAACAGGCGGATGGCAAGGCTCAGGCCCCGGGTGGTGTTGAACACGTTGACCCGGATACGGACCTGCTGGATACTCATGGCCAGATCGACGGACCAGCGCTGCCTCAGCGTGCTGAGCTGACGGGGGGTCAGGATTGTCCTGACCAGGGCGTCGACTTCCCTGTGGTTCCAGCGGCCCGTCTTGTCGAAATGGACCTGGCCGTTCTTACGAAAAACCATGGGATGGCCCCCCGTGACGTGGATGTCGGAGTACTCGTCTCGCACGGCGGCCTCTATGACCTTGCTGAATTTGTTCATGGCGACCCCCCTCCTGAAGGGCAAGAGCCGGTGAATGGACTAAGTGCCGAGTTGATTCCTCTCCTTTAATCGGCAGAAAATGAAAAGACCTTAATAATCCGAGCATTTTTCATGCCAGGCATTTTTTACCGCCAAAATAAAAAGCCCCTGTTTTTGAGACATTAGAATCTCTGTGGCGGGAGGGATGATCTCGTGAAAAAGCCCCCTCTGCCGGAAATTTGACTTTTTCGGGGCGTTTCGGCGGGGAAAGAGAGGAACGGCAGGCTTCAGAAGGCCCCGGCGGGACCGTCACCGGGCAGGCGAGGGGTTACAAGCATTCGATTCGATGAGTGATTTATTCTTTGAACTTCGCGGATTTCTCGATCTGGGCGATCAGCTCGTCGACTGTCGCTTTTTCGTCAAAGCTGTGGACGTGCCCGTCGGGGCCGTAGTCGGTCTGGGGACCGGGAGCGGTTGCAGGCTTCCTCGGCTTCACGAAGCCCGCCTCGGGATTGACGAGAGGCGACATGTAGATGACGTCCTGGCTTATCTCTGTGGAAGGCCGAAAATTCTCCGACGGCGGCACGAAACCCTTCTTGGTGCCGATGAAGTCCCGCAGGTAGCGCTCCATGGAGAACATGCCCTCGGCTTTGCCCATCTGGATGGCGCTTTCAATCTGGGGGATCTTGTTCTCCCGGATGAGCCCCTTGACGCCCTGGGAGCCGCGCAGGATGGAAAGGACGGGTATCCGAAAACCGATGTCTTCCCGGAACATAAGGTGCTGGATGACGATCCACTGCAGGGTGGAGGCGATCTGAAAGCGGATCTCCTCCTGCGCCTCGATGGGAAAGGAATTGCAGAGCCGGTAGATCGCGTCTTCGGCGTTTGTGGCGTGGAGGGAGGCAATCACCAGGTGACCCGACTCGGCGGCGTTCAGGGTGAGACGCATGACCTCCGGCTCCCGGAGCTCGCCGACGACGATGACATCGGGGTCCTCCCGGAGGACGTCGAGCAGACCCTTCTCGAAGGTGGGCACGTGCGTCCCCAGCTCCCGCTGTTCGATGAAGGATTTTTTCGACAGGAAACGGTATTCGATGGGGTCTTCGAGCGTCACGATGTGGGCCGCCCGCGACCGGTTGATCTCGTCGATGACCGCCGCGATCGTCGTCGACTTGCCTGTGCCCGTGGCCCCGCAAAACAGGACGAGACCGGCCTTCAGGTCGGCGATCTGCTGCAGGGAGGGGTGCAGGTTGAGTTTTTCGATCGTGGGGATCACTCCGGGAAGGAGCCGGATGGCGAGACTCAGCCCCCGGGTGGTGCTGAAGACGTTCAGCCGGAGCCGCACGCCGTAGACACTGAGCGAAAGGTCCGTCGACCATTCCCGGGCGAGCTCGCGGAGCTGGGCGGGCGTGAGGAGCTTCCGCACGAGGACGTCGATTTCCTGCGGCGTCCATCGCACGGCATCCTCGGACTGGATGCGACCGTTCTTGCGGAAAACGATCGGGTGTCCGCCCGTGATGTGGACGTCGGAGAACCCTTCGCGGACGGCGGCGGCTATGACGGCGGTAAATTTTCTCATTCATCATCCTCCGGGCTTTTCCAGGGGCTGTCCCTGTCTGTTTCGGGTCCAGACCCTGCCGGGGTTAAAAAGCCCTGGACGTGTCAACTCACGATCATGAGTGCGATTCTTTTTCGGGACGCTATTAATAATCCAGTTGGTGTCAGGATTACAAGTCTTTTTTTTATGCGCCGATTTTCGGCGCCCCCGCTGCAAGATCAAGGCGGGGCGCCCTTCTCGGGGCATGACCGGCCCCGCTATTTCAGGCGCGGGTCGACCCCCTTGAAGCCGCACTCCGGCGCATAGCACGTGACGTTCCTGAATTCGCACTTCGTCCCGCAGGAGGGACATTTTTCCGGAAGGGTTTCGGCCTTGAAGGTGTACCCGCAGCGATCGCACTTCCAGAAGGTCTCCTGAAGTTCGTTTTTCTGTTCGGTCATCATGGCCCCCTTTTCTTCCCTAACGGGCGAGATAGCCGCCGTCGTTCACCACCACCTGTCCCGTCATGTAGGCCGATGCATCGGAGGCGAGAAAAACGGCAAGCCCTTTCATGTCGTCCATGTTCCCGACCCTTCGCATCGGGATCTGGTCGAGCATTCGTTCGTACTGTTCCCTGAATTCGGGTTTCTCGATGTAGACCATCATGTCGGTCCTGAAAAACCCCGGGGCGATCGCGTTGACCCGGATGTTGTAAGGCGCGAGTTTCACGGCGAGATTCATCGTCAGCAGGTTGACGGCCGCCTTCGTGGAGTTGTAGGGCACGGCCGGATGGCCTTTTTCGTCGGACCCCCTGAACCCCATGATCGAGGAGATGTTGATGATCGTGCCCCCACCCTGCGCCTTCATGACGCGGGCGACCTTCTGGGTCAGGATCCACACGCCCCTCACGTTCACGTTGAAGAGCTGATCCCAGCGCTCCAGGGGGAACTCCAGCGTCGGCGCCCCCCAGGTGGCTCCGGCGTTGTTGACGAGGATGTCGATCCGCTTAAAGGCCTCGAGGGCGCTTCCCACAAGACGGTCGATGTCCTCCTCCTTCTGAAGGTCGCACGCCACGGGGAGAACCCGGACCCCGCAGTCCTTGCGGATCTCCTCGGCCGTCGCCTCGAGGTTTTTCATCTTCCGCGAGGCGATGACCAGGTCCGCCCCCGCCTCGGCGAGACCGGCGGCGATGAACCGGCCGATTCCCCTCCCGCCGCCCGTGATCAGGGCGACTTTCCCGTTGAGTCTGAAAAGATCCTGCAGTTTCATCTGAACCTCCTTGGTAGGGTCCCTGAACGCCGGCCGAAACCCGGTCCGGGACGCTCAGCGGTAACCGTGATCCTTTTCCCACTTCCTGGCCTTTTCATAATGGAGAAACGACCTCTCCATCCGGCGGAACCGGTCCGTGTGCATCCTTCGCCTCCCGCCGACGGTGCGGATACCCAGATAGGCATGGAGCATCTCGTGATACACGACATTTTCGAGGACGTAAAGGGGGATGCTCTTCCGGTCCAGACAGGGGTTGATCCGGATGAGGTGAGCCCTCTCGTCGTAACACCCGAGAGTCCTCTGCCGAACGTTTCTCCTGCGGGAATTTCTCCCCCAGGTGATTCCGGCGGTGACCCTGTTTCCGAAGTACCGGCCGTTGATGTCCCCGTAGATCCTGTCCAGTTCGTAGACCCTCCCCTTCGTGCTGACTCTGGCCTTCCCCTGACCGGTTCGCAGGAGGGCCTCCCGGTTCCGCCGGATGAGCTCCCGGACAAGAGGGAACCGGCTGCGATCCTTCCGTATTCCTTCCGCCAACTCGCTGAAAACCGCCTCGTCGGCGCCAAGGAGGATGCGGTGCAGCCGGATGCTCAGACTCCCTTCCTGGGTTTCACGCCAGGATACGATCGAGGAGGAGCCCTCCATGAACGTCAGAAGGACATTTCGGTCCGTGGCGATCTCAAAATAGAGCCGGATGTCCTCCGGCCCGTATGGAAGGGGGAGGGTGGCGGCAACGGCTTTCATGGGTGATCCCTTAAAAAATCCCGAAGCGGTTCTTTGTCTTTATATCGTTTTTGATCGGCGAGATCAACCGGGATCGAATGGCCCGGGGTGTCGTCGAAAAAAATGCGTTGAAGAGAGACCTGATATTTCAGATTGAAAAGATTCGCGGAACATTTTACAAATCTTCCGGAACCATGATCGATGGAGGTCCTGAACATGCTGCATCCCCTCGCCGGAAAACCGGTTCCGCCGGAGAGCCTCGTCAACGTGCCGAGGCTCATAAGCGCCTACTACGCGCTCCATCCCGATGAAGGGAACCTTCCTGAGCAGGTGGCCTTCGGGACGTCGGGGCACAGGGGTTCTTCTTTTTCGAGGAGTTTCAACGAAGACCACATCTGCGCCATCTCCCGGGCCATCTGTGAATTCCGGTCCTCCCGCGGCATTGCGGGCCCGCTCTTTCTGGGCATGGACACCCATGCCCTGTCGGAGCCCGCCTTCGTGACGGCCCTGGAGGTCCTGGCGGCTTATGGCGTGGAGGTCATGATACAGAAAGGTCGCGGCTACACGCCCACGCCGGTGATCTCCCGCGCCATCGTCACCTACAACCGGAGCCGGCAGACGGGGCGGGCCGACGGGATCGTGATCACGCCCTCCCACAACCCCCCGGAGGACGGCGGTTTCAAATACAACCCCCCGCACGGGGGACCGGCCGACGTGGATGTCACCCGGTGGGTGCAGGAAAGGGCCAATGAACTCATCCGCCGGGGATTGAAAGACGTGAAGAGGGTCCCTTTTGAGAAGGCCCTTCGGGCCGCCACCACCCATGAATGCGATTATATCCAACCCTACGTCGACGACCTGCAGAGCGTCATCGAGACCGATGTCATCCGCGATGCGGGTATACGGATCGGGGTGGATCCCATGGGCGGGTCGGCTCTGCCCTTCTGGGGACCCATCGCGGAGCGATACGGTTTGACCATCGACGTCGTCAACCGGGCCGTCGATCCGACATTCTCTTTCATGACCCTCGACCATGACGGCAAGATCCGCACCGATTGCTCCTCGCCCTATGCCATGGCGGGGCTCATCGCGCTGAAGGACCGATATGACATCGCCTTCGGCAACGACGCCGACAGCGACCGGCACGGCATCGTGACCCGGGGCGCGGGGCTCATGAACCCCAATCACTACCTGGCCGTTTCCGTGTGGTACCTCTTTCAGCACCGCCGCCGCTGGCGGGCCGATGCGGCCGTCGGCAAGACGCTCGTCTCGAGCGGCATGATCGACCGCGTGGCGAGACGCCTGGGAAAAAGGCTCTTTGAGGTGCCCGTCGGCTTCAAATGGTTCGTCCGGGGTCTGACGGAAGGCGTCTGCGCTTTCGGCGGCGAGGAAAGCGCCGGGGCGGCCTTCCTGCGCAAGGACGGGACCGTCTGGACCACCGACAAGGACGGCATCCTCATGGGCCTTCTCGCGGCGGAGATCACCGCCGCGACGGGGAAGGACCCCGCCGAACACTACAGGGACCTGACCGGAATGTTCGGTGATTCCCTCTACGAGCGGCTGGACATCCCCGCTTCGCCGGAACAGAAGAAGGCCGTTGAGAAACTGGCGCCCGGGGACATCAGGACCGGCGAAGTCGCCGGGGAGCCGATTCTCGCGAGGATGACAAAGGCGCCGGCGAATGACGCGCCGATCGGCGGCTTGAAGGTCGTCACCGAGAACGGCTGGTTCGCCCTGAGGCCCTCGGGCACGGAAAACGTTCTCAAGGTCTACACGGAGAGCTTCAGGGACAGGGGTCACCTCGAGAGAATCCAGGCCGAGGCCCGGCACGTGATCGAGGAGGCCTGCCGGAAGGCGGGTGTCTGACACTCCGGGAAGGGAGGGACATTGGGACGTTGGGATCGGGACATCCGGGTTTTCAGGAAGCTCGTTGACACGGTGGGCGGGGATGCGGTCTCGCTGACGCACCCGGGACGGCTGGCTGTCGAAATCGGGAAATTCTTCATCGGGCGGCCTTACGCCTCCGGCACGCTGGAGGCGCCGGGGACCGAACGTCTTGTCGTCAACCTGAGGGCCTTTGACTGCTTCACTTTCGTTGAAAATGTTGTCGCCCTCACCGGTCTTCTCCAATCGGGGAACCGATCCTTTCTGCGTTTCAGGAAACTGCTTCAGCGGATCCGTTACCGGGGAGGCCGTCTCCGGGGTTATCCTTCGAGACTTCACTATTTTTCGGAATGGGTTTCAGACAATGCCGGGAAGGGCCTCATCCGGGATGTGACGGCCGAGACGGGGGGGAGGCCGTATAAAAAAACCATCAACTTCATGACCGAAAACCCCGGTCTCTGCCCCGCGATAAAAAAGAAGGATCACCTGAGGAGAATGCGGACCGTCGAGAAGGCGATCAGCAAAACCCCCCTCTTCATCATACCGAAAGAGAGGCTGCGGCGGGTGGAGGGCCGGATCCGGGAAGGCGATGTCATTGCCGTCGCGACCGACCGGAAAGGACTCGATGTCCAGCACGTCGGTCTTGCGGTGACGGTAAGGGGAAGGATTCACATGCTTCACGCATCGAGTATCCAGGGGAAGGTGGTCCTGTCCCGGGAGACCCTGTACCGCTATCTCATGGGGAGCAAGAAGAGAACCGGGGTCATGGTGGCGAGAGTCGGCTGATCGTCACCTTGCCATGGCGGCGATGACCCTGTCGACGGTCTCCTGATCGAGGGAGACCTCCCGGTAGATACGCTCCACGGAGGCCCCGTCGAGCCTTTCGAAGTCCTTTTCCAGGGGCGTGATCAGGACGCCGCTCATGTCGATCACCCCGGGGCTCACGACCACCCGGTCGTCTCCCTCTTTGAAGAAGACGTCGGGGCGGTGTTTCAGCCGGGGAAAAACCACGAGGCGCCACAGACCGCCTCTGGAAAACCCCGCCATGTTCAAGAGCGGCTCTCCATCGATTTTGAGTGCCCCCTGAAGGGATGATGCGAGCTTTCTGAAAACTTCCATTACGGACGCGGAGTCTTCTCCCTCGAGGATGAGGGCCTCCCTCCCGAGGTCGGCGGCACGGCAGACGGTGACGCCGTTTCTCCTTCCCTCCGGAATCCAGATCCCCCGCTTTTCGATTTCCACGCCCAGGGGCATCCTGCCCGCGGGGCAGACCTGCAGGTGGAGATGGTCCGGCGCGGAGGCGCCGCACTTCGCGCCGTTGTAAAGAACCGCCCAGTCGGGACCGAGGTCCGCCATGAGCCGCAGGAACGACTCGATGACCGGCTCGATCAGCTGGGCGCGGTGGTCGACGTGCGAGACGGTATAGTGAAAGGGGAAAACGGGCATGGGATTGCAGAGGATCAGGAACTCCCCCCGGTAAAAAACCCCCGCCTGGTGCTCCGGCAGATTCTCCAGGCAGAGAAAGCACGGGCGGTTCCGTATGGCCTCGGCACTCAGAACGGCCGTGCTGCTCGAAATCCTTCCGGGGTTGAACTGAAGACGGATCGTCGATTGCCGGCAGGTCACTTCCCTTTCCCTGACGGCTTTCAGGTGTTCGTAGCCTTCCCGCAGATTCATCCAGCTTTTCTTCTGTTCCGAGAGGAGGTCCAGGCAGAGCTCCGGCAGCCCGCGCCCGCCCGGGCTTCCGTCGAAGGCCGCAAACACCCTCGGCGGCGCGAGAGGGTGTCTTGCGGCAGGCCCCAGCTTTTTATAGCCGATGAGATGGCCGACGGTCGTCTTCCCCATGGTGAAGGGCTCTTCCCGGACGAACTGGAAACCCTCCTTCCGGTAAAATCGGAGCGCCCTGCGGTTCCGGACCATCACGCCGACCCAGATTTCTGTGATCCCCCTTTCAGCGGCGTATCGTTCGGCCGCTCCGGTGAGACGCTTCCCGATCCCCCGGCCCTGATAATCCGGCAGGAGATAGAGGGCCGCGAGATAGAGACGTTTTTCTTTCCCCTCGAAGAAGAGTCTCGCGTACCCCGCCAGGCAACCGTCCGCCTCGGCGACGTAGCCCGTCGTCGAGGGATCGGCCAGGAGCGCCGAGAAAGACCCGGCATCGTAGTGGATGTCGAAATAGGTGCTGAGGTCGCTTTCGGGGATGAAAGCGCGGTAGGCGAAGATCCAGGACCGCCAGGTGATCTCGCGCAGGTCATCCAGGTCTCCTGCAGACCAGGGACGGATGATGATTTCAGCGGCTCTCAATTATGCTCCCCGATTCATTCGCTGACGGGCCCGGATTTCCGCTGTGCGGACCCCGTCCTTGAAGGCGTCGTTGCGGTTGGCTTCCTCGATGGTAAGGGACGCGTCGGTGTTACCGGACCAGCGCCGGCACCAGTAGAGGTTTTCGTAGATTCTCCCGATCCGGTATTCGCGGCAGATCCTCAGGGCCGCGGCATAATCCTCTCCGTAACTGACATCGGGAAACCCGATCTTTCTCATCAGGGAGGTGTTGAAGGCGCGGGGGGCCCCGAGACCGTTGACGCGCAGGGCGTTGTTGCGACCGTTTTCATCGGTCCATTCCCGGTGGTCGACGAGACCCGGCGGGATGACCTGAAGGTCGGCGTCCACGACGGTGTAGGAGCCGATGACCATGGCGGGGTTGTCCCGGTGAAAAAGGTCGAGGATTTTCTGAAGCGAGTCAGGGCCGCTGTAGAGGTCGTCGGAGTCGAGCTGCACCGCATAGCGTCCGCAGGCTTCGGACAGGAGGGCCTTGTTCCAGCAGCCGCCGATGCCCAGGTCGCGCCGGGCGGGGACGACGTGCCGGAGGGAGGGATGACGACGGGCGAGTTCGCCGAGGACGGCTGTGGTCCCGTCCGTCGAGTGATTGTCGACGACGATGACGTTGAAGGGGTATTTCGTTCGCTGGGAGAGGGCGCTCTGCACGGCACCGGCGATCGTTTCCTTCCGGTTTCGAACGGGGATCACAACGCTCGCCTCCACCGGAAAGGGGTAGGGTACCCGCTCCACCGCCCTGAAACGGGGCGCCAGGTAAGCGCCGATGGCCTTCAGATATTCCGTGAAGACTTTCTCCATCTCCTTCTGGCGGGATTCGTTGCGCCGATCGACGTAGGAGAAGATCTTTTCGATATGAGCCGCCCCGTCGTCGACCCCCGCCGTGTAGAGGGGCTGACGGATGTGATGGACGGCGTGGTCGATGGAGACCTTGAGGCGAAGATCGTAGAGGCCGGCGAATTCGACCTCGGGGATATCCCCGTGTTTCCGGAGGGCCTCACGGATCGCGGCGACGGAGAAGAGCACCAGGGGGCCGAAGTCGAAGTCGTCCCGGACGCTGCCGGGCTGATAGTCATTGAGCGGGTGAGGGGTTTTTCCGGTTCGAGAGAGTTCATAAAAATCCGAGTAGACAACGCCCGCCCCCGTGGTCCCGGCGACTTCGCAGAACCGGTCCAGGGCGTTCTCCCCCGGAAGAAATTCCCCTGTCCGCGGTGAGAGAAAAAGAAGATAGGGCGTCTGGCACGCCTCGAGGATCAGGCGAAGTCCCCGGCTCGATGAGAAATCAGGGGCCGCAAGGCTCCTGCATCGGCGACCCGCGAAACGCACCGTCTCCGGGCAGGGGACCAGAATCTCCTCGGCGGGACCGGCGGCAGAAAAGACGGCCATGTTTTTTTCGAAATGGGGCTCTCCGCTGTAGGGGGCAACCACGGTCAGAGGCTTCACGTTTCCATCCCCGGCGACGGGTCGGCGTCAGGTATCATTACGGGTCATGCCTTTCCGGGCGGCTCGGATGTTCCCAAAACTTGCCCGGTGCCGCCGGATTGCGGCCTCTCAAAAGGCCGAACCACGGCGGCGGCTCATTTCAGTTTGAACTCCACCCGGCTCTCGGGCACTTCTTCTTTCCTGGAGGGCTCGAGGGATTTCGGCTCGACGACGAAGATCCGGTCGGGCGTGACCTTTCCCGATTCGAGGATGAAATCCTTCACGTTTTCCGCACGTTCCGCACCGAGGAGCCTCAGGTCGCTTTCACTCACCCGTGCATGGGTCAGGATGAGCTTTTCCATCTCCGCCGCGGGAAGGGTTTTCGCCATCCCGATAATGTTCCTCGGTTTCGGGAATTTCTCCCTGTCATACACCATGGCGAGATACTTCCCGTATTCCTGAGGCGCGATCTCCACGTTTTTCACCGGCACGGCCGGCTCGCCCCTGCGGATCATGTCGTTGAGTTTCAACGCCTTCATTTTCTGATCTAAAATCGTCCGTTTGAGCCCTTCCCTGTCCCTCTCGGGGTCGACATAACCCTCGATGTCCATTTTGAGGACGGGTCGTTCATCGAGGGCTTTGACGAGGATATTCAGCTTTTTCTCGGCGGCCTCCGTGATGTCGGCGCTTCCGGGGGCGAACACCACGTAGCCCAGTTCTTCGCCGCCTCCGAAGAGGGACCCGAGAAGGGCGAAGGGGGCCGTGACGGCCTTGGTAATGAGGTTGACGATGACCTGCCATACGATGGGCCAGACGCTGAATTTCGGGTCGTCGAGGCTCCCCGAGAGGGGGACATCGAGGTTGATCCGGCCGTTGCGGTCTTTGAGCAGGGAAACGGCGGTTGTGACGGGGAGCTTGATGGCGTCGGGGCTTTCCACCTTTTCCCCGAAGGTCAGCTGATCGAAGAAGAATTTGTTCTGGGCGGTGAGCTTGTTGCCCTCGATCAGGTACTTCACGTCGAAGGTCAGTTTGCCTTTCGCGATGGTGTATCCCAGATACTTGATGGCATAGGGTGTGGCGGGGCTGAGTTCGATGTCCTTGAAGGAGACATTCATGTCCACGTAGCGGTCCTTGATGAGGGGGTTGATGGTGCCCGTGATGTCGATCGGGGAGCCCCGGCCGAGGTTTCCCCGGAGCTCGACCTTCGCCCTCGAGATCTCCTCGGAGGAAAGTCCCGTGACGCTCCCGGACATGTTGAGCATCTTCACCGTGTAATTCGGCTTGATGAAGAGGTCCGTGAAGTCGATGGTCCCGCCCTGGAGGGTCACCTTGCCGACCTTGATGTGACGGACGGCCTCCTCGTCCTTTGCGGGTCCCCTTTCCTCTTTCACCGGTTCCGCCGGTTTTTCGGCCTCCTCCGGTGACTTTTCCTCCCCTTCCTTCCCGAAGATCTGCTGCACGTTTCTCGTCCCGTCGGGATTGATGATGATGCGCGCGTAGAAATCGGTGAGCGAGATGCCCCGGATATCGACAAACACCGGGTTGTAACCGGCATTGAGCTGATCGAAGTAGAGGGATTTCCACTTGAGAAAGTCATTGGCATGAACCCTGTCGATGGTGGCAAAGTCGGCGACTGAAATGTTGCCGGCGTATTTCAGCGCCGGCGCACCCCTGTCGTCCTGGGCCACATGAAGGGTCCCCTTCGTAGAAAGGCCGCCCCGGGTCACGTTGATTTTCGCTTTGTCGGCGATGTAGGGCTGGAAGGCCCGGAGGGCGATATTCTTCACGTCGATGTCCATCTCGGCCGAGAGCGGTTCGATGCCGACGGGTCCTTTCACGGAAACGGTTCCTTTTGGATCGATCGTCATCGCGAGATCCAGGGAACCTTTGCTGCCCTTGTCCGTGGATATGTTTTCCGCCCTGACATTCAGCGAATCGATCCTGATCGTGGCCGTCTCCTCGGGGACCATGTCGATGAAGGTTACTTTCCCACCCTCCAGTTTCCATGAATCGATGCGGGCGGATAACGGTTTTTCGGCCTTCTTTTCTGCTTCTTGTTTGCCGCGGGCCGGAACGGGTCCGGGGTAAACCAGCTCCCCTTCCCTGGTTCGCCGGAGGACGACCTCGGGCGACTGGAGTGTTACGCTGGAGAGGTGGACGGCCGGCACGAGCGGCTCCAGTGAGGCGATGGCGATTTTGAACGACGGGTAACGGAGGATCTTGTTGTTCCGGAGGTCATCGAGGGCGGTATTTTTCAACTCTACATTCCCCGTGATTTTCAAGACCGGCGGCTTGTTCTTGAACCGGGTGAAAGAGAGGTTCGCCGTTGTGTCGAGGACCGCCGACACAATCTTGAAGTTCGTCTTCACGGGGATGTATCTCGCGTAGAAGGGGATGTCGAGGTCCTGAATCCGGATGTCGAAAGTCGTTTCAAGCGAATCCTCAAAGGGTTTTGTTTTCCCTTCCAGCTTGAAGGGGTTCCCGTTGATGACGGCTGAAAATTTTGGCTCCGTATAGTCGTCGATATAGTAGGCGAGGTCGGAAACGAAGGGGATGGAGAGGTTGAGTTCCCTCACGGTGTGATTCGTATCCTTCGGCCCGTCCCAGAAATCCACGCTCCCGTTGATGATATGGATATTGTGGATCAGAAAACGGGGGAGCGGTTTTTCCTCCTCCGGCTTTTCCTCCGTCGGGATGAGGTCCGAGAAATTATAGGATTCATCCACGTTTCTCGAGACATGGAGGTAGGGGTTGGTGAGCCGGATTTCCTTGAGCACGGGGGCCCGCAGGAGAACGGACTGGAGCAGTTCGCCGTTCAGGTAGAGGTCGTCAAAGGAGATGAAATTCGTCTTGCCGTCCCGTTCTTTGACGGCGAAACCTTTCAGGGTGATGGAGAGGGTGTAGGGGTTGATCCGGACCGCCTCGATGCCGACCTCCCGGTGGAGCGCATCGGAGAGTTTCTCAAGGAGCATCGGCTTGACGATGGGGGGGAGAACGAAGAATCCTGTGATTCCGACGAGGGCCAGAATCACGGCGAAACCGATGAGGATCTTCTTGAAGCGGCTCATGGGCGACCTCCTTCGCTGATTTCGATCTCGGGGGTGACAGCCGATGGGAAAGGCTACGTTTGCTCCGGTTTCAAGGTGTCAAAAAGAAAAGAAATCCGCCGGGCCCGGCGCCCCGGGGGCTGCGGATATCCGTTTACGGGGAATCGGTTCTTCGATAATGAAGTTGAAGACATCGCTTTTTATAATATAGCACATTTTGAGAAGGGAATAAAAAGTTTTACCGGCGGGACGGGGTGTCCTTCCGTGAGATGCTGTCCCGGCACCGGCACGAAAGATCCTCCAGCCGGTGAAGTGCCTTCGAGTATCCTGCCGCCCGGATGAGGATGTCCAGTCCGGCGGGGATGTGCCCGAGGAACTCCCGGAGGTTCTTTTTCAGAGCCAGAAAACCGTAGGCACCGAGGGCCTGCATGAGCCTCTGGGCCGATGCGTCCCAGAAGATCTTCCGGTAGGTCTCCCGGCCCACAGGGCTTTTGGACAGGTCGTGATAAAAAGAAAGGAGATCCAGCCGTTCCCCGTCGTCCAGGGCCATGTAAGGGTCGCAGAGGAGAGACCCCAGATCGTAGAAGGGGGTGCCGAACCGCATCCCCTGAAAATCGATGAGCACGGGTTCGCCGTCCCGGATCATGACGTTCCGGGACTGGAGATCCCGGTGCACGAGAGAACACTCTGCCCTCATGAGCCTGCCGGCGAGTGCCGCGAGTTCCTCTTCCAGAGAATCGCGTTCCTCCGGTTCGAGTTCGATGCCGCAGACATTGCGGACGCAATGTTCCATGAAATAGTTCCGCTCCCAGCGGTAGAGATCGGTTCCGAAGGGCTCCATCAGCGGCAGGTCGCGCAGGGAGAAGGAATCGACGGGGAAGGCGTGGAGCTTCCGGACGGCTTTGAGGGTCTCCCGGTAGAGGGCCGTTCTTCTCTGCGGGTCTGCGCCTTTCAGGGAATGGAGGTCTTTCTCACCCAGGTCTTCCATGAGGATGAGGTGATGAAGCGGGTCGTGCGCGAGGATGGAAGGCACGGGAACGCCGATCCCCCGGAGAAAACCGGCGATGGAGGCGTACAGCCTGTTCTCCCGCCGTTCGGGGCTGTAGTCCATGACGATGAACCTTCCCGCCGGAGCGCTTGCGCGGTAAAGATCCCTCTCCGACCCGCCCCGGTGGATGAGTTCGAGTTTCAGCGGGGTGCGGCGATCCAGGCTCAGGGCATCCCGCGCAAAGGCCATAAGCCCTTCATGACGCGGCCACAGGGCTCTCATGCTTTCGTACTCTTCCGGTGAGCCGATGTCGTGCCATTGCCCCTCGTCGATGACAACACCACGGATGGAACCCGGTTTTTCCGTGAGGCTCCGGAGGAAGGGGAAAACCACCGATTCGATCCTTCCCGCTTCGAGGCCCTCGAGAAAGGAAGTCTCCACGGCGTAGACGCCCGCGAAGAGGCAGCTGCGGATCCCCGGTCTTCCGAGCAGGTGTCTCAGGTCGCAGACGGCGCCGTCGCCGTCGATGTTCACGTTGAGAAGCGGTCCGCTGCTCCTCAGGGCCAGGGTCACCGCCGGTTGCATCCTCCCGTGTTCTTCCAGAAGCCGCTCCAGGGGAAGGTCGGTGATGACGTCGCCGTTGTAGCAGAGGATGGCCTCGTCATCCGTCAGGAGGTCCTCGATGTTTTTGAGGCCCCCCGCCGTGTCCAGGAGGACGGGTTCGTGGCGGAAGATGATGGGCACTCCGCGCCAGGAGCTTTCCGGGAACTTTTCCCTGTACACCTCCGGCCGGTGATGGGTGTTCACGATGAACCGCTCCACGCCCGTCCTGAGGAGATGATCCATGGCGTAGGTGATGATGGGACGGCCGCCGATTTCCAGAAGCGGCTTGGGGCATTCTTCCGTCAGGGGCCGGAGCCTTGTCCCGAGGCCTGCGCCCAGGATGAAGGCCGTTTTGAAGCGATGTTTTCGGGGAGGTTTCTTCATGGTTTTTTCTTCCCGAATTCCGGGTCGATCCGGACGAGGGCCGTCACGATGAACCCGGGGATCGTGGCGGCCATGACCCAGAGGAAGTAGTTCTGGTAGCCCAGTTGTTCCTGGAGCCACCCGCTGAACATGGCCGGTATCATCATCCCGAGGGCCATGATTCCCGTCGAGATGGCGTAGTGGACGGTCCGGTATTCGCCCTCGGAGACCATGATCATGAACATCGTGTAGGCCGTGAAGCCGAAGCCGTAGCCGAACTGTTCCACGGCTACGGCCAGGTTGATCAGGTGGAAGCTTTCGGGCATGGCCTGCGAGAGATAGACGAAGACGAGGTTCGGCAGGTGCATGACGCAGACCATGATCCAGATCCAGAACTTGAGCCCCTTCCGGTAAACGGCGTACCCGCCGAGGAGCCCCCCGGCCATCAGGGCGATGACCCCCACCGTGCCGTAGATGACGCCCACCTCGTGTGTCGTCAGCCCCAGCCCCCCTCCGGAGCGCGGGTCGAGGAGAAAGGGCGCGATGATCTTCACGAGCTGCGTCTCGGCAAGCCGGTAAAAGAGAAAGAATGCCAGGACGGTCAGGATGTCCTTTTTCCTGAAGAAAAGGCCGAAAATGCGGAGAGATTCCCCGATCAGGGACGACGAGGGGCTCCTTGCGGCCGGACGGTCCGAAGGCGGGGCCGGAAGGGCGAAGCAGTGGTAGATGCACAGGGCCGCCATGGCCGCCGCCGCCGCGAAGAGGGTGATCGCCCAGGCCGTTGGAATGTCGCGGCCGCTTCCCTCGAGACAGCCGGCGAGAATGACGAGACCGCCCTTCGTGGCGATCGTGGCGATACGGTAGAAGGTGGTCCGCACCCCGATGAAGGCGGCCTGCAGATCCTGGGTCAGCCCCAGCATGTAGAACCCGTCGGCCGCGGTGTCGTGGGTTGCTGAACTGAAGGCCATGATCCAGAAAAAGGCCAGGGTGTACTGGAAGAATCTCGACGCGGGGATCGTGAGGGCGATGCAGGCGAGGGAAGCCCCGATGAGAAGCTGCATCAGGAGGATCCAGTAGCGTTTCGTCCGGAAGAGATCGATGAAGGGACTCCAGAGCGGCTTGATGACCCAGGGAAGATAGAGCCAGCTCGTGTAGAGGGCGATGTCGGTGTTGGAGATGCCAAGCCGTTTGTAAAGGACGACGGACACCGTCATGGCCAGGATGTAAGGTATTCCCTCTGCGATGTAAAGGGTGGGGACCCAGGTCCAGGGGTTTCGTGAAGGGGGTGTCTGTGCGGCCATGAACGTTTTTCTCAGTAGATTTTCTGGATCCCGGCTCCCCGGAAGTAATGTTTCAGGATGAACGCCGCCCGGAAGCCTCTATCCGCCATGACGGCCGCCCCGATCTGGCAGAGCCCCACGCCGTGACCCCAGCCGGCGCCGTGGAAGACAAAACCCCCGGCCTCTTCCTTCTTCCGGACGGTGAAGGCGCTGCTCAGAAGGTGGCTCCTCGAGAGCCAGCGCCGGATTTCCAGTTCCTTTCCGACGATGACGCTCTTCCGGCTCCCGGCGATTTTCAGTTTTGAAATTCGCCCCGATGGCCCGCGCCGCAGCGGGATGACCTCCCGGAGCGCCCCGAAGTCGAGGCCGGATTTCTCCCGCAGGATTTCTTCCAGCTCCCCCGCGGCGTATTCCACGGTCCAGCGGAAAAAGTCCGTCGTTTCACGGTCCGTGAGAGGCAGGATCCGCCGGAGGAGATTTTCGTCGTTTGTGTTGCAATAGGCATCGGGATGGGAGAGGAACCATCCTGCGGCTTCCTCTTCCGTTCGGATCGGACGGTACGGAGTCCGGGCGTCGGGCACGCTTTTCAGGTAGGGGACGTCCCGCTCTTCCCAGGCGGTGCCGAAGTCTTCCGTCAGACCACCGCAGGCCTTGGAATAACGGGCATCGCAGATTTCTCCGCCGAAGGTCAGGCAGAGACCTTCCGTGTCCCGGACGGCGCGACGGGGGTTCTGTGACGACAGGCGGTCAATGCCCTGGTAGCGCTGGCAGTGGTCGTCGGCGCAGACATCGAAGAGGTCGTGGTCCTCCCGGTCGTACCAGCGGATGAACGTTCCGGGGGTGTCCCCGGCTCTCACCGCGGCTGTCTTCCCGGAAGATTGCTTTCTGTCCAGGGACGCCAGGAGCCAGCTTCGAGAAAGGATGGCGTGAGCCTTGAGAAACTCCGGAGGCGCTGCATCGTTCATCTCCGATGCGATCACGCACGCGAGATAGTCCTCGAGAGGGATTTCGTTGACGGCCGTCAACGTTCCATCGCCGCGCGGCCGCAGGACGAGATCGCCCGCGAAGGTCTGGTCCTCTTTCCTCTCCCAGTGGAAACGGCTTCCGACGGTCACCGAGGAGAGCGTGAAAGTCGAGCCTGTTTCTGCTTCGAGACGGATCAGGGGAAGACGGGCGGCGTTCATGCCGTCGGAATCGGTAAGCTCGACGGTGCCGCCCGCGGCCCGGGCGGTGAAAGGTCCCGAGAAGGGGCCGAAGCCATCCCCGAGAAAAACTCCGTTCAGGCAGCCCGAAACCTCCCTCTCGCGGTCCATGATGCCCACGGTGATATTCGGCTGTTTTCTCACTGGCTCCGTCAGAATCCCTTCAAGGAGATGCCGGGAAGGCAATGCAAAGACGGCTTGAAACTATTACTTTTTTGGAAAGATTGTCAATTGAAGAGTTGTCCTTCACGGTGCGCCCTCCCGCGTTTATACCCGGCAGGCCCTTGCGGGGTTTTTGAAAAATTCGGTGGATTTATTGGTTGAAATAGAACAGAATACCTCCATTTTAGACAAAGGTAAGCGACCATGGCGATGAATGAAAATCGTACCGAAAACGCCGAAGCCGAAAGACCGCAGGGGGTCTTGTCTTTCCTGACGTGGCCTTTCGCTGCGACGGGCAGGAGCTTCATCGGCTGGGTCAACCACATGGGAGCGGCGACGATCTTCCTGCTCCTCGCCTGCCTCAAGGTCTTCCGGCCCAAACAGCTGTCCAAGATCATCCAGCAGGTTTATTACATCGGGGCGAGCTCCATCCTCATCATCATGCTGGTGAGCCTCTTCACCGGGATGGTCCTCGGATTGCAGTCTTACCACGCCCTGGTGAAATTCGGCGCGCAGGGTTCCCTCGGCACGCTGGTGGCGCTTTCTCTCGTCAGGGAACTGGGACCGGTGCTCACGGCCATCATGATCACGGCCCGGGCCGGTTCGGCCATCACCGCGCAGATCGGCATCGAGCGCATCTCCGAGCAGATCGACGCCCTGGACACCATGCGGATCGATTCCCTGAGCTACCTCATCAGCCCGAGGGTCGTCGCCTCGATCATCAGCTTTCCCATCCTCACCGCCGTTTTCGACCTCATCGGCATCTTCGGCGGTTATGTCTCGGGCGTGCTGCTTCTCGGGGCGAACGCCGGCGCCTATTTCTACCGCGTGCAGGAGAGCCTGGAGCTGAAGGACGTCACCGACGGTTTTATCAAGGCGGTGGTCTTCGCCGTGATCGTCGCCCTCGTCTGCTGTTACCAGGGGTATTTCGCCCACATGCGCGAGGACAGCCGCGGGGCCAAAGCGGTGGGTCTGGCCACGACATCCGCCGTCGTGCTTTCCTGCGTGCTCATCTTGGTGGCGGACTACATCGTGACTTCCCTTTTGATCTGAGGAGACATGGAACAGCCTTTGATCGAGTTCAAAGACGTCACCAAGCGCTTCGGACCGCGGACGGTGCTCGACCGCGTGAACCTGCAGATCTTCGAGGGGCAGGTCACCACGATCATCGGACTCAGCGGCGCGGGGAAGAGCGTGCTCATCAAGCATATCATCGGGTTGCTCCGGCCGGATGAGGGGCAAATTCTCTTCCGGGGGAAACCCCTCGGCGAAATGTCGAAAGCGGAGATGGACGAGTGCCGTGCCGGGATGAGCTACATGTTCCAGGACAACGCCCTCTTCGACTCCATGTCGGTCTATGATAATGTCGCCCTGCCGCTCCGGGAGACCACCAACCTGAAGAAGGCGGAAATCGACCGCCGGGTCATGGCCCGGATCGAGCAGACGGAACTCCTCGACGCGATCCACAAGTACCCGTCGGAGATTTCAGGCGGCATGCAGAAGCGGGTGGCCCTGGCGAGGGCTCTCGTCACCGATCCCCGGATCGTGCTCTTCGACGAGCCCACTTCGGGGCAGGACCCGATCCGGAAGAACGCCATCCTGGGCATGATCGCCGAATACCAGAGACGGTTCGGCTTCACGGCGATCCTCGTCAGCCACGAGATTCCCGATGTGTATTTCATCTCCAACCGCATCCTCGCCCTCTACCGGCAGAAGATCGTTTTCCAGGGCACCCCGGAGGAACTCGAGCTGTTCGAGCACCCCTTCAAAGACGAGGTCATCCAGAGTCTGGAAGGGCTGCAGCAGGAATTGTCCAGTCTCTACTCGAGGCGGCAGTTCAAGGTCCGTTACTATACGCAGCTCAAACGGGATACGTCGGAGAAGTCCTATGTCATTGCGTTTTTCACGCTGGAGGGGATGAGCGGTCTTGTTGCCGGCCTGGGCCACGACGCCGCCCAGGAAGCCGTACGGTGTATGGGTGTGCTCATCGACAAACACTTCGGAGCCGTCGGGGGCTTTTCTGCACGCCGTGGCGTGAACGAATTCATGACGGTGCTCCCCTATTCGGATCTCTCCGAAGCCGGGGAGATCCTGAAGAATTTTGTCCAGGATTTCAGTGGACAGGGCATACGGGACATTTCGGCGCAGGCCATCCGTCGGGCGGCATCCGGGGAGTGTGTTGAATTCACCATCCGTGCCGGGCTGGCCCAGGGCCGGCCCGCTGCCGGTATGGACGCCGTTGTGGAATCGGCGAAGGCGCGGCAGCAGGAAGTCGCCCGTTTACAGTGTGACGTATCAAAGGGGTGAGAAAATGAAAAAATACGCCATGGAAACCGTCGTGGGCATTTTCGTTGCATTCGGGATCCTCGCCATCGGCTACATGACCGTCAAGCTCGGTCATGTGACCCTCTTCGGAGACGACACCTACCCGCTCTACGCACGGTTCACGTCGGTGACCGGTTTGAGGGCCGGCAACCCCGTCAACATGCTGGGGATCGAGGTCGGAAAGGTGGAATCACTCGGGATGGACCAGGACAATCTGCAGGCGGTGGTGAGAATGAAGATCCGGAAGGACATCAAGATCTATGACGACGCCATCGCCTCCATCAAGACCGAGGGGCTGATCGGCGACAAGTATGTCAGCATCGACCCGGGCGGGGGCGGGTCTCTCCTCGCACCCGGTGGAACCATCACCCAGACGCAGCCGGCCGTGGATATCGCGGACCTCGTGGGCAAATACGCCTTCGGGGATGTGAAAGATACGAAAGATACAACAAAAGAAAAGTAGGTCATACCGGCCGGAGGGACGAACAATGAAAGCAGGATATGTCGGACTGGGGCTGCTGATCCTCTTTTTGTGTGCCGTGCCGGCTTTCGCCGGCGCGCCGCTCGATACGGTTCAGATCAATGCCAACAGGGTGCTCGACGTGCTGCGCGACCCGAAGCTCAAGGCTCCGTCGGCCAGGGAGGCCAAGAAGAAAAAACTCGAGGCCATCTACTCGGAGATGTTCGACGAAGTCGAGCTCTCCAAGCGGACCCTGGCCCGGAACTGGAACAGGCTGAACGACGCGCAGCGCAGGGAGTTCGTTCATCTCTATCACCAGGTTCTGGAAAAGGCCTACATCGACAAGATCCTTTCCTACACCGACGAAAAAATTGTTTTTGACAGGGAAATCACCATCTCCCCGAACCTGGCCGAGGTCCACACGAGGATCATCACGGCCTCGAAGGAAATCCCCATCGCTTATCGGGTCATCCTGAGCGGCGGCGCCTGGCGGGTCTACGATGTGGTCGTCGAGAACGTGAGCCTGGTCCAGAACTATCGCACCCAGTTCAACGAGATCCTGGCGAAGAACACACCCGAGCAGCTGCTCGAGATCCTGCGGAAGAAGGTCAAGGCGTCATAGGACACCTCGGTCCGGCATATTGAAAAAGGCTGAAGGGATCTTGCCTGTTTTGAGACATTCCTGGATTGCGATTTTCTCCTTCGTCCTCCTCTGCCTGGGGTGTGCCCACAGCCCCCAGCCGGTTTCCCCTTCCCCGTCGGCCGAATCGTTTCAACTGCGGCTGATTTCGGACGACCCGGGGTCGCAACCCCCGGGAGCGAACGTCCCCGGAGGGCCGCCCCCTTACGGTGGGAACTACACCGATGAAGACGAAGGCTTCGATGACACGGGGGAAGAACCCCCGGTGGTGGACGTGGGAAAGATCGCGGACCCCCTGGAACCCTACAACCGTGCCATGCACGAGTTCAATGACCGGCTGTACTTCTGGGTGATCAAACCCCTCGCGGAAGGGTACAGCAAGGTCGTTCCCGAGCCCGCCCGGATCAGCGTCAGCAACTTCTTCTCCAACCTCTGGACCCCCGTTCGCCTTGTGAACTGCCTCCTCCAGGTGAACCCGGTGGGGGCCCTCACGGAACTCTTCCGCTTCATGATCAACAGCACCGTCGGCGTCGCGGGGCTTTTCGACCCCGCCTCGAGCGAAGAGATCAACCTCCAGGAGCAGGACGAGGATTTCGGCCAGACATTGGGGTTCTATGGCATCGGGCAGGGGTTTTACTTCGTCCTGCCGGTCCTGGGGCCTTCCAGTCCGAGAGACGCCATCGGACGCGTCGGTGATTTCTTCACCTACCCCGTCTCCTACCTCGACCCCTGGTACGTCTGGACGGCCGTCCGGGGTTACCAGGCGATAAACGATGTGTCCCTGAGAATCGGTGACTACGAGGCGCTGAAAGACGCGGCCATCGACCCCTATGTGGCTTTCCGGGACGCCTACGTGCAGTATCGTCAGAAGAAGGTCGAGGCGAAGGGGACGAAACCGAAGCCCGTCCAAGAAAAAGAAACCGGGGGAACCCGTGTCGCACCGGAATCATCACCCATGAAACGTTTTTACCCGTAAGACCGTGAAGGACCCTGACAGGCGGATCAGCGCAAATGAGAAGCCCGATCGCGTGGGGCCGCGGTTAGCCCTCGTTGCGGGACTCCTCGGCGCCGTCGACTCCCTCTACGGGGTCTACGACGCTGCCAAGAAGGGGTAGCTCCGTAGCCGCTTCATCATCGCCCCGGATGGCGTCATCCAATCCCTGGATATGGCGGACGCTCCGACGGGAAGACGTGTTGCGGGGATTCTTCACCGGTTGACGGCCTTCAGGAGTCACCGAGCCTCGGGGCGCGTGATGTCCTGCGGATCAGAGCCCGGCAGGCCGGTGCTACCAGCCAGGGACGAGTCACGCAGGCCGGAGAAACCCTGGAAGCCCCCCGAGGTCTTTTGGGCGGGCGAATCCCGCGTCCCTTCCTAAACGGGAAGGGTTTTCCTTCACGTCCCCGGCACCGCGACAGCGGTTCGTTGAACCGGTCGATATGCGGTCCACGGTCCAGGCACCTGTATCGGAGGTAGTTTTTATGGGTCTTACCCGCATGTATCTTGCCAGTCGTTACTGGCGTTTCGGGCGTGCAGACGGATCGGTCATCGCTGAAAAAATCAGGTTGAGGCGTGACGGCACGATCGAGGGCTATGTCCACCCCAACGAAGCCCGCTGGAGATTGGAGATGGGCATACTCTATTTCTGCAGAGAAGACGGGGTGGTCAGCACAAGATTCGGCATTGATCGGCTGGAACCGGCTCCGGCAGTCTTGTCGGGACGATTTCTTTTCGACGAGAGGATTACCCATACTCTCACGGAGACCGGGAAGGTCCCATTGCCGATGCGCCGGGAGTTGCCATGGATACTCCCCGTGCGCCCGAATCTCGGACAGCCTCTTCTCCTCGATCCGGAAGGTCTCGTGCATTTCGAGATTACATTTGCGGGAACCTCTGCAAACCCGCCCCATCCGAATGATCTGTTCAGGATGCTCAAGGCCCCGAGTGCGTTCCAGCCCGCCTGGATCACCCTCACGCTCGGGCAGCAGGGGAAATCGATCGTACCGCTCCATCCGGCTGAGGTGATCGACATTGTGCCCTATTCAAAGGCCGACGACCACAACCCTCCACGATCCGCGCGAGAACATCAGTACCGGGCGGGATTCCGGTGGGAGGCGCGCGTTCGGATGGGACTGGATCCAAATGATGTCATTCGCCAAGGGGCATACGGCTGGCCGAGGCTCTTTGATATCCGATGGTGGCACCGTGGACAGACGCCGCAGACACTTCATCACGCCGTTTACGTCTGTGATCTGAGGGGGAAGGCCGGTTTTTCCTTCCTTCATGTCACGGATACCCACATCGCCGGCCGAAACGATCTCATTCCGGAAGTCTTGATGGAAACCCGGGGACGATGCGAGTCGAGACAGCTTCAGCTTCGCTACAACAACTTCAACGACAACTTGAGAGCGGTCGTCCGTTTTGCGAACCGCGAGAAGGTGGATTTCATGGTCCTCACGGGGGATATCGTCGATTTCTATCACGACGGGATTCTCGACTACAGCGCCGGTGTCGGCTTTTATCAGGATTACGAAGCCGGGGAAAGAGGGGAACGGGGCGGCTGGCTGGGCCTTCCTCCCCAGGCGACATCGAATGTCCGAAAATTCGTCGACATCATTACCGGCCTTGACGGCCGAGGGGAGGCACTGCGGTGTCCGGTCTTTTGCGTTCTTGGAAACCATGACTATCTGTTGATGGAATACCCCGTTTCTCTGGATGGCACCTTCATCGGACATCCGATTGCTCAGGTTCGAAAGCCCGATGCCTGGGGGCTGAGTGATGAAGAGGCGAACGAATTCGAATTTTGGAAGAGGCAGAAAGGAGACTCCCTGGCCGAACGGATGAAGAGAAAACGGCCGGGGCAGCATTTCGAGAGGCAGGGATGCGAACAGGGGCGCTGTATTCTTTACGGCAAGCCGGATTTCGTGCGTGTCAATTATTCCCAGTATCTCACCGAGATTTCCTACGACACGGACTTCGTCGTCCCGCTGGGAAAACACCGGCTGATCTGCCTGAACACGGGAGAGGATGTGGGGATTCCGGATTACGACCGTCTGATTCTGCACGAGATCGATCCGGACAGTCTTCCCGTCCTGCAGAGGCATTATCTCGATGACCAGTCTCATAACCGCGGGATTTTGCTTTCCCATTATGAAATGATCAATGAGGCGGTTCGGGAAGCGAAATCCGGCGGCGGGCTCGCACTGCTCTTCACCCATGCACCGCTTGTCCGTGAAAGAACTCCCGGGGATTATGACTCGAGCCGCGCCGACTGGAACCGTGGATCCGGCATGTCCGGAGACGAAATCTGCCTTTACGACCGGAGCAGAGAGAACGCCAACTCCATACCGGGCATGGACGGCGCCGTTGCAGAATGGGATTCAAGGATTCCCATCCCGATGGTGACGTGGCTTCAGACGGGCGCGGGCGGTCTGCACGCCGTTTTCTCCGGTCACAGCCACGATACGAGAGAATACAGGATGAGTAATGGAGTGCAGGTTTGCAAGGGAACCTATTCGGCGGATCTGTCGACGGCACCGAACAAGGAGGCGTGGCTGAAACAACACGGCCCGATTCAGTTCATCTCCGGTGCTCTGAAAAGCAGAACCTGTAGCTTCCGCCAGGTGACGGTCGAAGGAGATGCCCTGCGCACCGCCGGCATGCGGGAGATTCCCGGTTTCCATCGGGAGGATCATCGATCCCTCCCTTTTTTCTTCACCGCAAAATCAGTTGAGTTGGCGCGTTTCGGGGGTTATGAAAATCCGGCCCGCAACGATATCAATCCGGCCGTTCACCTGAACTGGGCCGGCGCCGTGCGCCATACCTTGAACGTATTGTGGGATCTCATGGAGAAGTACGAGCTCCAACGCCGGAATATCGAATACCTCGAGGCGGTCCTGCAGACCGAGGGCCGTTCTTCCATGCCGTCCGCCCTTCTCGAGAAACTGCAGCGCGTCGAGGCGGCTATCGAGAATGCCATCCCGAGATATGCGAGGATCATCGGAAAATATCCTTCCACGGATTGGTGGTACGACCCGCGCGATCCCGGCCTTCCCTACGGGCGCAGGAGAAATCAATTCTACGCGCTGTGCGCGGCGGGCCTCAACGAGTTCGGCCTGGATTTCGGCAGTCCGGAGAAAAACTCGCTCGATCTGCAGGTTCATTACAAGTGGGCTTGCAGACGGAGCGCCGATCGGCTGCAGGATGCGATTGAGGAAAAAGCGGGGATGCTCTTTGAGTTTGCCCGCAGCGGGTCGATCCGTCTGCCGGCGATGTGGTTTGCCAGTGAATCCATTCATCTTGCTCCCTGGTGCACGTGGGACAACCCCGCTCGTGACAGTCGAGACCCCTCTTTTCACCTTCGCTGGGCGCTCCAGCAGAGCCGGGATTCGATCATGAAGGATCTCTGCGAGAAGTACGAATTGGCTGCCGGATACCAGTATCAAACACGACAGAAGTCCGGGCTGCAGGAGTTTTATATCTACCATTCGATGCGGATGGCCGCGTGGGGCGCTTCCGCTGGGACCTTGGATGAAAAGCCGGACTCCGTTTATTTTGAAGCACAGGCTGCGCGTCTGAGGGCTTCGGTGGATAATGAAACCGAATGGGTGGTTGCGCTCATTCGGGATATTCGGCAGAGGGTGACCCAGATCGGATATTCCCTGGAGACCTCTGGGCCATAGAGGTTGGTTTCGGTACCGTGGCGCAGCATACCGGCAGTTGCCTGTTGAAAAACCGGTTGCCCGAGCCGGACGTTTAAAGCCCCCGGTGTTCCATCCCCGGGGCGGGAATACAAAGGCCTTTCTCTACATCCCCAGGTAGGCCTTACGGATCATGTCGGAATCCAGAAGTTCCCTGGCGCTGCCCGTCTGCACGATGCGTCCGCTCTGGAGCACGTAGCCGCGGTGGGCGATCTCGAGGGCTTCCTGGACCATCTGCTCGACCAGCAGCACGGTGACCCCGCTTCGGTTGATGGCGGGGATGGTCTCCATCATTTTCTCCGCCAGTGTCGGCATCAGGCCCAGCGACATCTCGTCGAGCATGAGAAGTTTGGGTCGTGACATGAGCCCCCGGGCGATGGCGAGCATTTGCTGTTCGCCGCCGCTCAGGGTCTCCGCGGTCTGATTCGCCCGTTCCCGGAGCAGGGGGAAGAGATCCAGCACCTCATCGAGGCGCCGCCTGATCTCGGCTTGGGATTTTTCGGTGTAGGCGCCCAGTGACAGGTTCTTCTCCACGGAGAGCTTGGCGAAGACGCGCCGCCCCTCGGGCACGTAACTGATGCCGAGCGTCAGGGTCTCGTGGGCGCGAAGCCGCGAGATGTCCCGGCCCTCGAAGCGGATCGTCCCCTGCAGGGGGTTGTTGAGGCCCACGATGGCGCGCAATGTGGTGGTCTTACCGGCCCCATTGGCGCCGACGACGGCCACCAGTTCGCCCGGCATGACCTCCAGGGAAACGCCGAAAACCACCGGCACGCCGTCGTAGCCGGCGTGGACATCGACCAGGCTCAGGATGGGTTCAGCCATGAGTGCCTCCCTCCCTGCCGGCCTGCAGACGGCGGCTGAATTTTGCGCCCAGGTAGGCTGAGATCACTCGCTCGTCGTGGATGATCTGGGCGGGGGGTCCTTCGGCGATCTTGACGCCGCCGTCCAGCACCACCACCTTGTCGGCGATAGGCATGATGGCCTCCATGATGTGCTCGACGATGAGCAGCGTTACGCCGTTTTCACGGATGCGCCGTATCAGCTCCAGCGCGCCCTTGACCTCTGTGGAGGTGAGCCCTGCCATGACCTCGTCGAGCATGAGAAGCTTGGGCTGTGCCGCCAGCGCACGGGCGAGCTCCAGGCGCTTCTTGATGCCGATGGGAAGATCGCCGGATATTTTTTCTGCAAAGTCGGCGAGGTTGCACATCCGGATGCAGGTCTCGGCCGTTTCACGGGCCTGAGCGCCGCCGGCGGCGTGCAGGAACGCGCCCACCAGCACGTTGTCCAGCACCGTCATGTCCTTGAGCGGTCGCACGACCTGAAAGGTGCGCACGGCACCCATGCGGGCGATGCGGTAGGGAGGAAGATCCGTGATGTCGACGCCGTCGAAGAATATCCGGCCGCCGCTCGGCTTCATCAGGCCCGAGATGCAGTTGAACAGGGTGGTCTTGCCGGCCCCGTTGGGCCCGATGAGCCCCACGATGGCGCCGGCGTCGACGGCGAAACTCACGCGGTCGTTGGCGACGAGTTCCCCGAATTTCTTCGTCACGTCACGCACTTCAAGCAGTGCCACGGGAGGCTCCTCCCTTCGCCTCGGCCGGCCGGCGGCCCGCCAGCTTGGCGATATCGCGGGCGATCCCCGTGATGCCCGCGGGTTGCTTAATGACAATGATGATGATCAGAAGCCCGAAGACGATCAGATCCACCCCGCCTCCCAGGCCGCCCCAGAGCGCCCGGGTGTACTCCTGCAGCGGGATGAGTACCGCGGCCCCGAGGAGCGGTCCCGCCAGGGTTCCCGCTCCGCCCAGGATCGTGACGAGCACGAACTTTATCGACATGTCGAGTGACATGACCATTGCCGGATCGACACGCAGGTTGTACTGCACGAAAAAGGAGCCGCACAGGGCGGCCAGCGCCGCTGAAAGGGCCATGGCCGCAAGCTTGACGATCGTGCTGTTGACGCCGAGGGATTCGGCCGTCTCCTGTCCCGCTCGCACGGCCCTCAGGTAGTAGCCGAACCGGTGGCCCTCGAGGAACCGCACGATGCCGAAAACGAGCACGAAGAGCCCCAGCGCGCAGTAGTAGTAGCCGGTCTTGGTGTCGTACCACATCATGTTCTTCAGCCCCTCCTCGATCACCGGGTAATCCAGCCCCAGCGCACCGCCCACCCAGTACCAGACCAGGAACATCCGGTTGAAGATCTCCACGATGGCGAAGGTGGCGATGGCGAAGTAGTGGCCGCTCAGCACCTTGAAGCAAGGATAGCTGATGAGCACAGCCACGACGGCGGCTGCCACCATGCCCGCGATCACCCCGGGCCAGGGGCTCATGCCGTAGGTGACGACGGCCATGCCCGCCCCGTAAGCGCCGATTCCGAAGAAGACCGAGTGACCGAAGGAGACCTGACCGCCGTATCCGCCGATAATGTTCCAGGCCTGCGACATGCAGGCATAGAGCAGGATCAGGATGAGCACGTGCATGAAAAAGGTGTTGCCCGCCACGGCGGGCACGGCCGGTATCAGGGCCGCCGCCGCCACGAGGGCCAGCCGGAAGAGGTCTTTTCGTTTCAGCGCGTTCATGAGGATCACCAGCCGAAGATACCCTTGGGCCGCAGGAACACGACGGCCAGGTAAAGGCCAAAGACGGCCACGTACTTGAATACCGGGGCGATGTAATAGCCGCTCAAGGCCTCCACCACGCCGACGAGGATCGCCGCCATCAGTGTCCCGGGGATACTGCCGAAGCCGCCCATGGCCACGCAGATGAAGGCGATGAGCCCGAACATGGTGCCCACCTCCGGGTGCACGGCGAGGGAGGTGGGCATGATGCCCCCGGCGATGCCGACGGTGGCCCCGCCGATGCCGAAGATCAGGATGTAGATCCGCTCCGTGTTGATGCCCATCAGTTCCGCCGCCTCGCGGTCCATGGCCGTGGCCTGGACGGCCCAGCCGAATCTCGTGCTGCGGATCATGTAGAAGACAAGGCCGATCACCAGGAGCGCCAGGACGGCCGTAACCAGCTGGGGCAGGGGCACGATCAGGCCGCCCAGTTGAAACGTCCTGTCGCCCAGCCAGGTGTCGGAGAGGATGCGGAAATTGGGCGTGAAGCGGTTAAGACAGAGGTTCTTGAGGAGCATGGCCAGACCGAAGGTCGCCAGTAGGGCCGAGAGCGGCGGTTTGCCGACGGTGTAGTGGATGATGAGTTTGTAGGTGAGAGCCCCCAGGATGAAAATGAGGGCGCCGCCCGCGAGGGTCGAAATCAAAGGGTCCACATTCGCCAGGAACCCCAGCCAGTAGCTCACGTACATGGCCACCATCACATACTCGCCGTGAGCGAAGTTGATGACGTCCATGACGCCCCAGATCAGGCAGAGCCCGAGGGCCACCAGGGCGTAGAGCATGCCGTTCAGTATGCCGTTGAGAAGTACCTGGAGCAGTGTGTCCATAGGAAAACTTGACCGGCGGATATCGTAAAGGTGCCGGAGGCCCGAAGACCCCCGGCACCTTTCTGGGTCGCAGCCACGCCGATGGAATCTACCGCTTGTCCCACGGCTTCATGGGGAAGACGACCTTCGTGTTCGCCTTCTCCCTGGGGAAGACCCTCTTGTACTCGCCGCCCTGAAGCTGGGTGATGATGCTCAGGGCCAGCTTGTTCTGGCCGCCCGGGGAGAAGGCCACTTTGCCGGACAGGGAGAGCGGGGAGGGCCACGTGTTGGCGTACAGGGTTTTGGCCACCACCTCGGGGTCAAGGCTCTTGGATTTCTCGATGGCCTGCGCCAGGACCAGGAGGGCTATGGTTTCCTGGATGCTGTCGCTGTCGTAAGGGACGCCGCCGGTCTTCGTCTTGAAGATCTTCTCCACCTCGGCGACGGCGGGCATGATGTCGGCGAACTGGGGCGAGTAACCCGTCGAACCCATGAAGTAGCTGGCGTCGTCGCCCAGCTGCTTGGCGATGACCGGGTCCTGGTAGCCGCTGCAGTAGTTGAGGCACGCTTTGGGGATCCAGTTCATCTTCTTCATCGTCTTGACCATCAGGGAGTAATCCGCCCCCAGCACGGCACCGAAGAGAGCGTCGGGGTTCTTGGATTTGAGGGTCTGCACCTCACTGTCGAGGTTGGTGGCGCCTGGGTTGAAGGGCACGTCGGCCACGACGTTGAAGCCGCCCTTGGCCGCCGCCTTCTTGGCTTCTTCGGCCGCGTGCTTTCCGAACACGGAGTTTTCATAGATGATACCGAGCGTCTTCAGATTGGCCTTCTTCTGGGTCTTGTTGAGCCACTTCAGGACCTCGACGAACTCATGGGACTCGACCTCGTCCGTGGAAGCCGTGCGGAAGAAGAATTTCAGGTCGCGCTGGGTCAGGGCCGCCGAGCTGGAAGCACCGCACATGAAGATCTTCTTGGCACGCTCCGCCACGAGACTCGCCGGCATGCTCACAGCGCTGTTATAGGCGCCGATGAGGCCCCACACGCCTTCCTGGTTGATCAGGCGCTCGGCTTCGGCTTTGCCCACGTCGGGCTTGCCCTGGCTGTCGGTGTGCACGAGCACGATCTTATAACCGCCGAGGAGGCCCGCCTGGGCGGCCAGGGGTACCTTGACATTGGGGTGTTTGTTGTTGATGATCTCGGCTGCCGTTTCCACCGCCGCCTTGCAGCGCTGGCCGGCGGTCGCCACGGGTCCGGTCAGGGGGAAGATCGTTCCGATTTTGATGACCTTTTCCTGGGCCATGGACTGCCCCGGTGTGACGCCAAGGGCCAGGCAGACAGCCACGGCTGCCACGAACAAGAGCTTGACGAATGATTTGCAGTAAGCCATAGACAACCCTCCTTAGTCTGATTGTTATTTCACCTGCGCTGCAAGGGCAGGACCAAGGCGCACGCGGCATCGGTCTTCGCAGGTGTGGTACGCTTGTGACAGGAACCTGTCTATATTGCAATGTGATAGGTTTACGAGCGAATTTCCGTGCACGGACTGTCCCCGCACCGGCTCGACATGGGACGATAGTTTAACCGTCTCCGTATGTCAAGGAGGTTTTAGGGCGGTATAAAAGGGGAAAGGGATCAACGGTCCTCGGTCTGAACCCCTTTCCTTTCACGAGGTTAACGGGTTATTTTTTCAGGTGAGATGCAGGATCGGGCAAACGATATGATTTTCGTCGCGCCGACAAGAGGAGAGTGTCCGGACCCGGAGACCCCGTCGAGGTCCTGATCGTGTCTTTGATCTTGACCTTCCCATCCTTGTCTTTGATGGTGAGCCTCCCTCTCCGTGATGACTGAGCATCGCTCTTGCGGCCTCGACGATCTGTTTTTTGATGTCATGAACGGTCGTGACACCGTCGCGGGCGTTGCTCCTGTCGATCCGCCTCTCGTTTTTCCGGCAAAAGATCGTGCAGTCCCGGCCCCTATCCGTGCATGGATCTTCGCTGGTTTCGCGTTCAGGGATGATTCATTTTACGGCTGATCTTCCGGGAAATAGATACGACAAACGTTTCATTTATTACATATTTTCTCCGGGCGTCGGCTAATGAGAGAGTATGAAAGGGTTCGTAAACGCGGGCGAGTCAAACCCATCCGCCCCCCTCAGCCGGAATACAAAAGGCCGCGGCTTTTTCCGTAACCCTTTGACGTTCATCGTCTGTCCTCAAATGCCAGAAAACGCCTCTATTCCGAGCTTCAGTCCCCATTTGACATAATCCTTGGAAAAGCGTAGTTTCCCTCCCGTATGCCGCTCGGGAAATTGAGAATATTCTTTCTGGCCACGAGACCGCAATTTCTGCTTCTTGCCGTGACGCTCGGTGTTCTCGGTGCCTGCATTGCCTGGTACGACGGCTTTTTTAATGTCTGGGGGGCCGCTCTCGCCGGCATCGGGCTTGTCCTGGCGCACGCCAGCTGCAACGCCCTGAACGATTACTTCGACTATAAAAGCGGGGTGGACAAGGTCGCGACCGTCACGCCTTTCAGCGGCGGCAGCGGACTCATCAAACGGGGGCTCCTGAAGCCGGAGGAGGTCTCCCGGCTCGGGACGGTGTGCCTCCTGCTGGCCTTGTTGATCGGCCTCTACTTCTGCGTGACGAAGGGCTGGCTTCTATTGCCGCTGATTGTCATCGCCACGGCCTGCGTCGTCCTGTACAGCCCTGTAATCCTCAAACGCCGCTGGCCGGAGTGGTCACCGGGACTCGGTCTGGGGATCCTTCCGGTCCTCGGCATGTATTTTTCCCAGACCGGCACCTATACCCTGCATGCCCTCATTGCCTCGGTCCCGTCCGGTTTTCTTGTCCATAACCTGCTTCTTCTGAACGAGTTTCCCGATATCGAAGCGGATAAAGTGGGGGGCAGAAAGACCTTGCCCATCACCATGGGCCGCCGGGGTGCGGCTGCCGTTTATACTGCCTTTTCCACCCTCACATATGTGTGGATCGTGGGTGCGGTCATTTTCAAGGCGATGCCCGTATTCACATTGCTGGCGCTGTTTACGCTGCCGCTCGCCATCAAAGCGATGGGGGGTGCATTTCGGAACGAAGACATGGATATTCTGATGCCGGCCATGGCCCGTAACGTTGTCGTCGTCCTCCTGACCCAGTTGTTTACGGCCGTCGGTTATGTTCTCTCCGGCCTGTTCAGGTTCTGAGCAGAACGAATAAAAAAATCCCCCTGACGGACTCGGCCTCCCTCCCGGACAGAGCATAAAAAAGGAGTTGAAGCGAAAGGCTTCAACCCCTTGATGATCATGGTGCCCTATCGAGGGCTGCCGTCAGGACCGTTCAGCGGTGTTCATCGGTCGCGGTTCTCGGAAAACGGGTCATACATCATCCTGTAAGCGGCCGCTATTTCCATGGGGTGGGCTAAATAGAATATGACTTCCCGATGGGATGGGATCGATTTTCTGATCTCCTGCATAAGGAAGGGCGTTGGTGCTCCCAGCGCGATCTTTACGGTGCGCCCATCGTCTTCCAGGATCAGCACATCGTGTTTGCAGACATATTTCCTGCCCAGCATGTCCTGCAGGGATGGGTTTACCCTGTTGCCTTCGAGTGTGACGATCCGAATAGATAAGTGCTTGGAGAGGGCCGTCATATAATCCCTGTAGCTGATCAGCCCCATCTCGAACAACAGAATACCCAGGGGTTTTCTGGTACCCATTTTGGATTGGATCAGTTTCTGGTCCTTGAGGGCCCGTTCCAACCCCGCGGGGGTGATCAACCCGAGGTCGATCAATATGTCGCCGATTTTCTTCCTCTTATTGATAAAATCCAGGGTCTCGTTGATCTTGTTCTGGTTAACGCCGAGATTCTGCAATATCTCTCCCAAGTATAGATTTTTTCTCTGCTTTTGTATTTCCAGAGCCTTGTCGAGCTGGGCTTGAGTCAGTATCCCCCTCTTGATCAGGGCCTGGCCCAGGGGCGCATTGATCGGGGTTCTGGCTTTTTCCGCTGGCTGCATGATGAAAGCACTCCGGTGGTTCTTGGTAATAATATCGGTTTTTATGAAAATATATTTAAGCCGTAAATGACAGGCATTGGGAAAAGAATTGGGACGGCCGGGGCCATCGTGGCCTGTATGAGAAAGATCCTGATCACCCTCAATGCCATGCTAAAGAACAATACCTGCCGGCGCGAAACCTAAAAATTATCCTTGAAAGGAGACACAGTTGTTATTCTCCTGGTGTTTCTGCCCGTGGCCTCATAATCTGGCTCTCCGAAGCAGGGTGATACCAAGCATACCTGGCTGCGTCCGGCCGTTTGAAAAGAGGGTTGCGGTTATCGCCGCAACCCCCTGGATGATTCTGACACGTCCTCGATGACGGGGCCGGTTATTCTGCGTAAAGGCAAAAAGCAAGACCTGACCCTCGCATCTCCCCCGCATCTAAAAAGTCCTTACGGACATACGATGAACCAAAGAAGCGTTTCCCGAATCGGCGACTGAACTTCCACAAGCTTTGAAAGAGGAACCGGAAAATGAATAGCCCACGAACAGATCGCTCCAGCAGACTCGCGCGAAAAAGCGTGTCGGCCGCCGATCTTTTACGTCAGGCTGAAATGAAGGGTGGTTATGGATTTTCGGGACGATAGAGCACAACGAGAGGGGATATTTCCTCAGTTCGGTGAACTGACGGAGCAGAGTTATCGTCTTGCGATCTCCAAACTGATCGAACGAGATCGAGGTCTTGCAGGGGTCGTCGCCAAGTGGGGGATTCCTCCTTTCCGGACTCATCCACCGGGCTTTCAGGGTATTGTCCTCGCGATTCTCGCTCAGCAAGTATCTCTTGAATCCGCCCGGGCGACTTTCCGTAAGCTGGAGAATGCGATCTCTGCAGTTACCCCGGATGCATTCCTTACTCTTCATACGGACACTTTACGAGAAATAGGCTTTAGTCGCCAGAAAGCCTCTTATGTTCGAAAGATCGCCGAAGATCTTGTTGCGGCCAGGATCGATCTCGAAGCCCTTCAGTGGATCGACGACACAGAAGCCGGAACAAGGCTCATGCAAATTCGAGGGGTCGGGAAATGGACTGCTGACACGTATTTGTTGTTTTCGTTGAGAAGATCAGACGTCTGGCCTTCGGGCGATCTCGCGCTAGAGAAGGCTGTTTCCGAGATCAAGGGGCTACCGTCAAAACCAAGGACGGAAGAAGTCGATCGAATCGCAGCGGCTTGGAAACCATTGAGGGCGGTCGCAGCGAGGATATTATGGCATCAATACCTCAATCAACGGGGTCGATTCCATTCAGCCTGACATCCCCTGCAGTGAGCGTGGCGGGCGTCATGCCACTGAGCTTCGTCGTTATCTTGATCAAGAGCTTATTGACAAAATACGCACGAATCATGCATATAGATTTCCAGGAGGATAATATGAGGATGATCTCGAACATCGGAGAGGCCTCATTGGGAAAGTTTCAAAGCTGACAGGTGTTAAAAATACTACACTCGCCAAGCTTGGATTAGAAGCGTTAATTGCTGTGGAGCGCAGTAAGGAGCTTAAAAAATCGGGAGGAACGGGAAGGAGTTTAAAAAGGATACCTCGCCGGAGAATGGCCGTGGAATAAAATGGTTCTTGTGGATACCTCCGTATGGATGTGTCACCTGCACCACGGGAGGAAGGACCTTCGAAAGTGATCGCACGGTGGAGAGTTCATCAGCCGCCTTTGAGGTACAACAAAAAAACGGGATTGTCTCCAAATGGATAACCCCTTCATTGATCCGGCGCACCCTCGAGGGCGGGGCCGGTCATTCTGTAAGGCAAAAAAAGATCTGATCCCGATGCACACGGCTCGTCGACCGGGCGGCAGGTTTCGACGACAACTCCCCGGGAACCGACGAGCGGGAAACGACGAAACACTGAATCTGCCGGCAACGCGATGTATGCCGCGCGCGCGTTCGCATATTCATGTCACCATCGAAGAAAGAAAGGAGAGGACGAACATGAGCAAAGCAAGAACACTTGCCGCCCTAGCCGTATTGATCTGCGTTTTTCTGACAGGCAACATCGTGTCTGCAGCGGATCATCCTCACGGTAAGACTGCAAAAAAAATGGTATGGACCCAGAGTGCGGTAGACTTGAATAAAACGATGCGCAAACTATGGGCTCAGCACATGGAGTGGACGTACGCTGCGGTGGCGGCGTTTGCAACAAACTCCCCGATCTACGACGCGACGGCTGCCCGGCTCATGAAAAATCAGGAAGATATCGGCAACTCCATCCGTTCTTTCTACGGCGACGCAGCTGCGGAAGGGCTTACCAGGCTCTTAAAGGATCACATTGCCGGAGCGATTCAGGTTTGCAAAGATGCGAAGGCAAATGACAAGTCCGCACTGGAAAAATCGATCGCTGCAGCGTATGCAAATGCTCAGGAAATTGCCGATTTTCTGGCAAAGGCAAACAGGCACTGGCCGAAAGAAATCGTTCGCGACATGTTGAGGGGTCACATCGATACGACCCTGGTGTACGCGACGGCATTGTTGGCCGGGAAATATGCCGAAGGCATTGCTGAATACAGCAAGGCAGAGGACCACATGATGGTTCTTGCAGATGCGTTGACGGAAGGCCTTGTGGCAGCGTTCCCTCGAAAATTCAGAAAATAAGACGCGTCTTGTTTCTCTGATGACATAAATGGGTTACAGGGGTGCGTCCGCATGCCCCCTGATTAGTTTTCGGGTCCGGAATCAAATAACTCTATTGCTGAGAGGCTTCTGCCTGTGGCAATGGGGTCTATTTTTTAAATTTTCTGCCCCTGTTAGCCACTTTCTCTTAGCGGTAATAGAAATGGCGATGCGAGCATGTTTCCAAACCTCACCACAGCTCAAGGGAGAGGTAGGTCAAGAACCCTTTATACTGGCAGCTCCTGTTCTTTCGCAGGATATTTTCTCCAGCCGACTTCTGGATGATCAGTCGCCATACCCTGAGAATTCGTGGTTGTAGAAAACAGGAATTTTTTTCTTATGTGCGGATGAGGCAGAAGTCATGGTTCCTCGCTATTACAAGTGGGTAATCTGAAGTCCCGTTCGCCGCTGATGAGATAGATCATCGTGATGAAGTTCTTAACGGTTCGGTAACCCTGGGCTCTGGCTCTGGCAGCCTGGATCATGCTGTTGATGCCTTCGAGGATGCCGTTGTTGACGAGCGACTGGAACCCGTTGAGGATTCCTTGGCAGTGTTTTTTAAGGGTTTTCGCCCACTGCTCGATGGGTTCCAGCCGGCTGTGGGTTGCCCAGAAGTACCATTTGGGGCAAAGGGTCTCCAGGGTTGAACGTTGTTGGGCCGACAGACGCTCGGGGTTTTTGAGCCAAAGATACCGGGTGTGCTTGAGTTCGGGCCGCTCGCGCTGTTCCTGGCGGCGCACGTTGTCGACGGCGGTGTTGAGGAACTTCATCACATGGAACTTGTCGAAGGTCAACCGGGCCTGCGGGAACTGCGATTGCACGCCCGGGATAAAGGCAGGCGACATGTCGCAGCAGATCTCCTCGACGGCCTCGGCACGTCCGCCATGGTCGAGCAAGTCGGCCTTGAACCGCTCGATGGTCGAGGCATCCTTGCCTTCGGTGACGAAGACCGTCCGGGGCTGCTCCAGATCGACAAGGAGGCTGACGTAGCTGAAAAAAGTTCAAATGCCGCCAGCTCTTTGGCTCCGTATCGGGAACCGGACAGTCCCCCTGCCCGCAGGAGGGACAGGGAAAACGGCTCCCCCGGGGAAAGTCCAGTCCGATGTCCAGTCGTCGTTTCTCGGCATCGAACTGACAGCTCAACACCCTCCACGGTGGGGCCAACCCTGACGCTAATTGAAGAAGGTCCGTGTCTCTTATGAAAACGGTCTATCATTGACACGATCCGGCTTCAAGAACTTAACCGCTCGCAATGGCGAGGAACAAAAATAATTTCGCCCCCGGGTTCCAGGACGCAAAGTGAAGGTCCTTCAGCCGGGCGGCAAAACAGGAAAATCGTGGATGAGCTCCGGTACGACCTGCCCGTCCTCCTGCTCCACAACATGAACCCCGAATGGGAACCGGAAGACAGGCGGGAAGCTGAACAGGAAGTCTTGACGCTCGGCAATGCCTTGAAGGATTTGGGTCATCCTATCGAGGTTGTGGCGGTTGAAGACGGTTTTCTGGCTGATCGGTTGAGCACCTTTGACCCCCGGGATTATATCGTGTTCAACTGGTGCGAGGAACTTCCCGGCATCCCCCGCAGCGAGCCGGAAGTCGTCAGGGTGATGGAGCAGCTGGGTTTCGTGTTTACCGGTTCGTCATTCGATGTGCTCGCATTGTCTTACGACAAACCCCGGGTCAAGCGCATTCTCGACGAAGCGCATCTTCCCACACCGTCCTGGGATGTCTTTCACTCTCCCGAGGTCGGAAGATGGAACATTTTTCCTGCCATTGTCAAAGCCGCCCATGAGCACTGCAGCATCGGGATCTCTCCCGAATCCGTCGTCACGTCGACGGCCGAACTCGGAGACCGCGTGGCTTTCATTCTGGAGACGCACAAACAGCCCGCCCTGGTAGAGGAATTCATAAACGGGCGGGAGTTTCACGATGCGGTCTGGGGCAACGGAAAGATTTCCGCGCTCCCCCCGGTGGAGATTGATTACAGCGGCCTGACCGACATACGGGACCGGCTTTTCACTTACGAAGCCAAGTATTCTCCCGGATCCCGTCTCTATGAGAGCATCGACCTGTGCGTGCCGGCTGAGCTGGATCCCCCGGCTCAGGCCGAACTCGAGCGGATCGTCCTGGCCACCTACCAGGCTGTAGGCTGCCGGGACTACGGACGCATTGATGTCCGTTATCTCAATGGGATCTTCTATGTCATTGATGTAAACCCGAACCCCGACATCAATCCCCGGACCTCAATGACCTACGCTGCGGCTGAAGTCGGTTACTCCTACGGTGAAATGGGCAGCCGCATCGTCAACCTGGCGGCCGCCCGGCACCCCGTATTCCGGGGATAGTACACCTCCGCCTGACGGTCCTCCCTCCTTTTATGACAAGACATCTCAACCGACCGCCTTCAGACGTCGCAGAGCTTCATCGTTGTCGATCAAAATAAATCTTTCATGACCAAGAGGGGAACATCGCGCGCTGGAAGCCCTTTGGGGTTTGAATCAAGTCCGGGTGATCATGGCGCGGAAAAAGAGACATTCAAGAAAAGACGACTCTCTTCGTATTATGAGTTATGAGCAGGGTAGGAGGGTCAGGTCTATCTTCTTGGCACGTCTTCTCCTGGCCTTATAGTCCGACCCTTCGGGGCAAGGTGATACCAAGCGTATCTGGCTGCGTCCGGCTATTTGAAAAGAGGGTTGCGGGCAATGACAATCTCGCAACCCCCTGGATGATTCTGGCACGCCATCGATGACGGGGCCGGTTATTCTGCGTAAAGGCAAAAGGCAAGACCTGACCCCCGGATCTCCAGAGCGGGCGCATCGTGCAGTCGGGTTCGTTGCGGGAGTTCCTGAATTCCGAGGAGATCCGGAAGGCCTACATGGGAATGTAGCGGCCCGGCCCTGTCTCACCCTTCGGTGCCCTCCACGTCATGTCTGCCGAACCCGGTCTTTGTCAGCCGGCAGTATTCCCGGATGGTCGGAGCGAGTGCATCCCGGCCATCCGGCTTGCCCACCGTGTTGCAGCGGTGCGTGTCGTATTTCCAGTACTGTAGCACGTTGCCACGGACTTCGGCCAGGATGAAGCCCGGCCTGTGACAGTCGTCCCCCCAATCCGTATCTCCGAAACCGCCGGTGCCGACCACGACGGCCCGGTAGTCGGTGTTGCCGTCGGTGAGCGTCCTGTGCTGGAAGAAATGCTGGTGCCCCGCCAGCACGAGGTCTACCCCGTTGCGGAGGAACAGCTGGGGATAGGCCTTCTCGAAATCGATGGCCGCATGGTGATCGTGCAGATAGGCGACGACCCAGACGTCCGGCCTCGCGATTTCCTGGCGGATGGCGCCGAGGAATATTCGTAGTCTCTTCTCCTGCTCTTTCCCCCATTCCGATGTCCAGTTCTTCTCGTAGCTAAACGGGGTCTTTTTGCGGCCCAGCCCGCATTCCTCGAGGCAGGGGACTCCGAGGGACAGGAAGATGACGTTGCCGTAGCGAAACGTGTAGAAGAACCCGCCGTTGTCGGTGTTGAAGCGCGTCGAGGCGTCATCCCATCCCGCCGAGGGCAGCCGGAGGCCTTGCCGGTAGGCCATCTTCCAGTATTCGTAGTATCCGTCCGCACTCGAGAACGGCTTGCCCAGGGGACGGGAGCAGATATCGTGGTTCCCGAAGGTCGGGAACACCGGCAGCCCGCCGAGGAGCCCATAGTACGGGGGTTTGCGGAAGGCCCGTTGCCTCATAAATAAATGTTACCGAAGAGGGGGCTCAGGTCGTTGACGGGAGAGAGCCCGTTTATAGCAGAGATCGAAGATTTTTTTAAGTTTGATTTCCATGGCCTGTCGCAGCACGAA